>Ga0302181_10000191_pt1 | contig 55791 bp, 49 predicted proteins | sample I_Palsa_E3_3_FD_198786 | JGI IMG/M metagenome (GOLD analysis project Ga0302181, IMG submission 198786) | Peat permafrost microbial communities from Stordalen Mire near Abisko, Sweden - I_Palsa_E3_3 | ecosystem: Environmental > Terrestrial > Soil > Palsa > Peat permafrost | place: Sweden...
ACCGGGGCCAGTACGGGGTCTACACCTTCACCGTCGCAGGCCTGGCCCGCAACTCGGTCCACGAGGCCCACCACCACCTGCTCGACGCCAAGGGGACCCTGTTCTCGGGCGCGTCTTCCTGAGCGCACCGAGATGAACGGGCGCGAGCCGGCATCGGACGCGGCCGGGCGCGTGTCCACGCGGCGCGAGGGCCACGTCCTGGTCGTCTCCATGCAGCGGGAGCCGAAACGCAACGCCGTCAATCGCGCGCTCGCTGACGCGATTGACGAGGCACTCAATACCCTCGACGACGATACCGACCTGTGGGCCGGCGTCCTCACCGGAACCTCGACCGTGTTCAGCGCCGGCAGCGACCTGACCTCCGGCGGCGACTACCACACCGAGCGGGGCGGCGAGTACGGCATCGTCCGGCGCCAGCGCCGCAAGCCGCTCATCGCGGCGGTCGAGGGGCCGGCGCTCGGCGGCGGATTCGAGATCGTCCTCTCCTGCGACCTGGTAGTGGCGTCCACCTCGGCGCGCTTCGGACTCCCAGAAGTCCGCATCGGGGTGATCCCCACCTGCGGGGCGCTGTTCCGGGCGCCGCGCGCTCTCCCTCTCAACCTGGCGCGGGAGATGATCCTGACCGGTGAACCGATCGATGCCGCCCGGGCGCACGCCGCCGGATTCGTCAACGTCCTTGCCGAACCAGGCGAGGCGGTGGGTCGGGCGGTGCAGCTCGCCAACCGGATGTGCGCCGGCTCGCCGTTGTCGGTACAGGCGTGCCTGGCCGCCGTGAACAGCCTCGTCGGCGGGGACGAGGAGACGGGCTGGGCGGCGACCGCGCGCGCCATGGGCTCTCTGCAGGGCACCCACGACGGCGGCGAGGGTATTCGGGCCTTCTTCGAGAAGCGGCCACCGGTCTGGACGGGACGCTGAGCCAGCCAGTCGTGGCCCGCCAGCCCTATGTCCTCGACGTGAGGTCGTAGACGGTCTGCCCACCGATCGTCTCGGCCTTGAAATGCGCCTCGACCCACGCAGTGATGGCCGAGCTCGCGCTGTTGCCACCCCCGCCGGAGGACCCGCTGATGTAGTAGTGGATCTCGCCCCGGGCAACGTACGCCTCGAACGCAGCCAGCGTGAGATGGCCCCCTTCGTTGTTGAATCCGCCGATGGCCATGACGGCGTCGCCCGAGGTCGCCAACTCGAGGGTCGCTGCGCTCTGAGAGCCCTGAACCGCAGCCACCCACCGGTACTTCGAGGCGTCGGCGTCGAGCGCCTTGACCAAGGCGGAGCTCGTGGTGAGCCCGCCACCGCTCCCGCCACCGCCACCGCTCCCACCCGCGCTCGGGATCGATCCCCCGCTGCCCCCCGAACCGTCGCCGAGCCGGCCGGACGCGCCCGCCGTTGCGGTGGCGGAAGAGCCTGACGCACGGGTGCCCGAAGCACGGGTGCCCGAAGGTCGGGTGCCCGAAGGTCGGGTGCCCGAAGGTGGGGTCCCGTGGCCCGACCCCGACGGTCCCTCCGCCCCGGCAACGGGCGAGCCGCCGCCGGGCGTTGTGGCGCCGCCCGGGAAGCCGGCACCGCCTCCCTGGCCGACGGCAGAGGTCGGCCCCGCGGTGGGGATGCTGCCGGTGTGCGCCGTGGCGATGGCGTCGGCCGCATAGGCCACCGGGCCCGTCAGGCAGGCCACCGCGATCGCCGCCGTGGCGCCGAGCCCGACCCAGCGCCGGCCACCCCCGCTCCGTCGCCCGGCCGGGAGGGTCAGGACAGCGCCACAGGCGACGACGGCGGCGCCGAGAACGATCCAACGCAGTGGCGGGTTCCACGAAGGGGTGCGATCGAGCAGCACCCAGGCCCAGCCCGCCGTCGCCGCGATGGAGATCGCCGCCACGACTCGGGCCCAGATCCGACCACGCGACATCCACAGCTCGTAGCCCCCTATGGCGACGAGGGCGGCGATGGCCGGCGCCAGAGCCACGGTGTAGTACGTATGGATGACGCCCTTGCCGTAGCTGAAGACCGCTCCGGTGACCAGCAGCCAACCGCCCCAGACGATGGCGGCCGCCCTCACCCGATCGGTGCGCGGGGCGTGGCGCCGGACCACCAGCACGGTCACCACGGCGATCAGGGCCGCCGGAAGCAGCCAGGCGGCCTGCCCCCCCATGAGATCGTTGAAGAGGCGGAAGATCCCGGTCGTCCCACTGAAGTTCGAGCCACCCCCGGTGCCCGATCCCGTGAGGCGCCCGAAGCCGTTGTAGTCGAAGATCAGATTCAAGATGCTGTTGTCGGGTGACCCGTCTATGAAGGGTCGGTCCGCTGCCGGCGTCAGGGCCACGATGGTCACCCACCAACCACCGGCGACGACCAGGGCGACCAACGCCGCCGACAACTGCCCGACTCGCCGACGCAGGCTCGTGGGCGCAGCGATGAGGTAGGCCAAGGAAAAGGCGGGGACGACGGTGAACGCTTGCATCATCTTGGTCAAGAAGGCGAACCCCAACAGTGCCCCTACGGCGATCAGCCAACGCGTCCCGGCCTTCTCGATCGCTCTCGTCATGCAGTACGCGGCCCCGACGAGGAGAAGGACGAGGAGCGCATCGGGGTTGTCGAAGCGGAACATGAGGGCCGCCACCGGTGTCGCTGCGAGGACACCACCGGCTATGAGGCCGACCGTGTGATTGGTCACCCTGCGGACGGCGCCATAGAGAAGGGCCACGGCGGCGACACCCTCGAGCACTCCGGGGACCATGACGCTCCAGGTGTTGAAGCCGAATATGCGTGCGGAGAGGTCCATGATCCACAGAGAAGCGGGGGGCTTGTCGACCGTGATGAAGTTGGAGGCGTCGAGTGACCCGAAGAACATGGCCTTCCAACTCTTGGAGCCGGCTTCGACCGCAGCGGCATAGAAGGTGTTCCCGTAACCCGAGGCGGCCAGGTTGTAGAGATAGGCCGCGGCCGTGGCGACCAACAACGCCAAGAGCGCCAATCGCGATCGGCGAGTCGTGCCCGGGTCGGGGACAACGTCATCGGCCGCACGCGAGCGTGGCGGAAGGTCGAACGAATCGATCCCTTCAAGGTCGGCGGTGTGGGCGGCCCGCGGCGCCATGTCGACGGTCTGCTGAGGAGTCATGCGACAGCATCCGCCACCGATTTCCGCACTGGTTGTGCGCCTCCCGTCAGCCCGCTGAGAGAATTACCGGACGAGGGAGCTCCTGGTATCCGTGCCGGACGCCACGATCACAGCACGCCACTATCGATACCGCAGACAGCCGGCGCGGATAGCCTGGCCGGTGCACGGGGAGTGTGGAGAGGGCGACACGATGCAATCATCGAACGGGGGGCAGTCGGCTCTCATCTTCGTCCTCATCGTCGCCGCGGCCCTTCTCGTGAGGAAAGGCCGCCTCGATCCCGCCACCAAGGATCTCGAGAGGCGGCAGCGGATCCGACCCCTGGCACTCGAGTGGCTCGATCCGCTCATTGCGGGCGCGCTTGTCGGCCCGCTCGTATGGCACGAGTTGGCCAAGGGGCTTTCCTACGTCGCTATGGGTCTACTGGGCGCCGCCGCGGGCATCGCCATCGGCGTGCTCCGAGCCCGCGTCATGTTCGTGCGGGCGCTTCCGCAGTCCCGCAGCGTGATCCTCACCCGGAGCACGGCCGAATACTTGTTACTCGGGCTCCTTCTGGCGTTGAAACTGTCGGAAGACGCCGTCGATCGATTGCATTCGGGGACGTTCACGCTTGTCCTGACCGCGCTGCTCGCACTAGCCGTGGTGGAGTCGCTCAGCCGCTCCATCGCCATCACACTCAGGTACCGGAGTGCACCGGGCTCGAACGATACACTCGCTGCCTCTTCACGAGACTCGAATCAGGGAGGGAGCGGCGAGCCCGTGTAGCCAACCATCACACCGCCGTCACTCCGTACTTCCCTTCTCGTGGCGGCGTCGCGCTCCCACCCTGTTGTCCATTGCCGGCGCGGCCCAATGTCACCTCGAATCGTGAACCACCGCCGCCGTGAATCGGCGATTCGGCTCTCACCGACGCCCCCATGGTCGAGGCCAGTTCGGCCACGATGGCCAATCCGATACCAGAACCGAAATGCCGATTCGGACCGTGATCGGCTTTGTAGAACCGCTCGAACACGCGGGTGAGGTCGCCGGCGGCGATACCGGGACCGTCGTCCTCCACCGTGATGACCTGCAGGCCGGTTTCCTCGGAACCGGAGGTCGAGAGCGATACCGTGACCGAGGTGCGGGCGAACGTGAGGGCATTCTCCACCAGGTTGGCCAGTATCTGTGCCAGTCGGTCAGGGTCGACCATCACCGTGGTTCCCGCTCCTGGCGGGACCTGCACCACGAGCTGCAGCCCACTGCCCTCCGCCAGGGGACGGAAGCCTTCCGCCGTGATACCCACCACCTCCGAGACGTCGGTCGGCCTGAACGAGATGGACATCTGACCCGACTCGAGTTTGGTCAGTTCGAGCAGGTCTCCGACCAAGCGCTCCAGGCGGCGGGACTCGGCGATGATCACCTCCGCCGCTTGGGCCGTGTCCTCAATGGCGCCGTCCGAGATGGCCTCGGCAAAGCCGCGTATCGACGTCAACGGGGTACGCAGGTCATGCGAGACCGAGAGCAGGAGATGCCGCTCGCGGCTACGCCCATCCTCGAGGCTCTGCGCCATATCGTTGATGGAGCGGGCCAGCGATACCGACTCGGTGTAGTCGTTGTCATGTTGCGGCACCCTGCTGCGGAGATCCCCCGAGGCTATGCGGGCCGTGGCCTCCATCGCCTCGACCAGGGGTCTCGACATTCGCCGGCTCAACTGCCAGGCGATCAGCGCGGCGATGAGGAGGGCCACCGCCCCCGAGATCAGGAAGTAGACCCAGCTCGGTCCGACGCCGCCCACCTCCCGGGTCAACAGGATGGCGATCTGACCAGCCAGCTTGAGACGCGTGCGCTCTGCAGGGGACAGTGCGACGGGCACGGCGGCGAACGCCAGGTCCCCGACCCGGCCCGACACCGAATCGCCGGCCAGCAGGCCCTGAGGGTTCAGATCGGCCGCGGTCAGTCCCGCCGGGAGGGCCGGCGCCACCGCCCCGTTGATTCGGACACGGATGACCCGGGCATCTTCCAGACGCAGCACGCTCTTGATCGCCTTGAGCACGACCAGACGCTGCGTATGGCTCGACCCCGCACTGAGGGATTGGGCCTCGGACGCCAACTGCTGGGTGGCCTGCGTGCGTGCCGCGTTGTTCGTCAGGACGATGCTGCCCGCGCCGGCGATGACGAGCACGGCCGCCACGAGGCCGATGAAGGCCGTCATCAATCGGCGACGCATGTGACTACCTCCTCACCCGAGCCGGTACCCGACGCCCCAGACCGTGGCCAGGGGAAGGCCTTCGCCCAACTTCTTGCGCAGCTGGGCGACGTGCACGTCGACCGTCCGTTCGTCGCCGTACCAGTCGGCACCCCACACGCCCTCGAGGAGCTGCTGCCGGGACAGCGCCAGACCGAGGTTGCCCGAGAGAAAGGAGAGGAGATCGAACTCGCGGGTGGTGAGGGCGACCGGCGCGCCTCCCCGCCGCGCCTCCCGGCGACGCAGGTCGACCTGCAGGTCGCCAACCGTCACGATCTCCTGCCGCGGAGCGACCTCGCGCGTTCGACGGAGAATGGCGCGCACCCGAGCGACCAGCTCGCGGGGAGAGAATGGCTTGACCAGATAGTCATCGGCCCCCAACTCGAGTCCGAGGATGCGATCCACTTCGTCGTCACGGGCCGTCAGGAAGAGCACGGGGACGTTGCCCTTGCTCCGAATGGCCCGGCACACATCGAACCCGTCGAGCTCTCCCGGCAGCCCTATGTCGAGCACGACGATCCACGGACCTTCCTGTTCGATCAGCCGCAGACCGTGTTCGCCATCGGCTGCCAGGAGCACGCGGAAGCCATCCCGCCTCAGGTAGAGATCGACGAGGTCGGCTATGTGCGGGTCGTCCTCAATCACCACCACCGTGCCGGACTGAGCATTCACGGTCTCTAGCCTGGCACCTGCAGGGTGCCGGAGTGGCGAAACCGGCCATCTTTTACAATTCCCTCATGATTGGCGCACACAAACATGACGCGGTGGCCGCAGAGTGGTCCTCAGACGCAAGCCGGGACATCGACGATGATCCCAAAGAGAGGAGCACAGATGTCGAAGACCGTACGACGAATCGGAGGTGTTGTGCTGTGCTCGGCCACGGTGCTGAGCGCGTGGACCGTTGCCGGGGCAGCCAGTCCGCCGAGCCTCTCGACGATTCAGGCAGCCGCCGCCGCGGCCATCACACTGCGGGTGAACGACCTCACTGCGGCCGTCACCACGGTCAATGGCGCCAAGGACCTCGGCTCGGACTCCGCCGCGTTGGTGTCGTACCTTCAGGCCGACATCGCACCGCTGCAGGCCCTGGGTCAGAAGATCGCCGGCGACACCAGCGTGACGACCGCCACGTCCGACGCCGCCAGCATCTACACCAACTTCCGCGTGTTGGCCCTGGTACTGCCGGCCGCTCATCTGGCGGCCACCGTGGACGGTATCGACGTGACCACGCTCCCCCACCTGACGGCGCTCGCCGCCAAGGCTGAGTCCCGGGTGAATTCGTCCAACCAGGCGGTCCTCCAACCCCTCATCAACGAGACGAACGGGCAGATCGCCGCCGCCACCACGGGCACATCCGGCGTCGCCTCCACCGTGCTCGGCTACCTGCCCGCGCAGTTGAACGCCGATCACGATCTCCTGGCGCCCGCGCACGGCGCAGTCCAGGCCGCCGTCGCCGCCGTCGCCAAGGCACGCGGCGACGCCCTACAGATCCGATCCGTGCTGGCTTCGGCCACGTCGGCTGCGACTACAACGTCCACGACGGCGTAGCCAACGGGGCGCCCTTCCTGAGACAGCGGCAGCCCCCGGGAGTCCCTCCGGGTGTGCGTTCGTGGTCACGGTTCCCGCACGCGCTACCGTGATCTCTCACATGGAGCCGATCCGGGTGGCGCTGGCAGAGGACAACGTCCTGCTTCGAGAGGGCATCTCTCGAATCATCGAAGCGCGGCACGACCTGAAACTGGTGGGGACGGCGTGCGATCTGCCGCAGCTTCTCCAACTGATCCAGAAGGAAGAGCCCGACGTCGTGATCACCGACATCCGGATGCCACCCACCGGGACCGATGAGGGCATTCAGGCCGCCTCGTGGCTACGCGAGAACCGTCCGGAGGTCGGCGTGGTGGTCCTGAGCCAGTTCACCGCACCGGCCTACGCACTGGCCCTGTTGGAAACCGGATCTGCGGGACGGGCGTACCTGCTCAAGGAGCGCGTGGCCGGTGCCGATGAGCTGGCCCAGGCCGTGCACACGGTGGCGCAAGCCGGGTCGATGATCGATCCCGTCGTGGTGGACGAGCTCATTCAGGCGCGTTCGACACGACGGACATCGGACCTGTCCTGGCTCACGCCGCGAGAGTCAGAGATCCTGGGCGAAATGGCTCAGGGGAAGAGCAACGCAGCCATCGCCTCCTCCTTGCAGGTTTCCGAGCGGGCGGTGGAGAAGCACACCAATTCCATATTCTCAAAGCTCGGACTGACCGAGGAAAAGGAAGTCAACCGGCGGGTCAAGGCCGTGTTGGTGTACCTGAGTGAGCCCGGGGGAGGCTGACCCTACCGACTCCGGTGTGCCAGTACCACCATGGCGGCCGGATCTGCATGCGATGATGGATTAATGAGTGGCCCGCTCTCCGTGCTCGTGGTGGACGATCAGGCGCCGTTCCGATCGGCCATGAAGGCCGTGCTCCGGCGTTCGCCCGAGTTCGAGCTCGCCGGGGAAGCGGCGAGTGGTTCCGAGGCGATCGCCCTGGCCGACGAGCTCAATCCGGCGCTGGTCCTGATGGACATCAACATGCCCGAGATGAATGGGATAGAGGCGACCCGTCGAATCGTCTCCTCCCACCCCAATGTGGTCGTGGTTCTGTGCTCGACGTACGAGGTCGGGGATCTTCCCCCCGACGCGGCCACGAGCGGCGCGCGGGCCTACATCAACAAGGAGCATCTGGGCGCCGACACGCTGCGGCGGCTGTGGGCGGAGCGGGACGACGGCGGGTTCATCGCCCGCTGAGCCTCCATCGCCCTTGACGACGCTTGAGAGACCCACCGGGTCAGATCAGCGGGACCGAGCCGTTCACCCGTGCACCCTTGCCGGGCTCCGACTCCCAGCGGACCGTCCCGCCGATCGCACCGAGCCGGTCAGCCATGTTGACGTATCCGTGACCACGTTGCGCCTTGTCCACGTCGAAACCGGGCCCGTTGTCGCTGACCGAGAAGAGGAGTCCACCCGACTCCTCCCACAGCCGCACCTCCACTTCGGCGCCAACGGCATGCTTGGCCGCATTCTGGAGGGCTTCCAGGCAGCAGAAGTAGATCGCCGCCTCGGTCTCGGACGCGTAGCGGCCGATGCCGTCCGCCACGACGTCCACCGAGAGCGGGTTCCGGCTGGCTGCCGCCTTCAGTGCCTCTACCAGTCCGCTGTCGACGAGCAGGGGTGGATAGATCCCGTGGGCTAGTTCTCGGAGCTCCTGGATCGTCAGCTGCACCTCCCCGGCAAGCTCGTCGAGCATCTCGGCGCCGGCGGCCGGGTCGTCGGCGATGACATCGCGGGCGAGACGGAGATTGACGGCCAGAGCCACCAGATGCTGCTGCGCACCGTCGTGGAGATTCCGTTCCACCCGCCGCCGTTCGGCGTCGCCGCTGGCCACGATGCGCGCCCGCGACTCGCGGAGGGCGTCCGCCTGCTTACGCAGCTCGTCGAGCGTCGTCTGGAGCGCCGTGTCAAGTTGCGAGTTGTGGAAGGCCAGCCCGACCTGCCGGGCGAGGTCGGTGAGCACGCGATCGTCATCTTCGGAGAATGCGGTGTCTCCCGCGATGCGCTCGACGACGATGAGTCCGAGCAGTTCCCCGGCGTGGCTCACGGGCGCCACCCGGAGCTGAGCCTGTTCCCGGCCGTTCAAGAGGGCAGGTAGCCAGACGGAGGCCCAGGCGCTCCCGGACACGCCGGCACGGGTCACGACCGGGCGCTCCCGACTGGAGACGACGATCGACCGAGGACCGGCGTCGGGCACCGACACCGCCCTCTCCAGCACCTCCCCCATCCCGGTGTACACCTCGGCGCTCACCAGTCCCATGGTCTTGCGCAGGGACTCGGACAACTGGAGGAGGAGCTCGTCCATGGGGATGGCCCGCGTCAAGCGGCTGCCGAAGGTTCGGAGCACCTCGTCGGGCGCCTGCCGGGCTCCGTAGACGAAGCGGGTGGCCGAACTGACGAGCCGCTCCCGAGCCGGGACGAAGGCCAGCGCGGCAATGCCGGTCGCCAGCAGGGACAGCCCGAGCGTCGTCCGTTCTGCTCCGTCATCCGCCTTGTGTCCCAGGCCCAACTCCACCACGAGGTAGATCGCCGAGACCATGGCGACGAACCCGAACAGCGTGAGGGAACGGACGAGCAGGCGCGCGCTCTGTGCCGACAGCCGCCGGGACTCGCTCGCCATCAACGACAAGGGGATGAGCGCGGTGGCACCGGCGGCGACCGCGCCGAGTGGACCGGGCCAACCGATCAGCACGTGGAGCACGGCGAATACCAGTGCGATGGAAGCGGCCAGGACCGCCCCGACGGCGAACCACTGCAGACGCTCGCGTTCGTGCCCGATCGAGGTGGCGTAGCGGAGCCGCACCGGCAAGAGTGCGCACACCGCGGCGATCGACCAGCTGATGCCGCCTGCGAGGACGGAGAAGGACTCCTTGGTGATCACAAAGGCCAGTCCCGAGCCCAGTGCGGCCACGTACACCACGATCACCGCGGAGCGACGCCCCCTCCCCGGCAGTTGCCCGTCGGGCAGCGCCAGTAAAAAGTGGAAGGACACGGCCGTCACCAAGAGCGCGGCGATCGTGGCGATCGACCGGGCGGCGCCGTACGAGTGCAGGTTTTCGCCCTGTGCGTACCGTCCCGCCGTGAGTGCGATGGCGGCCAGCAGTGCGTCCACGGCAATGAGCAAGGCGTACCAGTCCACGCGCGCCGATGACCGCTCCGAGAAGCGCGCGGCGACCACGCCGGTGACGGCCCACACGAGCGTGAGTCCGAAGGCCACGGCGTTCACCGCGGTCATCGCCGCGGGAACGTGCTTGAACACACCGATGGCGACCGTGGCCAGCGTCACCACGAACAACAGACCATTGAGGACGAGCTGCTCGGCAGAGCGCCTCACGGACGGCACACTGAGCTCGACAGCACTCTGATTCACGATGACGTCCATCCTCGACGCACTCCTCATTCGGCCTGCCGTGAGAGGGCGGCGCGTGTTCGAGCTGCGATGCGTGCAGCCCCATCCACCGCTAGTGCACTCCGACAGGGATATCCGAGCTCTCCTCGACGATCCGGCCGTCGCGCATACGAACCACCCGGTCGGCGGCAGCGGCCACACCGGCGTCATGCGTCACCAGGACGATCGTCTGGCCCCCGTTGTGCAGGCGGCTCAGCAGCTCTATGACCTCCTGGCCACCCTCGGAGTCGAGGGCGCCCGTCGGCTCGTCGGCCAGGAGAAGCGTCGGCTCATTGGCGAGCGCCCGGGCGATGGCCAGCCGCTGTCGCTGCCCACCCGAGAGCATTCCCGGAACGGTCGACGCCTTGTCCCCGATGCCGAGCAGGTCCAGGAGGTCGCGCGCCCGTGTCTCCGCCATCCGCCGTTTACGACCGGCGATCACCGCGGGCAGGGCGACGTTCTCCAGCACAGTCATTCCCTCGAGCAGGTTGAAGAACTGGAAGACGATGCCGATGTGCTTGCGCCGCAGGTGGGAGAGCTCGTCCTCGCTCCGGCCGGTCACCAGCTCCCCGGCAACCGTGATCGTCCCCTCATCGGCCACGTCGAGCCCCGCCACCAGGTTCAACAGGGTCGATTTCCCGCAGCCCGACGGGCCCATGAGCGCAACGAAATCGCCCGCCGCGACCGAAAGATCGACGCCCCGCAGCGCGCGAACCGGCGCATTTTCGGCCTCGAACGTCTTGCGGACCTTGTCCACTACGAGAGCATCCATCTTCACAGCCTTTCGCTTGGGGCCATGACCGGGTTGGGGTCTGGCTCATTGATCAACCTGAAGGCGAACACCGGAGCGTCACGACCCTTCACCAGCTGCGGGGCGAGTGCGACCGTGGTCACCGGAGTGCGCAGTGCATTCAGGGTGCCCTCGGACAGGACAGTCTCCCCCGCCGCCGCCAACTGCTGCAGCCGCTGTGACATGTTGACCGTGTCGCCCACCAAGGTGTACTCCAACCGCTCCTCCGAACCGAGGAGCGCGGCGGCGGCCTCGCCGGTCGAGAGCCCTAGGCCCAATCCGAAGTCGGGCAGGCCTTCGTCCCTCCATCGGTCGTTGATGGCCCGTTGTTTGGTGTGCATCGAAAGAGCCGCTGCCACGGCCCGGTCGGCGTGGTCGTCTTGGGCAAAGGGGGCTCCGAACACCGCCATCACCGCGTCGCCCACAAACTGCATGACCGTCCCGTTCTCCCCCAGGATCGCGTCGTTCATGGCGGCGCGATGCACATTCAGTTGCCCCGCCAGCTGGCTCGGGTCGGCGTGCTCGGCGATGGTCGAGTAGGAACGGATGTCGCTCATGAGCACGGTCACCTCGACTCGTTCCGTCTCGCCGATGTGCCGACCATCCCGGCGAAGCTTCTCCGCCAGGCCGCCGGGAAGCAAGCGGGAGAGGGTCTCACCTTGCTCCTCACGATCCACGATGGCCTTGTGCAGCAGTCGGAGACGTTGCAATGCCCCTTGCGTCCCCGCCGATACACCCTCCGCCAGCTTGACGAACACCGCCTCCACCTCGGCGTCGATGGCGGAGGCCGGGAGCTGGCGCGCCACGGCGATCGCCTTGATCGGCTTACCCTCGGCCACCATGCTCAGGAGCGCTTCCTCGCTGGGCGTCAGCCCGCCGTGGGTCGTGACCGGTCGTAGCAGGGCCTCGACGATGGACGGATCGAGTGCGGTGCCTCCCGTCGCCACCGCCCGTATGGCGTCGACCAGCTGGTTTCCTTCGGCTATGTGGTCCTTGAGGAGGTAGCCGTACCCCGCGGACCCTTCGGCCAGTAGCGACACGGCGTACTCGGGATCGTCGTACTGCGAGAGGATGACCACCCCCGTGCCGGGGTGGCGCTTGCGGACCTCCTTGGCCGCATCTATCCCCTCACGGTTGAAGGAGGGGGGCATTCGGATGTCGGTGACCAGGACGTGGGGCTCATGCTCCAGCGCACCCTGGACGACCTCGTCGTAGTCGGCCGCCACTCCCACGACCGTGAGGTCGGCGTGTCGGGCGATCAACGCGCGTACGCCTTCACGCACGATCAGGTTGTCGTCGGCCAGGAGGACGTTGATCGTGCCGGAAGGCCCGGATGAGGCGGAACCGCTGTCGGGGTGATCCATCGCATCCAGTTGTCGCATACCCGGGCGCTCGATGGAAGGGGGCGACCATCCCGAGCCGGGGTGGTGCTAGGCACACCTGGGCGATACCTGTCAGCACACTCGCCAGCTTCGCGTGCGAGGCAGATGCTGGCGGTATGACAACGACGACCACCACCCGGTACGAGGGGGCCGTGACCTCTCTGTCCTGGATCCCCTCCGAAGCCATTGAGGGTGCCCAACGCATCGCCTTCGACTCGGGCATCACCCACTACGACCCTCCTCCCCCGGCGGAGGGGATCGACCTGGAGGAGTTGCAGGTGGCCGACCGCTTTCGGTTCGCCAACGAGCTCCGAGCGTGGATTGAGGTCGACGGTTCCGGACGCGTCGCCGACTGCGGCTACGAGGGCGGCGGCCTGATGGGGTCGACGACGGTCCGGCTCGCCGGGCTGCGCCACAAGTTCGAGGCGGCCCAGCTTCCCGACCTGCGGCGCGAGCCCGAATTGGGAGAAGGGTGGGTGCGCTTCGTCCAGACGACAGGTGGTAGGACGGGGCTGCCGGCGCCTCGACGGGTCCGGCGGCGGCCCTACATCCAGTGGCAGGCGCCGCTGGTGTGGACGACGCTGTCGCTGACGTTGCACGTCGACGGCCGTAGCGAGAGCGGGCTCATCGGCGCCAGCCGCTTTCCCCGGCACTGGGTCTACGACCAGGGTGGAACCCTGTCGCACAAGTCGGGGCTGACCGATTTCAAGGACTGGTACCGCCTGTCCTTCGGCCGCCACACGCCCTGGGGCGATCAGGACTCAGAGGCGTTGGTGACGGCGGTGGAAACGGCGCTGGAGCGCTCCCTGTCTGCTCGTCTGATGGGCGGGGACAGCAAGGTCAGGTTCGACCGGTTCCCCGCCGGCGCCGTCCTGGCCAAACAGGGAGAGCCCGGCACGGATGTCTTCCTGGTCCTGGACGGGGTCATCCGGGTCGAACACGATGGCGAGCGCCTGGCCGAGTACGGGCCCGGAGCCCTCCTGGGGGAGCGGGCCCATCTGGAAGACGGCGCCCGCACCTCGACGCTCGAGGCCGTCACACCGTGCCGGGTGGCGGTGGTCGAGGCCGATCAACTCGAGCGTTCGGATCTCGAGGAGCTCTCCGAGGGACACCGCCGCGAAGACCAGGCGCAATACTGAGCGGGTGCGGGTCCATTTCTGCGGTACACGTGGATCGACTCCGGCCCCCGGACCAGATTTCTTTCGCTACGGAGGCCATACGTCCTGCGTTGCGCTCTCGGCCACCGTGGGCGCGTCCTCAGGGAACGATGCACCCACCTTGCTGCTCGACTCGGGCACGGGCATCCGGCGGGTTTCCGCCCTGCTCGGCCACCGGCCGTTCGTCGGTGTGATCCTCCTGACCCACCTGCACTGGGACCACGTTCAGGGGCTGCCCTTTTTCGAGAGCGGAGACCACCCCGACTCCCGTGTGACGCTCCTGCTCCCCCCCCAAGAGGATGGAGCCGACGCCGAGAGCGTGTTGGCGCGCATGATGTCGCCTCCTCTCTTCCCTATCCGGCCACGAAACCTGCGGGGGAAATGGACGTTCGACGTGTTGCCCCCCGAGGCCTTTTCCGATGACGGATTCACCGTCGGTTCGTTTCGTGTCACCGCAAGGGACGTCCCCCACAAGGGAGGACGGACGGTCGGGTACCGGGTCGACGATGGACGCTCGACCATCGCCTACATCCCCGACCACTGCCCGACCGTGCTGGGGGACGGGCCCGATGGATGGGGCGAATACCACCCGGCCGCCCTCGAGCTGGCCCGCGAGGTCGACGTGCTGGTCCACGACGCCCACCTCCTTGCCGAAGAGGTGGCGGCGCAGGCCTCCTTCGGCCACGCCGCCGCGGACTACGCCGTTGAGCTCGGGCGCCGAGCGGGAGCCCACGAGGTGGCGCTCTTCCACCACCGTCCGGACCGCACCGACGATGCGGTCACCCGCCTCGTCGACCGACTCTCGTCCTCGGCCCTGCCGGTGATCGGCGCCGCAGACGGCACGGAGCTGGTGCTGTGATGCACCGGTGAGGCGGGCGGACGCCATCGTCGTGGGCTCGGGGCCGAATGGGCTTGCGGCCGCGTTGACCCTTGCCCGTGCTGGTCTGCTGGTGGACGTCGTCGAGGGCGCCGGGACCCCCGGGGGTGGATGCCGCACGCAGGAGCTGACGCTGCCCGGGTTCTCCCACGACGTCTGCTCGACGGTGCATCCCCTCCTCAGTGCCTCCCCGTTCTTCCAGGGCGTCGACCTCTCGAGGCACGGCGTCACCCTCCTCACGCCGCGTGTTGCATTCGCCCACCCCCTCGACGGAGGTGACGCGGCGGTGGTGGGCACGGTCGCAGAGACCTCGGAACTACTCGGTGCGGATGCCGCGACCTACCTGCGGACGTTCTCCTCGCTCGTACGCGACGCCGATCGGATCCTGCCCAACTTTCTCGCTCCGCTGCGGTCGATACCCACCGACCCGCTCGCCACGGCCATCTTCGGTCTGAAGGGGCTGTCGTCGGCGCAGCGGCTGGCCAACCGATTCCACACCGACGAGGCCAGGGCGATCGTCGCCGGATCGGCGGCGCACTCCATGCTCCCCTTCACCGCACCTCTGTCCGGAGCGTTCGGGCTGCTGTTCACCATGCTGGCGCACGCCCTCGGCTGGCCCGTCGTCGAAGGGGGAAGTGCCCGCATCGTCGACGCGTTGACGGCCGAGTTGGAGTCCTTCGATGGTCGGATCGTCACCGGACAGTGGGTACGGAGTCTGGAAGATCTGCCCTCGGCCCGGGCGGTCATCCTCGACGTCACGCCGCGTCAACTCGTCGAGATGGCTTCTGATCGGCTACCGGGCCGGTACCGCCGGGATCTCGAGCGTTTCCGCTACGGACCGGGAGTCTGCAAGGTCGACTGGGCCCTCGCAGGACCCGTCCCCTGGCAGGGAGAGCACTGTCGTGAGGCAGTGACGCTGCATGTGGGGGGCACCTTCGCCGAGGTCGCCCAGGGCGAAGCGGACGTGGCCGCCGGGCGGCACCCCGACCGTCCGTTCTGCCTCGTCACACAGCCCTGCGTGGTGGATCCGTCACGGGCGCCCGCCGGACAGCACACGCTGTGGGCGTACTGCCACGTGCCCAACGGCTCGAACGTCGATATGACCGAGCGCATAGAGGCACAGATCGAGCGATTCGCACCCGGCTTCCGGGACCTCATTCTGGCCCGCGTCACCACCACCGCCCTGGGAGCCGAACAGCACAACCCGAGCTACGTGGGAGGCGACATCGGCGGCGGGGCAGCCACCTTGGTGCAGACGGTCTTCCGACCCACGGCCCGGTGGAACCCGTACCGAACGGGGATCAAGGGCGTCTACCTCTGCTCGGCCTCCACTCCCCCGGGCGGTGGGGTCCACGGCATGTGCGGTCAAGGGGCGGCGCGCACCGCGCTCCACGATCTCGGCCGGTCGGTCGATCGAGTGGCGGTCCTCAACGCCGAGAACCCGTGACCGGTCCGACCCTCCGGTTCGTCTGGTACCGGTTCCGGGCCACGTTCGGGCAGCGGTGGGGCGGTCTGTTGGCGATGGTGCTCCTCACCGGGCTGCTCGGCGGGGTTTCCATGGGAGCCATCGCCGCCGCCCGGACGACCGAGTCGTCCCCCGGCGACTTCGCCGCCAGCACCAACACCCCGGACCTCTTCCTACTCGACGGGTTCTACAACCCGGGCATAGGGCTGAACTCGGGCTACAACCCCGCCCTGCTGCGCAAGATCGCCCGCATACCCCATGTCGAGAAGGTCGAGTCCTTGGTTGGGATTAACGCCGGTCCGGTGGGGAAGAACGACGAGCCACTCCCCGTCTCGGATGGGGTGGGGGCGAACGGCAGCGTGGACGGGCTGGGTTTCAACGAGGATCGGGTCGTCGTGGCCCGCGGCCGGCCGGCCAATCCGAAGAAGGCCGACGAGTTCGTGCTGGACTCGGCCACGGCGCGAGCCTTCGGCTACCACCTTGGCGAGACCGTGACCATCGGCTGGTTCGGCAACACCCAGGCGGTGTCGCCCACCTTCAAAGTCCCCCGCGACCAGGAGATCCGGGCAAAGCTGGTCGGGGTCGGCGCGGTCGACGCGGATGCGTTGTTCAACGACCAGGACAGCGCTGGGAGCTCCCAGATAATGCTGTTCACCCCGGCCTTCACCCGCCATATTCTCGAGTGCTGTAGCAACGACATGGAGAGCGCACTCACCCTCGACGGTGGGTTCACGAGCCCGTACTACGCCCAGGTGGAGGCCGACGTGCGCCAGCTGCTCCCCCGGGGTCTGCCGTTCACCTACATCCAGGCCTCCGACTTGGAGGCGCGGGCGGAGCGCACGCTGCGGCCCGAGTCGATCGCGCTGGGCGTCTTCGGCGGGATCGCCGGGTTGGCCACCCTCCTCATCGCCGGACAGGTGATCGGACGCCGGATCCGCCTGGCGGCGGACGAGCTCGCCGTCCTGCGCGCCCTGGGCGCGGATCCGGCGATGACCATCGGCGACGGCTTGATCGGCACCCTGGGCGCCGTGCTCGTCGGTTCGTTGCTGGCGGGGGTGGTGGCCGTCGGGCTCTCCCCCCTCGCACCACTGGGCCCCATTCACCCCCTCCTTCCCTTCGCCTTCCACATCGACTGGACTGTGATCGGCCTGGGCGTCGCGGCTCTGGCGCTCTGCCTCGGCTCGCTGGCCACGCTCGTGGCCTTCCGGGCGGCGCCCCATCGGCTGGCCACCCGGCTGGTACGCGAGCGTGGGTCGGGCGTGGCACGCACCGCCTCGGTGGCGGGCCTGCCGCCGGCGGCGGTCACCGGCATACGGTTCGCGCTCGAGCCCGGCGTGGGGCGGAACGCCGTCCCGGTGCGCTCGGCCATCTTCGGTGCGGTGCTGGCGCTGGTGGTGGTCGTCGCCACCATCACCTTCGGCTCGAGCATGGGCACCCTCGTCTCCCACCCCACCCTCTACGGCTGGAACTGGACGTACGACATCGACGGCGGCGGCGGGTTGGGTGACATCCCCAGTGCCCCGGTGGCCAAGCTCCTGGCGGCCGACCGTTACGTGGCCGGCTGGACGGGCGTGTACTTCTCGACCCTGCCGATCGACGGGCTCAACGTGCCCGTCATGGGCGGCAGCCCGAATGCGGCGGTAGGTCCGCCCCTTCTCTCCGGGCACGCCTTCGCCGGGACCGACCAGGTCGTGCTCGGCACGGTCACGTTGGCCCAGCTCCACAAGAAGGTCGGCGATACGGTCAAGGTGGGCCGCCCGGGCTCGAAGCCCACGACGCTGACCATCGTGGGGACGGCGACGATGCCCTCCATCGGCGTCGCCGGATCCTCCCACCTGGAGATGGGGACCGGCGCGCTGCTCTCCTACACGCTCATCCCCCCCGGGGCGCGCAACGTCTTCGACGTGCCGATAGCGGGTCCCAACGCCATCCTCATCAGCGTGAAGAAGGGAGCGAACCCCGCGGCGGCACGTGCCTCCTTGCAGTCGATCGTCGACAAGAACCCACAGATACAGGGCGACGGCGGGGAGCTGCTCGGCGTCGAGCGACCCGCCGAGATCCTCAACTACCGCACGCTCGGAAGGACTCCGACCCTGCTCGGCGCCGCACTGGCGGCGGGAGCAGTGGTGGCTCTCGGCCTGACCCTGATCACCTCGGTCCGCCGGCGGCGGACGGACCTGGCTCTCCTCAAGACGCTGGGCTTCACCAAACGGCAGCTGGCGTCCACCATCGCGTGGCAGGCCAGCATCGCCGTCGGCATCGGCTGTGTGATCGGCATACCCCTGGGCATTGCGCTCGGTCGGGCTCTCTGGGATCTCTTCGTGCACGAGATCAGCGCGGTCCCCGACCCGACGATCCCCGGCGTGTCGATACTCCTCATCGCGGCGGCGGCGATCGTCCTGGCCAACGTGGTGGCCGCCGTCCCGGGCCGCATCGCCGCTCGCACGCCGACGGCGCGGCTGCTCCGGACCGAGTAACGCCTCCCGCGTCGTAGCACCGCCCCCCGTGCATGTTCGGCGCCCTGCCCCGGCCCCGTCGACCGTCGCCGAGCGGCCCGATAGGAAGCGGGGACCCTCCACCTGCGAAGATGCACCCATCGCCTCCTCGACACGCCCCCGTCTCGTCCCGCCCGAACTGGCGGCGCGAGTGCCCGCCATCCGACCCGCCGCCGTATCGGCGCTGGTCATCGGGGCCCTCACGGCTGTGGCGATCGTCGTCCAGGCGGTGGCGCTGTCCACGGTCATCGCCCGTTCGCTTCTGCATCACGACTCGCTGTCCGAGGTGCTCCCCGAGCTGATCGCCGTGGCGCTGGCCGTGGCGGCGCGAGCGGCGCTGGCCCTGATCGGTGAGCGCATGGCGCAGCGCACGGCGGAGTCGGTCGTCACCACGCTGAGGGGCCAGCTCCTGCGAAAGGTCTTCTCCCTCGGTCCGAGCTGGCTCTCCGGTGAACGGCCGGGCGAGCTCTCCCTCACCGCCACGCGCGGGCTGCGCTCGCTCGACGCCTACTTCACCCGATACCTCCCCCAAGCGGCAACGGCCATCGTCGTGCCGGTCGTGCTCCTGGTCTGGGTGGCCACGCAGGACTGGCTCTCACTGGTCATCATCGTGGCGCTGGTCGTCGCCGTCCCGGTCACCATGATCCACTTCGGGCGCGAAGCGACGCGGCGCACCGAGCGACAGTGGCGTCGCCTCGGGTCGCTGGCCGGGCGCTTCCTTCAGCTCATCGAGGGCCTGCCCACCTTGCGGGCCTTCGGCCGCGACGGGCACGGCCGCCGCGAGGTGGTCGAGTCCGCCGAAGGAGTCCGGGTGGCCACGATGCGCACGCTGCGGGTGGCCTTCCTCTCCGCCCTGTCCATGGATCTGATCGCCGGGTTCGGCGTCGGGTTCGTCGCCATGGCACTGGGTCTGCGCCTGCTGTGGGGCGAGCTCGGCGTGCAGACGGCCATGGCCGTGCTGCTGGTCGCGCCCGAGATCTTCATCCCCCTCCGCCGGGCGGGGGCCGAGTTCCATGCCAGCACCGAGGGCCAGGCGGCCGCCGCCCGCGTGCTCGAGGTGCTGGCCCTCACCACTCCCGCCTCGCCCGGTAAACCGGTCCCCCAACCCATAGCCACTTCCGCAGGGGCGATCGATCTTCGCGTGGAGGGTCTACGGGTCGAGTACACCAACCGCTCCACGCCCGCGCTCGACGGGTTCCGCCTCCACGCGGCACCCGGCGCGCGGATCGCCCTCGTCGGGCCCTCGGGATCGGGCAAATCGTCCGTGCTGGCCACGCTGCTCGGGTTCGTGCAGCCCAGCGCCGGCACCCTGTCGATCAACGGGAGGCCGTCGTCGCAGTTCACCCTGGCCCAGTGGCGGGCACACTTTGCGTGGCTACCCCAGCGGCCCTATCTCTTCACCACCACACTGGCCGAGAACCTGCGCCTGGGGGCACCGGATGCCACCGGCGACGCCCTCGAACGGGTCAGCCGGGCGGTCGGACTCGACCGGCTCGTCGCCCATCTGCCGGCGGGCCTCGAGACGCCACTCGGCCAGGACGGCCTCACCCTCAGTGCGGGCGAGCGTCAGCGGGTGGCCCTGGCCCGGGCCCTGCTGAGCCCCGCTCCGGTCCTCCTACTCGATGAGCCGACGGCGTCGCTCGATCCCGCAACCGCATCCCGGATCGCCGAGGCCGTGACGCCCTGGCTGGCTGGGCGCACCGTCATCGTGGCCGCGCACGAGCCGTTGCTCCTACCCCACTTCGACGCCGTGCTCGACATCGCGTCGGCGTCGCTGACCACGGTCACTCCATGAGCACCATCCGACGAATGCTGGCCGAGCCCGGCACGCCCTACGGAAGGCTGGCCGTCGCGGGCCTCCTCGGCCTGGCCTCGGCGGCGGCCACCGTCGGCCTGTTTGCCGGGTCGGGCTACGTCATCGGACGCGCCGCCTTCCGGCCCGGACTGGGCTCGCTCGTGGGGGTGCTGGCCGCAGTGGAGGTCCTGGCCTTCCTGCGGGGACCCCTCCGCTACGCCGAGCGGCTGGTCGGCCACGACGCCGCCCTGCGTTCGCTGGCGCACTGGCGCGTGTGGCTCTACGACTGCCTCACCCCGCGCGTCCCGGCCGCACTGTCGGGCTGGCGCAGCGGGGACCTGCTCACCCGGGCCATCGACGACGTGGACACCCTGCAGGACCTCTACCTGCGCACACTGCTCCCCGTCGTCGTCGCACTGGCCGCCGCCGTCCTGGGGACAGTGGTGGTGGGAGTCGTCCTCCCGGCGGGCGCCCTCGCGCTCGGGGTTCCCCTGATCGTCGCCTGCATCGTCCCTCCCCTGGTCGTGTGGAGGCGGACCGGAGGCGACGAGGCCGCCGAACTGGGCGGCGCGCTCTCGGCCCACGTCGTGGACGCCATCCATGGGGCTCCGGAGTTGCTCGCCTTCGGCGCCGACGTCGCCATGCTCGACCGGCTGGAGACGATGAGCCGCCGGGCCGATGTCCTCGAGCGCCGCCAGGCGCGCGCTGGTGCACTGGCGACACTGCTCACCCAGCTGTGCCTGGCCGCGGCGCTCGTGGCGGTCTCGGCGGTGACGGTCGACGCGGTGCACGCCCACCACCTGGACCCGGTGATGGTGGCGGTGCTGCCACTGGCGGCGCTCGCCACCTTCGAACCGGTCGCTGGCATCGCGGTCGCCGCCGCTCGGTCACGGTCAGTCAGCGCCGCGGCCCGCCGGCTGCTTGCCCTCGACGCGGTTCCGGCCCCGGTCACCGACCCCCCGTCGGTCACCCATCTCGAGCCCGGCACCCCCGAGGTCTGCTTCTCGGAGGCGTCGCTGCGCTATGCGCCCGAGCTTCCCCGCGCCCTCGACAAGGTGACGCTACGGCTGGCGCCCGGAGCACGGGTCGCCGTCACCGGTTCGAGCGGGGCGGGAAAGTCGAGCCTGGTCAGCGCGCTCCTTCGCTTCTGGCCCCTCGAGGGAGGGGATGTGACGCTGAACGGGGTCCCGATCGACCACATGGCGCAGGCAGAGGTCCGGGAGGCCTGCGCCCTGGTCGACCAGAGGGCCCAGCTGTTCGCCGGGAGTGTGCGCACCAACGTGACGCTGGGTCGCCCTGACGCCACGGACCACGAGGTGGCGGCGGCTCTCGCTGCGGCCCAGCTCGGCGCCTGGGTGGCCACCCTCCCCGCCGGCCTCGATACGCCCGTCGGCGAGGAGGGGGTCACCCTCTCGGGGGGTGAGCGGCGGCGCCTAGCGGTGGCCCGGGCGCTGCTCGCCGGCGGTCAGCTGCTGGTGCTCGACGAGCCCACAGGCGGGCTCGACGTGCACGTCGCCGACCATCTGATCGACGACGTGCTGGCGGCGGCGGGCGAGCGCAGCGTTCTGCTCATCACCCACCGGGCCGACGAAGCCGAACGGTGCGAGTCCGTCGTCACCCTCGAGGAAGGACGGGTCATCTCATGAAGGCACGGGACTACGAGGTGGAGCTGGAACGGCTGCAGATAGAGCTGGCCAAGCTGCAGCACTGGGTGCAGGTAACGGGGGCCCGCGTCGTCGTCCTCTTCGAGGGCCGCGACGCCGCCGGGAAAGGTGGTGCCATCAAACGCATCACCGAACGCATGAACCCGCGGGTGTGCCGGGTCGTCGCGCTCGCCGCGCCCAACGAACACGAGCGGACACAGTGGTACTTCCAGCGCTACGTGGCCAACCTCCCCTCGGCCGGCCAGATCGTCCTGTTCGATCGGTCCTGGTACAACCGCGCCGGCGTCGAGAGGGTCATGGGGTTCTGCACCGAGGAGGAGCTCCAGGAGTTCCTCCGCTCGTGTCCCGAGTTCGAGAGGATGCTGATCCGCTCGGGCATCCAACTGGTCAAGTACTGGTTCTCGGTCAGCGACGAGGAGCAGGAGCGGCGGCTGCACTCCCGACTGGAGGACCCCACGAGACGATGGAAGCTGTCGCCCATGGATCTCGAAGCGCGCCTGCGCTGGGTCGAGTACTCGAGGGCGAAGGACGAGATGTTCACGTACACCGACACAAAGCAGTCGCCGTGGTTCGTGGTCCCGTCCGACGACAAGCGGGCGGCTCGACTCAACTGCATCCACCACCTGCTGAGCATCATCCCCTACGCCGACCACGACCCCCCGATGCCCGGCGACCTCACGCCGCGCCCGGCCGCCGCGGGCTATGTGCGGCCTCCCATAGAGGACCAGACCTACGTCCCACCGGTCTATTCCTGACGGCCGGTCTATTCCTGACGGCCGGTCTACTCCTGACGGCCGTCTACTCCTGCGCGCGAGTACTGAGCTCTACTCCTGACGGCCGGGCGTCACCTCGTTGAATCCGTGCAGCACCGGCCTGCCGTCGGCCCAACCGATGCGGGTGACCGATCCCGTCAGCAGGTGGAGTCGCCATGAGAGTTCGGCGCCCATACCCAACGCCCAGGCCACCGCCAGCTTGATCGGGGTGACGTGGCTGACCACCACTACGTCGCCGTCACGCGCACGGGCGCCGGCCCCCGGGGAGGCGAAGAGCGCCTCGCACGCCGCGGCCACACGGGCGTCGACCTCGGTGAGGGCCTCCCCCCCGGGCGGGCGAAAGTCCGGGTCGCGCCGCCACTCCTGCCACACCTCCGCGGGGACGTCGCCCAAGGGCTGGCACTCGTACTCGCCGTAGTCGATCTCGACCCAGCGATCGTCCACCTCCACCGCCACGGGGAGGTCGAGGAGCGCGGCGGACTCCCGTGCCCGGGCGAGTGGGCTGCTCTGGAGCTCGTGGACCGGGGCGCGCAACAGCTGGCGCACGGCGACCGCCTGGGCCACACCCCTCTCGGTCAGGTCCGCATCGGTCCGTCCGAGGAGGAGGCCCCTCGCGTTGGCTTCCGACTCGCCGTGCCTGACCAGGATCAACATGGAGCTCAGGATCGCTCAGGTGGGGACCAGGATGCGCCCACACTGGTCGCAGGTGACCACGGTGTCGGGCGTCGTCGCCCGGACGCGCTCCACCTCGGCGGCGGACAGCTCCAGATGGCACCCGTCGCAGTGGTGCCCGATGAGCCGGGCTGCTCCGGTGCCCTTCAGGCGGGCTCGCAGCGCCTCGTAGCGGTCGTACAGCGCCGGCGGCACGTGCGCCGCTTCGGCGGCCCGCGCCGCCGTGGCGGTCGCCAGCTCGCCATCTATCTCGGCGTGGCCCTGTGCCACCTCGGCTCGAAGTGCACGGACCCTCTCCCGGAGCGGTGCCGTTCGGACGGCCAGCTCAGCCAGTGCGGCGTCCAGGGGCTCCTGGTCGACCATCACCGCCAGCTCCTCATCTTCGAGCACGCCACGGCGCTCGTGCAGGTGCCGCACCTCTTCGTCCATCGCCTGGAGGTCGCGGGTCGAGGAACCGCGGGCGGCGTACATACGCTGCTCTATCCCGCTGCTGCGCGCATTGACCGCCGCAATCTGCGCTTCCAGCTCCTTCTGGGCGTCGACCAGCGCCCCTCGCTGCGCCAGCATGCCCGCCTCCTCGGCCTCAAGTGCGGCCAACTCGGATTGGAGCCCCGTCAGCCCCGAACGGTCGGCCAGAACGGCCCGCCGGTGCGCCAGCTGGGTGATCTGCGTGTCCAGGTCCTGCACGGCGAGCAGCCGCACCAGCGATGCATCGCTCATGGACCGGCCCGCTCATGTTCCAGCGTTTCCCACCTGGTCCGAGCGATCACCAGCGCCGGGCCGAGTGCCTCGTCGGCCGTCGACGCCGCCTCGTCCCAATCGAACCAGCGGGCCTCGGGGCTCTCCCCAGGAGGCGGATGCGGGTCGTCGGCCGATCCCGACAAGAGGTAGCGCAGGTCCAGATGGGTGTGGCCGAGGGCCGCCTCATGGACGTCGATGTGGATCAGGCGCGGCACCCCATCGGGATGCTCGACAGCGAGCCCCAGCTCTTCGATGGCTTCTCGCCGGGCGGCGTCGGACGGTGACTCACCGGGGTCGATGTGCCCACCCGGCTGCATCCAGCGACCGAGACGCTTGTGACGGTGGAGGACCGTCCCCCGGGTGCCCACCACGATGGCCGAGGCGGTCACGTGCGTCGGGTCGGCGTACTCGCTGAGCGGATCGGCCAGGCGGTCGAGATCGGCCAGGAAGCGCGCCTTGGCGCCGGTCTCCCGCGTCGATGCAGGGACATGCTCACTGACCAGTGCCCGGACCTGCTCGGCGGGCGCCACCATGCGGTTCACCCGGAGCACGGGTGGGTGGTGCACGGCCGGCCGGCGACGGCCTCGAGCCAGGTGTGCGCGATGGGCATCATCCCCCGATGCTAGCGGCGCCTCATCACCCATCCGAAGGTGGCGGTGACCTATCGTCAGCCCGCAACGTGCTCTCTGTCGCCAACTTCAACATGCACGCCGGGGTCGATGGCTGGGGTCGACCGTTCGACGTCGTTGCGGTGTGCGCCGCCTTCGACGTCGACGTCCTCGTGCTCGAAGAGGCATGGACGACCGACACCGAGGGACTGGGGTCCGGGCAGGCCGAGCAGATCGCCGCGGCGCTGGGCTACCAGGTCACGACCTGCGCCCTGGCCGAGGGGAGGCGCCCGCTCCCCCTTCCGACGACGTCCGACCGCTGGCGGCCGCGGCTGGGATTTCGCGTCGACCGGCGATCGTTGTATCTCGGCAGCGTTCGCCCGCTGTCGGCGGCGGAGCGGGCGTCGCCCCGATACCAGCAGGGCGAACCCGGGAGTTGGGGGATCGCCATCCTCACCCGTGGGGACGTGCCGGTGGAGGGGGCCCGCGTCGTGCACCTGCCCCCCCTGCCGCGCGATCGGGTGCGGCGGGCCGCCATCGTGGTCGAGCTGACGAAGGAGGGGGTGCCGTTGTCCGTGGTCGGCGCGCACATGTCCCACCTCCAGTACGGGTCGCACCGCCACTATGCCGCCCTCAGGGACCTCCTGCGCACCGAGGCCAGACCCGACGCCGTGCTCCTGGGTGACATGAACCTGTGGGGGCCGCCGGTCCGGGCCTTCCTGCCCGAATGGCACCGAGCCGTAAAGGGGCGCACCTGGCCGGCCTGGCACCCCCACAGCCAGATCGATCACATTCTGGTCCGGGGTGCGCTGCGGGTCTGCTCGGGAGAGGTTCTCCCCGCCGTCGGCTCCGATCATCGGCCGGTGCGGGCCGAGCTGGCCCTGCGCTAGCGAGGCTACGGCTGCGGGGCCGTCACCCGGTCGCGTTCGAAGGCGCGCTGGCGGGACCACGTATCGAGCACGATGAGCGTCTTGGTGCCCGCCACCCGTCCCCTCCGGCGCAGCTGTTCGATCACCTGTCCCAGACGCTCGACATCGGGCACCTGCAACCAGACCAGCGCATCAGGGTCGCCGGCGGTGGTGAACACGGCCTGCACCTCGGGCAGCTGCATGGCCGTCTCCTTGATCTCCCTGAGATCGGCCGTCCCGGCGAAGCGCACCTCGGTGAACGCCTCAATGGGGCGTCCCACCTTCCCGTGATCGATCACCACGGTGTAGCCGGCGATCACACCGGCTCGCTCCAGCCGCTCGATGCGCCGGGTGACGGCCGACGCCGACAGGGCCACCCTCTCGCCGATGTCGGCCATGGTCCGCCGGGCGTTCTGTGACAGCAGCTCGAGGATCTGATGATCGGTCGGATCGAGGTCGACGGCGCTCATGAGCTCATTGTAGGGAGTTCCCGAGCGCCTCGCACATTCCATGCGTTGAAGTGCCTCTCATACCTGTCTCCATTGCGTCAAGCAACGAATAGGGAGAAACTTCCTCCGTGAGGGACTCTCCGGGTGTTCACTTTCAATATGGCCGTGACGACGGTTCCCGAAGTGGCAGAGAGGGGTGCCGGCGCGCCGCCGCGGACCCCGCGGGGAGGCCGGGCGACACGCACCGTCAGCCTGGACGACCGCTACGACGCAACCGAGGGGACGGTTCTGCTCTCTGGCATGGAAGCGGTGGTGCGACTCCTGCTCACACAGCGACGCCTCGACCGCCTGCGCCACCTCTCGACCGCTCTGTTCGTCAGTGGCTACGAAGGGTCGCCGCTGGGCGGCCTCGATCAACAGCTCCAGCGCGCCCACGACCTGCTGGCCGGGGCCGAGATCGTCTTCTCCCCGGGGCTGAACGAGGAGCTGGCCGCGACGGCGGTCGGCGGGACCCAGCTCGTCGGCGAGCTGGACGGCCGGCGGGTCGACGGGGTGGTCGGCTTCTGGTACGGGAAGAATCCCGGCTTGGACCGGGCGGCCGACGCCATCCGCCACGCCAACATGTCGGGCACCCCCCCGCTCGGCGGTGCGGTGGCGCTGGTGGGGGACGATCCCCTGTGCAAGTCCTCCACCCTGCCCAGCTCGTGCGAGCTCACCGCCCGGGCGCTGGGCGTGCCCGTCCTCACCCCCGCCTCGGTCGCCGACGTCCTCACGTTGGGGTTGCACGCCGTGGCGCTCTCGCGTCACACGGGCCTGTGGAGCGCCATGAAGATCGTGGCTGACATCGCCGATGCCAGTGCCACCATCACCCTCCCGGCCCTCGGAGAGCTCGGGATCCCTCTCCCGGACCAGACCAGGCCCTGGCATCCACGGACCCTCCTGGGGCCTGGCGCGCTCGAGGTCGAGGAGGACCTGTTCGGCGAGCGCATCCCCCGGGTGCACGCCTACGCCGAGCTGGCCGGCCTCAACCGCATCACCAGCGAGCCCAGCCGTCCCCGGCTCGCCGTCCTCGCCTCGGGGACGGCGTACGCCGCCACACTGCGTGCCTTGAGCGATCTCGGGCTTGGCGCATCGGCTCGGGACGACCTCGGTCTGCGTCTGGTCAAGATCGACCTGCCCTGGCCGCTCAGCCCGCCGGCCCTGCGCGCCATGGCCGACCGGGTCCACGAGGTACTGGTCGTCGAGGACAAGGCCCCGGTCGTCGAAGAACAGCTCGCGGCCGCCTTGTACCGCCAACCCCGGCAACCGCTGATCTACGGCAAGGGCGCGGACGGTGGCCCGTCGTTGATCCCCCGGCACGGCGCGGTCACCCCCGTCCTGGTGGCCAAGGCGCTCTCGCACCTGTGGCGCGACGAACCGCTGCCGCCACCCGTCAGGGCAGCCGTGGACCGCCACAACCGCAAGGCCCCGATCCGCATCGAGCTGGCGTCGGCCACGCCACCGTCGGCCACGCCACCACCGGCCACGCCACCGTCGGCCACGCCACCACCCCGGACGCCCTACTTCTGCTCCGGCTGTCCCCACAACATCTCGACCCGCGCCGACGATGACCAGCTGGTCGGCCTGGGCATCGGGTGCCACATCATGGCGGCCCTCGACGACCACGGCAGGGGCCACCAGCTGGGCATGACCCAGATGGGCGGCGAGGGGGCCCAGTGGATCGGCATGTCGCCCTTCACCACTGACCGGCACTACGCCCAGAACCTGGGCGATGGCACCTTCTTCCACTCGGGCTCCTTGGCCGTCCGGAGCGCCGTCGCCGCCGGCGTGACCATGACGTTCAAGATCCTCTACAACGACGCCGTCGCCATGACGGGTGGTCAGACCCCCGTGGGGCGCGTCGGCGTGCCGGAGCTCACCCACTGGCTGGCCCTCGAGGGGGTGAAGAAGGTCATCGTCACCACCCCCGATCCCGGCGAGCTGGCCCACGCCGGCCTGCACGCCGCCGCCACCGTCGTCCACCGGGACCAGACCGCCGACGCGCAGCGCGAGCTGGCGCGCACAGAAGGGGTCACCGCCCTCATCCACCACGACCCCTGCGCGGCGGAGGAACGCCGCCTGCGCAACCGCGGCCAACGCCCTGCCCTCACCGAGTCGGTGTGGATCAACAGCCGCGTCTGCGAGGGCTGCGGAGACTGTGCCGAGCAGTCGACCTGCATGTCCCTCGTGCACGTGGAGACCGACTTCGGAACCAAGATGGCCGTCCACCAGGGAAGCTGCAACCTCGACCGGTCCTGCGTCCGGGGTGAGTGCCCGTCCTTCGTCATCGCCCGTCACGGTTCGGGACGCGCCGGGCACCCGCCGCGGACGTACCCGACGCCCCCGGCCGCGCTGCCCGATCCGCCGGACCGGCGCTGGTCGGGCACGACGGTCATCCACATGCCGGGCATCGGGGGCACCGGGGTGGTGACAGCCTCCCGCATCATCGCCATGTCGGCGCACCTTGCCGGACTGCAGGCGGCGACCATCGACCAGACGGGACTGGCACAGAAGGGTGGTCCCGTCACCTCCGACGTACGGATCTCCTCCGCCCCGATCACCGGAGCCGTCCACGCCAGCCCGGGCGGTGCCGATCTGCTTCTCGGCTTCGACCTCCTCGGAGCCGCCGGCGACGAGGCGCTGGCCGTCGCATCCCCAGAGCACACCGTGGCCGTCCTCAACGTGGGCCAGGTGCCGACCGCCTCCATGCTCCGCCATCAGGACGCTCCGTATCCCCTGGCGGCCGGGTTGCGGGCGCGCGTCGCCCGATCCACCCGTTCCGGCGACATGGTGTGCGTGGACGCCCAGGCCATCGCCGAGCGCCTCACGGGCGATCACCTGGCGGCCAACCTGGTCCTGGTCGGGGCCGCCTTCCAGGCCGGGCTGCTGCCGTTCGGCGACCGAGAGCTCGACGAGGCGATCCGCCTCAACGGCGTCGACGTTCCGGCCAGTTTGGCCGCCATCGCATGGGGACGGGCGGCCGTGGCCCGGCCCGATGCCGTGGCCGATGCCCTTGCGGGCCCGGAGGGCGCACCCCGTCGTGTGTCGGAGCGGGAGCTCCCGCCCGACCTGGAGCCCGATGCGGCGTGGCCCACACCGCTGCGGCAGGTCGTCCGACTACGGGTGGCCGAGCTGATCGACTTCCAGAGCGCTCGGGTGGCCCGGGCGTACCTGGCGCGGGTCCGCGACGTTGCCGAGAGGGAGCGGACGGCGACCCTCGACCCGGCCTGGCCGGTGACCGAGACGTTCGCCCGCGGGCTGTACGCCCTGGTGGCGATCAAGGACGAGTACGAGGTGGCCCGCCTCCACCTGCTCGACGAGGAACAGGGGGCCTTCTCGGGCGCCTTCCCCGGGGCGCGCCGTGCCTACCTCCTCAGGCCTCCCCTGCTGGCCCACATCGGCCTTCGACGCAAGATCACCCTCGTCCGCACCGCCCGACCGGCATTCCGGGTGCTGCGGGCGGGCCGCCGACTGCGCGGCACGCCCTTCGACGTCTTCGGATGGACGGCGGAACGGCGCGCCGGGCGGCAGTTCCTCGCCGACTACCTGGCGTGGGTGGCCATCGCGGTGGACCACCTCTCCCCGGCCTCGGCCGATGCCGTCCGGGCCCTGGTCGGGGTGGGGACCCAGGTGCACGGCTACGCCCATGTCCGCCGGGACAGCATCGCCCGGGTGCGCGCCGAGGCGGAGGAACTGATCCGCCAGCTCACCGGGCCCGAAGGGCAGCGGCTGGAGAGCTACCCGATCGCCGGCTGAAGGGATCGCCGATGCACCGAGACGGCGTAGGTACTGCTCTCCCGGTCGAAGGGCAGCCGATCCCAGGTCGACCAGCGATCCTCGAGGAGCAGCCCGGCCGGTGCCGCCAGTCCGTCGTACACGCCGGTCGAGAGGCCCCCGGGCCTCAGCGAGTACCCGGCGATCAGGTGGCCACCCGGGACCAAGGTGGCTGACAGGTTGGACAGCACCGTCCCCTCGCTCCCCGGTGACACGAAGATCATGACGTTCCCCGCCATCACCACGGCATCGAACGGCCCGTGAAGCGTCAGCGCGGGATCGGCCAGATCCCCTTCGATCCATGTGAGGTGAGGCGCCTTCCGGCGGGCCACCTCGAGCATGCGCGGGTCGAGGTCGACCCCGACCACCCGGCGGCCTCGCCGGGCCAATTCGATGGCCACCCGACCGGTGCCGCACCCGGCATCGAGCACGGAGTCAGGGCCGTAGGAGTCGACCAGCGCCGCCTCACCGTGCACGTTCGCACCACTGGCCGCCAACTCGTCGAATCGGCGGTCGTAGTGGGCCCCGCGGGAACCGTCGCCCGACATCCAGCGGTTAACCGTCACCTTCAGAGTCTGGCGCAACCCGAGCCGAACGCGTGCTCTTCCTGCACTAGAGTCGTGACAATCGTGTACCCCATCGCTTACGGTACACGGATGCAACTTGGGACCGTTGCCGAACGGCCGCTGTCCACGCGGGTGCTGCGCCGGGCCGTTCGCCTGCTCGATGTGGCAGCCACTCCCACCGGGGTGGACCGCTACGTCGAACTCGTCCGGCCGTCGTGGTCGTCGACCGAGGTCCGGGCCAAGGTGGTCCGGGTGGTACGGGCCACCCCGCGCAGCGTGACGCTCTCCCTGCGGCCCAACGGCAACTGGACCGGGTTCACCGCGGGTCAGTACACCCAGCTCTCGGTGGAGATCGACGGGGTCCGTCACACCCGTTGCTACTCCATGGCGAACGCCGCCGCCTCCGGGCACGGCCTAATCGAGCTGTCCATCACCGCCCGGCCCGGGGGGCGCGTCAGCCAGCACCTGCGCCGGGCCGCCAAGAGGGGGCAGACGGTCGCCCTCACCCCCGCCCAGGGCACGTTCACGCTGCCCGAGGTCGAACCGGCTCACCTCCTCCTCATCAGTGGTGGGAGCGGCATCACCCCGGTCATGTCGATGCTACGGACCCGCTGTGCGCTCGGGTGGAGCAACCCGGTGACCTTCCTGCACTACGCGCCGACCGCGTCCGACATGCTCTACCGCGACGACCTGGCGGAGCTCGCTCGCTCCGCGCCGGGCCTGCGCGTGCTGCGGGTGTTCACCGACCAGCCGGGCACCGGGGACCTCGACGGGCTCCTCACGCGCCGGCAGCTCGCCGGCGCCGCCCCCGACTGGATGGAGGCGGAGGCGTTCGTCTGCGGGCCGCCGCCGCTGATGGAGACGGCCAGATCTCTGTTCAGCCAGTTCGGCCGAGCCGGCCACCTTCATACGGAAGACTTCACCCCGGCCCGGTTCAGCACGGAGGCCCGCGCGGTGGACGGCACCGTGCGATTCGGTGCCAGCGAGCTCGGCGTGGCCAGCGACGGCAGGCCCCTGCTGGTGCAAGCCGAGGCGGCCGGCCTCGCCCCGCACTCGGGCTGCCGCATGGGGATCTGCCACACCTGCACCCGTCGCCTCTGCTCGGGAGTGGTGCGTGACGCCGTCACCGGCGACCTCGCCACCGGGCCCGACGTCGACGTCCGGATCTGCGTGAGCGTCCCCATCGGTGACGTCGAGATCGATCTCTGACCGGCGTCCGCTCACACCACGATGCCCACCGTTGCCGAAGCCCATGGCCTCACCGCCACCCAACTCGATGCGCTCGCCCAGGAGTTCGCGTCGCTGCGAGCCGAGGTGGCGGCCCAACTGGGTGTCGAAGACGTGGCCTACATCCGTCGTCTGATCCGGATACAACGGTGGTGTGAGGTCGGCGGGCGGGCGTCGCTCTTTCTCGGCTTCCTCCCCCCTTTCTGGTTGGCCGGGGCGGCGGCTCTCTCCCTCTCCAAGATCCTCGACAACATGGAGATCGGCCACAACGTCCTGCACGGCCAGTACGACTGGACGAACGACCCGGCGCTGTCCTCCACCACGTTCGAATGGGACTCGTCGTGCCCCGCCAAGGGATGGCAGCACTACCACAACTACCTGCACCACACCTTTACCAACATCACCGAAAAGGACCGTGACCTCGGCTACGGCGTCATCCGGATCAGTGGAGACGCGCCCTGGTCCCCGGTCAATCTGGGCAACCCTCTCTACGCCCTCGGACTGGCCCTCTTCTTCGACCAGGGCATCATGCTGCACGACGTCGACCTGGGGATGGTGCGCAGGGGAGAGAAGTCCATGGCCGAGGCGAAACTGTCCTTCAAGAACGGGATGCGCAGGTCCGGCAAGCTCGCCTTCCGGGACTACGTGATGTGGCCGGCGCTCACCGGCCCGCTCTTCCTCTCCACCCTGGCGGCCAATGCCGTGGCCAACGTGGTGCGCAACCTGTGGGCCTTCATCATCATCTTCTGCGGACACTTCCCGACCGGGGCAGTGGAGTTCACCGAAGAGGAGTGTGAGGCGGAGTCCAAGGGCCACTGGTACTTCCGCCAGGTGGTCGGCTCGGCCAACATCCGCGGCAGCCGGCTCTTTCACATCATGTGCGGGAACCTCAGCTTCCAGATTGAACACCATCTCTTCCCCGACATCCCGGCCCGGCGCTACCGGCAGATCGCCCCGCAGGTCCGGGAGATCTGCCGACGCTACGGCATCCCGTACAATACGGGTCGCCTCTCACGGCAGTTCGGGTCCGTGGTGGCCAAGATCTTCCGCCACGCCCTGCCCTCCCGCCGTGGAGGGCAGGCGAGGACCGCGCCGCGGCGCGGCGCCGAGACGCAACCCACCGACCTCGTCGCCGCCTGATCAACCCGGCGCCAGGCCGTCACTAGGGTGACGTCGTGTGCCTGCTCGTTGTGGCCTTCCGCCTCATCCCGGGCACGCCGCTGCTCATCGGTGCCAATCGCGACGAGATCCTGGAACGGCCGGCGGTGCCGGCAACCGTGCTGCGCCCGGACGGTCCCCGCATACTTGGTGGACGTGACCTGCGCTCGGGGGGCACCTGGCTGGCGGTCAACGAGCTCGGGGTCTTCGCCGGTCTCACCAACCAACCTCTCGGTGACGCCCGCGACCCGACGCGCCGGACACGCGGCGAGCTCCCGCTGGCGCTGGCCTCCCACCCGACGGCCCGGTTCGCCGTCGGCGACCTGCTCGACACCCACCGGCCGGAGGACTACAACGGATCGTGGCTGCTCGTCGGGGACCGTGGCAGCCTCTACTACATCGACTTCACCGGCCTGGTCGACGTCGAGGCGGTGGCGCTGCCTCCCGGCCTCTACGTCCTGGAGAACCGCCCCCTCGGGGCACCCTCCCCCAAGGCCGACCACGTCGCCCGCTCCCTCGGCGAGCTGCCCGACGCCGAGACCGCCACGGCGCGGTTGCACACGGTGCTGGCCGACCATGCGGTTCTCGAGCCGCGGAGGGCCGACGGCCCGATGTCCTCGGCGAGCTGCGTCCACCTCGACGGGTACGGGACCCGCTCCTCGTGCATCGTTCGAAGCGGTGAGGCGGATGGGGATCGCCCGACGCTCTGGGTGTCCGACGGCCCACCCTGCCGCGCTCCCTTCGTCGATGTCAGCGGGCTCTGGACCGAGGCCCAGGTGTAGGTCGGCCCGCGCTCCGGAAGGGAGCTCCTAACGACCGAAGACCGCAACGATGAGGCCGCGGGCCAAGGTGTTGAAGGTCAGGTTGAACCCTACGTAGGCCGGAGTGGCGCTCTCGTCGAGCCCGAGTGATGGTTTGCCGACCGCATGGACGGCGAACATATAGCGATGGTCACCGTGACCGGAAGGAGGAGCCGCTCCGACATAGCCCAGCTGGCCGGTGTCGTTCCGCGCCTGCAACGCGTTGTTCGGCTTCCCCTCCATCGCTCCGCTCCCTGCACCGCGCGGAAGCTCGGTGACCGTGCGGGGAATGTCGAACATGACCCAGTGCCAGAACCCGCTGCCGGTCGGCGCGTCCGGGTCGAAACAGGTGACGGCGTAGGACGCGGTGCCGGCGGGCCCGTCGTCCCAACGCAGATGGGGAGAGACGTTTTCTCCGGACAGTCCCATCGTCACGTCCGCCACGTGGGCGTCGGGGAGGACGTCACCGTCTCTGAAGTCGTTGCTGACCACGGTCAGGGACGGCACGGGGGGAAGGAATTCGTAGGGGGATGGCGGCCGGCGCGCCGTCTCTGCCATTGGTGCCTCCTTGTTCGCGGATCTCCCGTCTCATGTGCTCGCTGCTACGTACCATAGGCGTCTTCCGCTGCGTCGGACCACGACGACGAGACGTGTAGCTCCCTCGACGTCCGGGTCAGTCACGCACCAGCGGCTTGTAGCGCAGGCGGTGGGGCTGATCGGCATCGACCCCCAGGCGTTTCCGACGATCGGCCTCATAGTCGGTGAAATTCCCCTCCCACCACCGGACCTCCGAGTCACCCTCGAAGGCCAGTACGTGGGTCGAGACGCGGTCGAGGAACCAGCGGTCGTGGCTGATGACGACGACGCAACCGGGAAATCCGAGTAGGGCGTCTTCGAGCGCCCGCAGGGTGTCCACGTCCAGGTCGTTCGTCGGCTCATCGAGGAGGAGCACGTTGCCGCCGCTCTTGAGGACCTTGGCCAGCTGCACCCGGTTGCGCTCGCCGCCCGAGAGCTGGCCGACCTTCTTTTGCTGGTCGCTTCCCTTGAACCCGAAACTTGCCACGTACGCTCGGGCGTGGAGCTCACGGTTCCCCACGACGATACGGTCGACTCCCCCGGTGATCTCGTCGAAGACGGTGGCATCGCCCGCCAGGGTGTCACGGGACTGGTCGACGTAGGCCAGCACCACGGAGGCGCCGATCTCGAGCGAGCCGCCATCGGGCTTGTCCTCGCCGACGATCATCCTGAACAGCGTCGTCTTGCCCGCGCCGTTCGGACCGATCACCCCGACGATCCCTCCCGGCGGGAGCAGGAAGGACAGCCCGTCGATCAGCAGCCGGTCCCCGAATCCCTTCACGAGCTCCTCGGCGACCACCACCCGGTCACCGAGGCGGGGCCCCGGCGGGATGGTGATCTCGACCTTGTCGGATCGCCGCTCGGCGGCCTCGGCCTCGGCCACCAGCTCGTTGTAGGCCGAGACGCGTGCCTTGCCCTTGCTCTGGCGGGCCCGGGGCGACATCCGGATCCACTCCAGCTCACGTCGCAACGCCTCCTGCCGGGAACGGTCGGCCTTGTCCTCACCGGCGAGGCGGGCCTGCTTCTGCTCCAGCCACGACGAGTAGTTGCCCTGCCAGGGGATGCCGGCGCCGCGATCCAGTTCGAGTATCCATCCGGCCACATTGTCGAGGAAGTACCGGTCGTGGGTCACGGCGACCACGGTGCCCGGATAGTCCTGCAGGGTGCGCTCCAGCCAAGCCACCGACTCGGCGTCGAGGTGGTTGGTCGGCTCGTCCAGCAGGAGCAGGTCGGGCTTGGACAGAAGGAGGCGGCACAGCGCGACCCGGCGGCGCTCGCCACCCGAGAGCGTGCTCACGTCGGCGTCGCCGGGCGGAAGGCGCAGTGCGTCCATGGCGATCTCGAACGTGCGCTCGAGATCCCAAGCTCCCGCCGCGTCGATCCGCGCCTGCAGCTCGGACTGCTCGGCCAGCAGCGCGTCGAAGTCGGCACCGGGTTCCGCGAAGGCGGCGCACACCTCGTTGAACCGGCCGAGGAGCCGCGCGCTCTCCCCGGCGCCGTCGGCCACGTTGCCCGCCACATCCTTGGAGGGGTCGAGCTGGGGCTCCTGGGCCAGATAGCCCACCGTGAAGCCCGGCGTCAACCGCGCCTCCCCGCTGAATCCGTCGTCCTGGCCGGCCATGATCTGCAGGAGGGACGACTTCCCCGAGCCGTTGGCGCCGATGACCCCGATCTTGGCCCCTGGGTAGAAGGACAGGTTGATCCCGCGGAGCACCTCACGGTCGGGGGGATAGAACCTCTTGAGGTCGCGCATGGTGAAGATGAACTGAGCTGCCATGCCGACCAGTGTGGCCCAGATCGCAGACCGGCCCGGACCCCGGCGCGACGGCCTCAGGATTCGACGCGACCGAGTCGCTCGGCCAGAAATGCCCGCTCGATGTCGTTCTCGCTCAGAAGCAACGCCTCCTGGTAGGCGAGCCGCGACTCCCCGGAGCGCCCCAACTGGCGCAGGAAGTCGGCGCGCGCCGAGGCGAGATAGCTGTAGCTGATCAGGAGAGGTTCGGAGTCCAGCGCCTCGAGCGCGGCCAGCCCGGCGGCCGGCCCGGCGGCCAGCCCGATGGCGACCGCCCGGTTGAGCGCAACGACCGGCGACGGCCAGATCTGGACCAGGACGTCGTAGAGCCCGACGATCTCCATCCAGTCCGTGGCGTCCCACGTCGGGGCGCGGGCATGCACCGCGGCGATGGCGGCCATGAGGGCGAAGCGCCCCGGCGGCCGGCGGCGGAGGGCCTGGCGAACCAGACCGATGCCCTCGCCGATGGCGGCGCGGTCCCACTGCTCCCGATCCTGGTCGGCGAGGAGCACAAGGTGGCCGTCATCGTCGAGACGGGCCTCGCGGCGCGCGTCGGTGAGCAGGATGAGGGCCAGCAGGCCGGCGGTGCCGGCGTCGTCGGGCAGCAGGGTGTGCAGGACGCGGGCGAGGTCGAGCGACCGTTCCACGAGGTCACGGCGGACCAGATCGGTGCCGAACGGCGCGGTGTGCCCGGTCGTGAAGAGCACGTGAACGACGGTGAGCACGGCGTCGATGCGGGAGGGCAGCTCCTCGACGGGCGGCACTCGATACGGGATGCGCGCCGCGGCGATCTTCTTCTTGGCCCGGGTGAGACGCGCCGCCATCGCCGTCTCACTGACCAGGAAGGCCCGGGCCACCTCGGCCGTCGTGAGCCCGCAGACGAGACGGAGTGTCAACGCGACCTGCGCGTCGGTGGCGATGGCCGGGTGGCAACAGGTGAAGATCAGCCTCAGGCGGTCGTCGATGATCCCGGGCGGGTGGAGCTCGCCGGGCTCGGGTGCCGAGACGGGCTCGACAAGCAACGGCAGGGCTCGTCGGTACGTGGACTGGCGCCGTAGGACGTCAATGGCGCGCCGCCGGGCCACGGTGGTCAGCCACGCGCCCGGATTCGCGGGCAGGCCATCGGTGGACCAGGCGGCGAGCGCACGGGCATACGCGTCCTGGACGCACTCCTCCGCCAGGTCGATGTCCCCGGTGACCCGCACCGTCGCGGCGAGCACGAACGCCCACTCGCGACGGTGCGCGTCGGCGACCGACGCCTCTACGGACGCGTGGGGGGGTCGACGGTCGCTCAGTCGAAGGTCCTGATAGGTCGGACCTCGACACCGCCGAACGGCATGGGGATCTGCTTCGCCAACGCCAGCGCCTCGTCGAGGTCGGTGGCTTCAACGAGGTAGTAACCACCGAGCGCCTCCTTGGTCTCGGCAAAGGCACCGTCGGTGACCACGAAGCCCCCGGAGGGGTCCGGGCGCAGCGACGTGGCGGTCGCCGTCGGCTGCAGGGCGTTGCCGCCCCGCAGGGCGGCGGCGTTGCGCTCGCCGAACACCTGATGACCCTTCATCATCTGGTTGGTCTCCTCTGCTCCCGACGTGCCCAGCGCTGACTCGTCCCCGTAAATGAGGATCAGGTACTCGGCCATGATGTGCTCCTTTGCTCCGTGGCCCCATCGTCGGGGCCTCACCGACTACGACGAGCGAAGGTCGCCCCGATCGACACCGGGCGCCCTTTTTTCGCGCTGGCCCCGGTCGGGCCCGGTGGGTCGGGACCAGTCTGCACCGCCCCGGGCGCTCCTGCCCCCCGATCTGACAGGATCGCCCCATGGCCTCCATCTCACTGCCGTACTTCCTGTCCCTCCCCGACGTCCCCGGCCCCTGGCCCGGGATCGTCGTGATCCACGAGGGCGGGGGCATCAGCCCTCAGCTCTTGCGGGTCTGCGAGCGATTCGCCGGGGAGGGCTACGCGGCCGTCGCCCCGGACCTCTTCTTCCGCAGCGGCGGCTCCGAGGCCGCCGACTTCGCCACGTTGATCGGTGCGCTCGTGCCCGAAGAGGCCCTCGCCGATGTGACGTCCGCCGCCGGCACCCTGCGAGCGGTCGGCGCCGCCCGGATCGGCGTGACGGGGTTCTGCATGGGTGGACGCTTCGCGTGGACCACGGCGCTGCACGGCCGCGGGTTCGACGCTGCGGTCGGCTTCTACGGCGGCGGCATCGCCGATGACCTGAGGCGGCCGCAGTGTCCGACGCTCCTGTTCTTCGGCGGCCAGGACCCCTACATCACGCCGGAGGAGATCGAGCGGGTGGCCGCCCACCATCCCGCTACCCTCGTCTACCCGGAGGCCACGCACGGGTTCATGCGGGACGGTAGCGACAGCTACGACGAGAGATCGGCCCACGACGCCTGGTCGCGCACCCTCGCCTTCTTCGGCGACCACCTGCGCGAAGGGATCTAAGCTACTCGCCCGATGAGCAGCCGCGAGGTGCCCCACACAGTGCAGATGCCGGCGTCATGAGCTACGAGCTCTCCGACGACCTGCTGGTCGAGGCCGACGGCCCGGTGCGGATCATCCGGATGAACCGGCCCGAGCAACTCAACGCCACCAACCACAGCCTTCACCAAGCGGTGGCCGCGGTGTTCCCGCAGATCGACGCCGACCTCGACGCCCGAGTGGCGGTCATCACCGGCAATGGGCGGGCGTTCTCCGCCGGCGGGGACTTCGAGTACCTCGACGAACTCACCCGCGATTCCGAGCTCCGGCGCCAGACCATCGTCGATGGCCGGGCGATCGTCACGGGCATGGTGAGGTCCCGGGTACCGATCGTCGCCGCCGTCAACGGCCCCGCCGTCGGGCTGGGCTGCAGCCTCGTCGCCCTGTCGGACATCGTCTACATCGCCCAGAGCGCCCACCTCGCCGACCCGCACCTGCTGGTCGGCCTGGTGGCGGCCGACGGCGGCGCCGTGACCTGGCCGCTGCTGACCAGCCTGCAGCTGGCCAAGGAGTTCGCCCTCACGGGCGACCGGATCTCCGCAGAGCGGGCCGCCCAGATAGGGCTGGCCAACCACGTCGTCCCCGACGACGAAGTGCTCGATCAGGCCCTCGCCTGCGCCCATCGACTCGCCAAGCTGCCCCGTCAGGCGTGCGAGGACACCAGGCGGGCGCTCAACATCCACCTCGAGCGGGCGGTGCTGGCCACCATCGACTTCGCGCTCACCGCCGAGGAACGCTCGTTCACCTCTCCCGAGATGCGGGCCAACCTCGACCGCCTGCTCAAGCGGGGCGAACGTTGAGACGCCGCCGGCCCACCAGGGCGCCGGGTCGGTAGGTCTCGACGCGATGGAGCTCGACGCGTTCCGTGAGTCCCTCGACCGTTGGCTCGACGAGCACCACTCCGATCTCGCCGCCGGCCATGCGGGCCTCGGGACCCTCGACGAGCAGATGGCTCACCTGGCCAAGGTGAAGAGGCTCACCTACGAGGCCGGTTGGATGCGCTACGGCTGGCCCGAACGGGTCGGGGGTCTCGGTGGCTCCAGCTTGTTACGCGCCTATCTGGGCGAGGCGTTGACCTCCCGTGACCTGGTCGAGCCCGGCATCTACTCCATGACCGAGGTTCTCGCCCCGACCATGATCGACTACGCCACACCCGAGCTGGCCGCGACCATGGTGCCGCGGCTGCTCCGCGGCGACGAGACCTGGTGCCAGGGATTCTCCGAGCCGGACACCGGCAGCAACCTCGCCTCCCTGTCCTGCCGGGCGGCACGCACCGACGACGGCTGGCGCGTCAGCGGCCAGAAGGTGTGGACCGGCCTGGCCCAGTTCGCCCAACGCTGTGTGCTCCTGACCCGGACCGGCACCACCGGGTCAGCCCACAAGGGCATTACGGCGCTGTTCGTCGACATGGAGAGCCCCGGCATCACCGTCCGACCGATCCAGACCATGCACGGCCCGCTGGAGTTCTGTGAGGTTTATTTCGACGACGTGGCGGTGCCGTTCGACCGAACGCTCGGAGAGGTCGGTCAGGGCTGGTCGGTCGCCATGGACCTGCTCCCCTACGAGCGGAGCACGTCGCTCTGGCACCGGGCCGCCTACCTGCACCGTCGGCTCCAGGACCTTCTCGACACGGCCCCGCTCGGCGCGCTCGACCCGGTCGACGTGGGCGCGGTCACTCAGCTCGTGCTGGCCTTCCGGGCACGGTCGCGCGCCACCCAGCACCGACTGGCCGCCGGAGAGCGTCTCGGGCCGGAGACCTCCATCGACAAGGTGCTCGTCGCCACATCCGAACAAGCGGTGTTCGACCTCGTCGCAGACACCCTCTCGGCAGAGGTGAGCGTCGGCCACGACCCGGCCAGCGAGCGATGGCGCAGCCAGTTCCTCTACTCGCGGGCGGCATCGATTTACGGCGGCAGTGCGGAGATCCAACGGAACATCATCTCGCGCCGGCTCCTCAGCCTCGGGAGCGACCGCTGATGGACGGCGCCGACCTCGAGCTCTTCGAGCGCAGCCTCCGCCACGCCACCGAGGAGCACAGCGGTCCCGCGCTCGACGCCGCGCTGGAAGCGCTCGGCTGGAGCGACGCCCTGGTGCTCGATCCGCGGGCGGCGATCTCGATCCTCTTCGAGCTCCAAGGCGCCGCCAACGCTTCGTCCTCCGCCCTCGACCAGGTGCTGCTGCAGGCCCTCGACCCTGGCGCCGCGACAAGCTCCGCCGTGGTCCTGCCGAGCGCGGGCCGATGGGGCGCACCCGGCCAGCTCCATGGCGATCGCGTCTCGGTGAGCGGGCTGGGCACCGCCGCGTTGGCGGCGCGGGATTCGGCCGTGGTGGTGGCCGAGAGCGGGGACAAGCAGGTCGTGGTGGTGGTCGGCACGAGCGCGCTCACGCGGCGGCCGGTGAGCGGCGTCGACCCGTGGCTCGGCCTGGTGCAGGTGACCGGAGAGGCCGCCCCAGAGGAGATCGGGTCAGGGGACTGGGGCGCCGCCGTGGCCCTGGGACGGCTCGCCCTCAGCCACGAGATCGTCGGCGCATCGAGGAAGATGCTGGACCTGGCCCGCCAGCACGCGCTCGAGCGGATTCAGTTCGGCACTCCGATCAGCACGTTCCAAGCCGTGCGCCACCGCCTGGCCGACACCCTGGTTGCCATCGAGACCGCCGATGCCATGCTGGACGCCGCCTGGCTGGACCGGTCGCCACCGACCGCTGCCATGGCCAAGGCTCTCGCCGGGCGGGGCGCCCGGGTGGCGGCCCGCCACTGCCAGCAGGTGCTGGCGGGAATCGGGTTCACCACCGAGCACGACTTCCACCGCTACTTCCGGCGAACCCTGGTGCTCGACCAGCTCCTGGGCGACAGCCGCTCGCTCACCAAGGAGTTGGGGGTGGAGCTCCTCGCCAGCCGCCAGCTGCCCCCACTGCTCCCGCTTGACGCCGCGTCGATCTGAGGGACCGCTCGGGCGCACTCGTCCTCCCTTCCGGGAGTGGGGCCGATCTCAACTCATTGCGAACAGGGAGAGGTTGCGATAGACAGGCAAGATCCGGTCGTCAGGTGGCGGCCGCGCGCTCGAAAGGGGGGCAATGGACAAGGTGCGCCAGCGAGTTCCGCCCGCGGCCGACGTACAGCGCAGGCTCTATGAGCTGATGGCGCTGATGAAGGCGGCCGATGATCGGCTCAGCAAGGGGATCGCTTCGGGCGAGCTCCTCTGCGTCTACTGGCCGCCGCGCGGCCAGGAGGCCATCGCCGCCGCCGTGGGCGTGTGTCTCCGGACCGACGACCAGCTCGTGACGACCTACCGCGGCCTGCACGACCTGATCGGGAAGGGCGTCCCGCTGGTCGAGATCTACGGTGAGATGCTGGGTCGAGCGGTAGGGGCGGGACGCGGCAAGGGCGGGACCATGCACATCGCCCGACCCGAGTCAGGTGTGGCCATGTCGACGGGGATCGTCGGAGCGGGACCGCCGGTGGCGGTCGGGCTGGCCATGGCGGCCCAGCGGAAGGGCTCGGACCAGGTCACCGTGGTCTGCTTCGGCGACGGCGCGACCAACACCGGCTCATTCCACGAAGCCGCCAACATGGCCGCCCTATGGGATCTTCCTGTGGTGTTGCTCTGTCAGAACAATCTCTACGGCGAAATGACCCCGGTAGAGCACACGATGAAGGTCAAGACGATCGCCGACCGGGCCCAGGCCTACGGGATGCCCGGGGTGCGGGTGGACGGCAACGATCCACTGGCCATGGTGGCCGCCGTCGAGGAGGCGGTGGACCGGGCCCGCAGCGGTGCCGGCCCGACCCTGCTCGACTGCGTCACCTTCCGCTTCAAGGGTCACTACTTCGGAGACCCCATGGCCTACATCCCGGCCGAGCAGATGGCGGCGGCCGAACTGGCCGATCCGGTCCCGACCTTCCGTGCCAAGCTGGCTTCGTCGGGAGTCTGCACCGAGGAGGAGCTCGGACAGATCGACCGGGGCGCGGTGACGGCCGTGGAGGAGGCGTTGGCGACCGTTCTCGCTGCGCCGCCGGCATCCGATGACGAGCTCAGCCGCGACGTGTACGCCGACATGACCAACAGTCCGGCGTAGAGGGAGGCAATGGTGGACGAAAAAGATATGTCGTATCGAGAGGCGCTGAACCTCGCCCTCGACCACGCGCTCCAGACCGACGACAGAGTGTTCCTACTCGGCGAGGACATCGCCGATCCGGGGGCCTCGGGTCCGACCAAGGACCTCTCGACCCGTTACGGGGCAGACCGGGTGCTGGACACCCCGATCTCCGAGGCGGGGATCGTGGGCACCGCCGTGGGCCTGGCGATGGGCGGCTTTTTGCCGGTGGCCGAGATCATGATCATGGACTTCATCGGCATCGCGGCCGACCAGCTCGTCAACAACGCGGCCAAGCTGCGCTTCATGACCGGTGGGCGGGTGACCGCCCCCATCACGGTGCGCACGCAGGTCTACGGCGGGCTCGGCACCGGCGCCACGCACTCACAGTCGCTCGAAGCCTGGTTCATGCACATCCCCGGGCTCAAGGTGATCGTGCCCGCCACCCCACGGGACGCCAAGGGCCTGCTGACCTCGGCGATCTTCGACGAGGACCCCTGCCTGGTCCTCGAGACGATCAGGCTGCAGGGCCAGCGTGGCCCGGTCCCGTTGGACCCGGGGTTCTCGATCCCCCTCGGCCAGGCGGAGGTCAAGCGGCCCGGCACCGACGTCACGCTGGTCACCTACGGGCGCAGCCTGCTCGAGTCGCTCGGCGCCGCCACCGCCCTGGAGTCCGAGGGCGTGAGCGCCCAGGTGCTCGACCTGCGGACCCTGGTGCCGCTCGACGTCCCCCTCCTGCTCGAGTCCGTGGCGGGCACCGGTCGGGCGGTGGTCGTGCACGATGCGGTGCAGTTCGCCGGCCCGGGCGCGGAGATCGCGGCCACGGTGCAAGAGGAGCTCTTCGACGTGCTGAAGGCACCGGTGGGGCGGGTGGGCGCCCGCTTCGTGCCCAACCCGGGCGCAACCGCGCTCGAGGCGCAGGTGTACCCGAGTGTCGACCGCATCGTTGCCGCCGTGCGGCAGACCTTCAAGACACCGGCTGCGCAAGGAAGCTGAGATGCCCGACTTCACGCTGCGGATCCCGCGGGTTTCGGTCGCGATCTCTGAGGCGACGCTCATCGACCAGCTGGTGGGTGAGGGGGGCCATGTCGAGGAGGGAAGTCCCCTCTTCGTGATCGAAACCGAAAAGGTCGAGACCGAGATCGTTGCCGGTGCGTCGGGCACGGTGCACTGGACCGGCGAGCTCCAGTCGGTCTACCCGGTCGGCGCGGAGATAGGAGTGATTGAAGAAGCGGGATGAGTCTCAGAGGGGAGTTCCGACCATGACGATCGATGCCGACCGCCGCCCATCGGAGGGGGTGGGAGTCGTGCCCTTCGCCATGCGCGATCCGCTGCACGTGCCGCGTGAGCGCTACTTCGACCGCGGGTTCTTCGACCTCGAGAAGCAGAAGCTCTGGCCGCGCGCCTGGCAGATGGCCTGTCGCCTGGAGGAGATCCCCGGGCCCGGTGACTTCGTCGAGTACGAGATCTGCGACCAGTCCATCCTCGTCGTGCGCCAGGACGACGGGTCGATCAAGGCCTTCCACAACGCGTGCCGCCACCGGGCCACACAGCTCGCCCAGGGATCGGGCCGGATGGCCAAGGGCCAGATCGTCTGCCCCTTCCACGGCTGGCGGTGGAACCTCGACGGCTCCATCTCCTTCGTCTACGGCCAGGAGGGCTTCGAGCCCGACTGCGTGCGCGCCGAGGACCTACGGCTTCCCGAGGTCAAGCTCGACACCTGGGGAGCCTGCGTGTGGATCAACATGGATCCCGAGTCCCGCCCGCTGGCCGAGGCGCTGGCCCCGGCCGCCGATCTCCTCGACGCCATCGGCTTCGGCAACATGCGGGTGTGGTGGTGGAAAGAGATCATCCTCCACTCCAACTGGAAGATCGCCCAAGAGGCCTTCCACGAGGGCTGGCACGTCATGCGCACCCATCCGCAGCTGACCATGGGAATGGGGGAGGACTACCCCGTGGGCGATGTGGAGTACACGACGTTCGAGAACGGCCACGCGCGCTTCCAGGGCCGCTTCGATCCCGCCGCGGGCGGGGTTGCCCAGGGCCGGGGGGCCGAACAGTTCCTCCAGCGGTCGACGACCCTCTGGGAGGGTCAGGACGCCATGACGCTCAAGCGCGACCTCGACGTCTTCATGGGGATGCGAAACCGGGTGCCGGAGGGCGCGGACTTCCCCACGGCGGCGATCGACGCCCTCTTCGAGTACTGGCAGGGCGCGGGCATCCCGGTACCGCCCAGAAACGAGGGCATGCGGCTCTGGGGCGGCGAGGTGTTCTTGTTCCCCAACTTCTTCGTGCTCCCCATGTACGGCAACGCGCTCTGCTACCGCATCCGCCCCTATGGCGACGACCCGGAGCGCTGCCGCTTCGAGATCTTTTCGCTGACCACCTACCCGGAGGGCCACGAGCCCCCCCGAGCTCGCCTGATGGGCCGTTTCGAGCCGGACGACACGGAGAACCTGGGCCTGATCCCGCGCCAGGACGTGCGCAACATAGAGCGCCAGCAGCGCGGCCTGCACTCGCTGGGCTTCACCGAGTCGCGACTGGCCACCGAGTGGGAGAGCCCCATCAGCAACATGCACATGGAGCTGGATCGCTACCTGGCCCGTTGAACGAGCCGGAGGGACGGCTGATCGGAGCTCGTCCGGGCTGGCGTCAGGCGTCCCGGCTGGCGTTCAGGGCGCGGCGGTGGCCCGGCTCGTCGGCCGGGGCAGCAACGAGGGCGGAGCGTCGGTATCCTCGACGATGTAGTTGTGCAGCACGCCGACCTCCTCCACCTCGCACACCACATGGTCGCCGACGACCACCTCGGGCGGGGGCGGCGGTGTGCCCAGCGCCACCACGTCGCCCGGGAAAAGGCTGATCCGATGGCTCACGTGGCTCAGCATCTCGCTCGGTGTGAAGCAGTAGTACCTGGTGTTGCCGGACTGTACCTGGGTGCCGTTCACCGTGGCCGTGATGGCCAGGCCCTCCATCACCCGCTCCTCGGTCAGGTCGCGGCGAATCCACGGGCCCCACGACGTGAACCCGTCCATGGACTTGCCGACCGCCCAGAATCCCATGGCCCCGTACTCCGGCGCCGTCAGGTCGTTGAAGACGCTCCAGCCGAAGATGGCGTCGTGGGCTTCGGCCGGCCCCGCCTTGCGCAGCGGTCGGCCGACCACCACGGCGAGCTCGGACTCGATCTGCATCGGTCCGGTCAAGACCGCCGGCATCTGGATCTCGACCCCGTCACCGCTGGCGTAGTTGGTCGCCTTCGGAAGCCACATCGGCTGCCGCTCCGGCGGGCGCGTCGTACCCGGCTCGATGAACCCGCCCATGACGTTGACGAACCGCACTCCTTCGAACGGGGCGCCGAGGACCACGTCCTCCATGGCCAGTGACTGCCCGTTGCGCCGTTGCTCACCGTAGAGGTCGCCGACGACGATGTGAAAGCGATCGCCCTCGACCTCGCCGAAGCACGACGTTTCACCGATCAGCGCACGTCCGAGAAGGCTCACGACGACCATCGTACGCGCAACCTACAGGATGGCACGGCTGTCCTTGAGGGCCTCGACCTCGGCCCAGGACAGGCCAAGCTCCAGCAGGACGCTCTCGGTGTGCTCGCCGTGCTCGGGGGCGCGCGACGGCCGGCCGGGCTGTTCGTCGAACTGCACCGGGGAGGGCACCATGGGCACCGAGACGCCGTTGCCCACGTCGACCGAGGTGACGTAGCCGTTGGCCAGCACCTGGGGGTCGGCCGGCAGCTCCGCCGGGTCCTGCCCGGGTACCCACTCGCCCTCGAAGTCGGCGAGCACGCGCCGCCACTCGTCGAAGTCCCGCTCGGCGAAAATTCCGTCGAGCCATTCGATGCACGCCCGGTTGTTCCGGCGGCGAGCGTCGATATCGGCGAAGCGCGGGTCGGTCGCCATCTCCGGCTGTCCGATCGCCTTGCACAGGTCCGGCCAGTAGCGATCCGGCGACAGCATCTGGAGCCCCACGAACCGGCCGTCCGAGGTTCGGTAGGGCATCATGAGGGGGTTGGGCATGTCGTACCGGCTGGGCATCACCCGATGCGACGCCCCTTCGTCGAGAGCGGCGTTCATGATGTCGACCTGGACCTGCCACATCCCCGAGGCGAGCAGTGAGGCGTCGACGAGGCTCGGTTCGCCCGTCGTGGCCCGCCGGTAGAGCGCGACGGCGATCGCGCCAGCGATGGTGAGCCCCCCGACCACGTCACCAAAGGCCGGTCTGGGTGACGCCGGCCACTCGGCGCCCGGCGCGGTGAACACATGCTGCATCCCGGTCCTGGCCCAGTAGGCGCCGGCGTCGTAGCCGCCACGCCCGGCATCGGGACCGCGGGGGCCGAAGGCGGTCCCTCGCACGTAGATCACCGAGGGGTTGTCCGCACGGACGTCGTCGAGGTCGATCCGCAGGTTCCGGCGCGTCTCGGCGCGCAGGTTCGTCACGAACACGTCGGTCGACTCGAGCATCCGGGAGAGGAGCCGCCGTCCTTCGGGGTGCTTGAGATCGAGGCCGACGGACCGCTTGCCGCGGTTGGCGGACTGGAAGCTCACGTCCACACCCTTGTGCAGCTTGTGCAGGCCAGCGGTGACCAGGCCGCGGTAGGGGTCCCCGGTCTCGGGGTGCTCGATCTTGATGACCTCGGCGCCCCACTCGGTGAGGACGGCCCCCGACATCGGTACGAAGACGTGGGAGGCCACCTCGACCACCCGCACGCCTGAGAGCAGCGGCGCCACAGCTGTCGCCCTATCCCCGCCCTGCGCTCACGAGCTCACCGGCGCTCCCCGGTCAACACACCTGCCGGCTGGTGCCACGAAGGGGGCGGATCCTCAATCCGGTAGAGGCTGGCGGCGTTGTCCCACAGGATCTTTCGCCGCACCCCCGGCTCGACATGCCCCAACCCCGCGTCGATCGTCTCCTGGATGTTGCCGAACAGGCAGGTGGTGTGCGGGAAGTCGGTCTCGAACAGCACATTGTCAATGGGCACGATGTCCAAGAAGTGCTTGGGCGCCACCGACTCGAACCAGTAGGTGACGTAGACGCTCTGGCGGAACAGGTCCGAGGGCAGGATGTCCCCCGGCTGGCGCTCCCGTCCGGGGCGGAACGCACCGAGCCAGCTGTAGTCGGTCGCCTCCAACATGAAGGGCAGCCAGCCGATGCCACTCTCGACCGACACGAACTTGAGGCCGGGATAGCGGTTCAGCACCCCCGAGGTGATGAGATCCGAGCACTGCACCCCGTTCTTCATGAACAGGCTTACCGCGGTATAGGCCTGCGCACCGTTGACGCCGTGCAGGGCGTAGCGTTCCGGGGTCGACAGCTCCAGCGTGTCTCCCGCGCTGCCGATATGGAAGTGGATCGGCAGACCCGCGTCCTGTGCCAGGTCCCACAGGGGGTCCCAGTGCGGAGACCCGAGAACGGGCAGGCCGTAACGTTGGGGCTCCCCGGTGAACAAGATGCCGCGGGCCCCGAGCGGGATACACCGCGCAATCTCCTTGACCGTCGCGTCGATGTCCCAAAAGGGCGTCGCCACCACCGGTAGCAGCCGCCGGAGGTCCGCCGAGGCCCACTCGACCAAGAAGTCGTTGTAGGCCGAGACGCACAGCAACTTCAACTCGTCACCCTCGAGCCTCAAGAAGTTCTCGCTGCCAAAACCACCCACATTGGGGTACAGGACCTGCGCCCAGATCCCGGCCTCGTCCATGTAGGACAGCCGGGCGTCAGCCTGGTAGGCGCCCGGGTGGCAGTCCTCATAGGTCTGGGGGTACTCCGGGGGGAACGTCGGCCATCCGGCGGGCGCGGTGACCCCGACCGGGGCGAGCCGCTCACCCTTGAGCACCCAGGTGTCCGCCGTGCCGTTGCGCACCACGTGCGGCACGTCGTCGCGGTACTTGGAGGGCACCCGTTCCGTCCATACGCCCGGGGGCTCGGTGATGTGGCTGTCCGCATCAATGATGATGTCCCGTACGACTGTAATTGTCGTCCCCCTCACCCTGCGATCCGGCGTCCGTCGTGCGGCACGCTGTCCCCCGTCAGCGCGTGGCGGCTCCTTTAGACGGTAGACCTCGGACGGCGTCGGGTCAAGGTGGCCCGAGATCGACGGCCGTGTCACCCGTCGATCCACCCCCGTCCCACCTGCTCGCCCTCCTCGACGGCAGTAACATCCTGGTCGACGAGCGCATTTCGCGGCGTCCGGAGGGGAGGGACCTCATGACCTCGGCGACGCAGCACCTCGTGAGCCTGGTCGAGGCCGAAGATCGCTACGACATCCCTTACGCCGAGCTCTTGCCGATCCAGCTGGACGCGGCCAACGAGCGGCTGCAGAGCCGAATTGTCGACATCCCCCTGCTGGCCAACCGCGCCGAACGCGGCGGCGTCACCAGGATCCAACAGCCCGGGGACCTGGTCACGCTGCTCTTCGCGCATACCACCTACAAGAGCTACTCCGAGGGTTGGCTCACGGAGGGCCGCTGGGACCGGATGGGCAAGTGGCTCCAGACCGTCTCGACCTACCCGGTCCACGGCGTCGACGCCGGAGGCGCCTTGAGCCTCGAGGACTGGCTCACACGGTTGGAGGCGAGCAACCACTTCGTCGCCTGCTCGAGCGGCACGACCGGCAGGCCCGCACTGCTGAGCTCATCCGAGGAGGATCTGGCGTTCACGGGGCGGACCAGTGTCGCCTCCTTCTCGTGGGCCACCGGGATCAAACCCGAGGGTGATCGCAAGCTCTTCGGCCTCGGACCACGGACCGCCGTCGCCCGAAACCTACGCATACGCCAGGCGATGATTGACGCCTTCGCATCGAGGGAGGAGCCGTTTCCCTTCCCGGGCGAGCCGATTACCGTCTCCTCGGTCATGGAGATGATCGCCCTGCGCCGACGGATTGCCGACGGCACCGCTCGCCCGGCCGAGATCGTCGAGTTCGAGAGCCTCTCCATCACGCGCCAGGCGGAAATGGATGCAGCGATCGGCCAGACGGTCGACGCGCTCATCGACAGCCGCGACCTGCGGCTGCTGGTGACGGGCATGTTCGGAACGCTGTATCCCATCGCGGAGCTCGTCCGGGAGAAGGGGTTCGGCAGCAAGGACTTCGACCCGGAGAACGCCCTGCTGACCGGAGGCGGGCTCAAAGGGACGGTTCTCCCCCCCGACTACAGGGAGTTCGTCCTCTACACGTTCAACATGCGCGCTGAGCACGTCTACCAGCTCTACAGCATGCAAGAGCTCAACACGCCCTTCCCGATGTGCGGCGCCGGCCGCTATCACGTGGCGCCCTGGGTCATGGTGCTGCCGCTGGACGCGAGCGGGGAGCAGCTGCTCGACGCGAGCGACGGCGAGATTGCCGCGCGGGCGGCCTTCTTCGACATCTCCCTCGACGGTCGCTGGGGCGGGGTGATCTCCGGTGATCGCATCACCGTCGACTTCGGCGCGTGTCGGTGCGGCCATCAGGGCCCGACCATCGGTCCGGAGGTGGCGCGCTACGCCGACCTGCCCGGCGGCGACAAGATCAGTTGTGCGGGAACCATCGATGCCTACCTTCGAGGTGTTTCGTGAGCGCCGTGGCCGAACCCGAAGCCCACGCGCTGTCCGCTCCTCATTTCGTGCGCGGGCGGCTGGTCGAGGAGGAAGCCGTGCGCTACCGCTCGCGGGACCTGGGCGCGGACTTCACCACCCCCGCCCTGGACCTCGACGCACTGATCACGCCGCGCTCCGAGCTGCCACCGCTGCTCGACGTCAAGCTGTCGGAAATCGTCGACTTCATGATCGAGACGGGCGAGCGCCTCGCGCTGGATCGCAACCCTCACCTGCAGCAGTGTCTCGATCGGCTGGCGGCGACCAACCCCCTACCCCGGCGCATCGTCGAGAATCTTTACCGCAGCGCGCCGCAGCAACTGAGCAGGGAGAGCATCGAGGCGAAGATCCACGCGAACTTCGCCGAGCCGGCGGCCCTCGACGGCTGGATCACACGCGTGGACGCCTACGGCAACACGGGCGCCGTCCGCGCCTTCCCGCCGCGCATGATCCACATGCTGGCAGGCAACTCGCCGGCCGGTTGCATCGCCTCCATCGCCCAAGGTGCCCTGGTCAAGGCGGTCAACCTGTTCAAGATGCCCTCCAGCGACCCCTTCACCTGCGTGGCGGTCCTGCGCACCATGGCCGAGATCGACCCCGACCATCCGGTGGTGCGCTCAATGTCCGCCGTCTACTGGCAGGGCGGCGATGAGCTGATAGAGCGGGCCCTCTATCGTCCGCAGTACTTCGACAGGATCGTCGCCTGGGGTGGAGGGGAGGCCATTTCCAACGTGATCAAGTACCTGGGGCCGGGGATCCAGTTGGTCTCGTTCGACCCCAAGTCTTCGATCTCCATGATCGGACGCGAGGGTTTCGCCTCCGACGAGACCATCGCCGAGGTGGCCGAGCGCACCGCCGCCGACACCACCATCTTCAACCAGGACGCCTGCCTGGCCAGCCGCTTCGTCTTCGTCGAGGGCGAGCGGGCGCAGATCGAGAAGTTCTGCTCCGTCCTGGTGGAGCGGCTGGGTGTTGACCGCGAGCTGGCCTCGGCCGTGGCACCGCCCCTGCCGATGGACATGCGCGAGGAGATCGAAGTCATGCAGGCCATGGGGGACGACATGAAGGTCTGGGGCGGTTTCGACGGCCGTGGCCTGGTTGTCCTCTCCGAGGAGCCCGTGGAGTTCCACCCGTCCAACAAAACCTCCAACGTGGTCATGGTCCCGTCGCTCGAGCACGCCATCCGCTACGTCAACGTGGCCACCCAGACCATCGGCGTCTACCCGTTCGAACGCAAGGCGGAGCTGCGCGATCGGCTGGCCAGCGCCGGAGGTCAGCGGGTATGTCGCCTCGGCACGGCGAACGGCTACGTTCTCGGAAGCCCGCACGACGCCATGTACGCCCTCCAACGCTTCGTCCATTGGATGAGCGACGACGACATCGAGAGCTGAGGTCGCCGTCGGAGGGCGTTCGTGAGTTCCCGGACGGGCGGGGGAAGGGGTAGGCGTGGCGCTGCAGCCGTTCACTATCCGCATTGACGACGATCGGCGCGCGCTGCTGGACGAACGGTTGCGCACCGTCGTGTGGGCCGACGAGCCCTCTGGAGCGGAAGACTGGCGTTACGGTGTCGCCGGTACGTACCTGCGGGAGCTGGTTGCATACTGGCGCGAGGCCTACGACTGGCGCGTGCATGAAGCGGCTATGAACCGCTGGCCTCAAGTGCGCGGCCAGATCGACGGAGTGACGGTGCATGCCCTCTACGAGCGAGGCTCGGGTCCTGCACCCCTACCGCTGGTGCTGACCCATGGGTGGCCGTGGACGTTCTGGGACTTCGCAAAGGTCATAGAGCCGCTCGCACACCCCGAACGCTTCGACGATGATCCCGCGGACGCGTTCGACGTGATTGTTCCCTCGCTGCCAGGTTCGGTCTTCTCCTCGCCGTGTCCCGCCGGAGTCGGGTGGAGCCAGACCGCCGGAGTATGGGTGAAGCTCATGGACGAGCTCGGCTACCAGCGGTTCGGGGCGCACGGGGGCGACTCGGGTGCCTACGTGACCGCGCAGCTTGCCCATGCCTTCGCCGACCGCGTGCTCGGGGCGCACCTGACCTTCCCTGCCCTACTGGGCGCCGACCTCGCAGCCATCACACGGCAGGACTTCGCCCCTGACGAGGTCGACTACTTCGACCTGGAGTATCCCAAGCCCTACAATTTGACGCATTTCCTGACCCACACGCTCGAACCGCAGACTCTCGCGTGGGCGATGCAGGACTCCCCCGTCGGGTTGGCGGCGTGGATGCTGCAACGGCGGCGGGCCTGGAGCGACTGTGACGGTGACGTGGAACGCTCCTTCAGCAAGGACGAGTTGATCACCAGCTTCTGCCTGTACTGGCTCACGGGCACCTTCGCTGGTTCGGTGCGCTACTACGCCGACTCTTTCGCCATGCCATGGACACCCGCCCACCATCGCCGACCCACCCTCGAGGCTCCGACCGGCGTGGCCGTGTTCCCGCGGGAGCTCGTGCACGTTCCGCGCGCCCTGGCTGAACGTGAAGCGAACCTCGTCCACTGGACCCGGATGGAACGTGGCGGCCACTTCGCACCCGCCGAGGAACCGGAGCTCCTCGTCGACGACCTCCGCGCCTTCTTTCGTCCGTTACGCGGCACGTAGCCGCGCCGGGCCCGACCTGGTCGGCACTCGAACCGCCGTGGCCAGGGCGGGGATGCGTACAGACTCGCCGCGGGAAGTCCCAGATGCAACGCTGGTGGTCATGACGAACATAGCAAAGCGACTTGCCCAAGGTGCCGGTGACGATGCTGCCGTGGATGACCCCAGTGGTCGGCTGGCCGCCTATATGGCGAAGACCCAATCAGCCCTCGATCTTCTGGCGATGGTGACCCTGTGGCTTGTCGTCGTTCCCCCGGGGGACTTCAAGTACGGCACGGCGGCGTTGATCGGACGCGTTGCGCTCTCGGTCGTCTACGGGATCGACATGGCGATCCGTAGCCACCTGGCCAGGCGCCATGTGTCCTACCTCGTCACCCATCCGATCGGGGTACTCTCCGTCTTCGCGCCACCGGTGCGGGTGGTCTTCAGTCTTCGGTTGGTCAGGTCGATCTTCCAGCGCGGGAACCTCGGTCGTTTCCTGTTGGCCGCGGCGGTGATGGTTCTGAACGGCGCCATCATCGTGTATCTCTACGAGCGCCACGCACCGGGATCCAACATCCACACGCTCGGTGAGTCCGTCTGGTGGTCGTTGGTGACCGTGACCACCGTCGGCTACGGGGACTTCTACCCGGTGACGGTACAGGGACGAGTCACGGCCGGGTTCGTCATGGCGATCGGAATCCTCACCCTGGCGGTCGTGACGGCACAGGTGGCGTCGAGCTTCATGACGCAGGGGCCAACCGGACCGAGAGGTAGGGCGCCGGTCGATGGGCGAACGCCTGAGGCGATGCTCGCCGAGCTCGATCAGCGACTTGCCCGCATCGAGAGCCTGTTGACCGCGAGTGTGGTGACACGCGCCCAGTCCGGAGGGAGCCCGGGTGCGGAGTGAGGGTGCGCACCGACGGCCCTCTCCCCGGCATCGCGTCAGCCTGGGAGGGATCCCGTCTCCATGGTGGCGAACAGATCGACTCCCTGATCGGCCGCGTAGGCGACGAGTATTCGGCTGACAAGTCCGGACCGCGCGTGGCGATCCGAGGACGGCACGCGGTCCAGAATCGCCGAGACGTCCGCCTCGAACCGGGTGGAGACGTGCGCCACGAGCGACCAGCCCTGGTCGGTGAGGTTCACCAGCACGAGTCCCGATAGAGCCCGGCCAGAGCGTGCTCGTTCTCGGTGCAACCGGTAACGCCGGGACCATGGCTGTCCAGGTGGCGAAACGGCTCGGCGCGGGACGAGTGGGCCCTGGGCGCGACCTCACCCGCCTCAACGCACTAGCTGCCATAGGTGCAGACGAGGTCGTCCCTCTCACCGACGACCCCGACGTCACGGCAGGAGCGCTCAGCAACGCGGCTGCCGACGCGGACATCGTTCTCGACTACCTGTGGGGCACGCCGGCGCAGCCAGCCATCATGGCTCTCCTCAGTCAACGGTCCGACCGCAGCCGGGCGATGAACTGGATTCAGATCGGTGCGATGGCTGGTCCTACGATCGAACTGCCGTCGGTGGCCCTGCGGTCTGCCAACTTCCGCCTCCAGGGAAACGGTCAAGGTGCCGTCTCGACGAAGGTGTACCTCGCCGAGCTCCCCTCACTCGTTGACGAGATCGACGCCGGCACCATCGCGGTCAGTGCGGACCCTCTGCCCCTCGTCGATGTCGAGAGGATCTGGGTACGGGCAGACGTGCCAGGTGTGCGAACCGTACTCGTGCCATAACCTCTGCAGCGGACCGTCGGCGTGCACCACCGACGACCGGTGCGGTGCGTCTAGCCGGCAACGGTGACAAGGTCGCCCACGGCGAGCTCGGAGAAGGCCACAGCAGCGGTCGACACGGGGAGCTCGACACAACCCAGACTTTGGGGATGGCCGTACGAGGCCCGTACGAAGCCGTGCACCGCGTCGCCGCCGTTGAAGTAGTTGATCCAGGGCACGAGGTCGTCATAGGTGCTTCCGTCCGGGTTGGTGCCGGTCATGTAGTTCTCGACGTACCGCACGTAGATCGGGTAGGTACCAGTTGCCGTCGGATCCTCGGAGATTCCTGTGTTGGCCGGCGAGGTGAGCACGACCGAGCCGTTCTCCCACAGGGTGAGGGTTTCGGGCAGGGTCTCGGTCACATAGACATAGGCGTACGGGGAGGGATCGAGCTGATTGGCGGTCGCGGCGTCGAGCAGCGCTGACCAGGTAGAGGCGTTCATGAGTTGGGCGACGCTCTCATCGTCGCTCCGATAACCGTCGTAGTTGGGTTGATTGGCCTCGAATTCCATCAGGGCACCTTTGACCATCGTCGTGGGCGTGCCCGGAGACCACTGGGCTTGCAGTGCCGCGGGGATCGACGCCCAGCGCCACGAGAAGGTGCCCTTGAGCGGATCGGAGATTGTGGCCACCTCGCCCGCGAAGGTTGTGGGCATCGCGACACCTGGGTCGGGGACGAAGTTCAAGGGAAGGTAGTGCAGCTGGGCGAGGATCTGCTCGACGCGCAGGAGCGAGCCTGGAGCCACACTGAAGTGATACGAGGTGCTCATCGTCGCCGCGTCGGTGGTGGCGGAGGCGGTGTTGGTGGCACCGACGACCGACACCACGCGGTCAAAGCCCACCCTCACCGCCGTGTCGGGTCCGAATCCGAAGCCAGCCGGGGTGAAGACCAGCGTGTCGGGTCCAGGTTCCGACCAGTCGCCCGCCACATCGGGTGAGAGCGTCGGTCGGGTGTTGCCGAGGACCTGGGCCACCGGTTCGGCAAACGTGAGCGTGATGGGGCCATCGGTCGTCGCGGTCGCGCTTCCCGGCGCGGGCTGGGCCAGCACGACCGGTGTTCGTCCGCTGGTGGCGACGAACCAGGTCACCGGGGTCATGCGGGCGGCGATCGTCTCCCAGCTCCGGGGTGCGGCCGCCACGTCGAGGGAGCCGGCGGCTAGGTCGGTCGGCACGGCCAGGTCGGCGACCGTGGTCGCCTCGGGAAGATGGATCGTCGTGGTCGGCCCGCCCTCGGCGCTGTAGGCCACGACGCTGACCGGGTGGTCGAAGCGCACCGGCACCT
>Ga0302181_10000197_pt1 | contig 54741 bp, 48 predicted proteins | sample I_Palsa_E3_3_FD_198786 | JGI IMG/M metagenome (GOLD analysis project Ga0302181, IMG submission 198786) | Peat permafrost microbial communities from Stordalen Mire near Abisko, Sweden - I_Palsa_E3_3 | ecosystem: Environmental > Terrestrial > Soil > Palsa > Peat permafrost | place: Sweden...
CAGATCATTCAGGTCAACGGGCTGAACGGCTCGGTGATCCAGCCGGGTGAGTCTTTGTGGGTGCCGAAGGGCTGAGCGGTGCGCTCGGCCAACACGCCGGCGGCTGCGCTGAACCTGCGACACGCCGGCGGCGGCTGGCGGGTCCCTCTTACCTGCGATTTCCGGGGAAACACGCAAGTGCACTTGCGTCCTGCGCCAGGCAAGACCACAATATCTAGTAGTTACATCGTTGTGGTTTTTCCACAGGTTGTGTTCGCAGGATAGTTCCGTCGCGCCGGGGGAGGTGTCGCCGCGTGTACTGCCCGTACTGCAGGAACCCGGATAGCAGGGTCATCGACAGCCGGACGGCCGACGATGGCGCCGCCATCCGCCGGCGCCGCTCCTGCCCGGGGTGCGGTCGCCGGTTCACTACCCAGGAGACCGTGATCCTGATGGTCGGAAAGCGGAGCGGAGTGACCGAGCCCTTCACCCGCGACAAGATCAGCCGGGGCGTGCGGAGAGCATGCCAGGGCAGGCCGGTGAGCGAGGACCAGCTCGCGATCCTGGCCCAGCGGGTGGAAGACACGATCAGGGCTCGTGGCAGCGCGGAAGTGCCCTCTCATGAGGTCGGCCTCGCGATTCTCGGGCCGCTTCGCGAACTTGACGAGGTCGCTTACCTGCGGTTCGCCTCGGTGTACCGCGGCTTCGAGTCGCTCGCTGACTTCGAGGCGGAGATCGCCACCCTGCGGTCGGGATATGACAGCGGCTGGCGCGGCGAGTACGAGGACGTGAAGCGCCCCGCCGAGGAGGCCGGGCCAGAGCGCGGCCCTGGCAAGCAGGATCAGCGCGCACCTGCCCGGTGAGACCGGGCATAACGGCAGGGCAAACGGGATAGGGCCTGGCAGGCCCGCGGCGGATCCACCAGGGTCCATGAAGGGGGAGGGCATGACCGAGACGGCGAGCGGGTCAGCGCACCACGGCGGCAAGGGCGCCCGCAAGGGACTCACGATGCGCCGTATCCACACGCGTGCGGGCGTCCACCCCTATGACGAGGTCACCTGGGAGCGCCGCGACGTCGTCATGACCAACTGGCGGGACGGGTCGGTCAACTTCGAGCAGCGCGGCGTGGAGTTCCCCGACTCCTGGTCGGTCAACGCCGCCAACATCGTGACCACCAAGTACTTCCGCGGTGCGGTGGGCACGCCGGACCGCGAGCACAGCCTGAAGCAGCTCGTGGACCGCGTGGTGGGCGTGTACGTGGCGGCCGGCCGTGAGCATGGCTATTTCACTTCCGCCAAGGACGCCGAAGTCTTCGAGCATGAGCTCATGTATGCCCTCATTCACCAGGTCTTCAGCTTCAACTCCCCGGTCTGGTTCAACGTCGGGACATCCTCCCCGCAGCAGGTCTCCGCGTGCCAGCCCTACGATGCGCTGGTCAGCACCACGGCCGGGATGATCCCGATCGGCAGGCTCGTCGAGGACGACGCGGTCGGGACCAAGGTGCACGACGCGCACGGCGCGACGCGGATCGTGGCGACCAAGGCCAACGGCGTCAAGGAAGTGCTGCGGCTGCACACCAGGGCCGGTGACGCGCTGGATGTCACCCCGGACCATCTGGTCTGGCGGGCGAAGGATCTCGTCGTCGGCGAGTTCACCGTCGCCGGCTTCCTCCGCCCCGGCGACTCCCTGCTGCACGTGGACCCCGATGTCGGCGGGTCGGACCGCCGCCTGGCCGAGATCAGCAAGATCGAGCGGCTCGGCGAGATGGAGGTCTATGACATCCAGACCGAGAGCGGCGAGTACCTGGCCGGGAACCTGCGGGTGCACAACTGCTTCATCCTGGCCGTCGACGACACGATGGACTCGATCCTTGAGTGGTACCGGGAAGAGGGCCTGATCTTCAAGGGCGGGTCCGGCGCCGGCGTCAACCTGTCCAGGCTTCGCTCGAGCAAGGAACTGCTGTCCTCCGGCGGCACCGCCAGCGGGCCCGTCTCGTTCATGCGGGGCGCCGATGCCTCAGCGGGCACGATCAAGTCCGGTGGCGCCACCCGGCGCGCCGCCAAGATGGTCGTGCTCGACGTGGACCATCCCGATGTCGAGCAATTCATCGACACGAAGGCGCGCGAAGAGGAAAAGATCCGCGTGCTGCGCGACGGCGGCTTCGACATGGACCTCGGCGGCAAGGACATCGTGAGCGTCCAGTACCAGAACGCCAACAACTCGGTGCGAGTCAACGACGAGTTCATGCGCGCGGTCGAGGATGGCAAATCCTTTGACCTGACCGCCCGCCAGACCAGCGAGGCCGTGGCGACCGTCGATGCCAGGGAACTGTTCCGGAAGATGGCCAAGGCGGCCTGGGAATGTGCCGACCCGGGCATTCAGTATGACGGAACAATTAATGACTGGCATACGTGCCCGGAATCCGGCCGAATTACCGCAAGTAACCCTTGTAGTGAATACGTACATTTGGATAACTCGTCATGCAATTTGGCGAGTATAAACCTACTTAAATTCCTCCGGAATGACGATACATTCGACGTCGAGCGGTTCCAGCAGATCACCGAGCTAATCATTACGGCAATGGATATATCGATCTGCTTCGCCGATTTCCCGACGGAGAAGATAACGGCCACGACCCGGGCCTACCGGCAGCTCGGCATCGGGTACGCCAACCTCGGCGCGCTGCTGATGGCGACCGGGCACGCCTACGACTCAGACGACGGCAGGGCGATCGCCGGGGCCATCACCTCGCTGATGACCGGCACCGCCTACCGCCGCTCGGCCGAGCTTGCCAGGGTCGTGGGCCCCTACGACGGCTACGCGCGCAATGCGACCGCTCACAAGCGGGTGATGGCTAAGCACGCCGAGGCCAGCGCAAAGATCCGGCCGCTGGGCGGTATCGATGACGCGATCCTCGCCGCGGCCAACCACGCCTGGCAGGACTGCCTGGCGCTCGGCGAGGCAAACGGCTACAGAAACGCCCAAGCCTCACTACTGGCGCCAACTGGATGCCTGACTGGCGACACCCTGATCACCACAGGCCGGGGGCTTACCCGTCTCGCTGAGCTTGGCGATGCCTACGGTGACCGCTGGCAGGACCTGGATCTCACCGTGTCAACCGACGAGGGCCCGCGCCAGGCGACGAAGTTCTTCATCAACGGCGAGGAGCCAACCCGCCGCATCCGTACCGAGGGCGGGTATCAGGTCCAGGGCACCCTGGCTCACCGGGTCAAGGTCGTCGATGAGCTGACCGGCGCGTGGGCGTGGAAGCGCCTCGCCGATGTCGCCTCGCATGACCTTCTTCCGCTGCAACTCGGCACGCTGGTCGGCGAGCCATGCCGGGTGCCGCTGCCGGTGCTCGATCAGGCGTACTACGCCGGGGACCGGCACCTGTACGTTCCTGATGCGGTTACTGCCGACCTGGCTGAGCTCGTCGGTTATTTCATGGGTGACGGCAGCCTGCACGCCAAGGGGATCCGGCTCTGCGTGGCGAACACCGACCTCGACGTTGCCGACCGGCTCGGTGTCCTCGCCAAGGAACTCTTCGGCCTGGCGCCCGTGATCACGCCCCAGGAGGGCTACCAGGAGGTCACGCTGCAGTCCGTGCGCCTGGCGCGCTGGTGGCAGGCCGCCGGGTTTGCCAAGGACCTGCCCGTGGCAGACCACTCGGGCAAGGGCTGGGTTCCGAAGATCCCCTCGGCGATCCTTGAGTCGAATGACCCCGCCGTATACGGCGCTTTCCTGCGCGGGCTGTTCGAGGCAGACGGAACGGTTCTGGAAGGCGTTCCCAGCCTGTCCACAGCCGACCAGTCGTTCGCCGGGGAGATCCGGACTGCCCTGCTTTCCCTCGGCCTGGCCGCTACCACCCGGGAGACGGTCAGCGGCTGGGGCGGACCGATATTCCAGGTCAGGCTCCGCAATGTCGATCACGCGCTGAACTTCGGCGAGATCGTCGGGTTCATCAGCGAGCGCAAGGCACAGTTGATGGCCTTTCTGGAGCCGTCCGTGTCGGCCAAGAAGGACTACATCTTCCTGCCCAAGGGTGACTGGAGCGAGCTGGCACCTGCCGGTCACTCCGCGCGCGGGGCCGTTCTCCAGTCGGTCCGCAAGACGGGCGGCGTGCCCCGCATGCTCGCCCGGCGCCTGTTCGAGGAGACGCTCGACGATCGGCTAGGGCAGGCACTGGGATACCTGTTCGAGCGGGTGGCAGTCAACGAGGATGGCGGGGTTCAGCCTACCTACGACCTGTCCGTCCCGGACAACGTGACCTACGTGGCAAACGGGATGGTCAGCCACAACACCATCGGCCTGATGATGGACTGCGACACGACGGGCGTCGAGCCGGACCTGGCGCTGGTCAAGTTCAAGAAGCTGGTCGGCGGCGGCTCCATGCAGATCGTCAACCAGACGGTGCCGCGTGCCCTGAAGAACCTCGGCTACCAGCCGGAGCAGGCCGAGGCGATCCTCGAGTACATCGCCGAGCACGGGCATGTCGTCGATGCCCCCGGCCTGCGCCGGGAGCACTACGACGTCTTCGACTGCGCGATGGGCGAGCGGGCGATCAGCCCGATGGGCCACGTCCGGATGATGGCCGCTGTCCAGCCGGCCCTGAGTGGCGCCATTTCGAAAACGGTCAACTTGCCTGAAACAGCGACAATAGAGGACATAGAGAAGATTTACCTGGAGGGCTGGAAGCTGGGGCTGAAGGCGCTGGCGATCTACCGCGACAACTGCAAGGTGGGCCAGCCGCTGTCGGTGTCGAAGCGGAAGCCGGCCGAGGTGACGCCGCCCGCCGCGGCGCCGCACGATGTCCGCCCGGTGCGCAAGCGGCTGCCCAAGCAGCGGTCCGCGACCGTGACCCGGTTCTCGGTGGCCGGCGCGGAAGGCTACATGACGGCATCGAGGTACCCGGACGACGGCGTCGGCGAGGTCTTCCTCAAGCTCGGCAAGCAGGGTTCCACGCTGGCAGGAGTGATGGACGCGTTCTCGGTCGCGATCTCGGTGGGCCTGCAGTACGGCATCCCGCTGGAGTCCTACGTCGCCAAGTTCACCAACATGCGGTTCGAGCCCGCCGGCGTCACCGACGATCCGGATATCCGGATCGCCAGCTCGGTGATGGACTACATCTTCCGCCGCCTGGCGCTCGATTACCTGCCGTACGAGCAGCGCGCGGACCTGAGCGTGCTGTCGGCCGCGGAGCGCTCGTCCGTACTCGCGGGGGAGGAGCCCGCAGTGTCGGCGGAGGAGCCGGATCCGGTGGAGATGGCTCAGTCGGTGCCGGTAGAACACGCCCATCGTCAGGCGGAACAGGCCGAAGCCGAACGGATCACCAGTGCTGACCGTCCAGCGCAGCCGCACAGCTCGACGGAACTCATCGAGTCGCAGCAGGGCCGCAGCGCCGATGCGCCGCTCTGCCTGACCTGCGGCACCAAGATGCGCCCGGCCGGCAGCTGCTACGTCTGCGAGGGCTGCGGCTCCACCAGCGGCTGCAGCTGATTCTGAGCAAAGTTGCGACAGATACAACATCTGCGCTGACGCTAATAACTGAATAACCACAGGTCAGCGGGGGTGATGAGGTCCCTTGCCTCATCGCCCCCGAGGTCCTGATCCAGGTAGTCCGCTTACGGCGAACTGGAGACAACAATGATGCATTAGATACAACATGCGAGAAGGCGGATATCCGTTGCCACATATCACCCATCGTGACCTCGTCGCGTTCGCTGACGAGAAGGTCAATCTGAAGAAGTCCGAGGTCGACAATCAGCGTGCCCAGGTCAATCGACTTCGCGACCGGATCGAAGCCAAGATTGTCGCAGCGGCCGGATATGGTCTCGTCAAGTCGCTGCACGCCGGGTCTGTAGCGAAGGGCACTGCCCTGCGCACCGTGAACGACCGAGACCTGGCCGTGTACGTGAAGGCTGAGAAGGCGCCGGCCGACACGCCGTCCCTGGTGCAGTGGCTGCGCGACCGGATTGTTGAGGCTTACTCGACGCTCTCGGCTGACCAGATCGTGGCCAACACGAACTGCGTCACCGTCACATTCGCCGGGAGCGGCCTTAGCGTGGACGTCGTGCCTGTGCTTTACGAGGGCGAAGCCAACGACGTCGGTTATCTCGTCAGCAAGGACACCGGCAAGAAGCTTAAGACCAGCGTTCGCCAGCACCTCGACTTCATCCGCGGTCGTAAAAAGACGCATCCCAAAGATCTTGCTCAGCTCATCAGGTTCACGAAGTGGTGGGCCCGGCAGCGTCGTCGCGATGGTGAATTCAAGTGCAAGAGCTTCATGCTTGAACTGCTGTGGATCCATCTGGCCGATAACGGACTCGCTCTGAACGACTACGTCTGGGCGCTCGAGCAGTTCTTTACTTTTATCGTCAAGGGCGGCCTCGACAGTCAGATCGCCTTCACCGACTTCCATCCCGCATCTGAGCTGCCTTCCCGTGGTAGCGCGCCGATCCAGATCCTCGATCCGGCTAATTTCGAGAACAATGTCGCCAAGCGCTACGAGACACAGGACAGGGACTTGCTTGTTGCGGCTGCCCAGGAGGCTCTCGATGCAATCTCCACGGCCCACTATGAGCCGGTCAAGGGACAGGCAGTTGAGCTCTGGCAGGACGTGCTCGGCACGAGCTTTAAGGCGGCAGCGTGAGCAGCTACTCGTACGCGGATACATTTAGTCACACGCATGCCCGGCGTCTCGCCGGCTGCGTGACCACCGACCTTCGTCAGAGCCACCTTCTCTACGGGAGCCCAACCGAAAGCGGCCTTGAGGATTACCGCGCAGAGCTCGAGGAGCTGCTTAGCGAAGGATGTGTAGCTCGCTACCAGTTCGGCTTCAAGCGTGACGAAAAGGCAGTATGGTCTCTGCGCTACGTGTCGGGCCAGACGGAGCGCTGGCTGGAGCCGGCGCTGCCGGAGGCGTTCCGTCGGCAGTGAATATCACGGGGGCGACGTTCTTCAACTTTCTTACCTTCTCTGATAAATGGTTCCGGCTTAGCCCATCTGAGAGGAGGGCCATCGAGGGTAAATTGCCATTCACTCGTAATGACGGGACGCTGCCCAGTGAGATGGGTGGCTACTGGACACGCGACCGGACGTACGCCGCTGGCGGTGTCGCCCTCGAGCGGTCCGTCTTCCGGAACCTGGCCGCATGACAGACGGCGTTGAGGGTCTGTTCGCCCGCACCGAGGAATTCCCGAACCAAGCCGCCCAGGCCCGCCTAACTGCCCTCGTTGGGCTCGATGAAACCAAGGATCGGTTGGTAGCCGATGCCGTGGTTCTCCTGGACCCGACCTTCATCAGCGACTGGAGCACAAGAGTCCATGGTCAGGTAATTCCTGCGGTTCGCGCGCTGCTGGACCGGACACCGCTATTCATTTTCGCTGGCGACGTCGGTGTTGGGAAAACCGAACTCGCTGAAGTTCTCGGCCAGGCAATCGCCCGCGAATCCGATACGGACGTGACGCTCTACCCTTTGAGCCTTACAGCCCGCGGTCGCGGTGCTGTGGGGGAGATGACCACCTTGCTGACCCGAGCGTTCGAGCGCGTCAGCAAAGACTTTGCCCGCGCCCGCCGCGCAAACGGCAAGGCCGTCGCCATGGGCGTGCTCCTCATCGATGAGGCCGATGCCCTGGCGCAGTCCCGCGAACTTGCACAGATGCATCATGAGGATCGGGCAGGCGTGAACGCCCTGCTGCGCGGAATCGACGGGATGAGAACGGACAAGCTTCCCGTCCTGACTATCCTTTGCACTAACCGGATCGGCGCGATCGACCCTGCGGTGAGCCGTCGGGCTGCATCCGTCGTGATGTTCGAGCGGCCAACTCACGCGCAGCGCGCTGCCTTGCTGACGCGGTTGCTGGCCTGCACGAAGCTGCAGGCGAGCGACATAGACGAACTCGCGGCGGCGACCGGCAGCAGAGCTGACTGCGATTACGGATATACCTATTCCGATCTGCGTCAGCGCCTTGTCCCTGAGATCGCGCTCTCCGCCTACCGCCGCGGCGTGGCTGTCGACATGGCCATCGCGCTCGAAGTCACCGCGCGAACACCACCGACACGCCCCTTCGACCTGGCAGGGTGAGGGGGCACGGTGGCTCGGGCGCCGAGCGGCGCGCGGTTGCTCGGCGACGACGTGCAGCACCTGATCGCCTGGTACCACGTACTCCGCACCCAGCGAGCCGACTCGACGGTCACTGAGCTGGCTGTCGAGGCGGACGACGCTGGCAACGTCGATGACCTGACCTTGCGCTACGCGAACGGGTCAGGAGAGTACTGGCAGATCAAGGCCTCTGTCGACGCGACAAGCCCTCTGACCGAAGCGTCGTCCAGACCCTGCGGCACGGCACCGGCGCTCTCGCCCAAGCGCGCGAACGCTGGGCCGGTCACCTTGGCGTTGACGAGGCCGGGCTCCTGGAGTTCCTTGAGAGCTTCGAGATCAGGCATTCAATCTCCGAGAGTGAATGGCGCGAGAAGACTCAGGACGCTGGGGCAGGAGTCGGCGTCCGCGCTGATAACCTCGCGATCGCGGCAGGTGTCCAGGAAGTGCGGAACTGGATCAAGGCGCCCAGGCAGGCGTTCACTCCTGCCCAGCTGAGATCTGTCATCGAGAACTTGGGCCTGCTCGTCTCGGTCCGGCGTCCCCTGTTCGTGGCCCAGGCGATTGAGCGCAACCTGCGAGCCGATGCCGCCACCTATTCCGTAGACTGGACAGGCCTCTTCCAGGGTGAAGACCCGCGGGAGCGCAGGGCTTTCACCGATCCGGTGGCCGGCCGTCGGGAGATTGCTGGCGACCTCACCGCTGCTCGAGAGCGGCTTCGAGCTGCCGGCGTCCACGACTTCGAAGTCGACGGACCGATGCGCCTGCCGCTCTGGTTCGCTATCGGCGCCAATTTCTCCAGCACTGCGGGCTTCACTGTCAGTGCCCGCGCCCGTGACGGTATCTGGTCCTCGGCCGCCGCCCCGAGCGAGCGGAAGGATCTTGAGATCCTTCTCCCTGCCGCCACGTCCACTGAACTAGTCGGGCGCCCGTGGGGGGTGAGCGTCAGCTTTGCCACCGACATCTCTGAGGATGTCGACGAATTCCTGGCCGAGGCCCACCCAGACGCTTACCACATCGGGGTAAGACTGCCTGCTCCGGGCCGCTCGGCACTAGCAGGCCTCCCGCACGCCCGAGCCGTCATCTTCCAGCTCCGCGACGAACTGCGGGTGCTCCGCAGAAAGCTCCGGCCTTCTGAGCTGCATCTTTTCCTGGCGATGCCAGCGGCATGCGCGCTACTGCTCGGCAACGCGTGGGATCGGATGCCTCCCACCTGGACCTACTGGGACCTGGGTCTGCCCGGCCAGTATGCCCAAGCGGTGAAGGTGGGCAACTAACAGCTCCCAACTCGGGCTAGATCTCGATGGTGCAGTAGCGGCGAGCGGTGCGGACGAACTTCCTGACCGGCCAGCCGGTCCGGTCTTCGGTCCAGCGGATGACGGCCAGCGGGGCGAACACGATGGTCAGGTGGGCTTCGATCTGGAATGGTTGGTGGTAAGCGCCGATCACGAACTCCGCGGTCACCGGCGTGCCGTCAGGGCAGGCCTTCAGGTTGGTGACGTAGCCCTTCCGCCCAGCCAACGCCGTTTGGCGTCGGAGAAGCCAAGATCGCGTTGAGCCGAGGGAAGTGCGATGTTCGCGATCGTGATATCCACCGTGATCATCCGACCTAGATGGCTGGGACCTCACGGCGCGTCAGCGCAGCATCGTCCGAGTGATCGAGGATTCCATCCGCCGCTTCGGTTATGCGCCCACCTAGCGGGAATGGCCGAGGCAGTAGGGCTAGCGAGCACGTCGAGTGTGTCTCACCAGTTGTCGATCTGGCGAAGAAGGGATACCTGAGCCGCGGTGCGCCGCGCACCGCGGTGGTGCTCCCGCTTGCCGATCTAGGCGTCGGGCAGTGCGCCGATCCTGCGCATGCTGACATCGAGGGGCAGAAGGTCGCCCAGGTGCCGCTGGTCGGCCGTATCGCTGCGGGCGGCCCGATCCTCGCCGACGAGTCGATCGAAGACGTCGTATCACTGCCCAGGCACCTTGTTGGCGGGGGAAGCCTCATTATGCTCAGAGTCGTCGGCGACTCGATGATCAACGCCGCGATCGCCGACGGCGACTGGGTGGTCGTCCGCCGGGAGTCGGACGTCGAGAACGGCGACATAGTGGCTGCCGCGTTCTAGAGCGACAACTCAGCGGACACGGAAGCGACCGTCAAGACGTTCAAAAAGAGCGCCGGGCACGTCTGGCTGATCCCGCACAACCCCGGGTTATGTCCCGATCCTGGGGGACGAGGCCAAGATCCTCGGCAAGGTGGTCGCCGTGCTGCGTCGGATCTAACGATCTCAGGCCTGCTGGAGTGCCGCGGCTGCCAAGGTCGTCCCGCAGGGCTCCACCAGAACACTGCACCTCCCGAATAAGTGCGCTGCCCCAAGTACACGGCTACGCTCCAGCGTGAAGCTCCTGGTCAGGGCGGGGAACCGGCAAGAAAGTCGGTTCCCCGGCCTGCGCTAGTCGGCAAGCCTGTTGTATCGCTTGCAACGCGAGGCGGCGCCACTGTGAACTCACTAAGGAATCTACTAAACATGCTAAGTAGCGCTATGATTAGGTGGTTTAGTAGGTTGCTTGGGAGGTTTCTTGCGGAGCTTCGCCGATCTGGACGAACTCATCGGGCGGGTGCCGGCCCGAGTTGTCACCCGGCTCGGCGCGATCGACTTCGGCTGTGGCTCGGAGGCGCTCTACCGCGATCAGATGCCAGGGTTGCTCACCGGGCTCGCTGATCGGGCTCGCGTCCAGAGCATCACCGCATCGTCCGCGATAGAAGGTGTTGTCGTCGCGGACGCTGACCGCGCAGAGCGGATCATCAACCGGCGGACGTCGACGCTGCGCAATCGGAGCGAGCAGGAACTGGCGGGCTACCGCGACGCCCAGGACTACCTGTTCCAGCAGGACTGGCGCCCGCTGAATTCCGGCCTGCTCCTGCACCTGCACCGGCTGCTCTTCGCTCACACGGCCATGCCCGGTGGAGCGTTCAAGACCGAGGACAACTTGGTCGTGGACCGCTCACCAGACGGCTCAACGACCGTCCGCTTCAAGCCGGTGCCCGCCGCCAGAACTCCATTTGCTGTCGACGACCTCATCGACCGCTACCAGCAGGCGGTTGCTGCGGGCGAGCACCATCCAGTGCTTCTGTCCGGCTTGTTCATTCTCGACCTTCTCGTCATCCACCCCTTTGAGGACGGCAACGGGCGAGTGGCCCGCCTACTAACCAATGCCATGCTCACCGAGCATGGATACACCGTCGGACACTACGTGAGCCTCGAGCAAGCGGTCGCCGAATCGGCGGACGCCTACTACAAGGCGCTCTTGGAATCCACCCATGGCTGGCACGACGGCACCGCCGATCCATGGCCCTGGCTTAGCTACCTCACCGGCGTGATCGCCGGCGCCTACGCCGTCTTCGCCGATCGAGCGGCCGCAGCTAAGACCCCGGGAACCAAGCAGCAGCGAATTCGCGAACACATCCTGCGCCACGCACAAGTCACGTTCCGCCTCGCAGACGTCAGGACGGCCGTGCCAGGCGTCAGTGACCAGACCATCCGGCTCGTCCTGGAGCAACTCAAGAACGAGGGCAAGGTGCGGGCCGACGGAACCGGCCGCGCCGCGACGTGGACCCGGACGAATACTGCACCCTTCGAATAAGTGCTCTCCGCCGGTAAAGTGAGCGATCTCGAATCAGAAGAGTGAACTGGGATGGGCAACCCGGGCGGCGCGGAATTCGACCAGCTCAGAATCGACCCGGGATACCCGGTTATGAATGGCTCGCCATACATGATGAGGACTGGCGGCGAGCGCTTGATGTCCAGGCTGCGCTCTGGTGCAGCGGGCGCATGAGAGCGGCGGGTTTCCCCGGCCTGCTAGTCGCTGCCGTGGCAGGACGAGAACGCGTCACCATAGTGCAATCGTAGCTATGAGGCGCCTGCTTGCGATGATCGACAAGGGAGTGGCCGGTGAGTGACCTGTGCATGCGAAATGCTATTGACCTGGCGGGGATGCTGCGCCGTCGCGAGGTGTCGGCGCGTGAGGTCATATCGGCTCACATTGAGCGGATCGAGGCGTTCGATCCTGCCATCAATGCCGTTGTCACCCGGACTTTCGATTCGGCGCTGGCCGCGGCCTGGGCAGCTGATGCGGCGATGGCCCGTGGCGAGCCGCCGGGCCTGCTGCATGGCTTGCCGGTTGCGCATAAGGATCTGTTCGACACGGCTGGGGTGCGGACTACCTATGGGTCGCCGCTTTTCGCCGGGCATGTGCCTGACCGTGATGCGCTCGTGGTCGCGCGGATGGCGCAGGCGGGCGCGATCAGCCTGGGTAAGACGAACACGCCCGAGTTCGGCGCGGGCTCGCACACCGCTAATCCGGTCTTCGGGGCTACCCGCAATCCTTATGACCTGGGCCGCAGCGCTGGCGGCAGCAGCGGCGGCGCGGCGGCGGCACTGGCCGCGAGGCTGATCTGCCTGGCGGACGGCAGTGACCTGGGCGGGTCATTGCGGAATCCTGCCAGCTTCTGCAACGTCGTCGGGCTCCGGCCGGCTCCGGGCAGGGTTCCTGGCTGGCCGCTGTCCGACGTCGCCGATCAGCTTGGCGTTTCCGGGCCCATGGCTCGGACCGTCGCCGACACTGCGCTGCTGCTGGCCGTCCTGGCCGGCCCTGACCCGCGGGTTCCGCTGGCGCTGGACCAGCCGCCGCCCGCCGTGACCGATCCGGCGCAGATTCGCGCGCTGCTCGGCAGGGATCTGCGCGGCATCCGGGTTGCCTGGAGCCCCGATCTCGGCCTGCCCGTCGAACCGGAAGTGCTCGAGGTGCTCGCTCCGGCCCGCCAGGTCCTGGCGGGGCTGACCGGGGCGGTCACCGATGCGGTGCCCGACCTGTCCGGCGCGGACGAGGCATTCCGCACGTTCCGCGCGTTCAGGTTCGCGACCTTCCACGGCCAGCTGCTCCGCGAGCATCCGGATCTGGTCGGCGCCAACGTGCGCTGGAACATCGAGCGCGGTCTCGACCTCACGGTGGCTGACCTAAGCCGGGCCACCATGCTGCGCGCCGCGCTGGCCGAGCGGGTCAGCGAGTTTTTCGCCGGGGTAGATGTGCTGGCATGCCCCGTCAGCCAGGTAGCCCCGTTCGATGTGACCCTGGACTGGGTGCATGAGATCAACGGCCGGCCACAGCAGACCTACCTGGACTGGATGGCCTCGGCATACCTGATCTCCATGACAGGCCTGCCAGCCATCAGCGTGCCAGCCGGCTTCACGCCAGGCGGCCTGCCCGTCGGCCTGCAGCTAGTCGGCAAACGCCGCGGCGAATGGGACCTGCTCGCCGTGGCGCACGCATTCGAGGCCGCGACAGGCCACGCAGCCATCACCCCGGATGCGGCACCCGCTCGCTAGCCCCTGGCCACGCACGCAGGACCCAAAGCAGGCTTCAGTGATGGTGCCACCGCGGCCCCGGAAAGATCCATAACTCGCCCCGCCAGGACCCGGGCGAGTACGCGGGGCGTGGTCTACGGAGGCTAGGGCGCGCTCGGCAGGGGTATCTGGGATCCGAAGCGGATGATGTTGCCGTCCGGATCGGCGTGGATGCCTTCGTGCATTCCCCAGGGCATGTCGGCCGGGGCGTCGGTGGTCCCGCCGATGCCGGGCCGAGTCCATTCTGCGAACAGGTTGCTGGCGTCATCGACGACAAGGTAGGCCACGCTGATTCCCCCGTCGGGGTAGTAGCTCGTCGGGCGATAGGTCAGATGCAGGTCAACGCCGTCGCGCTCCGCGAAGCCGTAGTCGTCACCGTTGGCGTAGGGCGCCACTCTGAAGCCGAGAGTCTCGTAGTGCTCGAGGGAAGCACGCAGGTCGGCGACGGGGAAGATCGGGCAGAACGAGGTCAGCTTGGTTCGATCGGTCATATTCGTAGTATTGCGCGGCCGCCGGCCCGCAGTTCCGGGCACGTTGACTGCAATGGCGAACGGCTAAACCCGGCGGGCCAGCACATAGACCGGGTCGTGAGCGTGACGGGGCGAGAGGATGCGGTGATGACCGCCTCGTTCGGTGCCGTCGTTCTGAGCACCACACGCCCCATGGAACTGGCCGCCTTCTACCGGGAGCTGCTCGGCTGGATCGTTTGACCCGCGTTTCGGTAGCTTCGCAACGGCGTCGTCATCGCCCGCGGCGGACCGCGGGCGGGCGCACCCGCGAGTGCCGGATGAAGGTCGCCGAGCCCGAACCTGGCGGGGTCCTGACCGAGTCCGACTCCAGCGCGGTCACGACACGCTGGGGGCTGGATCCGGGGGCATAGGTGCCAGGGGTTCTGGCATCCTCGGGTGATGGACAAGGCGCTGGTGCCCGTGCGCGATCTCACGGACTCTGATCAGAACCAGGCGGTGCTCGACGTGGCCTCCGCCCTGGCCGGGAGCCGAGCGGCGGCGGGGTGCGCCGCGGGCAGCCACGGTCCGGCGGTGGCGGCCGAGGCGATGGCTGCGGCTCGCTCGCGGCGGCGGCTGGGCGAGCTCACCGGGCCGGTCCACCTGAGCGTGGTGTGGGCCATGTACGGCGAGACGGGCCGCATGGTTCCCCGTGCAGCGCACCCGCACGGGGAGGACTTCGTACGGACCAAGGTCCGCCAGCTCGATTGGCTGACCGGTGGCCTGCCCGGCGTCACGTGGAGCATCATCGCCTGCGACGACGGATGCCCGGACCGGCCCTCCAGTGCCGAGCTCATGATGGACATCGCGGCGGCCGAGGGCTACCCGGGAAAAGGTCACCGCAGCGTGACGGTGCTCAGATTGGCTGAGGTGATCGGGGGGGGCATCCCGGTCAGCCCCGCACTCGACCGGCTGACCTCGACCGGGCAGTCCCGTAAGGGCGGATCGATACTGGCCGGGCTGGCTGCCGCGGTCAGGACCGGTCCGGCGCGGGCGAACGACGCCGGCCGGCACGTGGTCTGCTACACCGACGCGGATCTGTCCGCGAACCTGGCCCAGCTGGGCTCGCTGGCGGCGCGGGTGGTGGCTGGTGACAAGGTGGTCGGCGCGCTCGGCCAGCGTTACGGCATCGACGGGGCGGTGCTGGTCCGGGCCGACGGGCCGGTCACCGAGCCGCACAGCACCGGCGACAAGCCGGACAAGATCATCGTCCTGTTCCGTCATTTCGTCCGGGCACTGCTCATCCCGCCCCTGGCCCGGGTGCTCGACACCCAGGCCGGCTTCAAGGCCTTCGACGGGGCCGCGCTCGGCCCGGCCATCCGGCAGATGACGTCCTTCAACGAGACCTTCGACGTCGAGTTGCTCATCCATCTCGCCCAGCACTATGGACCACGGGCCCTGGCAGTCGAGCCGATCGTCTTCACCGAGGACTTCGCCGCGACGAACTTTCCCTCTGTTGAGCCCGGGCCGCGGCATCTGACGATGGTTCACCAGGTCGTGGAAATCTACGACAGGTTCGTCGCACCGCTCGCCCCCGTCACTGGCGAGGCGGCCGACCTGCTCGCCCTGATCAGGACGCTCGACCTCGACGGCTATGTGACCTTGATCAAGCACCTTCGCGCCGAGGACACCGGCGACCCCACGCTGTTCGACCGGCGATGGCCCGTGCAGCACCTTCGCGACATCCTCCGCCGCTGATCGTGGCGCTGGCTGATTACCAGTCTCTGCGGGAGGCCGCCTACCTGCTCCGGAGCCCGGCCAGCGCCCGCAGGCTGCTGGCGTCGATCGACCGCCTGGAGAACGGGGCGGGACGGGGCACGAGCTGACCGGCCCGTGAAGCCCGTCTGGTACGAATCTGCCCGGGACGACTGCACGTGGTGGCAGGTCCAGGACCGCAAGGTCCTCAAGCGCATCAATGCCTCATCAAAGACATCGCGCGCAACGCCAGCGAAGGCCCCGGCAAGCCTGAGCCGCTCAAGTACGGTTTCCAGACCGACCTGGTCCAGGAAACCTTTCTCGCCATGGCACCGGCCGCTTCGGCTGAATCCTGAGGCTCGCGAATACGGGATCATTGACGATTTTGGAACGAGCTTCGAACTTAAATTTGATAAATGAGGTTGAACTGCTAGCCTTGTGTGATGACAATACGGCAGATGGAGGCCTGGTGACGCGACGTACGGAGCCGCCTGACCTGGTCAGCCGGGACCTCACTCAACGTCAGCGCAGCATCGTCGGTGTCATCGAGGACTCCATCCGACGCCACGGTTACGCGCCCACCTTGCGGGAGATAGGCGACGCTGTAGGACTGGCGAGCACATCGAGTGTCTCTTACCAGCTGTCGAGGCTGGAGAAGAAGGGGTACCTGAGCCGCGGTGCGGGCCGGCCGCGTACCGCGGTGCTCTCACTCACCGATCCAGGCATCGAGCAGCACACCGGTCATGCGCACGGTGACATCGAGGGGCAGCGGGTCGCCCGGGTGCCGCTGGTCGGCCGTATCGCTGCGGGCGGCCCGATCCTCGCCGACGAGTCGATCGAGGACATCATCTCGCTGCCCAGGCAACTCGTCGGCGAGGGAAATCTCATCATGCTCAGGGTCGTCGGCGACTCGATGATTAACGCGGCGATCGCCGACGGGGACTGGGTGGTCGTCCGCCGGGAGTCGGACGTCGAGAACGGCGACATAGTGGCCGCCACGTTCGAGAGCGACACGTCGGCGGACAGGGAGGCGACAGTCAAGACGTTCAAGAAGAGCGCCGGGCATGTCTGGCTGATCCCGCACAACCCCGCCTACGTCCCGATCCTGGGCGACCAGGCCAAGATCCTCGGCAAGGTGGTTGCCATGCTGCGCCGGGTCTGACGGCCGAGGGCTTGCCGCCGACCCATGGCCCTGGCTCGGCTACTTCACCAGCGTGATCGCCAGTGCCTGCGCCGTCTTCGCTGATCGCGCTGCCGCGCCCAAGACTCCCGGACCAAGCACGCTCCGGATAAGGCTGCTCCGCCAGTTAAGGTAAGCCGGGAGGAGGCGGGGATGGCCGGGATGATCGCCGCGCGCACTGCCGGGCGGCACGTCAGGGACGTCGGGTGACGGCGCGGCTGACCCGCCGTCCCGGCGGGGCTGCCCGGCTGCGGGCACTGCTGGAGTCAGGGCAGCTGATCGTGGCGCCGGGCGCGTTTGATCCGCTGGCTGCCCGGCTGGTGGAGGAGGCCGGGTTCCCGGCGGTGTACATGAGCGGGTTCGGGACCTCGGCGGCGCTGATCGGGCGGCCGGACGTGGGCCTGCTGACGATGACCGAGATGGCCGGGAACGCCGGCCGGATCGCCGCCTGCGTGGACATCCCGGTGATCGCTGACGCTGACACCGGTTACGGCAATCCGCTGAACGTGATCCGCACGGTGGGGGCTTTCGAGGCGGCCGGGGTTGCCGGGATCCACATCGAGGACCAGGTGGCACCGAAGAAGTGCGGGCACATGGACGGCAAGCTCGTCATCCCGGCGCAGGAGATGGCAGCGAAAATCCGGGCCGCGGTCGAGGCGCGCACTCAGCCCGATTTCGTGATCATCGCCCGCACTGACGCGCGGGCCGTGGAGGGCCTGGAGCGAGCTCTCGAGCGCGGCCGGATGTACCGCGAAGCCGGGGCTGATGCGCTGTTCATCGAGGCCGTCGTGACCGAGCAGGAAGCCGCGGAGGCAGTGCGGGCCTTTCCCGGCGTGCCGCTGCTGTTCAACTGGGCGGAAGGGGGCAAGACCCCGCCGGTCAGCCTGCAGCGCCTCAGCGAGATGGGATACCGGATCGTCATCTTCCCGATCAGCACGCTGCTGGCGGCAACAGCCGCCATCCGGTGGATACTGCAGGAGATCGCCGAGGCGGGGACACCGGCTGCGGCGATGAATGCGCTCCCGACGTTCGGCGAGTTCACGGATTTCATTGGGCTGCCCCAGGTGCGCGAGGCCGAGCAGCGGTACGCCGCGACGGGCTCAGCGCCGGGGCCGGGATCGGGAGGTACGGATGGCAGCGACGTTTGAGCGCCTCAGCGTGACCGCTGAGCTGGCCAGGGCAATGATCGAGGCGGCGGAGACGAAGGCGGGGGAGATGGGCCATCCCTTCGTTATCGCCGTCGTGGACGATAGCGGGGTGCTGAAGGCGTTCAGCCGGATGGACGGAGCGGCCTTGCTCTCGGTCCAGATAGCCCAGGACAAGGCCTACACGGCGGCAGGTTTCGGCCTGGCGACCGATGCGTGGCACGACTTCGTCAAGGACGACGCGCCGCTGGCCATGGGCGCGGCTCCCGGCATCGACCGCCTGATCGTGTTCGGCGGCGGCTACCCGATCAAGATCGGTGATGCGGTAGTCGGGGCGATCGGCGTCAGTGGCGGCCATTACAGCCAGGACATGGAGGTAGCCCGGGCCGGGTTGTCGGCTGTCTCCTCCTGACGGAGGCTGCGGCCCGCTGGCGCAGCACGCCGACCCGGGTCCGCGTAGCCCGCCGGTGGACGCCCGGGCGCGGGCGGTCGTGTCACCGCACGGGCGTCATGTCTCCAGCAGTCTGGCCCTGAGCGCACTGATGTCGTCCGCGCCGAACCCGCGCCCGGAAAGCCACTCGCGTGCGCCGCCATATCGCGAGTCCACCTGGTCCAGGAACGCGGCCATGGTCTCGGCCCGCGGAGTTTGCTCATCGGCGGGCCTGTCGTCGATGTCGGCCGCGTGTGCCTGCGAGCCGCGCAGCCTGGCCATGACCGCGTCGATGCGCTCGGCGCTCGCCGCGTAGTCGGCGATAACGGCATCCCGGCGGACGCCGGCCACACTGAGCGCGAGGGCGACGACCACGCCGGTCCGGTCCTTGCCGGCCGCGCAGTGCACCATTGCGGGGCCGCGCGCCTGCCCGATGCTGCGAAGCGCGGCCGCCACCTGATCCGGACGCTCCTCCAGATAGCCAAGGTAGAGACCGCACCGGACATCGGCCGGGTAGCGGGAATTGGCCCGTTCGAGACGGATCGCCATCATGTCGGCAGCGGTCATCTTTCCGAGTTCCGGCAACAGCGAATGGTGTGCGTGCCGTACCGCCTCGACGCGGGTCAGCGGTCCTGGGCCGGCCGCCGCCGCCTCCTCAGGACTGCGCAGGTCGATGACCGTTGTCAGTCCTATCCCGGTGACGAGCAGGGTCACGTCGGCAGGCGAGAGATCCGTCAGGTTGTCGCCGCGAAGCAGCCGGTGCCCGGCAACGTGCCGCTCGTCATCGGTCGGCAGTCCGCCAAGGTCACGCACATTTGCCGCTCCGTCGAGTTCGATCCATCCCACCGGACCATCCTCCCTGGCCGCGATCAGCCGCGTCCCGTCGGTACCGGCGTCGTCCGGTGGGGCCCCCGGCTGCGCGGGCCGGCCGGATGATCCCGGCCGGCCCGGCGACGCCGGTGCGGCGTGCGGACTCGGTCCAGGGCTGGGTGCTCTAGGAGCCTGCGATCGCTGCGATCGTCATCTCAGCTCTCGTGTTCTTCACATGACGGCTTGCGTTCCTGCGGCGGACGGAGAGCAGTCGGCGGCCGGGTCAGCGGCGTGTATCTGCTGGTGAAGTTGCGCGGCGAACGCGGCCGCGGCGCCGTCCAGGGTGCCGGAGATACTGACCCGGGTGATGTCGGGGTCCTGGGTGAACCTGACGGTGACTGCCCGGATCTGCCTGCGGGTGATCCGGGCCTCGTAGTGCAGGGTGCCGTGCCCTACCCGGGTGAGCACGACCCGTATTGCATGCCTGGTGCGGCGCGGCTGGCTGACTATCGCGGCGGCCCGCTGGCTCGCGATGATCAGCTGACGAACTGGCAGGATCGTGGTGATCTCCATTGCCTGTGCGTAGGACCGGCTGGCCGCCGGCCTGCCGTTGCCGAAGGCGGGCAGCCCGGCAACGGCACCGATCGGGATGGCCATGCCGACGGCCTCCAGCGGGCCGGTCATCGGCGCCGTGCCCGGAGCGGACGTGCAGTTGCGTGCGGCCGCGGGGCCGGACGCATGGCCCGGCTGCCCGGGGCCGTTGTTGCAGATCGCGGGCTTGCGGGCGGAGATCGTGTGGCCGGTGAGCCTGGTGGCGCCGAGCGCGGTGCCCGAGACGGCGCTCCTGGCCGCCGCTTCCGCTGGCTCGCGGCGGGTGTCAGCGGGCGCTGGCGGCGCGGCTCTACCCCGGGTCAGATCCATGGTTTCTCTCCTCTGCCGTCCAATGCCCTCAAGTGCGTCATACGTCGCTGGCCGGATCCGCTGGCTGTACGGCCCGGATTCTGCGCGGTGGCATAAGTACCTCTCTTCCGGGGCGCGCTCGCATGGCGACTGTCCCTCGGCCCGGTTGCCGGCCTGCTTCCGCGTCGTAACGGTCATGTGAACTCGGGTCCCTGTACCGTGATAGGCCTGTCGCCAGGCGCAGCCGGCGCGCTGCTGCCTGACGATTCGTCCAGAACCCCCTGCCAGCGAGGTGTTCCCTGCCCGGTCCATTTGCCACCGCGACAGCTGTCCAGCCCGTTGCGGCCGGCGAGTGGTCAGCCTCCATCCATCCGGGCTGGGACATCGCAGGCAACGCCAACGGCGGCTACCTGCTCGCCGTGGCCGCCCGCGCCCTGATCGGGGCCACCGGGCGCCCCGATCCGGTGACGGTCACCGCGCACTACCTGTCTCCCGGTAAGCCGGGGGGCGTCCGCATCGCTACCCAGGTGCTCAAGGAGGGAAGGCGCTTTGCGACCGGCACCGCGACGATGTTCAGCGGTGCGCGGCCGCTGCTGGCCGTGCTGGGCACGCTCGGTGATCTGTCACAGGCAGCGGGCCCCGAGCTCGTCGAGGGCGCACCACCCGAGCTGCCCCCGCCTGCGGAGTGCGTGCGCCTGCATCCGACCGGCACCTTTCCGCCGCCGTTCATGGGCCGGGTCGATCTCCGGCTGCATCCTGACGACGCCGCCTTCGGCACCGGGCGCCAATCCGGGCGTCCGCTGATGCGGGGCTGGTTCCGGCTTCCCGGCGGCGAGCCCGCTGACAGCCGCACGCTGCTGTGCGCGGTAGACGCCTTCCCGCCGACCGCCTTCAACGCCCGGCTGCCGGTGGCATGGATGCCGACCCTCGAGCTCACCGCTCACATCAGGGCCAGCCCGGCGCCCGGCTGGCTCCGTTGCCGCTTTTCGACCCGATTCGTCACTGCCGGTTTCCTCGAAGAGGACGGCGAAGTCTGGGATAGCACCGGCCGCCTGGTTGGCCAGTCGCGTCAGCTCGCCCTCGTCCCCCGAAACTGAGGTCGCTGCGGTGCGGCCAGGTCGCCGCTACTGCGGTCGCGGTGCGGTCAGGCGGCGCGCTGTGCGGCGAGGATGCGGCGGATGTCCGCGGTCTCCTCGTTGCTGTAGCGGTCGAGGATCGCCTCCAGGTCGTTCAAGTCGCGTGCCGAGGTGTAGCTCGCCAGGTCACGCCGCAGGGACTTGCGTGCGGCGCGCGCCGCTTTCGTGCTCTCGCGCCGAGCGGCCCTGATCGGGCCGCGGCTCGTACGCATACCGCGGAACCCGTCGCGGATCTCGGCCAGCCGCGGGCCCAGTTCGTACGTGGTGTTCTTCATTTCCTGTCCTAAGAATCGGGAACGATCTGTCACCCGCCAGTCTGCCTGCTCACGAACCATGCGTCCAATGACTGGGAAGCTGATGAATCATGAGCTAGAGTCATGGATGTGGAGACAGACTCGCTGCGCTGGTTCCAGCAGGTTGCCGACGGCACGACCGTGACCGAGGTCAGCGAGCTTGAGGAAGTCACGCAGTCCGGCGTGTCGCGTGCACTGGCGCGGCTGGAGGCGGAGGTCGGCACGCCGTTGCTGCGACGGTCAGGGCGCATACTCCGGATGACTCACGCGGGCTCGGTTTTCAAGCGGCACGTTGACGCTCTGCTGCACCAGCTCGACGACGGGATCGCCGCCGTCAGCCAGCTCATCGAGCCCGAGACCGGCACCGTGGCACTCGCGTTCCAGCAGTCGCTGGGCACCTGGCTCGTGCCGGACCTGGTCCGCAGCTTCCGTACTGCTCACCCCGGCATCCGCTTCCTGCTGACCCAGGCGCGCGACGAGCTGCAATCGGCTGCTCTCGACGGCGGGCAGGCCGACCTCGAGATCGGCACCAGCCGCCCGGTCGACCCGGCCGTGCGTTCGCGGCGGGTCGCCCTGGAGCCGCTGCGGCTGGCCCTGCCGGGCGATCATCAGCTGGCCGGCCAGCAGCGCATTCACCTGGCGGAAGTTTCCGGGGAATCTTTCGTCAGCCTGCGCCCAGCCTCTGCGCTGAGGCAACTGGCTGACGAACTCTGCGTCCGGGCCGGCTTCCACCCGGCCGTTGTCTTCGAGGGCGACGACCTGTCGACCGTCCGCGGCTTCGTAGCCGCAGGCCTGGGCGTTGCCATCGTTCCTGCGCCGCGCGCAGGATCACCGGAATCAGCGACCGGACCCGTGCTCTACTCCGAAATCCTGGACGCCGGGGCGGTCAGGGAGATCTGCCTGAGGTGGCCGGCTGAACGACGCCTGCTGCCGGCCGCCGAGCTGTTCCGCCAGCATGTCATCAGGAGAGCAACCGCAGGACGCTTCCCCGCCCTCTCCAGGTAAGCTTCCGCCCTCTCCAGATAAGGTGCATGCCGGGCCGTTGCCTGGCCTCGCCGCCCGCAGGCCCTGGCACATCGACGATGCCGTCCTGCTGGCCGCTTGCCCTGCCGGTCCCGACTGGCTCCCGCCGGACCCCCGCCAGCCGGCCGATGCCCGGCTATCCGATGGCAGCAATCGCCCGCTCCCGGCTGGCTGGCGCCTGCGTCTCGTCGGCTGAGCCGACGATGACCACGGGACAGCCGGCATGCGCCAGGCACGCGCGGACTACCGGCCCCTCGGATCGGTCCGCAAGCCAGGGCGGGGCGGTCACGCCGAGCACCAGCAGGTCCGCGCGGGCGGACTGGGCTACCAGGATGCGCTCGGGCGCACCCTCGGCCAGTTCGGTGGTGACGCCGCCTGGCGTAGCCGGGCCGAATTCGGCTTGCATGTCCGCCGCCAGCCCGGCGCGAACCTCGGCCTCCTGCTCGTCGCCCGTCGGCAACTGCCCGACTGCGGCATACGGAGCCGCGTGCCGGACCGAATCCCACGCCCGCACCACGTGCAGGCTCGCCCCGCGCAGCCTGGCCTCAGCGGCCGCCCAGTGCAGCGCGGTCAGTGACGCCCGCGAGTCGCTGATACCGACCACGATGTGCTGCTCCCTGCTGTCCCTCATCCGAATCTCCCGAGTTGCTGGCTTTCCTGCGTTCACTGTCGCGCGCCCAGGGAACGGCCGGAAGGGGCAAAGGTCCCCGGCAGCCGGGCCCGCGGGCTCCTTGACGGCTGCCGCCTGCGGCCGGTGCCACTAACTCCCGGAAGCTTCGGTAACACCCCAATTCCGAGGCGGCCCACTAGGGTCATTCGCGTTGGTTGCCCCCCGTCTCAGCGGAAGGGAGCCCCCGTCTCAGCCGAAGGGAGCGCGATGTCCAGGCCTGGCACTCGGGCCGAATCGTGACGCTGGCTGCGGCAGCCGGGCTGGCCGGGCGCTGCTGCCCCCGGCGGCGGCCGCGCTGAAAGCGGCGGGTTCTGTGCGCTGAACGAGACCACGGGCACAGTGGCCTGGAGTCGCCAGCTCGACACCGAGCCTAAGCTGACCTGCCCGGCGCGCGGGATCACCTCGACCGCGGCGGCCGGACCCGGTGACAGACCGGCCCGCCGGCGGGCGGCTGTTGTCCAGGTTCGGTGTCGCGGCTCAGGTGACCTTCGTGAGGGTGGCGACGTTGACATGCGGCCAGCTAAGGCCGAGGAAGTCCAGGAACACGGTCTGGGTGTACTGGAGCTGCAGGAAGCTCCGGTCGCTGTTCGGGGCAGGGAACTGTACCGTCTCGATCCAGAAGGTCGCGCTGACGTGCCCGACCTCCGCGTTGGTCCGGAGGAACGGGATGTTCTGCGCGCCGCCGAGCGTATTCTTCGCGGGATTGGTGACGGTCGAGATGTGCAGGACCGTTGTCGCCGTGATTGTCTGGCCGGCGATCGCGGACGCGAGCACTGAGTTCGGATCGGTCACCGCAGCCTGCGTGACCTGCGGGGGAGTGGGCGTGGTCCGGAACTGGCTGGCGGCGCTGAGGTTATATTCCGGGAAGCTGTTGGCTGTGCCCGGTGGCGGTTCGGCACCCCCGACCGGGAATGGCACGGTATTGGCCTGACCGATGACGGGCGGCCCATTCAGTTGCGCAGCGGTGCCCTGCACCATGACGGCGGTGCCGTGCGGGATGGTCGCGAGCCGCACGACAGTCGGCGGCTCGGCGGGCTTGGTGGTGGCCGGGACGTTCAGCCAGATGCCGGGCTCGGTGTGCAGCGCGCCCCCGGTGTCCTGGTCGCTGATCTGCTGCAGGTAGTGCACGCCGAAGAGCTCGATGTCATCCATGGCCGTGCCACGGTTGGGTATGGGCCCGCCGATCGCGTTGAAACGCAGGTGCTCGTCGGTGGGGTTGAGCTCGAGGAAGATGTCGTTGTGGCCTTCGAAGTCCGGCCGCGCGATCAGGTTGAACCCGTGGCCTGACCATGTTCCCGGGAGGTCACCGAGAGGCCCAAGATCTGCGACGGCGGTCAGCGCGGACGAGGCCGCGCGGAAATCCGGAACTGCGCTTGCAGGCATAGGTACTCCTCTTGGCCAATGAGAGGATTTCACGAATGTGAGAGGATTTCACGAATCCGCCGGGACTGATGCACTTTCGTCATGGCATGCGCGGGACGCCGGCCATTCACGGAATGCCCCGATGGCAGCCGTGATCAGCATCGCCGGGCCGCGGCCGCCAGGGGTGGCCGGCTACGAAGCGCTGATGCTGCCGGTGACGGTGAAGCCGCGCATAAGCGGCAGGCTGGCCAGTGCAGAAGAGTCGCCCACGCGGACAATGAAGCGGCCATCGGGGACAACCCAGCCGTTTGCCGCGTCACTCCAGTACGACAGGTCACGGCCGTCGAGAGTGAAACGGACCGTGCTTGACCGCCCGGGCCGGAGCGTGACCCTGCGGAAACCCTTGAGCTGGCGCGGCGGCTCGCCCGCCGACGCCGGGTCGCCCAGATAGAGCTGGGCAACATCGGAGCCCCGCACGTGCCCGGTGTTGGTCACCCGCGCGGACACCCGGACCAGCGGAATCGAGTGGCCATTGCAGCGGCAGCCGGCCCGCCCGTGCCCGGCCCGCCCGTGCCCGGCCCGCCCGTGCCCGGCATGGCGGTTCCGCGCATCCGCCGGTTTCACCTGCAGCCTGCTGAACCGGAAGGTGGTGTAGGACAGGCCGTAACCGAAGGGGAACAGCGGCCTGATTCCCCGGGCGTCGTACCAGCGGTAGCCAACGGAAATTCCCTCGGAGTAGTCCACCTTGCCGTCGACCCCCGGGAACTCCGCCGGCGTCGAGGCCGGCACCTGGGACAGTTCCCGCGGGAAGGTCACCGGCAGGTGCCCCGACGGGTCGGTCCTGCCGTAGAGCACGCTGGCGAGGGCCGTTCCGTTGCTTTCGCCCGGGTACCAGGCGTCGACGACCGCGGCCACCTGGCTGATCCACGGCATGGCGACCGGGGCGCCGGCGTCGATGACCACCACCGTGTGCGGGCTGGCTGCGGCAACGGCCGAGATGAGCTCGTCCTGCGCCGAGGGCAGCCGGAGGTCCGGCCGGTCGGATGCCTCGGTCTCGGTATCGTCGGAGACGACCACGACGGCCGCCGATGCCGACCTGGCTGCTGCGACCGCCCGGCTGATCCCCGGCGCGAGAGCGGACGGCGTGGCCCAGGTCAGGCTGGACGACTCGCCCGTGATCCTGATCGAGTAGGCGTGGCCAGCCTTGAGCCGGACGCCAGCCGAGTACGTGCTGACCGGCTGCGTACCGGGGTCACTCAGGATCTCCCTGCCATCGAGATACAGGTTGGCCGGCCGGTAGCAGTGGCACGGGTTGTCCATGGCCAGCACGTAAGTGCCGGTCTGCGGGGCGGTGAGCGTGCCGGAGTAACTGCCGCCCGGCCTGGTCGCCGCGTAGGCCGGGGACAGCGCCGGGGCCGGGATCGCGGGCAGCCGGGTGTCCAGCGGAAGCCCCTGCCGGTAGACGATGCGGGTGCCAGCCCTGGCAGCTGCCGTGAGCCCCTGCAGCGGCGTGACGGTGAACGCCGGGGTGACGAAGGAACTGCCGCCGCCGCTATCGGCCGGTGCGGCGGCGGCAGCGGGCCCGATGACGGCGATCGGGCCGGCCTTGGCGGCCGGCAGCGGCAGCGTGCCGCCGCTGTTCTTCAGCAGTACCGTGCCGTCCTCGGCGACCGTGGTCGCCACGGCCTGATGGGCCGGCGTGGTGACGGTGGCGGTCGCGGAGCCGGCCGGCGGCCGGCTGAACAGCCGGAAGCGGAACATCTCGGTCAGGATGCGGCTGACCATGCCGTTGAGCACCGGCACCGGTATCGTGCCGTGCTGCACATCCCGCTCAAGCGGCCTGCCGAAGTAGCGCCTGAACGGCTGCTCCATGTCGGTGCCGTCGAGGGCCGCCGATGTCGCGTGAATAGCGCCGTCGTCGGACGTCACGAAGCCCTTGAAGCCCCAGCGCCGGTCGAGAGTCTGGGTGAGCAGGTAGCGGTTCTGGCAGCTGTAGGCGCCGTTCACCGTCGAATAGGCGCACATCACCGAGGCGGCGCGGGCTCTGGTCACGGCCTGCTCGAAAGCCGGCAGGTAGATCTCGTGCAGTGCCCGGTCGCTCACGATCACGTCGTCGGCCGGGGTATTGCGGTTGGTCTCCTGGTTGTACGCGGCGAAATGCTTGACCTGGGACATGACGCCCTGGCTCTGCACGCCCTCGATTTCGCTGCTGGCCATGGCAGCGTCGAGGAAGGGGTCCTCGGTGAAGGCCTCGAACGAGCGGCCCCATCGCGGGTCCCTGTCGATGTTGACCGTCGGGCCCAGGTTGACGCTCGCGCCCTTGCCCCGCTCCTCGGCCCCGATGACAGTGCCGTACCGGCGGGCCAGCGGCGGGTCGAAAGTGGCGGCCAGGGACACTCCGGCGGGCAGCTGGGTAACCCCGGTGAGCCGGTCCCCGACGCCGTTCGGGCCGTCTTCCATGCCCATCGCCGGGATGCAGAGCGCGGGCTGCGCGGCCGTGGCGAAGACGTACGGCCCGTTCTTGCCCTGGCCGCCGACCATCGTGATCTTGTCGGCAACGGTCATCCGGGCCAGCAGGAGGGCTACCCGGCTGCGCACGGGCAGGGCCTGGTCGAGCCATGGGCAGCTCGGCGCGTCCGGCGTCACGGCCGGCCTGGCGGCTGGCCGGGCCGGCCGCCCGGCAGCAGGGGAGCAGGCTGCCAGCAACGCTGCCAGCAAGAACCAGGGGGCGACAACGGCGATGATCCGGGGCACGGACCGCTGCACGGCAATCTTCGGCACCTGATGCCTCACCGCCGCAGGCGGGGTGTCCCCCGGAGCGCCAGGAGAGCCAGCCACGGCCGCCAGCCGGCCAGGCGATCTTCGCCGGGCCTGCAGGCCGCCAGGGTCATCGGCCGCTCTCCGGCTCCTGCCGGGCCTCCTCGACGGTGAGTTCGGCCGCGGGGTCGGCCTCCAGCCGCTCGTCCGGGATCGGCAGCCCGCTGCGGACAGATCGGCCGTATGTCCCGTCGCCGAGCCGGTGCTCGGCGCGGTCGAGTGCGTCAAGGCGATCGCGCAGGCTTTCCGCGATGGCGTCGTCCATGCCCTCGGCCGTCAGGGACTGCGCGGGATCGGCGATGTCCCCGGTGTCGTTCTCGGCTGCGCGGTCTTCCCGGCCGGACCCCTCGGTGTATTTCAATCCTGCCTGTGCCTCGGCTCGCGCCGCCTGCAGTAGCTCTCGTGCCCGTTCCTCGTTCATCTGCGCTCCCTGGTGCGTCGCGGACATGCCGCCAGCGTGGATGGGAAGTCCGAGGCTACTGGCATCACCGGGCAGCCGGGCGGCGCCCAGTCAGCCGCCAGTGACCGCAGTCCTCACGCAGCCGGGCCGTTCGCGAGAACCACGGTCGCCGACTGCGTCTGGCCGGCCTGGTCGGTCCAGCCGATCCTGACGCTGTCGCCGGGGTGGCGCAGCTCCAGGGCCGACTGGAGCGCGGACGGTGACGAGACGGGCTGACCGCCGACCGAAACGATCACGTCACCCGCTGCGAGGCCAGCCCGGCCGGCCGGCGATCCGGAGACAAGCCCGGTGACGGCGGCGCCTGAACCAGCCGGCACGCCCTGCGCCGCGGCGCTGCTGGCGGACAGGATCTCGACGCCGAGGAATCCGGTGGCGCCGATGTGCACCGTCGATGAGGAGGCGCCGGCCACGATCTTGCGGGCGACGGAGACCGCCTCATTGACCGGGATCGCGAATGCCTGGGTCTTGGCCTGCCCGGACTGGAACTGGAACGCCGACGAGGCTGCGGTGTCCATGCCGATCACCTGCCCGGCGGTGTTGACCAGCGGCCCGCCCGAGTCGCCCGGCTGAATGTCCGCGTTGTGGTGGATAAGCCCGGTCAGCTGCTCGGAGGTGCCCGCCGCCTCGTCCGAGGCGGTGATCGAGGCACCGAGGCCGGTGATCAGGCCCACGGCGACCGACGGGGTGCCGCCCTTACCGCCCGCGTTGCCAAGGGCGACCACCTGCTGGCCGGCCGCGGCCGCGGCGGAGTTGCCCAGGCTCACCGTCGTCAGCCCGGATGCATCCTGCAGCTGGAGGACTGCGATGTCGCTGCTCCGGTCGTAGCCGACCACCCTGGCCTGGTAACTGTGCCCGTTGCCGACATCGGTGACCCTGATCGCGGTGGCGTCCTCGATGACGTGATTGTTGGTGAGCACTTCGCCCGAGGACGTCAGCACCATCCCGGTGCCCGCTGACTCGGCCTGCTCGTAGCCGAGCGTCGAGACGACGTCGACCAGGCCGGGGTCAACCTTTGCGGCGATCTGGGATGTCGTCAGCGCCGCGCTGCCCGACGTGATCCCGGTGGCCTGCAGCCCCCAGAACGTGCCCACGGCGACCACCACTGCGGTGCCGGCCAGCAGCAGGCGCCGGCGGAAGCGCGGGCCGGGTCCGCCCTGGCCTGCCGGGCCTCCGCCGTAGCCGCCCGGGCCTTCGCCGTAGCCGGCCGGCCCGCCGGGACCGGGCCAGTACGGTTGCGTCTGCCCTGATCCAGGCGAGATCTGCGGATCGTAGGTCGTGCTCATGGGATCGGCTCCCCTTCGGTAGGTATCGACCGCCCTGATCTCCTTCATGATTGATTGCTTACCTGGGAGAATCCTGAAGGCATGCTGACCACATTCTTGATCTTTGCTGATTGCCGGGCGCGCGCCTTGGCGGCAGTGCCTGCGTGCGGCGAAATCCGGTTGCCGCCGTTCCTCCTGGATGCCACTATCGGGCACAGGCTGTACCGGCGATGCCGGCCGAGCGGAAGGGAGGGCTACGGATGCTGACGCCCGTTTTGCGGTTCACGCTGGCCGCCCCTACCGCTTGCCCCAGGAGCATCACCCATGCCCGATCCTGCCTTCAGCCGCCGCGGAAAGCGGCGTTTTGACGACGACGAGCCAACCTTCGCGAAACGCAACCGGCACCGCTCCGCACTGCCCGCCCTGGACGCCTACGGCACCGTCGACGGCTTGCCGGACGGGGACCGCTGGTCCAGCTGGGACCAGTCCGCCGCCGGCGAGCGCGGGCCCCGGCCGTACCCGGACTGGCTCGTCACCGAGCTTGCCGCAGCCGACACCGAGCTCGGGATACTGAAGACCGGCAAGGAAGCCGACGTCTTCCTGCTGCGCCGCGGCGTGCCGGGAACCGGCCGGTCCTGCCTGCTGGCCGCCAAACGGTACCGCGACGCCGGGCACCGGATGTTCCATCGCGACAGCGAGTACCTGGAGGGCCGGCGGGTCCGCGAGTCCCGTGCCAGCCGCGCGATGGCCAGCCGCACGTCGGCCGGGCGGGAGATGATCGCCGCGCTGTGGGCGAACGCTGAGTTCAGCGCCCTCAGCAAGCTCTACCTGGCCGGTGTTCCCGTGCCCTACCCGGTGCAGGTGCTCGGTACCGAGGTCCTGCTGGAGTTCATTGGCGACCCAGACGGCACCGCCGCGCCGCGGCTGGCCGAGACCCGCCCGCAGGGCAGCGAGCTGGCGGGGCTGTGGGACCAGCTCGTGCAGGCGCTCCGCACACTCGCCGGTCACGGCCTGGCCCACGGCGACATGTCCGCCTACAACCTGCTTGTCCACCACGGCCGCCTCGTCATGATTGACCTGCCCCAGGTCATCGACGTGATTGCGCACCCGCGCGGCGCGGAATTCCTGGACCGGGATGCCGCCAACGTGGCCAGGTGGTTCTCCGCGCGCGGCCTCGGCGGCATCGTCCCCGCCGCCGGGGACCTGCCCGCCCCCGGGGACCTGCCGGCCCTGCTGCGCCAGGAAGCACGCATCGGCTAGCCGGCCCCCGGGGACCTGCCTGCCCCTGCTGCGCCAGGAAGCACGCATCGGCTAGCCGGGCCGCCTGCATAGCGGGCAGGCACCGGGGCCCGTTCTGGCAGTATCGGAGCCGTCGTCCGTGACAGCGCGTCGTGCCAGCGACCGCGGGCGCGCGCATGCTCTTTCGCGGACGAGGCGGCCGGTGGCTGCGCTCCTCGTCGGCCTGAACGGAAGGTCCGCCGATGCCGGGTCCCGCCCGGGGCAATGCCCTTGATCACGTGGTCGTGGTCATGTTCGAGAACCGCTCATTCGACAACCTGCTCGGCCGCCTGTACCAGCCGGGAGAGGTGATGTCGTTCGAGGGCGTGGCCGGCCGGGAATTCAGCAACCCGATCCCGGCGTGGGCCGAAGACGGGGCAGGCCGGCAGGTGGTGCCCTACGGGTTGGCGGCCAGCATGAATACCCCGAGCCCGGATCCGGGCGAGGAATACCCGCACGTCAATACGCAGCTATTCGGGCTTATCTCCCCGCCGGGAAACCGCGGCATACGGGCCGAGCACATGACCGCCCCCTACAACGCGCCCGGATCCGGCCAGCGGCCGACCATGGACGGCTTCATCGCCGACTACATCAGCGCGTTCACGGCCGAGATGGGCAGGCAGCCCGCATACGACGAGTACGCCCAGATCATGACTGGCTACGCGCCCGGGCAGCTGCCGGTCACCGCCGGCCTTGCCCGCGGCTTCGCGACCTTCGATCACTGGTTCTGCGAGGTGCCGTCGCAGACCTTCGCTAACCGGTCGTTCTTCCACGCCGCGACATCGTCCGGCTACGTCGTCAATATGTCCCCGGCCGATTCCTTCCCCGTGCACAACACTGCCGAGACAATCTTCGAGCGCCTCGAATCGAAGGGCCTGTCCTGGCGCGTTTACTGCGACCCGCCGAGCCACATTTCGTTCACCGGCCTCATCCACGCCTCCCGGCTGCGCAGCCGCTTCGCGACGAACTTCTTCACCACTGACCAGTTCGTCCAGGACGCGGCCAGCGGGGAACTGCCGGCCTACTCGTTCATCGAGCCGAATTTCCTGTACGGCCACAATGACATGCACCCGGCCACCGACGCGCTGTTCCCTGACATGGCAATCGACCCGCCGTCCTCCCTGCTCGGCGGCGAGGCACTACTGGCCAGGATCTACGATGCGGTCCGCTCCTCGTCGTCCTCCAGCGGGTCGAACGCCTACAACACGCTGCTCATGGTCAATTTCGATGAGCACGGCGGCACTTACGACCACGTCCCGCCGCCGCCGGCACCGCCGCCGGGCCCGTCCGCTCCGCTCGGCCAGATGGACTTCACCTTCGACCGGTCAGGCGTGCGCGTGCCGGCCATCGCCATCTCGGCATGGATCCCGGAACGGACCGTCGTCAGCCACGAGTACCGCAACACGTCCGTCATCCGGACCCTCCGCGAGCGCTGGCAGCTCGGTGCGCCCCTCACCGCGCGAGACGCGATCGCCCCCGACATCGCCCCCGTTCTCTCCCTGGGCAGCCCGAGGGCGCCGGAAGACTGGCCCGAGGTAATCCCGCAGCCGGTGCCCGTGTTCGACGCGCGGGTGGTGCCCCTTGACGCCCGATTGCGCTCACTGCCCAAGGCAGCGCTCTTCGCGGTCCTGGCGCTCTCGAAGAGACTCCGCCTGGAGGTGCCTGAGATTGACCAGGAAGCGGACATCAGCCGCGCCGATGGCATCGCGATCATCAGCGATGCGATCGGATACATGTTCCCCCGCCTCCAGAGTCACTAGCAAACGCGGGCGCAGTGAACTCCAGGTGAATCTTGCGCGAGGGCCGGTTCAGCGGTTGGACAGCCCCTGATACTCCCGGGGAGGAAGATCGGCTTGAATAGGGCCGTGAACGGATCCGATATGAGCGATGAGCGGCATGCCCGCCTGCGTTACCCGGGCAGTCCGGGCGGTCCGGATGGTCTGGGCGGTCCGGGTGGTCCGGGCGGTCGCGGCGGTAGCGTCGTGCCGCCGGGCGTTTGGGTGGACGACTCAGACGAAGACGACCCGGTGCTGCGCCAGGCTGACGGCACCCTGGTTGACACCTGGCGGGAAGATTATCCCTACGCCGAGCGCTTGAGCCGCGAGGAATACGATCACGTCAAACGCCTGCTCCAGGTCGAATTGCTCAAGCTGCAATACTGGGTCAGGGATTCGGGCGGCCGCCTTGTCGTGATCTTCGAAGGACGGGATGCCGCGGGCAAGGGCAGCACGATAAAGCGCTTCATGGAGCATCTGAATCCGCGCGGCGCGCGGGTCGTCGCGCTGGATGTCCCTACCGAGCGCGAGCGGCGGCAGTGGTATTTCCAGCGCTACGTGGCGCACTTGCCGACGGCCGGAGAGATCGTCTTGTTCGACCGCTCGTGGTACAACCGTGCCGGTGTCGAGAAGGTCATGGGCTTCTGCACCGACGAGCAGTACGAGACTTTCCTCCGGCAGGCACCTCAGTTCGAGCGCATGCTGGTAGACGAGGGCGTCTCGCTGACCAAATTCTGGTTCTCCGTCACGGCCGGAGAGCAGCACACCCGGTTCGCCATCCGCCAGATCGACCCCGTGCGGCAGTGGAAGCTGAGCGCCACGGATATCGCGTTGCTGGGCAAGTGGGATGAATACACAGCGGCTAAGGTCGCGATGTTCCAGCGCACTGACACGCCCGAGACGCCATGGACCGTGGTCAAGAGCAACGACAAGAAGCGCGCCCGCCTGGAGGCCATGCGCAGCCTGCTCGTCAGTTTCGACTACAAGGGCAAGAATCACAACGTGGTCGGTTACCCGGATCCCCTGATCGTCGGCGCGCCCGCGAATCTGCGGGAATCCGGGACCGAGGACTTCTCGTCTCCCGCGCCGATCACCCGGCCGCAGGCGTAGCGGCCGCCGGGGACCTGTCTCCGGCCGAGGACCCGGACGTAGCGCCCAGCGCTGGTGGTGCGTTCCGCCTGGGTGGCGTGGTGCGTTCCGCCTGGCGCAGTGCGGAACGCCGTTCCCCCGCGCAGCGGAACGGGTAAAGGACGGCTGAACGCTAGGTGGAGTGCTGCCGACAACTGGCCTGATTGTTGGCTGAGCATCTCGACATCGGGAGCCGCGGCCGGAGACGCTGCCGGTGTGAACGACTTTCTGCTAGTTCTGGTGGTCGTGACGGCCCTGGGTTTCGACTTCACCAACGGCTTCCATGACACCGGCAACGCGATGGCGACCTCCATCGCCACCAAGGCCCTCAGTCCCCGGGTCGCGGTGGCCCTGTCCGGCGTGCTGAACCTGGTCGGCGCATTCCTGTCGCTGGCCGTAGCGGCGACCATCGCGAGCGGCCTGGTGGACACCAGCTTGGTCACGCTGACCGTCGTGGCTGCCGGCCTGGCCGGCGGGATCACCTGGAACCTGCTCACCTGGCTCTTCGGCATCCCGTCCAGCTCGTCGCACGCGCTCATCGGCGGGGTGATCGGCTCGACGATCGCCGCCGCCGGCGGGCACGCGATCCAGTGGCACGACCTGGTCGCGAAGGTCATCATCCCGGCCGGCCTGTCGCCGATCATCGCCGCTCTCGTCGCGGCGACCGGCACCTGGCTGCTCTACCGGATCAGCCGCAGCCTCTCGGACAAGGCCCGCACGCACGGCTTCCGGATCGGGCAGATCGGGTCGGCGTCGATGGTGTCCCTCGCGCACGGCACAAACGACGCGCAGAAGACGATGGGGGTCATCACGCTGGCCCTGATCGTGAACAAGACGGTGCCCAGCACTTCCAACGCCCCGTTCTGGGTCATCCTGTCCTGCGCGCTGGCGATCAGCATCGGCACCTACCTGGGCGGCTGGCGGGTGATCCGCACCCTGGGTAAGGGGCTAGTGGAGATCGAGTCGCCGCAAGGCATGGCCGCCGAGTCCGCTTCGGCCGCGGTCATCCTGCTGTCCAGCAGCTTTGGCTACTCGCTGTCGACCACGCACGTCGCCACCGGGTCGATCATCGGCACCGGGCTCGGCAAGAAGGGCGCCGAGGTCCGCTGGAACGTGGCCGGGCGGATGGCCACGGCCTGGGTGTTCACCCTGCCGTCGGCCGGGCTGGTGGGTGCCGGGGCAGAAGCCCTGGCGCACCTGATCGGCGGCACCGCAGGCGTGATCGTCGACCTCGTCATCCTGGTCGCGGTAGCGGCGACGGTCTACCTGAGGTCCCGCGCCACCAAGGTAGACCGCAACAACGTGAACGACGAATGGACCGGGTCGGTCGCTCCGGCCGAGCCCGAGCCCGAGCCCGCAGAAGCGGCCTGAGCGACAGGGGAGCAGACAATGTCCTGGATCAACCTCACAGCGCTCTGGAAGATCGTAGTCTTCGGCCTGCTCGCCGGCGCGGGGCTCCCGGCGATATTCGCCCTCGGCCTGCTCGCCCTGTCAAAGGGCAGCCGTACCCAGGCCGCGGGCGCCGACTCCGACGTTGTCGTCGGCGGCAACCCGGCGGGTATCGCCGCCGCCGCGGTCTGTTTCGTGATTGTGCTGGCCGCAATAGCTTGGGGTATCTACGAGGTCTACAAAATCGGTCACCCCGCCGCCAAGTAGTCACCGCCGGACGAGGCCCTACCCGAGCCCGCGGCTACCTCACCGAGAGGGTCTAGGAACATGGCGTTGCCACCCGTCCTGAGCTCGATCATCGCCTGGCTGCGTGCGGGCTACCCCGAAGGGGTCCCCAACGTCGACTACATCCCGCTGTTCGCCCTCCTGGCCAGCCGGCTGACCGACGCCGATGTCGTCGCGATCGCTGGCGAGCTGGCCGCCGCCAGCGACCCCGCCTCAGCGCAAGCAATTCGGGATGCGATCGAAACCATCACCCACGAAAAACCGCTCGACTCCGATGTCAACCGGGTCAGCGCCAGGCTTGCGGCCGGCGGCTGGCCGCTGGCCAGACCCGGCCAGCCCGGCTGATTTGGCACCAGCCCACGCCGCCCCGGGCATCGGGCCTCCGGTGGCCTCGGGCGGCCTCCTGCGGTCGTCTCGCCGGCGGATAACTCCCGGCCGGCAGCAGCGGCGTCCCCGGGGATGCGGCGCCCCCCGTGGTACGGCTAAGCCTCCCGGACGAGCTCGTAGGTAAGGAAGGCGAGACCGTCACCGACGGTCCGGGTGCTGAGGAGGCGTACGGACTTCTTGTCGCTGGTCTCGCCGAAAAGGCGCTCGCCAGCCCCGAGCACGACCGGGTAGACCATCAGGCGCAGCTCGTCGACCAGGTCGTGCTCCATCAGCGTGCGCACGAGCTGACAGCTGGCGTAGACGACGATCTCCCCGTCTAGCTCTTGCTTCAGCTTCGAGACCTCGTTCACCACCTCGCCGCCCTTGAGGACCGTCGAGTTGTTCCAGTGGGGTTCTACGAGAGCGGAGGAGACGACGTACTTGGGCAGGTTGTTCAACCTGTCCGCCCACTCGCCACTGCGCCCCGCCCACCGCGTTGCGAACCACTCGTCGCTCCGCCGGCCCAACAGCAAGGCCTCGGTGCCCAGCGCCTCGTCGAACAGGACCTTGGCCCACGCTTCGCGGTCCTTGTCTGCCAGCTGGCCGGACCAGCCGCCGTGCCGGAAGCCCTCGTCACCGGTCGGGTCCTGGACGACTCCGTCGAGCGAGACATTCTCGGTCACGATGATCTTTCCCATTTCAGTTCTCCTTCGCTGGCGTTGTCAGCTACCACTGATGTAGTCACCGCGACATCGGGAAAGTGGGCGCCGACCGACCGCCCAGTTCGTCCCTCGGCCGGTGTCCATATCAGGAGGGAAGCGCGACAGGGTGCGGGAAGAAGGTGACGTGACGGTGGGGGTGGTGGCAGCTGACCTGATCTCAAGGGCGCGGGCCGGTGACGGCGACGCGTTCCGGGAGCTGACCGAGCCGCATCGCCGAGAGCTACAGGTGCACTGCTACCGGATGCTCGGATCCTTCCAGGATGCCGAGGACGCCCTCCAAGACACCCTGCTGGCTGCCTGGCAAGGCCTCACCGGGTTCGAAGGACGTGCGTCGATCCGTACCTGGCTTTACCGGATCGCCACCAGCCGGTGCCTCAACGCGCGTCGCTCCGCCAGCAGGCGCCCGGCCAAGGAGTGGGAGTGCCCAACGTGGAACCGCCCGAGCCGACCCGGCTCGGCGAAGTCGTCTGGCTCGAGCCGTATCCCGACACTCTCTTCGAGGGTGCGATCGGCGTACCACCCGGGCCGGAGGCCCGTTACGAGCAGACCGAATCCATCTCCCTGGCCTTCGTGACCGCCCTTCAACTCCTCCCGCCTCGCCAGCTCGCTGTCCTGATCATGCGCGACGTCCTCGGATTCCACGCGAACGAGGTAGCTGACATGCTGGACTCGACCCTCGACTCGGTCAACAGCGCCCTCAAACGGGCGCGCACCAGCCTGCACCGCCGGCGGCCGCCGGCCGCCGGCCGCGAACCGGCTCTCGCCCCCGGCTCACCCGCCGAGGATGCGATCGTGGCGAAGTTCGTCCGCGCCTATGAGTCCGCCGATCTCGACGCAGTGGTGGCCCTGCTGACCGACGACGTCTTCATGTCGATGCCACCCATGCCCTTCGAATACGAGGGCCGAGACGACGTGGCCGGCTTCTGCGCCACCGTCTTCGGCTCGGGCCGCAGATTCGACCTCGTCCCGACGCGAGCCAACGGCCAGCCGGCGTTCGGGGCCTACCTGCGCGCCCCTGACGGCACGGGCCACGGGATCGGCCTCATTGTCCTCACCCTCACCGGCGACCAGATCTGCGCCATGACCCGCTTCGAGAACACCGCGCTGCCATGGTTCGGGCTACCGCGATCACTCCCGAGCCGGTAGCCAGCCTCCGAACAGCGGACCTGCACTGCAGCGAAACGTGCACCGGCGGATGGTCGGCTGCCGTTGCCGGCCAGCACCCGCTTCTCGGCCTTGTGCGAGGTGCGCTGTCCGCCTGGTCAGCTGCGGGCTGGGTAAGCCTGCCCCGGCGGCATTCAGTCGCGCGGGCCCCAGTCGATCAGCTGCTGGACCAGGCCGCGGTCTCCGTCCACCTGCACCGCGTCCAGGCCAAGGCGACCGTACAGAACGAGCACGAGGTCGCTCGCGCTGCCTGCCAGCCAGGCCGCAGGATCCGGCAGCCTGCCCGCGCCAGCGTCCGGAGCAGCGATCACCGCGCCCTTCTCGCCCAGGTCGAGCAGCCACCCCGTGCCCTCGCCGGCCCGCAGCGCGATGCGCGCAGGCTCGTGCGGCCACGGCCCGCTCGCGCCGAGACCAACGGTGAGGAACTCAGCCACGCCGTCCGTCGCGATCACCGCAGGGAGCTCCCCGGCGCGACCTGCTGCCTCCTGCGCGTCGCGGGCATGCACCGCTGCTTCCTGAACCTGGTGCCTCGCCACCGCGGCGGATGTGTCCGGCGCGCTGGAAGCCGTCCACCAGGTCCAGCACTCCCGGTCAGGGCCGGCCGCGCGCAGCGCGCCGATCAGCTCCGCGGTTGACTCAGCGGACCAGGCCAGCAGGTCGCCGTGCGGCGTGCGCCCGGCAACCGAGTCATCGTCCGGCGGAACCGTGGCAGGCCCGGCAGCCACCACGGCCGCCCAGAACCGCTGTACCTCGCCAAGGTGGGCCACGAGATCATGCAGCGACCAGTCAGGGCAGCAGGGCACGCGGGCCCCGGCGGGCGGGCCGGCGGCGGCCGCGCGCAGCGCCGCCGACCGGTCCTCGATCAGGGACAGCAGGTCATCGAAGGGCGGTGTGTCCATGGGTCAAGTAGTACTACCCGCCTCTGACGGGCTGTCCTCAAATACGCCGGCGGGCGGTGCGTGATGGCCTTCCTTGACATGGGAGTAATCGCGAGCCTCTGCCACGAGGCCAGCTTCATTGAAGCGCAGCAACGTGCAGCCAGAGATGGTCACCGGCTGGTCCTTGACGTAGATCACCGCCCAGTACTCGACGGCTGCCGCATCGCCGTCAACCTGCGGCTCGGCGAACCGAACCTTCGCGGGACGGGATTCCTCGGCGAAGGCTTCCGCCAGATAGCTACGAAGCCCGGCACGCCCGCGGAACGGCCGGAACATGGAGGCCCAATGGTCGCCGTCCTCGGCCTGAAGGGCGACGATTGCATCGACGTCCTTGACCGGCCAGGCGTCGGCCCATGCATTGGCCCACCGCCGGGCCGCCTCCCGGGTTTCCACGATCGTCTCCTTCACAAACTATTGCCTCGTGTCACAGCCACCGCGTCGTGTCACGAACCGCTGCCTCGTGCCATGGCTACTCCTATCACTAACCCCTGATTACTAACCCCTGACAATGCCGTCCAAGACCGGTTACCCGGCCGCCGGGGCGCCTTTGACCAGGCGGCCCGCCGTCCAGACTCCGGTCACGTGCCGGGGACTCGCCAGCACGCCGATGTCAGCCAGCGGATCGGCGTCCAGGGTGATGACGTCAGCGTCGTAGCCAGCCTCGAGGCGGCCGCTGCGCGGCGCCTGCGGGCCGAGGGTCAGCGGCCCGGTCGCCGTCGCGGCCTCGATTGCCTGCAGCGGCGTCATGCCGAGCGCGACGAGATGCGGAAGCTCGCTGCCGTTCTGGCCCCAGGAGTTGGGCAGGTCGCTGCCCGTCAGCCCGATGTCCGTGCCCATCGCGATCGTGACCCCGCGCTCATGTGCCAGTGCCACCGCCTGAGCGTGCACCTCAGCGATGGCGACAAGCTTCGTGGCCGCGTAACCGGGCACGGCTGCCAGGTTCGCCAGGATGTCCTCGACGATCGTCCGGGTCGGCACCAGGATGGCGCCGGTCTCCTTCATCGCGTCGCAGCACTCGTCATCGAGGTAGGTGCCGTGCTCGATTGTCCGCACCCCGGCCTCAAGCGCCGCGATGATTCCCGGCTTGCCGTGGCAGTGCGCGGCGACGACCCGCTCGGCCAGGCCGGCCACCTCCACGATCACGCGCAGCTCCGCGTTCGTGAACTGCTGATGGACGGGATGGTCGACCTCGGACAGCACTCCGCCGGATGCGCAGATCTTGATCACCCGCGCGTTGCGGCGCAGTTGCTCCCTGACCGCGCGCATGCAGCCGTCCGTGCCGTCGGCCAGCCGGAGCACCCCTTCGCGGAGAGAGAAGTCCTCCATCCAGGCGAGCGGGTAGGAGTGCAGGTCGGCATGGCCGCCGGTGGTGCTCAGGATCGCTCCCGCGGCGTAGATCGCGGGGCCGTCAAGCACTCCCTCCGCGACGACCCGGGCGAGGTCGATGCCGAGGCCGCCAACCTCGCGCACCGACGTGATGCCGGCATCGAGGGCGGCTCGCAGGTCGCGCGCGCTGCGTACGGCGCGGAGCGTGAGCGGCTCAACCGGCATCTTCCCGAGATCGAAGACGCGGGATCCGAGGAAATGCCCGTGACAGTCCCACATGCCAGGCATGACCGTCGCGGCCTGGCGCGAGACCGCGCCGGGGGTATCAGGCGCGGCTGCGGCCGGTCCCGCGTAGCTGATCCGCTGGTCCTCGAGCACGACCACGCCATCGCGGATCGGATCACCGATGCCCGGAATAAGCAGGTCTGCCGCGATCCTGTCCATGGTCCCTCCACGTTCGTCACCGGCGCCTGAGCGGGCGGTCGTCACCGTCACTTGTTTCAAACTGGCCTCAGGCGTGTCCGCAAGGACAATTTTCTCAGCGGTATCTGTTTGTGTGCCTTCGTATGCGATCGGTGATGCGCTATACAGGTTTGAGTGCGAGGGAGCGAGATGCGGCCATCAGAGGGGTCCCCGTTCCTGCCCGGCTGGCGGACGGCGCAGGACGGGGTAGCCCGCATTCGCCGAACTGTGTCAGCCGCCCCGCTCGCCGTCAAGATCCTTTTGATCGCGGCCCTCGTCGTTCTCTTCCCGGTTGCCGTCCCGGTCGCCTGCTCGCTGCTGGTGGTAGGCGCGCTGATTTACGCGCCCGTGGCCGTCGCCTCCGGCCACCGCAGCGTCGCGGCATCGCTGTCAGTAGCAGCCTGGGGCGTGGCCCTGGTGACGGTATGGTCGGCGCACCAGCATTCCTTCATGGCCGCGCTGCTGCTGCTGCCTTTCATGGCGGTAGTCGCCGCTCACGCTGGTTCGCTCGGCCGCTGGTTCGTGCCGTGCCGGACGGTCGCGTGGACGCTGCTGTGGGCGCTGCCGGCGGGCTTCCTCGCCAGTCTGTTCCATTCGTACCAGCCGATCATCGGCGCTGCCATCGCCTGGCTGATCGCCTGCATCGTGCTCGGCTGGCGGCTGGCCAAGTCATTGCAGGAAGGCCGGGAGTTCGGTCGCCAGCAGGCGCGCGGCGGAGCGCTCGCGGCGCCGCATGCCGGAACGGCAACGCGGCCGCCGCGTGATGGCAGGCCCGGCAACGCCGCAGGCACCGACAGCAGGATCGCGCAGGCCACTGATCTGGTCCGCGCCGGGCACACGTCGGACGGACAGCGCAGCCAGGCACCGGCCGTGCGTGAGCGGCCCGCCGCAGACCGGCAGCCTGAGATCACCGTTGATGAGGCCATGGCCGAGCTGGACGCCATGATCGGCCTGGCGGCGGTCAAGGACCAGATCCGCTCGATCGCCGCTTCGGTCGAGGCTGCCCGCAGGCGCGCCCTCGCCGGGTTCGGGGCCGAGAAGCCCATGCAGCACTTCGTCTTCCTCGGGCCGCCGGGCACCGGGAAGACCGCCGTGGCCAGGATCATCGCCAAGATCTTCTATGCGTTCGGGCTGCTCGAGACGCCCGCCGTGGTGGAGGCGCACCGGGCCGACCTGGTCGGGGAGTACCTGGGCGCCACCGCGATCAAGACGAATGAGCTGGTCGACTCCGCGCTCGGCGGCGTGCTGTTCATCGACGAGGCCTACAGCCTGGTCAACGAGGGCGACGGGCAGGGTGATCGGTTCGGTAACGAGGCCGTCCAGGCGCTGCTCAAGCGGGCCGAGGACGATCGGGACGACCTGATCATCATCCTGGCCGGCTACGAGAAGCAGATGGAGAGCTTCCTGGCCACGAATCCCGGCCTTACCTCAAGGTTCGCGATCCGGGTCAAGTTCCCCGGCTACGTCCCGGCCGAGCTGCTGGCGCTGGCCGACGCCGCGCTGGCGCGCCGTGGCGAGCTGCTTGATCCCGACGCCAGGCCGGTGATCTGGCGGATGTTCGAGGACGTCGGCAGGCGCAGGCTGGGGGACGAGCTTGGCAACGGGCGGTTCGTGCGCAGCCTGCTAGAGAAGGCGGGGCAGGCCAGGGACGTGCGGGTGATGGGCGCGCAAGACGAGCCCTCCTCGGCCGATCTGATCACGCTGAAGGGCGGTGACCTGGAGCGCGCGTACACCGAGCTGAGCAGCAGGTACCGCGGCTACATCGAGACGCCGACGCTGGAGAGCGCGCTGGCTGAGCTGGACGCGCTGATCGGCCTCGAGCCGGTGAAGCGCCAGGTCCACGAGATCACCGCCCAGCTGAAGGTGGCCAGGCTCCGGGACCGGCAAGGGCTGGCCAGCCAGCCGCCGGCCAGGCATTTCGTGTTCACCGGCCCGCCGGGCACGGGCAAGACGACCGTCGCTCGCATTCTCGGCCGGATCTTCGCCGCGCTCGGGCTGCTGGTGCGCCCGAGCGTGGTCGAGGCGCACCGTGCCGACCTGGTCGGCGAGCACCTGGGCTCCACCGCCATCAAGACAAACAAGCTGGTGGACTCCGCGCTCGGCGCGGTGCTCTTCATTGACGAGGCCTACTCGCTCTACAACGAGGGCTACTCCGGGGGGGACGCGTTCGGCTCCGAGGCGGTGCAGACGCTGCTCAAGCGGGCCGAGGACGACCGCGACCGGCTGGTGATCGTGCTGGCGGGCTACACCCCGGACATGGACCGGTTCCTGCGCAGCAACCCTGGCCTTGCCTCCAGGTTCAGCGTCCGGATCGGGTTCCCCAGCTACTCGCCGGAAGAACTCACCAGGATCGCCGAGATGATCGCGCAGCAGGCGGGTGACAGCTTCGCCGCGGACGCGCTGCCGGTGCTTGACCAGATCTTCGGCCGGGCCTGCGCCGAGGGCAGCATCGACGAGCTCGGCAACGGCAGGTTCGCCCGGTCGCTGTTTGAGCGGGCCTGCGCTTCCAGGGACTTGCGGATCTCCCACCTGGGCGAGGGCGCGAGCGCTGCGGACCTCACCACCGTGGCCGCTGCCGACGTCATTGCCGCCTACCGGGAGATCAGCGGCTGAGCGTGAACCTGACGGGCTGGCCGGGCCGCAGTTGCGCGGCAAGCCCGGTATCCGCGGACCGGACGACGGCGATCACCGGGTAGCCGCCGGTGACCGGGTGATCGGCGAGCAGCAGGATCGGCTGCCCGTCCGGCGGGACCTGCAGCGCCCCGGTGACCATGCCCTCGCTGGCCAGTTCTCCGGCGCTGTCACTGGCGCGGGCCAGCGCCGGGCCGTCAAGCCGCAGGCCGGTCCGGTCACTGGCCGGCGTGACGACGTAGCGCGCGCTGCACAGGACCTCGATGGCACCGGCAACGAACCAGTCATCCCGCGGTCCCGGCAGCACCCGCAATTCCACCGGTGCCGTCATGGCACGTCCCGGCTGCGGGGCAGTGCCCGGGGCCGGGATGCCGGTGCCGCCCGGCCCGGCGATACCGGCGCTACCCGGTCCGGTGGGGTCAGCGGGCCTAGCGGCGCCGAGGGGCAGGAGATCACCGGCCCGCAGCGGCGCCGGCCCCAGCCGCGAAAGCAGGTCCGCCGACCTGCTGCCCAGCACGGCGGGCACGTCGATGCCGCCCCGGACGGCGAGATACGTGCGCAGCCCGGCCGCCGGGACGCCGATCCGCAGCAGGGCACCCGCCGGAACGCCGAACGCCACGCCGGGCTCCACCGCTATCGCCGCCTGATCCGGCCCGGTGGCCAGCGTGACCGGCGCGGCCGCACCGGCCACCGCCGCCAGCGCGTCCCGGCTGAAACGGAGCACAGCCCGGCCCAGGGTGAACTCCAGGCCCGCGGCGCCTGGCGGATTCCCGGCCAGCTGATTCGCCCGCCGCAGGCTGGCAGCATCGGCGGCGCCGCTGCGCGGCACGCCCAGATGCCCGAGCCCTGGCCGGCCCAGATCCTGGACCGTGGCCAGCGGCCCGGGCCTGACGACCTCGATCACGGCGGGTGCCTGCCATGATCCCGAAGGATTTGGCGTGCTGGGGGACGCGAATCCTTCGGGATCATGGGAGCCACCCCGGACGGGCATCCCATGCGCCCCGGAAATCCCAGACGCCCCAGCCCACCCATGCGCCCCGGGCCGCCCCGGCTCGCTGGCCTGCTCATGCGCCCCGGCCGGATCAGGCGTCCCGGTTGGGGCGACAGGCAACTCGCTGACCGGGCGGAAACGCACCCGCATGCCGGGAGCGAGCAGCGCCGGCGGCATTCGCCCGGCGTCCCAGAGCGGCACCGAGGTACGCCCCAGCAGCCGCCAGCCGCCCGGCGACTCCGACGGGTAAATGGCGGCCAGCCCGCCCGCGATCGCGACCGACCCGCCCGGCACCCGCAACCTCGGCGCGGCAAGCCGCGGCACCTCCAGCGCCGGATCGAGTCCGGTCAGGTACGGGAATCCGGGGGAGAAGCCCAGCCAGCCCACCGTGTACTCGCTGGCGGCGTGCCGGGCGATCACCTCGCCGGCGGTCAGCCCGGTCAGGCTGGCCACCTCGGCCAGGTCGGGCCCGTCGTAGCGCACGGGTATCTCGATGAGTTCCTGGCCGCCCGGATCAGGGCCGGTGCCCGCCACCGCCGCCACCCGCCCGGCCAGCGCGTCAAGAGCCCAGCTGCCGGGCTCGGTGATGACCAGCACGCTGCGGGCGCCCGCGATCGCGTCGAGCACGCCCGGGAGCCGTTCCGCCCGTATCGCGGCGGCCAGCGCGCCCGCGCGCCCTTCCGCCTCCAGCAGCAGCGCCGCGTCGCCCGCGGCCCGCGCCCGCATTACGCGAACGGCGCTACCCGGACGCCGGCCTCCTGCAGCGCCTGGCGGACTGTGCGGGCCAGCAGGACCGCCCCGTCAGTATCCCCGTGTATACAGAGAGAACGGGGCGCTGCGGCGATCTCAGCCCCGGTTGCGGACACCACTACGTGGCGGGTCGCCATGGCCACCGCCCTGGCGGCGACAATCCCTGGATCGGTCAGCACGGCACCAGGCCGGCCACGCGGGACCAGCGTGCCGTCGGACTGGTAAGCGCGGTCGGCGAATGCCTCGGCGACCACCGCAAGCCCCGCGGCGGCCGCGGCCCGCGCGGCCTCCCCGCCGGGCAGCGTCAGCAGCGGCAGCGCGGCGTCATAGGCGCGGATCGCGGCCGCGATCGCCGCCGCCTGGACCGGATCGGTGATGGCGCGGTTGTAGAGCGCGCCGTGCGGCTTGACGTAGGCGACCTTGCCGCCCTCGGTACGGGCGATCCCGTCCAGCGCGGCGATCTGGTAGAGGATCTCCGCGGTCAGCTCGTCGGCAGGCACGACCATCTCCCTGCGGCCGAACCCGGCCAGGTCCCGGTAGGAAACCTGGGCGCCGATGGCGACGCCCGCGGCGACGGCACCCGCGCACGCCCGCCGGATGGTCAGCGGATCGCCAGCGTGGAAGCCGCAGGCGATGTTAGCGCTGGTCACCAGCAACAGCAGGGACTCGTCATTGCCGAGCCGCCAGGCGCCGAAGCTCTCCCCGAGATCGGCGTTCAGATCGATGACAGGAGGCCGGGTGGTCACCCGGCCTCCTCCGGCGGCAGCTCGGCGAGCGCGGCCGCGATGTCGTTCTCGCGGTTCCCGGCCGCGTCGATGACGTCCATCAGCGTGTGCAGTACGGAGTGCCTGTCCTCGCCCAGGTCGAGTAGCCGCTGGGCGGCTTCCCACAGCTCGGGCGGATCGCCGCGCCAGAGCCGGTCGGCAACGGCGAGATGCCGGTCGATGTGCTCGCTGCCGGCCCGGCCGCCTCCTGGGTCATCATGGTCGGCGGCCAGCAGGGTCCTGCGGTCGGCCGGCTTGGCAGGGTCGAGGGCGCCCAGGTCAGTGCCGCGATAGTGGCCCATGAGCACGGGGAAGGCAAATGCCCGGCGGGGCAGCGCCTCCAGGTCGGAATCAGGCAGCAGCCTGGCCACCAGGCCGGCCTCGAGGCCGAAGGCCGCGGGGTCGCGGTAGACCCGGGTGAACGTGCCCATCGAGTCGAAGACCGCGTCCAGGGCCTTGCCTATCGCCTCTTCGCTCAGCCCGGTGCGGGTTCCTGCCCAGCGGACCCAGGCCGCGAGCACGTGCGGCATGGCGTGCTGCTCCGCTGGTGAGAGCACTACTCTACGCGGCAGCCAGTCGAGCAGGAATGTCTCGGCCTTCGCCGGGCTTACCCGCAGCGGCCGGCCGAAGTCCTTGTCGCATCCGTAGTCGAGGATGTGGTCGGCGCACCGGCTGGCGGCTGTCCGGTCGGAGAGATCCTCGGCCTCGTCAGAGGCGAGGAACTCAGCGACGAGCATGGCCCGCCGGTCCTTCCGCCACGTCTGCCGCCGGGCGGCGACGCCGCCCCCCGGAAGCCATCCCCCAGCCCCCCGGGCCGGCGGCAGCGTCCGGACTCGCGCCCTGATAAACGCGTGATAGGACGGGAACGACGCGCTGACTGGCGGGTCAGCTGCCGCATCGGTGACGGCGAGCGCGGATTCGAGCAGCCGCCGTGCGAGCGGCGGATCCAGCGGCGCGAAGCTGGACTGACCTGCCTGACCTGGCGTGCCCGGCTGGCTGGGCCGGTCAGCCGCTGGGACTGCCGCAGCGCCGTCGGCCGGCTTGCTGTCTGGCTCGCGGCAGTACTCAAGCAGCTTGCCGACCTGCGAGGTAACCCAGCCATCCCTGGCCATGCCGCCGGAGTTGTAGTCGACGATCACTACCAGCGCGTGCGGTTCCTCGCCGGCGTAGCTGAACACGCAGACGACCTCGTCGCGGTCGCCGAACGCATCAGAGTTGACGTAGCAGTCGGCGGCTGCCACTGCGCCCACATGCTCCGCCCAGCCCGGCCGGGCGACGCCGCGCTCCATCAGGGCCAGCGCTGCCTGCTCGGCCCTGGACGCCTGGCGCGGCGTACCAAGGCAGGCAATACCGGAAAGCAGCGCGAGCGCGGCCGGGCTGCCTTGCTGGGCTGCGTAGGCGACCAGGCCCTCGCCGACCAGTTCCTCGACATCCGCCTGGCGCCGCCGCGGCTGCTTCGCGCCTGGCCGCCCGGGCTGCTGTCCCCACCAGGTGCCGAGCAATTCGCTCACCATCAGCTCGGCATCGAGCGGACTGCGCACGGCCAGCAATTCCCTCGCGGCCCGCAGCATCTCCGCGAAGAGCGCGTTCGGCGGCGGCGCGGGAACCCCCGGTCCTGACCGCGGGCCAGGCGGGCCGGAATGGCCTGAGTTGCCCGCTCCGTCAGACGGTGGTTTACGTCGGCTCTGCGGGCTCACCCAGATAGCTTTTCAGATTCACGACGCGCGATGCCACGCTCGGCCACGGCGCGCCGCTCGTTTCTGCAGGAGCGCCGCTCGTTTCCGCCGGAGCGCAGCGGATTCGGCCGGTCTTTCCGGCCCGCGGCGGGGCCGGTCCCGCCGCCGGGTTCGCCCGGGCCACCCGTCCTGCCGCAATGGTCCCGGCAGCCCGGCGCGGCGAAGTGGCCCCGGCACCCCGGCGGGGCGAGACGGTCCTGGCGCGCGGCCAGGGCGTAGCGGCTGCGGTGCCCCGGCAGGGCGTGGCGGCCGTGGCGGCCAGGGGCGCGCGTGCGTTCTGCTCTCTGCATCCGTGAAGTGCCCGTCGCCGATCAGTGGATGGGGCTTGACCCTGCCCATGGTGCCATAAATGTATTAGTGGGTAACCGTCCTGACACGGTGCGATGCAGTACTTTCCGGCCGATTCAGCACCGGAAAGATCGCTGAAGGTCCGGCATTCCGGCACATCCCGGCCGGTCAGGAGGACGTCGGCAGCGGTCTGGATGATCGTCTGGTACCCCGGCCTGGTACCCCGGCCTGGCTCGCCGCCTGGCGAACCGGCGGGCTGCGGACCGCCGCCGCGGGCAGCAGGCCGGGCACTACGCTGCGGAGTTGTCGCCGGTGGCCTTCTTGCGATGCTTGTTGCCGCTAGGCTTCATGTGTCCGCGGTGAGCAGGAAGGAGCCGTTCATGACACGCGCACGCTCGGCGCCGGGGTGCTCGCCATGAGCACGGATACCTCGGTCCCGAGGCCGCGCGTGTCCGGGATGGACGTGTCAGACTCCGCGCTGCTCGCCACGCTGCTGCGCGAGGCGCCGATCGGCTTTGCCTTCTTCGGCGCCGACCTCCGCTTCCGCCGGGTGAATCAGACCCTGGCCCGGTGGCGGGGGACCGAGCAGGCGGAGCATGTCGGGCACCTGCCATCGCAGGTCTGGGCCAGCCAGCTGGCCGACCGGGCCGAGTCAGCTATCAGGCACGTGCTCGCGCAAGATCAGCCGCTATTCGAGTCCGACCAGCCCATTAGCTTCCCGGTGGCGCCACCTGGGAGTCCCCCCGGGTTGCCCGCTGCTCCGGCAGCGGGGGCTGATGCCGCGCAGGCGTCAGCCCGGGCCCGGCGCGGGACTCCGGCGGACGCCGGGTCCGCCGGCCAGCAGGTGCGGCACTGGGCCTTCTCCTGGTTCCCCTCGCATGACCCGGATGGCGACATCACCGGGGTGGCCCTGATCGCTGTCGACATCACCGACCGGCAGAACTCCGAGGAGGCCGTGCGCCGGAGCGAGGAGCGCTATCGCTCGCTGGTCCAGGCCGGCGCGCAGGTCGTCTGGGTGACGACGCCGACCGGCGAGATCGCCGAGGATTCGCCCGAGTGGCGCTGGATAACCGGCCAGACGGTGGAGGAGTACCAGGGCAACGGGTGGCTGGACGCGATCCATCCGGAAGATCGCGAGCGAGTGGAGCGGGACTGGCGGGACTGCACGGCGACCGGGAGGGTCTTCGACAGCCGCTACCGGGTGCGGACGAAGACCGGCTCTTACCGGCACTACGACGTCCGCGCGGTCCCGATCGAGCGGGACGGCAGGATTATCGAGTGGGTCGGCGCCAGCACCGACGTGACCGGCCAGCGAGAGGCCGAGGAAATGCGAGGCCGGCTGACCGAGCAGCTCTCGGCCGCGGCGCTGCGCACCGCGCGGCTGCAGCAGGCCACCTCGATGCTGGCCGAGGCGCTCACCATCGAGCAGGTGGTCGAGGTGATCACCGAGGTCGGCCGCTCGGCGATCGGCGCGGACCGCTCCGTTGTCGCGCTGCTTGACCCGGACCGGCTCCGGCTGCGGACGGTCACGCCGGGCGGCTTGCCGGAAGCTCCGGGCGCGCCGACCGGCGACATCCCGCTGGATACGCCCAGCGTGATGACGGCAGCAATCCTGGCCCGCCGCCCGCTGCTGATCGACAGCCCCGACAGCCTGCGGAGGCACTTCGAGGGCGACGCGAATGTCGAGTTGTTCCTGCAGAACACCGATGAGCGGGCCTGGGTCGGCCTGCCGCTGATTGCGGCCGGCGCGCCGCTGGGGGCGATGCGATTCTCGTTCACCAGGCCGCGGCAGATCACCGAGGAGGAACGGGTCTTCCTTGAGGCGCTGGCGGGCCAGTGCGCACTGGCGATGGAGCGCGCCTCGCTGTTCGAGCGCGAGCACACCACGGCGGAGACGCTGCAGCGGAGCCTGCTGCCCGACCAGCTGCCGACCGTGCCGGGCATCGTCCTGGAAGCCAGGTACATGCCTGTCACCAGGAACATGGAGATCGGCGGTGACTGGTACGACGCTTTCCGGCTGCCCGACGGCAAGCTGGCCGTGGCCACCGGCGACGTGATGGGCAAGGGCCTCACCGCCGCGGCTGGCATGGGCCGGGTGCGCAACGCGCTGCGCGCGCTCGCCCTGACCGACCCCAGGCCGGCCGCCGTCCTGGCCGGTCTTGACCGCCTCTTCGTCGCGACCGAGCTTGAGGAACAGGTCACGACTGTCGCGTACCTCGTGGTGGATCCGGAAACCGGGGACGGCATGGCCGGTAACGCAGGTCACCTGCCGCCGCTGCTGCTGTCCCGTGATGCTCCGCCGCGGCTGGATCCGGCCGAGGCGGGCACGCCGCTAGGCTGGGCCAGTCCGCGGCACCAGTATGCTTTCCGCCTGCCGCTAGGCAACACGGCGGTGCTTTATTCGGACGGGCTTGTAGAGAACCGGAGGCGCGGTCTCGACGCCGGTCTCGACGAACTAGTGGCGGTAGCGGCACAAGCGCCGGCGGAAGTGGTGGAAGATCCTGCCAGGCTGCTTGCCTACCTGGTAGAGCGGATGCTCACGGGTTATGAGCAGGATGACGACGTAACCGTGCTGGTACTGCACAGGCCGAGGCACGATGGGGCGGAGCCGGCTATAAAGCCGGTAAGCACGGCGTCTGCGCGGACGGTAAGCACGGCGTCTGCGAGGAGGGGCAAGGCGTGATTATTACCGGAATCATGGCCCGGCACGGACCCGCTCAGGGGCGCGTCCCCGCTCGGCAGGGACTTGTGGTGGTACGACCTACCTCCCGACTCCGCCTAAGGTGGAGGACGGGAGGACAGCCGACCCGGGCGGCTGTGCGGTACGACATGAGCCCGGTGCCTGGCATGATCCCAGCAGCGAGACCCGCGCGGTAGGGTCCGTTTCCCCGGCCATACGTACGCACGCAGGAGAGGGTGTCCGTGTCGTTTGCCACTCCGGTCAGCCATAATTCGAGCGCGCCATGGTGGGCCGCCATCCAGCGAAGGAAGGGGTGACTGCCGTGGCAGGCGCTGCAGCGCGGAGGCAGCCGGGGGCTTCCGGCCAGAACGGCCAGTTCCCAGCGCAGGCGTCGCAGGGACGGGTATCGGCTGATGCAGCCGGCCCGCGCGCGGACGCGGCAGTATCGCTGGTAGCAGCTGATGCTTCGGCGGGGAACCGGAGCGGTTCCGTCGCGGCAGCGTCCGCGAAGCGTCCGGATGCTGCTCGGCCGGCGGGATCGCCGGGCCGCTCCGCTGTCGCTGCGGATGACCGGGCGGCTGGCCCGGATGGTTCCCCGGCCGAGGAGCAGATCCCGGCCAGCCGGGACAGCGGGCGCGGGCAGAAGGCCGCGCGCCGGGCCGGTGCCGGCGGCCGCGCCGGGACAGCGGTCCGGGAGCGGGCAGGCAGCCCGCGGTCCGGGGCTGACACCGCTGATAACGGGGCCGCACCGGATGACGCGTCCGCTGACAAGAGCGGATCTGACCTGGCCGGCTCAGCGGAGGAGATGGAGCTGGACGTCGAGGTTGACTTTGACGTCGCCGATCTCGCCGCGGTCGCCGACCTTGAGGTCGATGTCGACGTCGATCTGGCGGACCTAGCCGACCTTGAGGCGGACGAGGACCCTGCCGTCGCATTGGAGGCCGACGCGGAGCCGGCTCAAGACGATGCCGGGGATGTCGATGGCGAGGACCCGGCGGAGGCTGTGCCCGGCCAGAAGGCGTCAGCCCAGGCATCGGCGCCCGCCGAGCCAGCGGCCGCTGCCGTCTCGCCCGCCGCGGTGAAGCCCGCCGGCGAGGAGGCCGAGGACGAGACATTCGTCTACGGTGACGATGACGATGACCTTCCCGCCGCGCAGGTAGCCGCGGCGGGTGCCACGGCCGATCCGGTGAAGGACTACCTCAAGCAGATCGGCAAAGTGCCGCTGCTCAACGCCGAGCAAGAGGTCGAGCTGGCCAAGCGAATCGAGGCTGGCCTGTTCGCTGAGGAGAAGCTCGCCGAGGGCCGGGGCACGCTGCGGCCGGACGCGCGCAGTGACCTGGAGTGGATCGCTGACGATGGCAGGCGGGCCAAGAATCACCTGCTGGAGGCGAACCTCCGGCTGGTGGTATCGCTGGCCAAGCGGTACACCGGGCGGGGAATGCTGTTCCTTGACCTGATCCAGGAGGGGAACCTCGGGCTGATCCGCGCGGTGGAGAAGTTCGACTACACCAAGGGGTACAAGTTCTCGACCTATGCCACCTGGTGGATCAGGCAGGCGATCACCCGGGCGATGGCCGATCAGGCTCGTACCATCCGCATTCCCGTGCACATGGTGGAGGTCATCAACAAGCTGGCCCGGGTGCAGCGGCAGATGCTGCAGGACCTGGGCAGGGAGCCGACCCCGGAGGAGCTTGCCGCCGAGCTCGACATGACCCCGGAGAAGGTCATCGAGGTACAGAAGTACGGCCGCGAGCCGATCTCCCTGCACACCCCGCTCGGCGAGGACGGCGACAGCGAGTTCGGTGACCTGATCGAGGACTCCGAGGCGATCCAGCCGGGCGAGGCCGTGAGCTTCACGCTGCTGCAGGAGCAGTTGCACTCGGTGCTCGATACGCTGTCCGAGCGGGAGGCAGGTGTGGTCTCCATGCGGTTCGGCCTCACCGACGGTCAGCCCAAGACGCTCGATGAGATCGGCAAGGTCTACGGCGTGACCAGGGAACGGATCCGCCAGATCGAGTCGAAGACCATGTCAAAGCTCCGCCACCCGTCCCGGTCCCAGGTGCTGCGCGACTACCTGGACTGACTCCGCCTGCACTCGCGGCCTGCACTTGCCGCCTGCACTCTCCGCCTGCACTCGCGGCCTCCGCCGCGCGCCCGCAGGCTGGCGGCCGCCGTGCTTGCGCGCGTCCACTGATTTTCCCTGTACCGGCGTCCGGCTGCGCTGGCGTCTATTGCAGCTTGCGCGTTGCGGCCGGCCTGCGTTGCGCTGGCCTGCGTTGCGCTGGCTTGCGCGTTGCGGCCGGCCCGCATTGCGCTGGCCTGTGCTGCGTGGCATGCCGCCGGGCTCCGGTTGGCTCCTCGGCGCCTTCGGCCAGACCTGACCGCGCGGCCCCAAGGCCCCAGCCCTGACGTGCCCGGGTCGCGGCGCCATTTGTCGTACCGGGATGTAACCCTGCGAGGCATGACGCGCTCGAAGAGACTTGACGAGATCGCGCTGACAGCCACGCTGCGTGCGCAGCGGAACGTCATCGCGCGCAGGCAGGCACTTGACTGCGGCATGACCCGGCGGGCGCTTGAGCATCGGATCCGCGCGGGCGGGCCGTGGCAGCGGTTGCTTCCCGGCGTCTACCTGGCAGTAACCGGAAGCCCGGGTCTGGCGGAGAAGGAGATTGCCGCATTGCTGTACGCGGGTCCCAGCAGCGTTCTGACCGGCCCTGCGGCACTCCGGCGCCATGGGATCCGGGCGCCGGGCACCGCAACGATCGATATTCTGGTGCCGGCTAATAGGCAGCGCCAGAGCGCTGGCTTCGTGACGATCCGCTACACGAGGCGAATGCCCGAGATGATCTGCTGCGAGGGCGGTCTGGTCTCCTATGCCTATGCGGAGCGGGCAGTTGCTGACACGGCACGTAGTCTCACCGGTCTGCGAGACGTCCGTGCCGTTGTTGCCGCCGCAGTGCAAGGCGGACTATGCACCCTCGGTTGCCTGGACAGGGAACTTTCCAGCGGGCCGATGCAGGGCTCGGCGCTGTTAAGACGGGCGCTCGCCGAGGTGGCAGACGGCACCAGGTCCACCGCCGAGGCTGACCTCCGGGACCTGATCAAGCGTGCCAGGCTCCCGGTGCCCATGTTCAATGCCCGGCTATACCTGGGTGCTAAGTTTCTCGCCGTCCCCGACTGCTGGTGGAAGGAGGCGGGGGTCGCCGCCGAGGTGGACTCGCGCGAATGGCACCTCTCGCCCGAAGATTGGCAGCGAACGATGGAGCGCCACGCCCGGATGAGTGCCTGCGGCATCATCGTGCTGCACTTTCCGCCATCACGGATCCGCGCTGAAGCCGCCCAAGTGACCGCCACGATCAGGGACGCGCTGCAGGCCGGCCGTGCCCGGCCAAGGTTGCCGATAGAAGCTCGGCCCGCCTCAGCCTGACCCGGCAGGCTGGCTTAATCAGCTGTCGGCCAGCCGGCTGCCAGCCACCGTGCAAGATCCGGCGTTGGTGCAGACGTCGATGACTTGGCTGGCGGATGCGACCTGCGGAACGCTGATTTGAACGGCCAGCGGCCCGACTGTGCCGGATATCCGCCCAGCCTGACGTGGTGAATCCGGGGATCGATCACCTCGCGAGGTGATCGATCCCCGGATTCACCACCCTGCGGCCAGGGGCGGCTGCTGCTGCGGCCGGGGGCGGGGGCGGGGGCGGGCGGGACGTAGTGCCGGGGTCAGGATCAGGATCAGGATCAGGGTCAGCCGGAGCCGGCCAGCCGCTCTAGCTCGGCTGCGCGCCTGAGATCCTTCGGCCGTCCCACGGCCCGGCGCATGCGGATCAGGTCCTCCCGGCAGAGATAGCTGACCTCAAGTCCTCCGGCGGAGGCGATCTGGCACCGCGCGATGAACTCGGCGATCGGGAGCCCGCCCCAGGGCAAGGCCGGCGTGCAGCAGTCGCCGCTAGCCCCGGGGGTTGAGAAAACGAGCTTAGGAAGCCGGAATGCCGCCTCATCGCAGGCAACGGCTACGCCGTTGTCGTCGGCCAGCTGAGCGCCGGCGGACCGGAAGGCTGCGGCCATTGCGCCGGCGTTCCTCTCATCGCCGTCCCAGAGCAGGTCCAGGTCGCCGGTGAGCTCGCTGGATCCGTGCATGATCCCGGCGACCTGGCCGATGACGACGACCGGCGCTCCGCATCGGTACAGCGCCTGCAGCAGCTGCCGCGGGTCGAAACCGATGGCATCGTCTGTCCCGATGGTTCCGACGACGTCGTCAGCCGCCATATGGGACAGCCCGGATGCTGCACGTCCGCGCGTCAGTTCGGCGACATGCCGGACAGCCTCGTCGATCCGTATCAGGGCCGGATGACTTCTCACGTGTCAGCCCCTCGGAAGTGTTCGCGCTCGCGCGCGCCCGCAAGCTGTTCGCCTGTCCGCGGCTACGCCCGCAAGTTATCCGCGCACGCGGCCCCCGGGCCATCTGGGTTATCCGCGCAAGCGCCCCGGGCTATCCGGGCACGCGCCCCCGGGCTATCTGATCGACAGGCGCCCGGCGTTGCATCGGGCGCAAGGTTTCGGCGCATCACCCGGCGGCTCATGAGGGCCGGGTACAGGTCCCCCGGCCGGCTAGCTGGCCGCGCCTGACGTTCGGGACAGCCGACTGGTCTCGTCCTGGATCTCGACAGCGATCTTGGCGAGTGCAGCAGCGTGCTGGCGGCTGTGATGGGCGCAGAAAAGCAATTCCGCCGAGCCCGCGAGCACAACGCGGACGTACGCCTGAGCGCCGCATCGGTCACACAGGTCGGTGGCGTTGAGCGGCTTTGTTGGGGCCATAGCTCCGGTCATGTCGCCTCCCTCGCCTTGAACCCTCCGTGCCTTCGCGCCGGCGGGCGGTGAAACCCTCTTGTACCACTACTGCATCACAACACTT
>Ga0302181_10000201_pt1 | contig 54385 bp, 55 predicted proteins | sample I_Palsa_E3_3_FD_198786 | JGI IMG/M metagenome (GOLD analysis project Ga0302181, IMG submission 198786) | Peat permafrost microbial communities from Stordalen Mire near Abisko, Sweden - I_Palsa_E3_3 | ecosystem: Environmental > Terrestrial > Soil > Palsa > Peat permafrost | place: Sweden...
GCGCGCTGCTGAACAGGGTGCAGATCGGCTTGCTGCCGTCGGCGATCGCCTTGAACTCGGCGGCGTGCGGCCCGTTGGGGTTGTAGGCGACCACGATCGAGGTGCCCGCGTACTGCACGTACCACTTCGTGAACTTCGGCTGGAGCGGGGTGATGTTGTCCCCGCCGACGCTCTCGAAGACGTTCGGGCTGATCTCACCGGACGCGATGTCCGTCTCCAGGTCACCGGAGGCCGCGCCGCGGCCGGAGAACTTGTAGCCCTCGGCGCTGGTGAAGGCGGGCGAGACGACCTTCTCGTTGAGGTACTCCAGGGACGACGCATAGGCGACGCTGACGGTACCCGTCGGCTTGGCGGAGGCGCTCGCGCTGGCGGAACTCTTCCCCGAGGCGGTCGAGGAAGAAGAGCTGCAGCCGACGGCGACGAGCCCGAGACACACTATTCCCGCGAGCGCCGCGACACGAGCGCTCCGTTTCGACTGATGATCGGCCATTTACTTGACAATAGCCACCGCTGGTTGCGACGGGCAAGAAGAGCATGCTTGTAGTCACATTGTTACCACCAGCACGGTCACAGTCCTGGCGGGCGGCGGCGCGCGACGTGGGTGGCCTGCTCGAAGGCATGGCCGGCCTGCAGCACGGCGAAGTCGGCGCGATGCGGGCCGACGATCTGCACCCCGATCGGCAGCCCGCTGGCGCTGAAGGACGTCGGCACGGACAGCGCGGGGCAGCCGGTAGCCGAGACCAGGTAGGCCGACTGCATCCAGTCCAGGTAGTCCGTCATCGGCACCCCGGCGACCTCGGCCGGGTACTCCAGCTCGACGTCGAAGGGCAGCACCTGGCTGACCGGGAGCAGCAGCAGGTCGTAGGCGGTGAAGAAGGCCCGGACGCGGTGGAACAGGGCGGTGTGCAGCACCTCGGCCCGCCCGACGTCGGCTCCGGTCAGCTGGCGGCCGCGGGCCACGTTGTCCCGCAGGCTGGGCTTGAGCTGGCCGGGCCGGCTGTCCAGCAGCGCGCCGAACATGACCTCGAACTGCCAGGCCCGCAGGGTGCGGAACGCCTCATCCGCTCCGGCGAACGACGGGCAGTCCTCGGCCACCTCGCAGCCCAGCGCGGCGAATACCTGCGCGGCGTCGCGGACCGTCGCGGCGACTTCGGGCTCGACCGGGACGGCGCCACCCAGATCGGGCGACCAGGCCACCCGCAGCCCGCGCACATCCCGCTGCAGCGGCGCGGCGAACCGGCTGCCCGGCTCGCTCAGTGCGATGGGGCTGCGCAGGTCCGGCCCGGCCAGCACAGACAGCAGGAGGGCCGCGTCGGCGACGGTACGCGCCATCGGGCCGCTGACGTTCAGCGTGGACCAGCCGAGCAGCGCCGGCCAGCCCGGCACCCGGCCCGGTGACGGCCGGAACCCCACCACATTGTTGAACGACGCCGGATTGCGCAGCGATCCGCCCATGTCGCTGCCGTCCGCGATGGGGGGCGTGCATCCGCTCGATGACCAGCTCATCCTCGGCCGGCACGTACTGCGCCCGCACCGGCGAGCCGTATGTGGTGCGGATACCCGCCGTCTCGTGGACGTCCTTGTGCGCCACGGGCAGGCCGTGCAGCGCGGGCAGGTCCGCACCGGAGGCCGCCCGCCTGTCAGCCGCGGCGGCGCTGTCCAGGGCGCGCTCCGCGACCAGGGTGACCACCGCGTTGACGTCCGGGTTGAACCGCTCGATCTGGTCCAGGTGCGCCTGGACGACCTCGCGCGCGGACACCTCGCGGCGGCCCAGCGCAGCCCGCAGCTCCAGTGCGGTCATGAAACACAACTCGGTCATCGTGCCTCCTACCCGATCTCTTACCGCGGTGATGGCGCCATCATCCCTGTCCTGGCCGGGGTAATGGCGCCACCACCAGGCCAATGGCGGAGTGACGGGCGGGCGCGGGGTGGAGGTGGATGGCGTGGAAATCACGATGGTGCTGTTCCTGCCGCGGGACGCGGCGAGCGTGCCCATCACCCGCCAGGTCCTGGATGGGTGCCTGCAGACCCTCGGGGTCACCGCGGACACGCGCACCGATATCGCGCTGGCCCTGAGCGAGGCCTGCGCCAACGTGATCCAGCACGCCGGGCCCGGCGACGAGTACGAAGTGCTGGCCCGCGCCCAGAACGGGCGGTGCGTGATCGAAGTGGTCAACACCGGTAGCGGGGATGGCGGGCTGGTGGTCACCCCTTCGGCCGGCCCGGTGCCGACGACCGAGGAGCACGGCCGGGGCCTGAAGATCATCGACGCGATGGTCGACAACCTGCGGCTGACCAGGAACGACGGCCACGGCACCACCGTGCACTTCGAGAAGACTCTGGACTGGGTACCGGGAGCACCCGGCCAGCACCTGTTCAGCGGGGACAGCGACGGCTGACCGCGGATCAGCAGGTACGGGCCCGGCGTACGGGCCGAACCAGGAGCTGCTCCCGCCCCGCCGGGCGATCACCTCCCGCAACGCCGCTTCTACCGCCGGCGAGGTCCCGAAGTCCATCTCGGCGACGAGGGCGCCGGGATGAACTCGCGGCCGCGCGTGACGACCAGCTCGATGCGGTGCAGCGCGGAGACGTCGCGCAGCGGGTCGCCGCGGATCGCGATGAGGTCGGCGTCCTTGCCCGGCGCGATGGACCCCGTGCGGTCCTCGACGCCGAGCGCGCGGGCCGCCCGCAGGGTGGCCGCCTCCAGCACCTCGCGGGCCGGCAGGCCGGCCTCCGCCATCGCCTCCAGCCCGCAGACGTAGGCGCCGTGCGGGCAGTTGTCGGTGCCGGCGTCGGTGCCCGCGATGAGCGGCACGCCGTGCTGGTGCAGGCCGATGATCACCTCTTCCAGGACGGGCCCATGGCGCTCGCGCATGATGGGCGCGGTCACGTTGATCGTGGGGCAGACGAAGATCCCGGCGGCGGCGATCTCCTCGGCGAGCGCCGGGTCGAAGTCGGAGCCGAACTCCCCGTCCGGCCCGGCGAACGAGCAGTGCTCGATGGTGTCGACACCCGCGGCCACGGCCCGGGCGATACCCTCCTTGCCGTGCGCGTGCGCCGCCACCCGCTTGCCGAGCCGGTGCGCCTCGCCCGTTACCGCGCTGAGCTCGGCCGGGGTGAACTGGGCGAACCAGGGCGCGGAGCCGGTGGTCATGAAGCCGCCGGTCGACATGACCTTGATCAGGTCGGCGCCCATCTTGTGGTGCAGCCGGACCATGCGCCGCAGTTCGTCGGCGGAGCCGCACTCGCCGCCCATGAACCAGCAGTGGCCGCCGGTCGGGGTGAGCGGCCGGCCCGCGGTGACCAGCCGCGGGCCATCCGCGGTCCCGCGGGCGATGGCGTCGCGGACCGCGATATCCAGGAAAGCCCGCGCGCCCAGGTCACGGGCGGTGGTCACACCGGCCCGCAGCAGCTGCCGGGCGCTGTTCAGCATGAGGATGAGCTGCTCAGCGTCGGTCTCGGCCCGCATCCGGGCCACCGGGTCGGGGCTGCCGTCGAAGCCCAGGTGGACGTGGGCGTCAATCAGGCCGGGCAGCAGCGTCATCGCGCCGAGGTCGACGACCTCCGCGCCGGGCCCCATCGACTGGAGCGCTTCGGACGGGCCGGCCGCGACGATCTGACCGCCGTCTGTGAGCACGCCGCCCCGGCGGATGACCTCGGCGCTCGCGCCGGTCAGCAACGTGTCCGCGGTGTAAAGGCGCATCCAGGATCTGGCCAGAACAAAGGCGGGTCAGCGGGTTGCGGCGGCCAGCGCGGCCCGGATCGTGCCCTCGCTGGCCGGTCGGCCGCGCGGGTCCTCGTAGGGTCCGTAGGGAGTACCGTAGACCGGCTCGCCCGGCTGCTGGCGCCAGCTCTCAGCGAGCGGGCCGGCGTCGACGGCGCCGTAGCCGGTCGTGTCGAGGAATGTGGTCACCGCCGCCTTGGCCTGCGTGTTGTCGCCCGCGATGGGCAGGTAGCTGCGGTCACCCGCGCCGGCCGGACGGGCGAGCGAGGCCAGATGCCGGTAGTAGATGTTGTTGAACGCCTTGACCACCGACGACTCCCGCAGGTGGGACTGCAGCAGCCCGCTGCTGGTCAGCTGGCCGGAGTCCAGGTCGGCGATGTGCCCATCCCGTCGTGGGTAGTAGTTATTGGCGTCGACTACGGCCTTGCCGACCAGCGGCCGCACGGGCACGCTGTGATAGGCCAGGAGCGGGATGGCCACCACGACCAGGTCGCCTGTATCGGCCGCTTCCTCCGCCGTCGCCGCGCGCGCCATCAGGCCGAGCTCGCCGGTCAGCTCCTTAAGTGTGTCCGGGCCGCGCGAGTTACTGAGCACCACCGCGTGCCCGGCCGCCACGGCGAGCCGCGCGACGGTGCCGCCGATCATTCCGCTGCCGATGAACCCCACAGTTGCCATAACCGCCCGAACCGAGCCGCCGCCGGGATCATTCCGCCGGGGGTGGCGCGGCGTCGCCGGCGGGAGCGGGCGGGACCTCGCCCAGGGCCGCTGGCGGCACATCCCCGGCCGGAGGGGCCGGGATGTCACCGGCCGGGGCCGGGATGTCACCGGCCGGGGCCGGGATGTCGGCGTCGACCAGCGCGCTCGATCCCGCGGGCCGGGTGGTCGCGTTCTCGCTGCGTTCGCGCAGGCGCCCCAGCGTCTCGCTGTCGCCGAGCGGGAGCGCGGCTTCCAGCCGCGAGCTCTCCTTAACTTCCGGCAGGTCCATCACGGCATCAACGAGGCTGGCCCGGCGCCCCGGGGTCACGTGCCCCGGGGATGAGTGCAGCGAGGCCTGCGCGGTGCCCTCGGTTTCGGCTGGGATTGTGACGTCGGCGGTGGCGACCGTATCGTCGCCTTCCTTGATCTCGACGTGGTGGTGCATGCCAGGATTGGTCATCAGATTCCTTCTGGAACTAGGACGTGGTCTGGGCCTGCCCGGTCCAGCAGCAACGTCGCTGCCGCCCGCCGTAGTTCTGCCGTGCCCCGACACCTGGGGGTCAAACAGGCTCGCCGCCCCGGTCTGGCGCGGCATGCGGCCGGCCGCTGCGATTACGTTAAGTCACTCCATCTAGGCAGGAGAGCGGACGCAGCGTAAAATTCCGCTGGGGTTTATCCGTCCATGGGACGCTGAGAGTGCCCTCGCCCGGGTCCTGGGCACGACACGGTCCAGCCCCGGGCGACACATCCCGGGCGCTCCGCTCCGCAGTCCCGGCCGCTACGCAAGGCGCCTTCGGACGCTGGAGAATGTCACGCAGATGGGATCAAAAGCCGAGTCGGCGATGCTTTCCGGGACGTCGCTCCTCTCCGGCGGCACCGCCGGTTCACCGTTTCAGGGGCCGGGCCTTCGGGCCAGGGTGGCGCCGTTCGCCATTGTGGCGGTCCTGGCCGAGGCCAGCCTGGCCCTGCCGTCCGGCCACGAGTCGGGCGGGGCCGCGCTGGCCAGCGTGCTGCTGCTGCTCGCGGCCGCGGCCGGCTTCCTGCTGCCGTGGTCACGGCTGCCGCACTGGATGCAGGTGCTGGTCCCGCTCACCTACACCGGCTCGGTGCTGGCCCTCGACCTGGCGGCCGGCTCCACGTCGGGGGTCGGCATCGTGATCCTGATCCCGCTGGTGTGGACGGCGCTGTTTCACCGCCGGTGGGAATCAGTGTGCGTGGTGGCTGCCACCGTCGCCGTCGAGATCATCATCTCGCTCACGCCCGTGGCAGCCCCGGACGCGGTGATCGCCCGCCGGGCGGTCTTCTGGGCGTCGCTGGGAACCCTGATCTCGGTCGCGGCGCACGGCCTGCGGGAGCGGATCCGGCGCTCGCAGCAGCGCAGCGAGCAGCTGCAGAGCCGGCTGCGCGAGCTGACCGTCCTCGCCGACCGGGACCGTATCGCCGCCGAACTGCGGGACAACGTCGTCCAGCGGATCTTCACGGCCGGCCTGCGGCTGCAGAGCGCCGCATCCCAGACGCCCCGCGGCGATGTACGGGGCAAGATCGAGGCGTCGGTGGACGAGCTGGATCAGACGGTCCGGATGCTCCGGGACGCCATCTTCGGGCTCGAGCAGCGGCCCACGGAACGAGGCCTGCGGCAGGCGATCACGGACGTGTGCGCGCAGCTGTCCCCCGCACCTGAGATCAGCTTCAGCGGCCCGGTAGATGCGCTGGGCGCCGACACCAGAGCGCAGCTGGTCGACATGCTCACCGAGGCGCTCGGCCCGGTCCGGACGAACGCGATGGCCGCGCGGATCGACATCGCCGCGGAGGGCGAGTCCTGCCGGGCCGTCATCGAGGCCGGTCCCGGAGCCGCGCCGGGCGCAGCCGGCACGGAGGCCACGGAGGCTCTGCGGGGCGAGGATTTCGGCCGCGTCCGGGACCGGGGCGCCGCGGCGGGGATCCGCGTTGACGTCGAGGCCATCCCGGACGGGCTCCGGGTTGCCTGGCGGATTCCGCGCGGCTCGCCCGTGGCCGCGCCACGGTCATAGGCCTGTTCAGCGGCGGTCCTGGGCACGGTCCAGGGCACGGTCCAGGTTGGTGGCCGCGCTGATCAGCGCCAAGTGGGTGAGCGCCTGCGGGAAGTTGCCCAGCGCCTCGCCCGACGCGCCGATCTGCTCGGCGTAGAGGCCAAGGTGGTTGGCGTAGGTGAGCATCTTCTCGAAGATCGGCCGGGCCTCCTTGAGCCGTCCGGCCCGGGTGAGCGCCTCGACGTACCAGAACGAGCACAGGTTGAACGTGCCCTCCCCGTCGACGATGCCGTCGTGGCCGGTGATCGCGTACCGGGAGACCAGGCTGTCCGAGGTGAGCTCGGCACTGATCCGGTCCAGCGTGGACAGGAACCGCGGATCGGTCGGCCCGGCGAACTTGACCAGCGGCATGACCAGCAGCGACGCGTCGAGCAGCTTGCTGCCGGGATGCATGACGTAGGTGCGCAGGTCACGATCCCAGCAGGAGTCCTGGACGAAGCGGTGCGCGGACGCGGCGAGCTTCCGCCACCGCTCGACCGGGCCGGGCAGGCCACGGTCGCGGGCCAGCCGCGCGGCCCGGTCGTAAGCCACCCAGGTCATCAGGGCCGAGTAGGTGAAACGCTGCCGCGGGCCGCGGATCTCCCAGATGCCCTCGTCCGGTTGCTCCCAGTGCTTGGACAGCCAGTCCAGCCGCTTGGACAGCCCGACCCACAGGTCGTAGGAGATCGGCACCTCGCGGTTGTAGAGGTAGACCGAATCCATCAGCTCGCCGTATACGTCGATCTGCCGCTGCCGCACCGCGTCGTTGCCGATGCGGACGGGCCGTGAGCCACGGTAGCCCTCCAGGTGGGTGAGGATCGTCTCGTCCAGGTCCTCCCGGCCGTCCACGGTGTACATGATCATGATGTCGTGCTCACGGGTAGCGTTCTCGCAGCGCCGCTCGACCCATTCCATGAACGAGGCGGCCTCTTCCAGGAACCCCAGCGTCATGAGGGCGTACACGGTGAACGCGGCGTCACGCAGCCAGCTGTACCGGTAGTCCCAGTTCCGCCCACCGCCCATGTCCTCCGGCAGCGACGTGGTCGGAGCGGCCACGAGCGCGCCGGTCGGATGGTAGACGAGCAGCTTGAGGACGAGCGCGGACCGCTGTACCGTCTCGCGCCACCGGCCCCGGTACCGGGACTGGCTGACCCAGTTCTGCCAGAAGTCTGACGTGAGGGTGAAGAGCCGCTCGGTCTCCCCGGTCGCGAGCGGCCGTACCTCTCCCGCCCACTCCAGCTCGATGTCGACCGTCTCCCCCTCCTCCAGCGTGAAGGTGGCGGCGACGCCGGTGTCCTCGATCTTCAGCGCCACGTTGGTACGCAGCACGCAGCGGCCGCGCGCCGACTCGAAGACGGCCCCTGTGCCCGGCACGAGCTCGACGGAGTGCGGGGCCCGGCCGTAGTCGAAGGCCGGATGGCAGGCCAGCTCGAAGGTGGCGCGGCCGCGGACCGCGCGCGCCTGGCGGACGAGCAGATCGCGGGCCTTCCCGGTGCCGCTCGTCTCGGGCACCATGAAGTCGATTACCTCGCCGACGGCTTCGGCGCCGTGAAACCGGGTCAGCAGGATGTTGGTGTCCGGCAGGTAGAGCTGCTTGGGCCGTCCGCTGGCCCGGCTCGACAGCGAGAAGTACCCGCCTTTGCGGGCGTCGAGGAGGGCACCGAACAGCGACGGGGCGTCGAACCGGGAGGGGCAGTACCAGTCGACGGTGCCGTCCGTGCCGACGAGCGCCACCGTGCGGAGATCACCGACGATCCCGTGCTCCTCAATCGGCAGGTACCCCGTCGGCGGTGTCTCCGCGTGCTGGCCGTTGCCAACGGACAGGTATCCCATCCTTCCATGATCCGGCCCGGCGTTACGGCCGTGTTTCATCCGTAACGCAGTCCTGCACCAGGTCAGAGGGCTAGCGGCGTTAGCGGCAGGCGGCGGCCGACCGGCTAGCGCCAGGTGTGGACGGGCTCGTTGGTGTGCATGCGCTCGATGTAGCGCTGGGTCATCAGCCGGAGGGCTTCGGCGCGGTCGGTGGCGCCGTGGTCGCTGAGCGCCCGCACGGTCGCGGTCTGCCAGGTGGCGCCGGTATGGCCGGTCAGGCAGCGCTGCTCGATGATGTCCAGCAGCCGGTCGGCGTGCTCGGTCGCTACTCCCCAGCGGGCCAGGCCCTCGCGGGCCAGCGGCAGGAGCCGGCGCAGCACGAGCTCGGCGGCGGGCGCCTCGCCCAGGCCGGGCCAGTAGAGCCGGGCGTCCATGCCGTGCCGGGCCGCTTCGTGCAGGTTCTCCGCGGCCGTGGCGAACGAGAGCTGCGTCCAGATCGGGCGCTGCGCCTCGGCCAGGGACCGCAGCAGCCCGTAGTAGAACGCCGCGTTCGCGATCACGTCGGCCACGGTCGGGCCGGCCGGCAGCACCCGGTTTTCCACCCGCAGGTGCGGCACGCCGTCCGACACCGCATACACCGGCCGGTTCCAGCGGTAAACGGTCCCGTTGTGCAGGCTCATCTCGGCCAGCTGGGGACAGCCGCCGCGGTCCAGGGTGACCACGGGGTCCTCGTCCTCGCACACGGGCAGCAGCGCCGGGAAGTACCGGATGTTCTCCTCGAACAGGTCGAACACCGAGGTGATCCACCGCTCGCCGAACCACACCCGGGGCCGGACCCCCTGATGCTTCAGCTCGTCGGGCCGGGTGTCGGTGGCCTGCTCGAACAGGGTGATCCGGGTTTCGTCCCACAGCCTACGGCCGAACAGGTACGGGGAGTTCGCGGCCACCGCGACCTGGACGCCCGCGATGGCCTGGGCCGCGTTCCAGTAGTTCGCGAACTCTTCCGGGCAGACCTGGACGTGCAGCTGGACGCTCGTGCAGGCCGCTTCGGGGGTGATGCTGCCGGCGTGCGTGAGCAGCCGTTCCGGCCCGTCGATCGCGATCCGCATGTCCTCACCTCGCGCCGCGAAGATCTGCTCGTTCAGTACCCGGTACCGCGCGTTGGCCGAGATCGTGCCCTCGTGCATGTGCTCTTCGCGCAGCGTGGGCAGGATGCCGACCGTTACGAGCCGGCTGCCCGTGCCGCGGGCCTTCTCGTCGGCACGGTTGAGGCTGTCCCGGATCTCCTTTTCCAGGTCCGCTACCGCGTCGCCGGCGAGCTGGCGGGGCGGGACGTTGATCTCCAGGTTGAACTGGCCCAGCTCGGTCGCCCAGGCCGGGTCGGCGATGGCGTCGAGCACGTCCGCGTTGCGCATGGACGGCTCCCCCCGCCCGTCCACCAGGTTCAGCTCGATCTCCACGCCGACCTGGGCGGGATCACCAGCGAAACGGTGCTCACGCAGCATGCGGGCGAACACGTCGAGCGAGCGCCGCACCTTGTCGCGGTACTTCCGGCGGTCCTCGCCGGTGATCTTTATCGCCTCAATGTCGCGGCCCATAAGGCCTCCACTCACCTAACTGGGGAGACCAGAGAGTGCTCCGCACGTCTTTTCTCCAGCCTCGCACGCCGTAGCCACCGACGCTAGCCTGCCGCGGGCTGGGATAGCGCCAGCGCGTCGCGGACCGCCCCGGCCAACTGTGCCGGGTACTCCAGCGGGGCGAAGTGGCCCACGCCGTCGACGAACCGGACCGTGATGTCGCTGTAGAACTCCGCCACCCGGTCCGCCCAGGCCTGCGGGAACAGCGGGTCGTGCTCGGGCCACAGTACGGTCACCGGGATGGCTGTCCGGTCCGCCGGGGCTGGGGGTTTCTCGGTCAGCGACCGGGCCACCGAGCCCGCCCCGGCCCGGTACCAGCCGATCGAGGCGGTGAACGCGCCGGGCATGCCGTACACGGTGACCAGGTGGTCGAGGTCTGCGTCGGCAAGCGTGAAGCTGGGCCCGGACCAGTGCGACCAGAAGTGCGCCAGATAGCCGCGCACCGCGGCTGGCGCACCGTCGATCAGCTCCCCGGCCAGCGGCAGCTGGTGGAAGGACTGGTACCAGAACTCGCGCTGGCCGGTCGGCTCCAGCACCCGCCGACCGATACCCGGCAACGGCGGGGCGACGACCAGAGCCCGGACGAGCTCCGGATTCTCCCGCGCCACCGTCTGCGCGATCCGGCTGCCGATGTCGTAACCGGCCAGGACCGGGCGGTCCAGGCCGAGCTCACGGATCAGGCCCACCACGCTGCGGGCCTGCGCCGCCGCGCTGTACTGCTCGGCGGGGTCGGCTGGGTGCTTATCCGATTCACCGAACCCGCGCAGGTCCGGGACGACCACATCGCAGGAGCCGGCCAGGTCGGGTGCGAGCACGCGGTAGTCGGCGCGGTCGCCCGGCCAGCCGTGCAGCAGGATCACCGGCGCACCGGAGCCCGATCGGTCGTAGGCGAGCTGAAACCCGTCGACTGGCAAGCTGCGAGGCATCGGCACCTCCGGGGCAGTTCTTCGACGACACTGGTCTTCGACGACGACACTGGTCTTCGACGACACTGGGCAGTTGCAGCCCCGTCACGCTACAGCCCCGAATCGTGCCGCGCCAGCGGCGGCGGCCCCGCCCGCGTAGAGAGGGCGGGGCCCTCCCACTGCCCTGCGATAGTGGGAGTAGGGGACGACCCCCTCCGCCGCCCCCTCACCGGGGGCAGTGCAGAGCGCGGGCCCCCCTTCCTCCCCTCAGGAAGGAGGGCCCTAGCTCCGCACCGCCGGCCGAGAGTAAGGCCCTGGGTGCCGGACCACCGGAATCTCCGGATCGCACCGCCGGAACAACCTCCCGCGGCCCGATCCACCCGGCCGGCCCCGCGCCAGCCCAGGTCCCCCCCTGCCGTGTGGCAAGTTCCCGGCCGACCGGCGCCCAGCGCCTCACCTCGACAGCAGTCAGCTAACCCCGCAATTGCGCGGGGGCCAATCCCCGAATTCGGGGATGAGCCCGGCGCCGGGGGCCGTCCTACACTCCATACGGCAGGCGGTGTGCCTACGGCCCGCCCGCAGAGCCCCCCCCGGCCGGGATACCGCAGACAGAGGACACCGATGACGCTCCAGCCCACTACCTCACTGACGGCGCACGTCAGCACGCCGTCTGGGCTGGTCATCAAGATCAGCGAGGGCAGCCGGCTGGTGTTCGGCCGGGGCGCGGACGCCGACCTGACCATCTCCGCGGGGCGGGGGCTGTCCCGGCGGGCCGGGGTGATCAGCGTGCTGCCCGACGGCGCGTGGATCGCCAACATCAGCCGGACCCACGCCCTGTACACCGAGGGCGACGGCTACCGGATCCGGCTGCCGCGGATGGAGGAAGAGGGCGAGCCGTCCACCGGCTGGTTCATCCGCAGCGGGACGACCCTGGTCGGCTCGCGCGCGATGCTGGACGAGGGCCAGCCGCTCGCCGTGACGGTCAGCGGGATAGGCCGCAGCTGGGACGCACTGGGCGCCGACGGCAGCCGGATCCGGGCCGACGTCGATTCCACTGTGCTGCCGTTGTACCTGGACCCGATGACCAAGATCTTCCTCGTCGCGCTGATGTGGTGCCGTCCGTGGCTGCTCGACCCGGCCGCGACCACGCCGCTGCCCCGGACGCCGGAGATCGCGCGCGCCGCTTTCGAGGCCACCGGCGCGTACCACGAACTGGAGCGGTTCGACCGTGACCCGGACTTCCGCGACCGGCTGTCGGCCCGGGTGGCCGAGCACATCAAGGTGCTGCGGCGCAAGATCACCGAGCGCGGGCTGATCGGGCCGGACAAGCGGCTGTCCGATGAGGTGGTGGTGCGCATCCTCATCGAGCACGGCATCATCACCCGGGGTGACCTGGGCCGGCTGAACGATCCGGCCTGGTGCTCGCGGCAGGAGGACCTGTGGTGGACGCAGGTGCCTTAGAGCGTGCGACTGCCGGAGGCGCCGGGCGGCGCGCCCGGGGCGCCGAGGACCTGCGGCGGCGGCCTGGTCGGCGGCGGCCCGGTCGGCGGCGGCCCGGACGGCAGGGGGGCCTGCGGGGCCTGGACCTTGAACTCGGTGCTGGCGTGCTGCCTGGACGTGCGGTCCGTGGCCACGACGTGGTAGGTGCCGTCCGGGATCTCGTGGGGGAAGAACACGTGGCCCTGGTCGATCGTGTAGTTGAAGGTGCCCTTCGGGTCGGTCACCGGCTCGTCCTTCAGCGGTGTCGATCCGACTCCGCTGATCGAGAGCACGACCCGGGTGCTGGGGATGAACCCGCTGCCGTGCACCTGGAAGCCTGTGTTGCCGTCCCCGTACGCCTGGCCGAGGGTCAGCTTGGGGGTCGTGCTCGTGCCACCGGCCGGCGTCTGCGGCGGGTCCGCGCCCGGCGGCGGGTTGAGCGGCCCGGGGTTGGCCGTGGAGGTGGACGTCGCGGCCAGCCCGGGGTCGACCTTGGGGCCGACGTACGCGCCGCCGAGGGCCAGCACGGCGGCCCCGAGGACCACCCCGGATGCGACCACGGCGATGCGGGCCTGCGGCCGCTGCGGCAGGTGCGGGACGTGCAGTGGCCTATTACGGGCGTCGCCGGTGGACGGCTTGCGGCGGCCCTGCTGCCGGTGGGTGGCTGGCGCCAGCTGGGAGCCGGTCAGTGCCGCGTGCGACGCCGAGGTGGGGTCTTCGCCGGCCGCGTCGGGACCGCCGGCCGCGTCGGGACCACCGCCCGCCAGCACGGCGGGCTGCGGGCTGCGGGCATACTCGGCGATCAGCGCCATGGCCGATCCCGGCAGGTAGTTGTGCGCGTCTGCCGGGTCGGCGGAGGCCTCGACGAACGGGCCGAGCCCGTTGAGCAGGGCGGCGGAAGTCGGCCGGTGCCGCGGGCTGCGCTCCAGGCAGGCCACGATCAGGCTGGCCAGCTCGGCGGGCAGGGCGGACAGGTCGGGCTGCTCGGTGGCCAGTTTGACCAGCACGTCCATGACCGTGTCGCCCTGGTACGGCCCGTGCCCGGTCGCGGCGAACAGCAAGGTGGCGCCGAGAGAGTAGACGTCACTGGCCGGCGAGGCGTGCTGGGAGTCGCGGGCCTGCTCGGGGGCCATGTAGGCGGGTGTGCCGACGGCGCCGCGGGTGACGGTCAGCTGCACGCGCTCGGCGGCGCGGGCCACCCCGAAGTCGATGACCCGCGGGCCATCCGGCGCCACCAGCACATTGGATGGTTTGAGGTCGCGGTGTACCAGGCCGGCCAGATGAATGGACTCCAGCGCCTCTGCGCAGCCGGCCGCGAGCCAGAGCACGCTCGGCACCGGCAGCGGGCCGCACACCCGGACCAGCTTGCTCAGCGTCGGGGCGGGCACGTAGGCCGTCGCCAGCCAGGGCATCTCGGCCTCGGGGTTGGCCGCGACCACGGCCGCGGTGAACACCCCGCTGACCCGGCGCGCGGCGGCGACCTCCCGGGCGAAGCGGGCCCGGAAGCCGGGTTCCTCAGCCAGCTCGATCTTGATCGTCTTGACCGCGACCAAGCGGCCTGCGGTGGACCGGCCCAGGTACACCTGGCCCATCGCCCCGGCCCCCAGACGGCCGAGTACTCTGTACGGCCCGATCTGATCTGGATCCCATCGACGCAGCGGCTCCAGCGTGGGCTGCGACACTATCATTGGCCTCCCCTAGGCCCGGCGACTAGCACCATGATGCCGAATTTAGCCAACTTCGTGTCTGATTCCGAGATTGCGAATTGCGCTTCCGCATGCCGGCAGAACGGTTACGGACCGCACGGCGGGACGCACGGCCGTGCCAGTTGCAGGCAATGCCCGGGCCCCCGGAGCCACCTCATCGCAGCCGACCGCGGCTCTGCGAGATTCTGACCAGCAGAAATACAACAATTGCCATTTCCGGTACGGCACCATTCCGGTCGGCCGCGCCGTTTTGACCGGCATCACCCAGCGGTTCGGCTGGCGCAGAAAAACTTCATAACTTCGCGGCGGTATGAAGGGGCGACGGCGCCTTTCTCGCGTTTATTCCGGCTCCGGGCCGCAGTCAGCCCCGGAGTCTCCGGAAGCCGGCGAACAGATCGTCCTCGGGCACCGGGGCGCCGGTAACGTCACGGGCCCGGATGAAGCTCTCGTAGCCAAACGTCGCCTCGGCGATCTCCGGCGGGATCTTGCTGAACCACGACTCCTGGATCTGGCTGGCGTGCGCGAACAGCGCCTCCCGCTTGCGGCTGAGCACCGGCCGGATGTCGACGGTGGTGGTGATGCGCGCCTCGGTCTCGGCCTGCTGCTGCCGCTGCTCCGGCGTCAGCGTCATGTCAGGCACGTCGGCGCCGAGTTCCCGCAGCGCGTCCCGCACCTTCTGCCAGTCGCTACCGCGTATGGCGGACAGGTAAAGCTTGGCCGGGATCCCGGTCGAGGCCACCGCGGCCTGCGCGGTCCGGCTCGCGTACACGTGGTCGGGGTGCTGGTAGAGGCCCTTGTCGTCGTAGGTGATGACGACCTGGGGGCGGTACTGCTCGATGAGGGCACTGATCCGCCCGGCCACCTCGGTGAAGGGAGCGTTGCAGAAGGCGTCGGGCCGGTTCTTGTAGTCCCAATCCGGCATCCCGGAGTCGTGGTAGCCGAGCAGTTCCAGGTGGGTGACGCCCAGGATCTTCGCCGACTGCCGCAGCTCGCTCAGCCTCAGCTGGGCGACGGCCTGCTCGTCGTGCCCGTCCTCGCCCGGCTTGACGCCGCCCGGAGCGTCGCCGAACTCGCCGTTCGTGCAGGTGACGACGACGGTGCGGATGCCCTCAGCCGAATAGGTCGCCAGTACCCCGCCGGTACTGGACGCCTCATCGTCAGGATGCGCGTGCACGGCCATCAGGGTGAGCGTGTCTGCCATGAACCCCAGACTGCCCGAAAAGCTGTTGAACGTGAAACAGGCTCGCTCGCCCGGTCGGCCGGTCAGGCGGGGCCGGCGCGCTTGCGGAGCCGGTCAAGAGCCCGGCGCGCGTCCCGCAGCCCGGCGACGGCTGCCCGGGAGCGCTGCTTCGCCTCAGCCAGCCGGTCCTGGGCGTCCGCCAGCTGCCGCTCCATGCGCAGGACGGCATCGGCCCGTTCTTCTTCGGCGGCGCGGGCCGCGCTGACCCCCTGGTCCGCCGCGCGCACCGCCTTCTCCGCGGCGGCGGCGGCCTGGCGCTGCCGTTTCTGCTCGGCCCGTTCCTGCTCGGCTCGCTCGCGCTCGGCGCGTTCGGCTCGTTCCCGTTCGGCCCGCTGACGCTCGGCCCGTTCCTGCTTCCCGGCGCCCGGCCCGGGGCGCCGCCGCCCGGCGGCGGAGCGCTTGGGCCGGACGGCGCTGGGCGGCGTGTCCCCGTTCCCGGCGGGGTCCGGTGGCTCGTCCCCGGCCGGGACGGCGAAGCCGAAGCCGGACCGCTGCACCGGCCGGACCAGCGATCCCTCCCGCAGCTCGGCCGCGACCTGGGGATCGGCGACCGCGGCGCTCAGGGTGGCGGCCACCTCCTCCTGGAACGCGGCCGGAGCGTCGCGGGCCCCGGCGGCGGCCAGCGCCTGGCGGGTCAGCGCGGCGATCAGCTCCCGGCGGTCCTGAGAGAGCTGCCGCAGCTTACGGCCATCCAGTGCGCCTTCCGCGGCGCGGAGACCGGCGCCGAGGGCTGACAGCCGGGTCGGCACGTCCGGGTCCTCGCGCATCAGGCGGTTCACGGCCCACGCCGAGCGGGTCGGCTTGCGCAGGCCGCTGATCGCCTTCGCGGCCGCCGCGTCGCCGGACGCGCGCGCCTGCGCGGCGAGATCACCGCGGCGCTGGATGAACCCGGCGGGGTCGCCGGAATACAGCTCCGCGGCCGCCTCGCGCACCAAATTGTTATCGGCGTCCCCGGCAGCCACTCCCTTGTCGTTCCCGGAATGCGGCCCGGCAAGACGGGTCCTGGTTCAAAGTGAGAAACCCCGTGCGTCGCGGGAGGGGTACGGATGCGGTAGGCCCGCAATCACGCGAGCCGGATGTGCGCAGGAGGAGAAGGTACAGCAATGACCGCTGTCAACTCAGGCTCCATTGAATCCGGGAGATCCGCCGTGGAAGTCACCGCGGTGGAGGAAGTCACCGAACAGGTCGTCGTCGGCCCCCTCTCCGGTGACCCGATGGCGCTCGGGCTGCCGACCTTCATCGTGGGCTCGGTGGCACTCGGGCTGGTGCCCGTCGGGGTGGTGCCCGCCACCGCCACCGGCGCGTCGCTGCCGATCATCCTGTCCGCCACCGCGACCGGCCTGTTCCTGGCCGCCATCTGGGCCGCGATGCTGGGCCAGTCGGCGGTGGCCAGCGTATTCGGCATCTTCGCGGGCTTCTGGCTGAGCTACGCGGTCCTGGTGCTGGGGCTCACGCACAACTGGTTCGGGATCACCGCGGCCGCCGCGCAGTCGACCCAGGAGCTGTTCCTGGTCTCCTGGCTGGTGGTCGTGATCATGCTCACCCTGGCCACATTGCGGCTGCCGGTCATCTACACCCTGCTGTTCACGCTGGTGGACCTGGCCCTGCTGCTGGTCTTCCTCGGCGTCAACCAGGCCTCCACCGGGATACTGAAGGCCGGCGGTTACGTGATCCTCGTCTTCGCCGCGGTGGGCGTGTACCTGTTCTTCCACATGGCCCAGGTGGCCACCGGCGGTCCCGCGATGCCGCTGGGCCGGCCGCTGCTGAGGAGCTGACCCGCCGGCCCGCGCCGGGCGCGGGCCAGCGGATTGCTGTAAGTGGGGACGCGGGCCCGGGCGCTCGCGTCCCCTGGCATGATCGAGCTTATGACCGTCGTGAAAATCAACGCGATCACCGTCCCGGCGGACAGCGGGGACGAGCTGGCCCGCCGCTTCGCCGCCCGGGCGGGCGCCGTGGACAACCAGGAGGGCTTCGAGGGCTTCGAGCTGCTCAAGCCGACCGACGACCGCACCACCTGGCTGGTGGTGACGCGGTGGCGGGACGAGTCCTCGTTCCAGGCCTGGCTGCATTCGCCGGCGTTCGGCCACGGGCACCGGTCGGCCTCCGAACGGTCCGGCGGCGAGGCGCCGCCCCCGGTCGGCACCAACAGCGAGCTGTGGTCCTACGAGATCGCGGGCGGCTCCGGGAACTGAGGCCCCGCCTGAGCGGCGGATCAGCGCCGTACCCCACTGTGCCTCCGCACTGCAGCACGTCACTGGGCCACCTCACTGGGCCACCTCACTGGGCCTCGTCACTGCGCCGCCCCGCTGGGCCGCGAACCAGCGCATCTCAGCGCTTCCGGGCCACATGGGCCAGACGGGTGCGCCCGCCTGGGAACATGTGATGTATTCAAGTAACCGCTACGCGCGAGGGGCCGGCCAAGCCGCCGTCGATTGCGTACAACTGGTCTTCGCGCGAAGGGGTGATGGACGTGGAACCAGGACGACGGCCCGAGTGGCGGCCGCTGAAGCGGCACGAAAGCCACGAGGTAGAGGAAATGGTGGAGCGGGCCGCCGGGCTGGCCAAGGACTCCCACGCCCGGACCCGTCATGCCGCTGTCCTGGTCAAAGACGGCAGCATGGTGGCCTGGGGCACCAACGGCGTACCGTTCCCCGGCGAGGACCACTGTTACTGCAAGTACGCGGAGTTCGGCGTGCACGACAATTGCCGGACCCACGCGGAGCAGCGGGCCATCGGCCTCGCCCGGGACGGTGACGGCTGGAAGATGCTGCAGGGTGCGAACCTGATCTACGTCCGGCTCGAGGCCGACGATTCGGTCCGGCTGCAGGACCCGCACTTCTGCGCTCGCTGCAGCCGCCTCGCGTTGTCGCTGGGCGTGGCGGAATGGATTTTCGCGCTGTCCGACGGCCTGGTCGGGTACTCCGCAGCCGACTACGACACCATCGCCCAGCTTCGCTGGTAACACCGGACAGAGCACGATCAGCGCCGGGCCGGGCCGGGTCTCAGTAACGCTCGGCCAGGCCCACGCGGCGGACCGGGGCTCGTACGGCTCGGCCCAGAGATCGATGATTCGCGCGATCAGGCCGGCCGCGCACCAGCTCGCGCGTCTGTGGTACAGCCACGTTAGCGAGCCGAGCCGACATTCTGCTTTGCTGGACAGGGAGGAGGTTTCTGGTGACAACAGCATTCGTGCTCGGCGGCGGGGGCGTGCTCGGCGCCCACGAGGTGGGCATGCTGCAGGCCCTGGCCGAGGCGGGAATCCGGCCCGACATCGTGGTCGGCACGTCGGTGGGCGCCATCAACGGCGCGTTCGTCGCCGCGGATCCGGTCGGCGCCGCGGGGCGGCTCAGCGAGCTGTGGAAGGGCGCTCATCTGCAGCGGGCGTTCAGCGGGACCCTGCTGGGCCGGGCCGCACGGCTGGCCCGCTCGGGCACGCACCTGCACGCGATCGAGCCGCTGCAGCACATGCTGGATGACGCGCTTCCGGCGAAGGACTTCGCCGACCTGCAGCTGCCGTTCAACTGCGTGGCCGCCAGCATCGAGCGGGCCAGCGCCCAGTGGTTCACCAGCGGTCCGCTGGTCCCGGCCGTGCTGGCCTCGTGCGCGGTGCCCGGCCTGCTGCCGCCGGTGGAGATCGACGGTGAGCACTACTTCGACGGCGGCCTGGTCGACTCGATCCCGGTCGGGCGTGCCGTCGAGCTGGGCGCCGGGACCGTGTACGTGCTGCACGTCGGGCGGATCGAGCGCCCGCTGGCCCCGCCGGAACGGCTCTGGGAGGTGGGGCTGGTCGCCTTCGAGATCGCCCGCCGGCACCGCTTCCACGAAGAGGTCTCGTCCCTGCAGGACGATGTGATCGTGCATGTGCTGCCGTCCGGCGCTACCCCGCGGCCGCCGGACCTGGCCCAATTCCGCTATCGCAACAAGACCGACGTGGATGCGAATATTGAACGGGCCTACGAAGCGTCCGTGCGATATCTTGCCGCTCGGCCCGGACGGGCCGCTCAGCCCTGACCGGTATCGTTCCCACGGTGCAGGCCCGTGACAGATGGCGCAGGCCCAGACGAAGGGACCGAGGATGCCCCCGCCCCGGCTGATCCGCCGCCTCGTGCTGGCGCCGCTGGTCGTGGTCATCGGCATCGCCGTCATCGTCTTGTTCCCGCTGCTGGCCCTGGTGGCCCTGGTGTCCGGGCTGACGGGACGGCTGGTGCGGCCGGGACCGCAGCTGCTGCGGGGGCTGCGGCTGCTGTGGCTCGTGACGGTCTGGCTGGCCGGGGAGATCGTGGCGCTCACCGTGTCCCTGGGCCTGTGGATCACCAGCGGGTTCGGCCGCCGGATGCACACCGAGCCGTACCAGCGGCGGACGTACGCGACCATCCGGTGGTTCCTGGCCCTGGTGTACCGGACCACCGTGCGCGCGTTCAACGTGAAGATCACGATCGAGGAGCCGTCTGTCACGCCGCGGGAACGGCGGGAACGGCTGGCCCGGCCCGTGATCGTGTTCAGCCGGCACGGCGGGCCGGGCGACTCGATCGTGATCCTGCACTATCTGCTGAGTGTCTACAAACGGCATCCGCGGGTGGTCATGAAGGCGGCCCTGCAGGTCGATCCCACCCTGGATGTCACGGCCAACCGGGTACCGAACCTGTTCATCAACCGGCGCGATCTCGGCGAGCAGACCAACACCGAAAAGGTCAATCTCCTGGCGCGCGGGCTGGACCAGGACGGCGCCCTGCTGATCTTCCCCGAGGGGGGCAACTGGTCACCGGCCCGCTGGCGGCACCGCATCGAGCGGCTGGAGCAGGACGGCCGGACGGACCTGGCGTCGCGCGCGCAGCAGATGCCGAACCTGCTGGCGCCCCAGCCGGGCGGGGTGCTGGCCGCCATCGGCGCGCGCCCCGACGCGGACGTGATTTTCCTCGCGCACGCCGGCCTCGACGGGCTGATCACCGTGCGGGACGTCTGGCGGCACCTGCCCCCGGATCCGTTCATCCGGGCCCAGTGGTGGCGCGTCCCGTTCGACCAGGTACCGCGTTCGGAGAAGTACGAGGTCCAGGTCAAGTGGCTGTACGACTGGTGGCAGCGGATCGACGCCTGGGTCACCGAGCACCGGCCCGCCACCGCGCCCCGGAGTCCCGCGGCTCCCGGGACTCCCCCGGCGGCGGCCATCCCCGGGCACCCTGTCCCCGGGCACCCTGTCCCCGGGCACCCTGTCCCCGGGCACGCTGTCCCTGAACACGCTGTCCCCGAGGCCAGCGCGGCCGGGGCGGAGAGCCAGGCAGGCCCGCTCGCGGACGGCTCGGCGTCGGCCGCCGCGTCCTGAACGGCTCGTCCGTACCCGTGGCCCGCTCAGTCGGCCCCGCCGGCCAGCGGGGTGAGCCGGTAACCGTCCATCGGCGCGGTAACCGTCCGTCGGCGCCGGGCCAGTACCGCGGGACACGCAGCGGGGGCGGCAGGCGGGTGGCGGCGTCACCGCGGGCGGCGTCGAGCTGGGCCTGGGTGAGGAACAGGGCACCGCCCAGATCTGCCCCGCTCAGGTCGGCGCCTCGCAGGTCGGCCCCGGTGAAGTCGGCGCCGCGCAGATCCGCACCGGTCAGGTCGGCTCCGACGAGGGCGGCGCCCCGCAGGCTGGCCCGGCGCAGGTCCCGCCCGCGCAGATCCCCGCCGATAAGGCCGGCCCCGCTCAAGTCCCGTTCCGTTGAAATCTCACCACGGGCCAGTTCGCTGGCGCGGCGGAGCAACGCGGCGGCATGGGCGCGGACCGCATCCAGATCCAGGCCAGCCAGTTCACCGGGACGGCCATGGGTGCGGCGGGTGATCTCGGCGGCCGCGGCGGCCAGTGCGTCGTGCACCGGCGCGGCCGCCGTCAGGGCCTGCGCCTGGGTCAGGTACCAGAGCAGCTCGTGCAGCGGCCGCATGACCGCGAAGGCGGCGAACATCTCGCCCGCGAGGGCCGGCGCCTGCCGCCAGTCCTGCCCGCCGAACGTGCCCTGGATGACGTGCTGCCCGGCCCCGAAGCAGTCGTAGCTGGCGCAGCCGGGAAACCCGCGCGGCCGAAGCTGATCGTGAATGGAACAGCGGAAGCCCGCGTCCAGGTGCGGGCAAGGCTGGCCGGGAGCCTTGTCGATGGCGAAGTCGGCGGACGCGGAGAACCCCGGCGCGACGCAGCACAGCGCTGCACACCGGGCGCAGTCGGCCTGCAGTTGCGGCAGCTTGACATCCTCCCCGCCTTGAAGGACGGGGATTCCTCCTGCGCGGCTCACGGCGCGCTCCGGTGGGTTGCTGTTTCACCGGGTCCTGCCAGGGCAAGCCCTGGTCTGACGGACCCTCCACAGCCATTTATGGTCTCCGGCTGCCCGCCGGCGACCTTGCGTCCTTCAAGACGGATGTTTCTCGCTGCGTTCACGTCGCGGTCGTGGACCGTCCCGCACGCTGCGCACGCCCACTCCCGGACGCTGAGCGGCTTCGGGCCATCGCGGTGCCCGCATGCGGAGCACAGCTGGCTGGACGGGAACCACCGGCCGACCTTAGTGACCGCCCGTCCGTACCGCAGTGCCTTCTCTTCCAGCAGCCGGACAAGCATGGCCCACCCGGCGTCGTGCACGGACTTCGCCAGCCTGGTGCGGGCCAGGCCGGATACCGCGAGGTCTTCGACATAGACCGCTTGGTTGTCGCGGACCAGGCGAAGCACTGTCTTGTGCAGGTGGTCGGCCCGCGCCTCGCGGACCTTCCGGTGCTGCACCGCCACGCGAACGCGGGCCTTCGCCCGGTTCGCGGAGCCCTTCTGCTTGCGGCACAGCGAGCGCTGGGCCTTGGCGAGCCGCCTCTCTGCCTTACGCACGTGCCGTGGGTTGGCGATGAATTCCCCGTCTGACGTGGCGGCCAGTACGCCCAGTCCAAGGTCCAGGCCGACGTCGCGGGCGATCACCGGCAGCGGGGTGACCGCGACCTCCACGACGAACGAGGCGTAGTAACGCCCGTCTGCCTCCTGGATGACGGTAACGCTGGACGGCTCGGACGGCAGCTCACGCGACCAGCGGAGCTTGATGTCCCCGACCTTCGCCACATACAGGCGTGAGCCGTGCAGGGCAAAACCGTTGCGGGTGAGACGGACCGACTGCCGGTGATCCTTCCGGGACCGGAACTTAGGATGCCCGGCCTTGCGGCCCTTCCGTTTCCCGGACAGGGAGCCGAACCAGTTCCGATAGGCCCGCCGGGCGTCCTGGCACGCCTGCACCAGTGCGACCGACGCGACCTCGCCCAGCCACGCCCGTTCCGGGGTGGCCTTCGCCAGCGTGACCACCCGGCGCTGCACCTCGGTATCGCTGATCTTCTCCCCGGCCGCGTGCGCCTCTTCCCGCAGCCGCAGGCAGTCGTTGAACACCACCCGCGCGCAGCCAAACACCCGCGCCAGCGCCTGCTGCTGCCCCGGCGACGGGCAGAGGCGGTACCGGTACCTGATCTGCATGACACCAGAGCATGCCATCGGCCTATGACAATCGCGGCGGAGTACCGCCATGGCAGGCACGTGCTTGCCGCACTCCACGTTCACCACAGGCACCTGCTGGTTGAGTACCCGCCCAAAGTCCCGGTCGCGGCCCTGGTGAACTCCCTCAAGGGCGTGTCCGCGAGACGGCTCCGCCAGCGGTACCGGGTCCGCACCCACCGCGAGTACCTGTGGTCGCCGTCCTACTTCGCCGCGTCGTGCGGCGGAGTGCCGCCAAGCATCATCCAGGCCTATGTCGAGGGCCAGCGCAAGCCGGATTGAGGGCAAGCGGCCATCCCCCGCCGGTACGCCAGGACCTGCGCCGCCCAAAGCTTCGGTCAATCCGCGACCCGGGCCGTCAGCGCGGCTGGTGCCGTCAGCGTCGCGGCGAGCGAGCCGGTCAGGCCGTGGCGTTCGGCCAGCCAGCCCGGGTCCGGATAGCTCATCCACACCGCTCCGTCGTCGTCCTGCCAGACCAGGATCTTCAGCGGGAGGTCCAGGGCGGCCAGCGGGGAGGCGACCATGACCGGCGTGCCCGCGGCCGGGTTGCCGAAGATCACCAGCCTCGTCTCGCGCAGCGACAAGCCGGCCTGCTCGGCTTCGGCGCTCTGGTCGATCACCCCGAACAGCGTGGCTCCCGCCGCGCCGATCAGCGTGGCGAGCCGCTCGGCCGTGTCCAGCACGGACAGCGGGCTGGGCATGTTCACGATCCCGTCAACCGGATGAATACCGGCGGGCGCTTCGGTCATGGTTCCTCTCAGGCATTGTCCGGCGCCGGAAACCCGGCCCCTGCTGCTGGGCTCGGTGAGTCTGGACGCCTGCGTCCGCAGGACAAGCCGGCCACAGCCCCTATCCTGCCTGCCCGTGCGCCGGCCGCGCACGGCACCGGCCGATACCGTACAGAGGTGGCTTCTGGAAACCAGCCGGTGTCCCCCACCGACGACGACGGCGTGCCCGCGTTCTGGCGGGCGCTCGGGCTGCCGGGGCTCGCCGACATCCACGTGCACTTCCTGCCCCCGCGGATGCTGCGCCGGGTCTGGGCCTACTTCGACGAGGCCGGGCCGCTGGTCGGAGTCACCTGGCCGATCCGGTACCGGTGGACCGACGGGGAACGGACCGCGCACCTGGCCGCGATGGGCGTGCGGATGTTCAGCGCGCTCGCCTACGCGCACCGGCCCGACATGGCCGAGGACCTGAACGACTGGACCCTGGCGTTCGCCAAGGCCACACCCGGCTGCCTGCCGTCGGCGACGTTCTACCCCGAGCCCGGGGTACTCGGCTACGTTCAGCGGGCCGTCGACGATGGGGCCGCCATCTTCAAGATCCACCTCCAGGTTGGCGGCTTCCCGCCGGGGGAGCCACAGCTCGACGCGGTGTGGGGGCTGCTGGCTGACGCGGGCGTCCCAGTGGTGATCCACGCCGGCCACGCCCCGGTCGCGGCCGTCCACACCGGCCCGGAGTCGTTCGCGCCGCTGCTGGCCCGGCATCCCCGGCTGGCCGCGATCATCGCGCACATGGGTGCCCCCGACTACGGTGACTTCGTCCGCCTGGCGGAGACCCACGAGCACGTCGCGCTGGACACCACGATGGCGTTCACCGGGTTCTTCGACGAGCTCGCGCCCTTCCCGCGTGACCTGCTCCCCCGGGTCCGCGACCTCGGGCTGGCCGGGAAGATCCTGCTGGGCACCGATTTCCCGAACATTCCTTATCCCTACGCCGAGCAGATCGCCGCGCTCAGCCGGCTGGACCTGGGTGACGACTGGCTCCGCGCGGTGTGCTGGGGCAACCCGGTCCGGATGTTCGGCGAGGATCACCTGGCCCCGGCCTGAGCGGCCCGCCTCAGTTTCTGGGCCGAGCGGCCCTGCTCAGCGGGGCTGGATCCGCGGCGGGCAGATGCGCGAGGTGGGTCTGGGCGGGCTTCCGCACGAGGGTTCCCTGGCCCGATGACAGCATGGTGCGCATGGAACTGAACGTACGCTTGCCGGTGATTGGGGTGGCCCGCACCAGCTACCAGGAGCTGGAGACCACCCCGATCCAGGCTGGTCTCAACCGCGCCGGGCGCGGCGTCGTCGAGATCGCCGAGCCGTACCGCGATGGCCTGGATGGGCTAGCGGGTTTCGACTACGCGTGGCTGCTCAGCTGGCTGCACCAGCCGCATGACCCGGCCGGCGAGGCGCCCCTGCGGCAGGTTCCGTTCCTGCTGCGCCGCCAGCGGCGGGCGATGGGCATTTTCGCCACCCGCGGGCCGCGGCGGGTCAACCCGATCGGGCTCAGCCTCATCCAGCTCCTGGATGTCACCAGCCAGGCCGTGGTGTTCGCCGGAGTTGATCTTCTCGACGGGACGCCCGTCCTCGACATCAAGCCCTACGTCACCCGCTTTGACCGGCCCCCCGGCGACCCGCGATGCGGCTGGCTCGACCAGCTCACCATCGGCGACGGAACCACCCCCGCGCACCTCGCCCAGCCCGGCGGCGACCAGTAGCGCACGGCATCCGGAGCGCCGTAGCTGTCTGACTGAGCGCAGCTGGTCAGGATCGCATGGTCGACACACCTGCTCAGGGCCGCAGCGGCGACGGGTGCCGGGGCTCATAGATCGGGAATTCCGAGCCGTCCGGCAGGCGAATCGCGGCCAGTAGCCCCCAGCCCTGGTCGGCAACATCTCGCGCCACTTCGACTCCTTTGTCCCTCAAGTCCGCCAGCGTGGCGTGGATGTCATCGCACATCAGGTAAAGCTCATGGCGGCTTGCACCGTCAGCTGGATGAACAGCGAGCTCGGCGGGAGGCAGGGCGAAAATGAGCCAGCCTCCGCCCGCATCAACCGACGACAGGCCGAGCACGTCCCCGAAGAACGCGCGGACCTGCTCAGCCTCGGGCGAGAAGACGATCGCATGCATGCCGGTGATCACGCTGCGATCCTAGGCTGTTGACGATGCCCCCGACAGAGACACCAGCCGACGGCTCAGGCGGCCTCAACGGGCCGTCGTGCGCCCTTTACCCGCAAGCGGAGCACGCTTTTCGGATCGCCCCAGCCATTGCGCGCGCCGGCGGAAAATCCGGACGTGACCGAGGCGAAGCTGAACAGCGAGCCGATCGACCACGCGGACGCGAAGCTGCCGAGCGAGGCGAACGACCCGATGGAGGCGAAGGATCCGGCCGAGCCGATCGCCAGAATCGACCCGGCCGAGCCGATCGACAGAATCGACCCGGTGGAGCCGATCGACAGAATCGATCCACTTGAGCCGATCGACAGGATCGAGCCGCCCGCGCTGCCAGCCCGCGGCAAGCTGCGATTTTTCATGATCCGAGTGTGACACGCCAGCTCCCGGCGCGGGACGGGCGGCAGCCGGGCGGGGCCAGCCGGAGCGGTGCCGGGCGGGTGGGACGGCCGGTGTGCGAAGGGCCGGGGAAATTGTCCGGGCCGGCTGGTAGGACGGAGCCATGGCGGACGGCGGAACGGGCGGAATGCGGTACGGGGCGGTGCTACCGGGCGGGACCGCGCCGGAGCAGCTGGAGCAGGCCGTGCTGGCCGAGCGGGCGGGCTGGGACGGAGTGTTCGTCTGGGAGGCAGCGTACGGGGTGGACGCCTGGAGCCTGCTGGCCGCGATGGCGGCTCGGACCAGCCGGGTCCGGCTGGGTACTCTCCTTACGCCGCTGCCGTGGCGCCGGCCGTGCAAGGTGACCAGCCAGGTGGCCACGCTGGACCAGCTGTCTGACGGCCGGGCGATCCTCGCGGTCGGGGTCGGCGCGCTGGGCACCGCCCTGCCGGACACCGGCGAGGTGACCGAGATCCGGCCGCGCGCGGAGATGCTGGACGAGGGGATCGACTTGATCCGCACGCTGTGGGATGGCGGCGGCAGCTACGAGGGGCAGTACTACCAGTTCCAGAGTGGCCGGCTCGACCTGAGCGCGGCGGTCCGGCCGGTACAGGACCGCATCCCGCTGTGGGTGGCCGCGCGGTGGCCCCGGCCCAAGTCGATGCGCCGCGTGCTGCGCTGCGACGGCGTGCTGCCCGAGGCGCAGGACAAGGAGCTCGAGCCCGGGGACATCCGGGCGGTGCGGGCCTGGCTGGCCGAGCAGGGAGCGCGCCCGGGCCTGGACGTGGTGATCGACGGCGAGACCCCCGGGGATGATCAGGCCGCGGCCGCCGCGCGGGTGCAGGGCTGGGCGGACGCGGGCGGCACGTGGTTCCTGGAGACGCGCTGGGGCGGGCTGGACAGCACGGACGAGCGGGCCCGGCAGATGACGGACCGGCTGGCCGCGGGGCCGCCCCGGGCTTAGGACCGGCCGGGCGGACGCGTGCTTGTGTGTATAGTATGCGCATGGCGAGGGTGAACATCACACTCCCCGACGACCTGCTCAATCGGGCCAGGGCCGCGGGCCTTAACGTATCGCGACTAGCTGCGGCAGCACTGGCTGAGGAACTTGACCGGCGAGTCAAGCTCAGCGAGCTAGATGCTTACCTTGCTGACCTTGAAAATCAGCTGGGGCCCGTCCCACCGCACGAGCTCAGGGCGGCCCGGGAATGGGCCGATGCGGCCCTGCCTGCCGACCAGGACGGCTCTGAGCAGACGCGCAGCGCATGACACTCATCCTGGACGCCGGGGGCGTCAGTGCATTGGCAGGCCAGCGCGCCCGCCTGATCGAGCTACGCCGGCGCGGACTCTGGCCCGCCCAGGTTCCATCGATTGTCCTGGCCGAGTCGCTCACCGGAGATCACCGCCGGGACTTCCACACCAACCGGCTGCTCCGCGCCTGCCAGATCCGGGACGTGACCGAGCCTCACGCCCGCGAGGCGGCGCGGCTGCGCACCGCCAGTGGCCGCCCCGCGACGATCACCGCAACCGACGCCGTCGTGGCCGCGTTCGCCACCACCTGCTCCAGCCCCATCGTGATCACCAGCGACACGCGTGATCTCGCTGCCCTCTCCGAACATGCAGCCCACCCGATCACGATCGTCCGTGGGTAGCACAATCTCACTTGCCGGGCTCGTTAGTGAATCTCTGGCAGCGGTCTGGCAGAGCGCGCGGGTGACACCGCCGCACTGGTTATGCGTGTCTGCGGCCAAGGCAGGCTCAATCGTGCATGCTGACCGGCTCAGGCTGGCATCGCGCTTCCGCGGCCGGCCACCCGGCAGGTGCTGAAGAACTCGGTCAAGATAGGCGTGATCACTTCGGGCGGGGCGTTGTGGTCGCACCCGCCGATCATCTGCAGCCGTGCCCCGGGGATGGCCGCGGCTTGGGCGGCAACTGAGCGGCGGAACCAAGCCGGGCTATTGGCGCCGCCTAGCACAAGGACTGGTGCGGTGATCTTCGCCAGCTCGGCCGCAGGAACGCCGCCGGCGGCGACGGCAAGGTCGTATGGAAGTGTGGGGGTCAGCGCTTCCATGGCTTTGGCCCACGGGGCTCCCTGCAGCTGCGCGACCGTGCCGGCCGGCAGCTGGACCACGTCGGCCATCCAGAACCGTACCGCCTCCTCCCGCCGCCCGGCGCGGACCAGTTCGCGAATATGGGCCGCCGGGTCGAAAGACGGACGCGGGGTGTCCTCATTGTGGAACGGTGCCTCGTAGGCGGCGGCCGCGGCCAGCGGCACCCCGGCCGCGGCCGCTCGCAGCGCGATCGCCGCGCCGGAGGAGTGGCCAAATACCAGCGGCGGCTCGGGCCCAACCGCGGCAGCAACCGCGGCAAGGTCCTCATATTCCCGCTCCGGCGCGAACGGCTCAGTGTCGCCGCTGTCCCCCCGCCCGCGGCGGTCGTACGTGATGACGGTGAAACGCTGCCGCAGTTCCGGCGGCGCGACGAAGGTATGCCGCGTGCAGAAAGCGCCCACGCTGACGATCAGCGCAGGCCCAGCCCCAACCAGGTCATAGGCGATGACGGTGCCATCTGCCGACCTCACAGTGTCCATGCATGTCCCTTTCTCCCTGGAGGCTGACGATCGGCCAGCGCGCAACTCATCGGTCCTGCGGACGGCGACCGGCAGGGGCAGGGCGCCACCTGGCTAACGGTCGCACACTCAGAACCGGGCTGTCTGCGCGGCGCCGTGCACAGGTGACAGAACTTAGCCCGGCAGGAGGATCCACGAGTTGGCCAGCCGGACGAGGCACGGGTTCTCGTCTAGGACGACGGTGCCACCCAGGACGCGCGAGTAGAAGTCCCGGGACCGCGCGACTTTGCAGACGGTGATGAACAATGTCACCAGGATGCCCTCGGCTGGCGCAGGCAAGTTGGCGACCTCGATGCGAGGCGCAGGTTCGGTCCTGGTTGCTCCACTCCGGCCACTGGCGGACAGCGGCCTACCAGGCGGCGGTCCTGTTCATCAACTTTCCCTCGATGTGGCTGGCGCAGGCGTCGCGCGGGCACAAGGGTCACCCCTAGCTGCGGCCGGCACGCGCTCACGGTCCTGCTCTGGGCTGCCTGCGCTCTCGATGTATTCGAAGACGGAGCCGTCGGGGTGACGGGCCACGTGATCCACGCCTGAGCTCGCGGCGCGGGCTCGGCCGGGGCCGTGACGAGGGCGTGACGAGGGGCGCGACGAGGGCGGCTGCGGGGGCGCCAGGGGCCAGCGGGAAAAATGGTGCGAGACTGGGACCATGGTTTCTTCAGCTCGGTGCCTGGTGACCGGGGCATCTGGGTACATCGGCGGGCGGCTCGTGCCCGAGCTGCTCGCCGCCGGGTACTCCGTCCGCTGCATGGCGCGTGATCCAGGCAAGCTCAGTGACCGGCCCTGGTCGGCTCAGGTCGAGATCACGGCGGCGGACGCGCTGGACCGCTCCGGGGTGCGGCAGGCTCTGGACGGCATCGACGTGGCCTACTACCTGATCCACTCGCTGGGCACCGGCTCGTCCTTCGAGCAGCGGGACCGTGACTCGGCCCGGATCTTCGCCGACGCGGCGCGGGACGCCGGGGTCAAGCGCATCGTCTACCTGGGCGGGATCACCTCAGGCCGGCACGGGCAGCTATCGCCGCACCTGCGCTCACGAGGCGAGGTCGGGAACATCCTGCTGGGCAGTGGCGTGCCGACCGCCGCGCTTCAGGCGGCCGTGATCATCGGCAGCGGCTCGGCGTCCTTCGAGATGCTCCGCTACCTGACCGAACGGCTGCCGGCGATGGTCACTCCGATGTGGGTGGATACCCGCATCCAGCCGATCGCCGTCCGTGACGTGCTCCGCTACCTGGTGGGCGCGGCGGCGCTGCCTGCCGAGATCAACCGGCGCTTCGACATCGGCGGCCCGGACATCCTCACCTACGCGGAGATGATGCGGCGGTACGCCGCTAGGGCCGGCCTGCCGCCGCGCATCCTCATCCGGGTACCGGTCCTCACTCCCCGGCTCTCGTCCCACTGGGTCGGCCTGGTCACGCCGGTGCCCAGCGGCCTGGCCAAGCCCCTGGTCGAGTCGCTGCGTAACGAGGTCGTGGCGGCCGAGCACGACATCGCCGAGTACATCCCCGATCCGCCGGGCGGCCTGCTGTCCCTGGATCAGGCCATCGCGCTGGCCCTGCGGCACACCCGCGAAGGTGACGTCTCCACGAGCTGGACGTCCGCGGCCACCCCCGGGGCACCCAGCGACCCGCTGCCGAGTGACCCGTCCTGGGCCGGCGGGTCGCTGTACGTCGACGAGCGCAGCAGCGTGGTGCACGCCGTCCCCGCGGCCCTGTGGCAGGTCATCGAGGGCATCGGCGGGACGTCGGGGTGGTATTCGATGCGCGCCGCCTGGGCGGCCCGCGGCATGCTCGACCGGCTGACCGGCGGGGTCGGCCTGCGGCGCGGGCGGCGCGATCCGCGGCACCTGCGGGTGGGCGACGCGCTGGACTTCTGGCGCGTCGAGGCGATCACCCCGGGCGCCCTGCTCCGGTTGCGGGCCGAGATGAAACTGCCCGGGCTGGCGTGGCTGGAGCTGTCCGTGGGGCAGAACGGCGATGGCCAGACCACCTACCGCCAGCGGGCTATCTTCCAGCCGCGCGGGCTGGCCGGCCACGCCTACTGGCGGTCGATCGCACCGTTCCACGGCATCGTGTTCGGCGGCATGCTCCGCAACATCACCGAGGCCGCCGAGCAGGCGGACCAGCCATCGCCGACCGCGCTGTCCGGAGCAGGTTGATCCGATATCTCCCGGAACGTTCATACTAGGAACCTTCCGAGGAGGTATTTGTGAACAGGCTGACCGGCAAGCGCGCCCTCGTCACGGGGGCCAGCCGGGGCATCGGGGCGGCGATCGCCCGGCGGCTGGCCGCCGAGGGGGCCGCAGTGGCGATCAACTACCGCAGCGGCCGGGACGCCGCCGAAGCACTGGCCAAGGAACTGTCCGCCGCCGGCGGCCAGGCCGTGGCGCTGCAGACCGACGTCAGCGACCCGGAGGCCATCCGCGCGCTGGTGGCCCGGACCGTCGAGGCGCTCGGCGGCCTGGACGTGCTGATCAGCAACGCCGGTGTGGAGTACTTCGGCCCGCTGGAGTCGATCACGGTCGCCGACTACGAGCGGGTGTTCGGCATCAACGTGGCCGGGCAGCTGTTCGCCGCGCAGGCCGCGGCCGCGGTGATGGGCGAGGGCGGCCGGATGGTGCTCACGTCCTCGGTCAGCGCACGGCACGCCGTGTTCGAGCACAGCCTGTACGCCGCGAGCAAGGCCGCTGTCTCCGCGCTGGTACTCAACCTCGCGCCCGAGCTGGCCCGGCGCGGCATCACCATCAACGCCGTCGCCGCGGGCGGCACCCGCAGTGACATGGCGGCCGAGCACGGCCCCCACTATCTCCATCCGGTGCTGCGGGACGTGCCGGACCTGCCGGATTCCGTCCGCACCATGTTCACTGCGCTCGGCCGGTTCGCCGAGCCGGAGGAGGTCGCCGCGGCGGTCGCGTTCCTGGCCTCCCCGGAGGCGTCCTACGTCAGCGGCTCTACGCTCGCCGTGGACGGAGCCTTCATGTAACGGCGCCTTCGCGCAACAGGGTCTCAGCCGGACTCGGCGGCCTTCTTGATCGCGGCGAGGGTCTTGGGGATGCCGCTGTGCGCCGCCGCGGTCCGGTCCTCGATCTGTGCCTGAGCCTGGTCACCGTACCGTTCATGGAACCGGGCGATGCCGGGGGGCAGGAATGTCCAGGTCTCGGTCAGCTGCGTGCCCCCGTCCACTGGCGCGAACGTATAACTCCAGCGGATCCACGCGCCGCCCACCTCGAAGGTGAACTCCCGGCCCCGGTCGGCCGCCTTGACCTGGGAGCGGGTCTCCCAGGTCCGTTCCGGGGTCTCGTTCCGGCCGGTGAACCAGGCACCCGCGCGCGGGCCGCCGCCCTCGTCCCACCAGCAGGCCCGGCAGATCGGGCTCCACTCCCCCATCCGGGTCACGTCGGAGATCATGTCGTAGAGGGTCTCCGGCGGGCAGCCGACGACGACCGACTCGGCGTAGCTCAGATCGCTCATGGCCTCAGTATCGTGGCCCGGGCCGCGCCGGGTCACGCTACCGCCGGCCGCCGTCCTCCGCGGTCTCCGGCTGGCGGCTCTGCGGCGTCTTCGTCTTCGGCGTCCGGCCAGGCGGCGGGCGGAACGGGGCGATCGGCTCGACGGGGTGCATGCGGGGCCCGGACCACAGGGCGGGCGGCACGTCCAGGGCGTAGGCGATCGCGTACGCGGCATCCTCGTAGGTGAGCCGCCAGCCGACGAAGTCCGGCCAGGCGTCGGCCGGATCGCGTTCCAGCGGGAAGTCGACCTTTTTGAGCCGCTCCACGGCGTCGAGGAACTCCTCGTAGGTGAGCTGGATCCCGGCGTCGGGGTCGGGCTCCTCGGGAATGTCGAAGCCCATCGCCCGCCCGATCCGGCTGAAGCACAGGAAGCCGCCGCGCAGGCACAGCCGGGCCGGTACGACGGGGGCGGCCTTGGGCGAGAGCGACAGGTACATCGCGGCCGAGTCCAGCACGGCGAGCAGCGCGGTGACCCAGGACGACAGCGGCTGCGGCGAGCGGAACCGCACCAGCGGCAGGTAGGTCGTGTGGCTTTCGGCGACGTCGGCGGCCCAGCGTTCCCACTGGGCGTACAGGGCCGGCATGGTGTCGATGGTGGACACCCCGGAGCCCAGCGCGTAGTGCGTGCGGGCCAGCAGTTCCGGGCCCCACGACGGGACGCCGGCCCGCGCGTTGAGCAGCGCCACCTCGGTCTCCCGCCGGTTGAACGCCCCGTACAGGGTGGGCAGGTAGGCGATCAGCAGAGTGACGATGATCAGCCCGGTCGCGGCGGCCACGAAGACCATCACCGCGGGCGTCGCCCCGGGCGGCTCGTCGAACCCCAGGGTGAACAGCGAGGATCCGGCCGCGATGAACGCGGCCGTCATGTCGTGCTCGAACGGCCAGAGCAGCAGCGCGAAGCCGACGAACGCGGAGACCAGCCAGACGGACAGCTGGGCGAACAGGATAGCCGCGGCCTGGGCGGACAGGATCCGGTCCCGGCGGCGGTAGTCCGCGACGTGCTCGCTGACCATCCGGAACACGATGGTCACGAACTTATCGGACATGCGGGTGAGCCGGCTGCCGACCGACCGCGAGACGATGAGGGCGCCGATGGCACTCCTCCAGACCGTCAGCACCAGGAGGCCGCCAGCCACCGCGGCGATCACGCGGCCGTAGAGCGGCACCAGCATGGGTTCTCCTCGACGGTCGGGCCGGGAAGCCGTGAGCGATGTATGAGCATAGAGTGCCATGGATGCGGCCCAGCCCCTCAGGCCGCCCCGCGCAGGACCGCGCAGAGACGGGCGACGGCCCCGCTGAAGGCGTGCTCGGGCGGCGTGCCGTAGCCCACGATCAGGGCCGGGCGGTCATGCCGTCCCGCGACGCGGTAGGGCGCCAGCGGCGCCACGGCCAGGCCGCGGGCGGCGGCGCGGGCCATGACGTCCTGCTCGGCGGCGGCGGCGTCCGGGCCGGGCGGGAGTTCGCACAGCACGTGCAGCCCGGCCGCGATGCCAGTGACCCGGACCTGCGGGGCCTCCCGGCGCAGCGCGTCGACCAGCCGGTCCCGGCGCCGGCGGTAAGCCAGCCGGGCCCGGCGGACATGCCGGTCGTAACCACCGGAGGCGATGAACTCGGCCAGCGTGAGCTGGTCCAGCCGGCTGCCCGGCCCGTCGGCCAGTTCCCTGGCCGCGACCACCTCGTCGACAAGATGAGCGGGCAGGACCAGCCAGCCCAGCCGGAACGCCGGGGCGAGGCTCTTGCTGGCTGATCCCCCGTAGACCACGTGCTCGGGGGCGAGCGCCTGCATGGCGCCGACCGGCTGACGGTCGTACCGGAACTCGCCGTCGTAGTCGTCCTCGACGACCAGGCCGCCGGTGGCCCGGGCCCAGTCCACCGCGACCGTCCGCCGCTGCGGCGCGAGCGCGGCCCCGAGCGGGAACTGATGGGCCGGGGTGCACAGGATCGCGTCCGCGGCACCGGCCTCGTGCACCGCGGCGCCGCGGCCGTCGACGGGCAGCGGGATCAGGTTCAGCCCGGCCGCCCCGGCGGTGGCGCGCAGGCTGGGCAGGCTGTACTCCTCCACGGCGAGGGTGCTGCCGCCGCGGGCCCGGAGCACCTGGCTGAGCAGGGCGAGCCCCTGGGTGAAACCGGAGCACACCACGATGTGGCCCGGGCTGGCCCGCACGTCCCGGGTCCGGGCCAGGTAACCGGCCAGGGCCTGCCGCAGCTCCGGGTGGCCGCGCGGGTCGCCGTAGCCGAGCGCCCCGGCCGGCGCCGCGAGCAGCGCCCGGCGGGCGGCGGCCAGCCAGGCCGAACGGGGAAAGGCGGACACGTCCGGTACCCCCGGCCGCAGGTCGTAACGCAGCGCGCGGCGTGGCGCGGCGGCAGCCGGCGGCTCGGCCGGGACGGCGGCCGGCCGGCTGGCCACCCGGGTGCTCGATCCGCGCTCGGCGGTCAGCCAGCCCTCGGCCACCAGCTGGCTGTAGGCCTCGGCCACCGTGTTGCGGGCCACGCCCAGGTCCGCGGCCAGGGCCCGGGACGACGGCAGCCGGGTGCCGGGCCCCAGCCGCCCGGTGCGCACGGCGTCGCGCAGCGCGGTCTCCAGGCCGGCGCGTATCTTGCGGCCGGCTAGGTCCAAGTGCAGGTCGATCCCGAAAGTGGCCCAGTTATCTGCCATAGAAGTGGACCTTACTCGCGGGCCGATTTGACTCTAGGTTGAAGGCATGACAGAGACGATGAGCACGCAGGACACCCGGCCGGTCCCGATCCGGCTGGACTTCGAGAGCCATGCCGCCGGGTACGCGCGGGCCATGGGGCACCTCGACCAGGCGGCGACCAGGGAACTGGACCGGGCCGGCGTCGACGCGCGGCTGCGCGAACTGATCCGTATCCGCGCGTCACAGCTCAACGGGTGCGCTTACTGCATCGACATGCACACCAAGGACGCGCGGGCGGTCGGCGAGACCGAGCAGCGGCTGTACGCCCTGCCCGCCTGGCGGGAGACGCCGTTCTTCACCGACCGCGAGCGCGCTGCGCTGGCCTTCACCGAGTCGGTCACCCTGCTCGCCGCGGGTCATGTCCCAGCGGCCGACTACGACGCAATGGCCGCCGAGTTCAGCCCGGATGAGGTCGCCGCGCTGGTGAGCCTGATCGTCACGATCAACGCCTGGAACGCGATCAGCGTCAGCACCCGGGCCTGGGTCCCGGGCTCCTACCAGCCCTAGTCCCGGCCCTGGTCTCCGGTCAGGGCCTCGGGGTCCTGCACCTGCTCGGCGTACCGGGTGAGCACCATCGGCCAGCCCTGGTCGTATTCGGCCCGGGCGGCGGCCGGGTCGTCGAAGGTCTCCCAGCCGGAGTGGATGAGCGTGACCAGGGTCTGCTCGCCGATCGCGGTGAACGTGACCTCGACGTGGCTGGCGCGGTCCGGCAGCTGGCCGGGGTGCCAGGTGAAGGCCAGGGCGAACGGCGGTGCCCAGCGAGTGATCGTCCCCCACAGGGCGCTGTGCCCGTCGGGCGACCGCTCCACGATCTCCTCGTCGGCCATCGTGACCGTGGCGCCGGCGCCGTAGACGCTCAGCTCCGCGATGGGCCACCAGCGGCCGATATCCCCGGTGAACACGTCGAAGGCGAGCTGCGGCCCGGCGTCGACCAGGACTTCGCGGCGGATGGGCGGAACAGTGGTCATGGATCGCTCCGGCGGTCGGCTGGATGCGCGACGGTGACGACCGGCTCGTGCCGGACCGGGAAATTGACCGAGCTGGCGATGAAGCACTTGGTGCTGGCTTCCCCGTGCAGCCTTAGCGCGGCCTCGACCATGCTCGCCTGGCTGACCGTCACCCGGGGCCGAAGCACGACCTCGGTGAAGCGGCCGCCCCCGTCGCCAGTTTCGGCCATGATGCCGCGTGCGTCGTCGGTATAGGAGGTCACGATCACGCCCGCCGAGGCGCACACGTGCAGGTAGGACAGCAGGTGGCACTGGGACAGCGCGGCGGTCAGCTCCAGTTCGGGGTTCCAGCGGTCCCGGTCGCCGTGAAAGGCCCGGTCGGAGCTGCCGGCAATCGGCGGGAGGCCTTCGGCGTGGACGTCGTGGCTGCGGCCGTACGCCCGGTAGCCACTGGTGCCGGTGCCGCGGTTGCCGGTCCAGGTCAGCGAGATCTCGTAGCGGTGGGTGCGGCCCACGGCCGCCGTCACCCCGTCTCCAGGACGGCCCGCAGAATGCCCGCCTCGCGCCGGAGCGGTTCGGCCCGGTCGGGGTGGCCGCCCTGGTCACACTGATCGGCGGCGGTCTCGCGTTCGCCCGCCTCGCGGCGGACGATCACCGCGAGGTCAGCCTGGGTCAGCGGGCGCTGCGCGGCGTCGGTGGCACCGAGCCCCGCCCCGGCCCCTGCCACGTACCGGCTGCCGGCCCGGGGGGCAGGGTCCGGGCCGGCCGGTATGGCCCCGGCGTTGCCAATGGCGCTGAGGGCCGACCGCAGGGCGAAGACCGCGACCACGTCCCGGGTCTTCATGGCGTCCCGCAGCGCGGCGCGCAGCCGGGTTTCGATGTCATCCGGCCGGCCCTCCGCATCAGCGCGGGCCTCGCCGGGGTGGCGCGCACTCATGATCACTACGCTACCCCCGGGCGCAACGGTCACCGCCGACCCGGGCCGGGCTGGAGGACACCACGGCAGGCCCGGACGGCGTGCCCGCGGAAGGCAACGCGGAGCTGATCCGGCAGGCGCTGGCGCTGTGGGCGGCCGCCGCACTCGGCTAGCCCCCTAAGGCCGGCTGGCCGGTCATCGCGGGGCAAGCCGGCCCTGGGCGGCCCGGGTCAGCCGGGCGGCCAGGACCAGGAGGTAGTCGGCGAGCGCGGGCGGCTCGATGACCTCGAATTCCGCGCCGACCAGGGCCACGTAGATGGCCAGCGGGGCGAGCGACGAAGCACCGGTGACGAGGATGCAGGCCTGGTCGCCGTCGGCCTCCAGATGCCCGACGGTCGGCGGGACGCGGGCGGCGGCGACGTCGGCGGGCAGGTGCAGCCGGACCCGGGCCTGATAACGGTAGGGCGCGGACGACACCGAACGGGACACGTACCCGGCCGCGTCGCCGCCGGGAACTTCCCTCGGCACGAACCGCGGCCCGGTGACCTGCGGGGCGGCGATCCGGTCGACCCGGAAGGTGCGCCAGCCTGCCCGGCTCAGGTCCCAGGCGAGCAGATACCAGCGCTGGCCGGTGTGCACCAGCCGGTGCGGTTCGGCGCTCCGCCAGGCCTGCGCCCCGTCGCGGCCGGTGTAGCTCAGCCGGATCCGCTGCCGGTCGCGGGCGGCCGTGGCCAGCACGGTCAGGATGGCCGGATCCACCGGCGGCCCGGTCCCAGGCAGCGGCAGGGTGATCGTCCGCAGCGCGTCGACCCGGTACCGCAGCCGCGACGGCAGCACCTGCTCCAGCTTGGCCAGGGCGCGGACCGACGCCTCCGCCATCCCCACGACGCTGCCCCCGGCCGCGGTGCGCAGGCCGACGGCGACCGCGACCGCCTCCTCGTCGTCCAGGAGCAGCGGGGGCAGCTCCGCGCCCGCGCCAAGCCGGTAGCCTCCCGCGGTCCCGGACGTAGCGAGCACCGGGTAGCCGAGCTCCCGCAGCTTGTCCACGTCCCGGCGCAGGGTCCGGGCACTGATGCCGAGCCGGGCGGCCAGCTCGGGGCCGGGCCAGGCCGGCCGGCCCTGCAGCAGCGACAGCAGGCGGAGCAGCCGGGCCGAGGTTTCCAGCACGCACCGATTCTGGCATCCGTTGCGGACAGTAGCTGACCGCGAGGCTGCTTAGCGTAGGTCCATGGGCAACATCGCAGCAGGTGACAGTTACACCATCAGTCAGTTTCGTATCGATATTCCGGAAGCGGACCTCGGCGATCTGCGCGTCCGGCTAGGCCGCACACGCTGGCCCGTTCAGATCCCGGGCACGGACTGGGAGGCAGGCGTGCCGGGCGGCTACCTGCGGGGGCTGGCCGAGTACTGGCGAACCGGTTACGACTGGCGCGCGGAGGAGGCCCGACTGAATACGTTCCCGCAGTTCACCACCGGCATCGACGGGCAGAACGTGCACTTCCTGCACGTCCGTTCGGCCGAGCCGAACGCTCTGCCGCTGATCATGACGCACGGCTGGCCGGGCTCGGTCGCGGAGTTCACCGAGGTCATCGGGCCGCTGACCGATCCGACCCGGTACGGCGGAGACCCGGCCGACGCGTTCCACGTGGTGGCGCCGTCGCTGCCCGGCTTCGGCTTCTCCACTCCACTGCAGGGGCCAGGCTGGGACACCGAGCGCGTGGCGCGCGCCTGGGCGGAGCTGATGCGCCGCCTGAGGTACCGGCGCTACGGGGCCCAGGGCGGTGATACCGGTTCCATCGTGTCCCCCGCGCTCGGCCGGCTCGACCCGGACCACGTGGTCGGCGTGCACGTCAACGGCGTGCCGACGTTCCCGTCCGGGACGCCGGGCGAGCTGGCCGGGCTGAGCGGGGGCGACCAGGCCCGGCTGGAGCGGATGGAGCGGTGGGCGGGCGAGATGAGCGGCTACGCGATCGTGCAGTCGACCCGGCCGCAGACCCTCGCCTACGGGCTGACCGATTCCCCGGTGGGCCAGCTGGCCTGGATCGTGGAGAAGTTCAAGGAGTGGACCGACCCGGCCGCGGACCTTCCGGAGCAGGCGGTGGACCGCGACCTGATGCTCACCGACGTGTCCATCTACTGGCTCACCGGCACGGCTGGCTCGGCAGCGCGCCTGTACTACGAGGGGGCACGCGGCTGGGGGAAACCGCGGCCGGTGTCCAAGCGGCCGACCGCGGTGGCGGTGTTCCCGGGGGACATCACCGTCCGGCCGTTCGCCGAACAGGCCTTCGATGTCGTTCAGTGGACGGAATTCGATCGCGGCGGGCACTTCGCCGCCATGGAGGCGCCCGATCTGCTGGTGGGCGACATCCGGAAATTCTTCCGCCGCTTCCGGTAACCGGTGCCCTTGACGTTAGTCGCGGGCCTGCCAGGTGCAGACGCACGCCTCGTTGCCTTCGGGATCGGCCAGGACCCAGAAGGCGGGGGCTTCGGCGTCATAGACCAGGGTCCCGCCCGCGGCTAGGGCGGCCTCGATCCGGCGGCCGGCCTCGTCGTGCGGGACCACGACGTCGAAGTGGATGCGGTTGCGCTGCGGCCGGGGGGCGTCCATCTGCTGGAACCAGACCGACGGGCCCTGCCCAAACGGATCCGCCAGGCCCGCTCCGGGGTCGGCGGGGCCGCCGGGCTCGTCGGTGTAGCCGAGTACCGCCTGCCAGAAGGGCCGGATCGCGGGGATGTCCAGCGCGTCGATCCCGATCTCGAGGACCTGGACCGACCGGGGCGCCCCGGAGCCGACCTCGGCCCCGGTGGGCAGTCCCCGGTCACCGGCCAGCGCGGAGATCCGCCCGGCCAGCTCGATCTCGCGCTCGGTGACCCAGGCGCCGGCGCGCGACTGAAGGGTGAGGATGACCCGGTCCGGGCGCAGATCGGCCGACAGGCTGTCGCCGTCCTGGGCGGCGAGGGCCGTGACGGCCTGGGCCAGGTCCGCGGCCTGGGCGATCGATCCAACCTTGATGGAGGTGCGGATCAGTCCCAGGTTGTACCGCCAGCCGAGCCCGGTGACGCGGTCGGAAATCTCCTGGCGGCTCAGCTTCTGGCCCGTGGCTGAGGGCTGATTGGACATGGGCGCATCCTCTCACCGGTACGGCAAGTCGTTGGAAACCTGCCACTGCGGTGCGCCGTCGGCTGCGTCAACGGCGTACACGAATACGGCCGGTCCGCTGTAGACGGCCGCCTGGCCCAAAGCGACGGCCAGCCCGGCGGTGGCCTGCAGGCCGCACTCCGCCGTGCATTCCAGCAGGCTGACAGTGTGCATGGTGTCCTGCCGGAAGCCACCGAGAACGCGGGCCCGGACACCTCCTATCGTGACGCCCTGCTCGTCATACAGCAGTGAGACGAGCCGGTCGGAGCGGATCAGCTCGTGGTTGGACGTGTACACCCAGATGTTTTGCGGTTCGGCCATATCGGCACGTTAAGGCATAGTCTTTCCGCCGTCCTGGGCCGGCCGGCCCAGAGCCCGCGGCTGGGATTACCTGGGGCGGCTCAGATGCCCAGGTAGGAGACGACTTTGGTGCCCTCAGGGACGACGAGCCGGGTGCCGGAGGCGGACAGGGACGGGAAGTCGGTGTCCGGGGCGGGAGTCTGAGCGGTGAACACGGAACGGCCGTCGGACAGGCGGTAGCCGGCCAGGGCGCCCTTGCCGCTCAGGTCCCAGACGACACCCCCCGCGATGATCGGCGGACCCGGGTTCTTGCCGGTCACCGTCCAGAGGACGCGCAGGCTGGGCGCGGCACCGTGGACGCCGGGAGTGATCTGGATCGCGCGCAGGCTCTGGTAGCAGGAGAACACCACGGTGCTGCCGTCCACCGCGTCGCCACCGAAGCCGCCCTCGCACACATTGGCGGAGGTCAGCTCGCCACCTGTGCCGCCGAGATGAGAGCCGTTGAGGACGTAGCCGATGCCCTGCTTGCCGACCTGGAAGACCAGGCCGTCCGGCAGCAGCGCGGGTGCCGTCGACCCGAGATCCTGGTCGCCGGCGGACAGCGACTCGAAGTTGGACGGGGTGAAGCGATCCTCGACCTGCAGGGACGGGCTCAGGCGGAGCACGCTGTCGGAGTCGTCAATCTGGTCGAAGGGCATGCCGTTGCCGGTGGCCGCGTACAGGCTGTTGTCACGCACGGACTCCCCGGCCGGGGCCCAGATGCCCGCCTGGCGCTGGTTCGCCGTGGTGAAGCTGACCAGCGGGCCGGACCCGGACGTGGGCGCGCCGACGACGCGGCCCTTGTAGTCGGAGCAGTCCCCGTACAGCCCGCCGAACGGCACGTAGACCCGGGAGCCGAGCAGGGTGAGCGCCCCGCGCTGCTGCTGGGCCTTGGGATCGCTGCCGCTCAGGTCGATCGGGCGCTGGGCCACGGTCTGGCCGGTGGCCAAATTGAGCTCCCACAAGGTGTGCTGGTACGTCGGCTGGCTCGTGAACGTGACAAACCAGAGCCGGCCCGCGGCCACGTCAGCCACCGGCGTTCCGGTGATGCCCGACGGGTCGATGTTGCCGCACGGCAGCCCGGACGGCACCGGGGAGGCCAGATGCCGGGACCAGCGCACCGCCCCCGTCGACGCGTCGAGGGCGTAGACGGTGTCGTTCTCGGTGGCGATGATCACCTCGGACCCGACGATCAGCGGCTGGGCGTACACCGGGCCGTCCACGGACACCGTCCACGAGGACCGCACGCTGCCGGCCACCGGTGAGCTGACCGACACGCCGCTGCGGTCCGCCGTGCGATCGTAGGTCGGCCAGTCAGCATCCTGCCCCGACGGCGTGGCCGGCGCGGTGGACGCTGGCGCGGCGGCGGACGGGCTCGCGGGAATGGCGCTCGCGCTCGGCCCGCTCCGCGGCGCCGCGGAGGAGCAGGCCGCCGCGGCCAGCAGCGCGGTCAGCGCGGCGGCGAGCATGACCGGCCGCCTGCGGGAAGACCGGAGCTGGCGGCGGCCCGGCCCCGGGTCGGGCCCCGGCGGTGACGGCACGGCTACTGGTCCCATGGGTCCACGCTAGTCCCAGGGCACCAGCGTCGGCCGCCGGCGCGCGGCTACCCGGCACTGACAGCCGATGCTCAGGACGCAGATCCCATGCCATCCGCTCATCCCCTCGGGAGCTGCCACACCGATACGTGCTGGCCGCTGGCCGCGGTGAACGGCTGGCCATGCCAGCCGCCCCAGCGCGCAGTCAGCTGCATCCCGGCCAGCCGGGCCATCAGGTCGAGCTCAGCGGGGTACGCGTAGCGCATGTCGATGGGGAAGGCTTCGACGCCGGCCGTCCCGATGACGAAGTGCCGGGACCGGATCTGCTGGCTGACCGGGTCGTGCAGGGACGCGGTGAACCGGCCCATGCCCTCGTCGAGCCGGTCGACCCGCACCAGCTGGCCTTCGCTGAACCGGCTCGGTTCGGGCACGAAGACTTCCATCACGAAGGCGCCCCCGGGCATCAGGTGCGCCGCCACGTTCGCGAAGCAGCGGACCTGGTCCTCCTGCGTCAGCAGCATGAAGAACGTGTTGAACACGACGTAGACCAGGCCATAGGGGCCGCCGGGCGCGCTGACATCGGCCATATCCCCGATCGAGACGGCCATATCGGCACCGGCGGGCTTGGCGCGCAACTGCGCCACCATCCGGGGCGAGGCGTCGATGCCATCGACCTCGATGCCCTGGGCGGCGAGCGGTACCGCGATCCGGCCGGTGCCGATGCCCAGTTCCAGGGCCGGGCGGCCAGCGGCCTGGGCCACGAGAAAGCGGACGACCGGGCCGCGGTCTTCCCGGGCGCCGTACCACTCGTCGTACCGGCCGCCGATGCGCTCACCGTACTCGGCGGGATCGTGGCCCCCGGTGCCGCCCGTGGTGCCGGCTGCGGAGTTCATGCGGCCAGCGTGGCACCCGGTGGGCGGCGGCCGCATCTCTATTTCGGGCCGTAGGCCGTATCTGCACCGGGGCCGTAGCTCGCACCGCCCTGACTGCAGCCGACGAACGTCGCGCGGGCCAGGCTGTGCGGCACAATGGAACCGTGAGCACCGTGGAGGAGGCCGCGCAGGCGTACATCGATGGCATCGCCCCGCAGAACCGGCCGCTGTTCGACCGGCTGCATGGCCTGATCCTCGGAGCGTACCCGGACGCGGCGGTCGGGCTGTCCTACGGCATGCCGACCTACACGCTGGGCGGACGCCGTCTCCACGTCGCCGCGTGGAAGCATGGCCTGTCGATCTACGGCTGGCCGCAGGGCCGCGAGGCCGGCTTCGCCGCGCGCCATCCGGGGCTGAAGACGAGCAAGGGGACCATTCAGCTCAGGCCCGGCAACTCCGCCGGCGTCAGCGACCGGGACTTGCTCGAGCTGATCCGGGCCGCGCTGGAGGGCTGAGGGTCAGTCCTGCTTGACGGCCTGCAGGGTGTAGCTGTGCGCGAGGCGCCAGGGCCGGTCGGCCAGCCGCCACTCACCGCCGCCGATCTGCTCCATCCGGCCGGGGAAGGCCTGCCATGGAATGCTGTCGTGCTCGGTCAGCGCGGTGAGGCGCAGGCCCGCGTCCATCAGGGCCGTGATGATCTCGCCCAGGCCGTGGTTCCACGAGTGCGTGACGTTGTGCTGGAATGCCACATCGGTCGCGACGTACGTGCCCGCTTCCTCGAGGATCAGCGGATCCTCGCGCTCAAAGTAGGGGTACTCGATGGTCAGCGTGCCGTCCGTGCGGAACTCGTCCACGGACCAGAGCATCGGGTGGCCCTCGCGCAAGAACAGCCGGCCGCCGGGCCGCAGCAAGGCGGAAACCACCTCGGCCCAGCGGCGGATATCCGGCAGCCAGCACAGGGCCCCTATGCCGGTGAAGACGAGGTCGAACTCACTCTTCCCGAGGAGGTCCGGGGCCGCGTACACGTCGGCCTGCACGAAGCGCGCGTCGGCCCCGGCCCGCTCGGCGAGGCGCTGGGCCCCCGCCACGGCCGGAGCCGAGAAGTCCAGCCCCGTCATCGAGGCGCCCAGCCGCGCCAGCGAGACCGTGTCGGTGCCGATGTGGCACTGCAGGTGCACGCCGCGCAGCCCCCGGATGTCGCCCAGCCGGGGCACGTCGAACCGGACGACGTGACTGAGGAAGCCGGGATCTTCCGCGTACCTGTCGACCTCATAATCGGGGGAGGCCAGATGAGCCGGGACACGCTCGTCCCAGTTCTCCCGGTTGACGGTGCGGTAGTCCTCCATCCGGATACCGTCTCACGCTCCCGGTCTCAGCGGAAACGCCTTTTGCCGGCCGGCCCTGCGGGTGGGTGGTGCGGGGCAGCAAGCGGCACGATGCGCTGCTCGGCCGAAGTAGCCATGGCGTGCATCGGGAGCGCGCCCGCGCCGAGCATGCGGCCGAGCCGCGGGTGTCCCTGCCGACGGAGAATACCGGGGACGACCCGGGTCATGACCGCGGTCAGGCCGGGCAGGGGCCGGCCGAACAAGGTGATCTCGGTAATGAGGCCCGCACCGTCCAGGCGCAGCAATTGGGCCTCCTCCAGCGCCTGGCCACCACAGGTGGCGTGGTAGAACAACGCCCGCGTCCGGTCGTCGCCCACCTCGGTGTGGTAGCGGATCCGGCTGATGACCTCGAAGCCGGACCGGAACACGTTCGCTACCTCATCCCGGCCGCTGAACGTGAACTGGGCGGTCAGCGGGGAGATCAGCGTGACATTCGCGGCCAGGCACGCGATGGCACGCTCGGCGTCGCCGCGCTCCCCTGCCTGACGGAATTCGGCGACCGTGACGTCTGCGAGGCTGGGCTTCGCTCCCGGCTCGGTGACCGCAGGATCGGTTTCAGGCTCAGGCATGTCCAACCTCCAGGGTTGGTACTACGGTAAGTCAGTCCCGCTCCGCGGGAAATGTGGCATTGGCAGCCGCGAAACGGCCCGGGCGGTACGGGGCCAGCTCGGGCAGCTCGGCCCCGCCCGCCACCTCAGCCGCGACGAGGCGGCCCAGCTGCGCGCCGAGGGTCACGCCGCTGTGCGTCACCGCGACGTACACGCGGCCGGCGCCGGGGAGCCAGCCCACGACGGACCGGCCGTCCGCGGGCATGGGCCGCACGCACACCAGGTACCCGGTGACCTCGGACTCTTCCAGGCCGCGGATGACCCGGCGGCCGCGGTGCAGCAGTTCCGCCGCCCAGCGGCGCAGCTCCGCGTCCGGGGTGTGCAGGTCAACCGCGGCGTCGGGGGCCTCCAGATGGATCAGGCTGTCGCCGTGGGGCCGCAGGTACACGCGGGGGGCGTGCACCATCCGGGTGAGGCCGGACACCGGGCCGGCCCGGACCACGAGACCGGGCGCTTCCGCGCCGGGCGGCTCCCACGGCACCAGCGGCACCGAGGCTGTCGCGCCCGCCCGCCGGGCCAGCTCCGGAACCCAGCGTCCCGCGCAGCACACGACCACGTCCGCCTTGATCAGCTCGCCGCCGGCCGTCTGTACCGCACGTCCCCCGCCCGCCGGGCACTGGCCGGCCAGCGGGCCGAAACCGGTCACCCGTCCCGGCTCGCCGGTCAGTACCCGGGCCCCGTAGCCGGCGGCCAGGTCCACAAGGTAACCGACCGCGGGCTCGGTGAGCAGGTAGCCCTCGTCGGGGAACCAGGCGACCTCCGCCGCCGGCGCCGGCAACCGGAGCGCCGGCTCCAGCTCCAGCGCCGTGGCGGCGTCCAGGAAGCCGGCCGGATAGCCCCACTCGGTCAGCCGCCGCACCCGGGCGGCGAGCTCCGCGTGCGCCTGCGCATCGCCCGCCCACTCAAGGTTGCCGGACGACTGGTACCAGGCCGGCTGGCCGGCGCTGGCCGCGAGCTCGGCCCAGGCCCGCATCCCCGCGTGGTTGAGGTCGTGATACGTGCGGGGCGTCTTGCGGTTGGCGTTCAGCCAGGCGAAGCTCGACCGGGTCGCGGCCTGGCCGGGCTGGTCCTGCTCCAGCAGGGTTACCGCAGCGCCCGCCTCAGCCAGCCGGGCGGCCACGCCGGCGCCGAGCACCCCGGCTCCGATCACCGCGCAGCGGAGCGGCCGCATCTTGCTACCGGCCCCGGTCCTTGTCCCGGTGCTTGATGTCTACCGGCGGCAGGTCGCCGACCTCCTGCTTGGTGATGTTCAGGTGGATGCCGTCGTCGGCGACTTCCTTCACCGCCGCGACCGGGATGGCCACCTCCTTGCGCGCCCAGATGTGGCCTTCCATCAGCAGCACGTGGGTGACGCGCTGGCTGGCCGAGTCGACGACCAGGCCAGCCAGCTGCCCGATATCGCCGTCCGTGGCGTGGGCGTGGGTGACGTGCACGGCGACGTCGCCATCGTCGGGAAGCGGCGCGTCGGTGGTGACCGTCTGCGAGAGACTCGGCAGGTCACCGCGCACAAACGGCTCGTCTGTGTAGTAGGGCTGGGCGATGATCTGCGCCGGGCCGTAGACCGGGTAGGCGCCGGTGCCCGGCACGAACTCGGTGTTCTCGGCCGAGTCCAGGTGCTCGAACTGGTCGATGGTGCAGTCGAGCGTGATGTCGCCGGATGCGCCGTCCACACCGCTGACCAGGGCGAGGGGAACCAAACGGGCGAGCCCCACCCGGTGCGCCGGCTCGACCACGAGGTGGGTGATCCGCCATGCCGCAGCACTGTGGTCCACCACCACCCAGCGCACCCGGCCGCTTACCCCGTCCGTGCAGCTGACCTCGGCGCCGATCGCGAACTGCATCTCTGCCATGGCCTTCTTCATACCACGAGCCCCGTCGGGACGGGGGTGGCGACGGTTCCGGGCGCTCTGGGCAGGCGGGCCGCCCGGGGGGACCGGCTGCGAAGGCCGACGGCCGGGAGCGGTCCGGCCGCCGGGGACGGGCGAGGGGTCACCCCCGCGGGGCCCGCGCCAGGCCCGGCGGATAATGGGACTGTGAGCTGGCAAGATGCGGCGGTCCGGATCCGGGGCCGGGTCGGGGCGTCGATCTTCGAACGAGTCGCCGGCCCGGAAGGGCCCGCGCACCATGAGGTGATCTTCGCGTCCGGCGGCGAGCGCTGGTTCGCCGAGGACCGCCCGATCCGGCGGGTGCACGGGGACTCGTCGATGTTCATCGGCGGGATCAGCGCCCTGCTGCTGCAGTCGCTGCATCCGCTGGCCATGGCGGCCGTGGCGGGCCATTCCGGCTACAAGGGCGATCCGTGGGGGCGGCTGCAGCGGACCAGCTACTTCCTGGCTGTCACCACCTTCGGCCGGGCCACCGACGCCCAGGAAACCATCCAGCGGATCCGCGGGATCCACCAGCGGGTCACCGGCAGCGCCCCGGACGGGCGCCCGTACGCGGCTTTCGACCCGCGGCTGCTGACCTGGGTGCACATCGCCGAGGCCGACAGTTTCCTGCGGGCTCATACCCAGTTCGGGTTGGACCCCCTCGACCAGGCCGGGCGCGACGGCTACGTCGCGGACATGGCCCAGATCGGGACCGAGCTCGGTGTACCGGACCCGCCTCGCACCGAGAAAGAGCTGACCGAGCGGATCGCCGCCTACGGGCCCGAACTGGCCAGCACCGCCGAGGCCCGCGCCGCGGCCCGGTTTCTGCTGCTCAATCCCCCGCTGCCGGTGATCGCCCGGCCGCCGTACGGGCTGCTGGCCGCCGCGGCGGTCTCACTGCTGCCGACCTGGGCGCGCTGGCCGCTGCGGCTGCCGCGCCTGCCGGTCGCCGAGGCCGCCGTCATCCGCCCGGCAGGCCAGGCCGCCGTGCAGGCCATCCGCTGGGCCACCGCCGCGCGGCCCAGTGCCGCGGCCAGCTGATCCGTTAGTGCCCGGCGGGCGTAAGGAGCCCGGTCAGGATGCGGGCCAGGGTGCGGTCGAAGACGGGCAGCGGGGCCTGAGCGGTCCCCCGCGCCCGGGCAGCATCATCAGCCTGGCCAGCGCCATCGGCGTGACCGGCGTCATCTCCCTGGCCCGGGTCATTCCCCTGGCCGGCCAGGGCCGCGGCCAGGTGGGGGTACCGACCGTCGGTGACGAGGCCGAATAGGTAGCGGGCCAGTGCCTCCTGCCACTCGGCCATCTGCTGGCCGGCCCGCCGCTGGTCGACCTCGGTGCGGACGAGCAGCCGGACGACGCCGGTGAAGATGGCGACGGTCTCCAGCTTGGCGGAACTGCTGAGCCCGGTGCCGTCGAGGACGGCCAACACGTATTCGACATAGCCGACCGCGTTCGGGCCCGGGACGCCTACAGCCGACGGAACGTCCAGCAGCCACGGGTGCCGCAGGTAAATCGCCCGGGCCTGATGAGCCAGCCGGACCAGATCGGCGACCGGATCACCCGATACGGGGCCGGTCAAGGAGAACTCGCCGCCCACTTCGTCCTGGATCAGCTCGATGACTTCGTCCCGAGTCCTGAGGTAGCGGTAAAGGGACGCGGGAGCGGCACCGATGGCCGCCGCGACGGAACGCATGGTCACCGCGGCCAGGCCGCCACCGTCGGCCAGCGCGACGCCTGCCCGGGCAATCTCCGCGCGGCTGTGCTCCGGAGCGGGCCCGCGCGCCGAGCCTTCGGGCCGCAGCCAGATGCTCGACGGCCGGACATCAGCCGCCCGCCCCGTTTTCTTTCCCGCCCTGGCTGTCATTGCGAACACTGTACTCAGTCACTTACCCTGAACGAAACAGCGAACATTGATCGCAGTTTGGCGGCAGTGCGCTATGAAGGGAGACGGCGAGTGAGCGACACAGGCAGGACGCGGCCGTGGGAGAACGCGTGGACACCGACGAAGTTCGCGCATAACGGCGCCGTGGACATCGCCTACGACCAGCTGGCCGGGGCAGAGCGCGAGCCGCTGCTGCTCATCATGGGGCTCGGGGTCTCGAGGTTCTGGTGGCCGACGGGGCTGGCCGAGGCGCTCGCCGACCAGGGTTTTGCCGTGGCGCGCTATGACCAGCGCGACGCCGGGCAGTCCACCCGCATGCCCGATCGCGGCGCTACCAACCCGTTCGTGGCCGTGATCCGCAAACGTGGGTCCTACACCTCTGAGGACATGACCGACGATGCGGTGGCGGTGCTGGACGCGCTGGGCTGGGAGCGCGCCCACGTTTTCGGCGCCTCACTGGGCGGGGTGATCGCGCAGCGGCTGGCGCTCCGCCACCCTGACCGGGTGTTGAGTGTCGTGTCGGCGGCGGCTCTGCCGAGCGACGTAGCAGGGATCCGCGGCGGCCGGTACATGCGTTTCGGCTTGCTGGCCCGGCTCGCGCGGACCAAGTTCCCCCCGGGCCGGGAGGGTGACATCGCGCTCGCGCTCATGCTGGCCCGGTCCGTCGCGTCCCCGGCCTATCCGTTCGACGAGGACGCCGCCCGGGAATGGATCGAGCGTGAGGTCGACCAGGGGCCACGGGACCAGAAGGCGCAGAGCAGGCAGTCCGGTGCGACCTGGCACGGCGGGAAGCTGCGCGACCTGCACAAGCCCGTCCTGGTCCTGCACGGCGACCGGGACCCGATCCTCCGGGTCAGCGCCGCCCGGGCTACGGCGAAGGCCATCGACGGGGCGCGGCTGGTGATCCTGCCGGGCGTCGGGCACGATCTGCCCGCTCCGCTATGGCCGATGATTGCCCGGGAGGTGCGGGACCTCGCCGACCGCAGCCGCCCATCCGGGGTCACCGCCGGCTGTGAGCCGCCTGCCTCACCCGGCTGACGGGACCGTCTCCGCGCCCCGGCTCCGCTGGGCGCCCCAGCCGTCACGGCGCGGCCGGACGGCCCAGAAGGTGTCGTACACCAGCGGTGCCGGGTTGAGGTGCGAGGCCAGGCGGCTGCCGACTCCACTGCCTGATCAAGTACATAATGGGTGATCCGCGGCCACGCTCCGGGCAGCTGGTGTTAATGCCGGGCGTAAGAGTGGCCTCGGTGTCTGCCCGCGGCAGGTCGCGGGCCAGAGCCGGGCTGGAGGGGTATGTCAGAATACGTCCTTGATCATCACCAAGAAGGCGAGCGCGAGCGGCTCGCACTGATGTCGCGGTTGCTCGATCCGATGCACCGCGGCCACATTGAGCGGCTGGGCATCGGGCCTGGGGCGCGTGCGCTTGAAGTTGGCTGTGGTAACGGGTCTCTGTCGGCCTGGTTGGCCGGGCGGGTCGCGCCCTCCGGGGGGGCGGTGGCGGTGGATCTGGACCTGTCCTTGGTCGACGCGGACGTACCTGGGCTCGAGCTTCGTCAGGAAGACATCCTGGCGGGGCCGGTCGAGCCGGGAGACTTCGACCTGGTGACGGCCCGCGCCGTGCTGCATCATGTCGGCGATGCTGAGGCTGCTGTGGTGAATCTGGTGGCTAGTGCGCGGCCGGGCGGGGCGGTCCTGCTGATCGAACCGGATTTCCTGCCGGTCAGTGTGGCCGAGCCGGCTGAGATCCGGGCGTTCTGGGAGGGCTGGCTGGCCTGGTCGCGCGAGCAGGGCATCGACTACTTCATAGGCCGCCGGCTGCCGGCGATGCTGTCCGGGCTCGGACTGCAGGACGTCCGGGCAACGGCAGAGACAGCGCACTATAACGGTGGCTCTGCCTGGGCCGTGTACTGGCGGCAGACGGTCGCCGAGTTGCGCACTCGGCTGGTGGCCGCTGGCAAGCTGGATGACCGGTTGATCGACACGTTCCTGGCCCGGTGCGCCGATCCGGCGTGGTGGACGCAGACCATAGCCTTCACAGCCGCCGCCGGGCACGTGCGGGGTGAGTGAGAAGCCGGTTCACTCAGGCAGCCGAGGGGCAGCCCTCGCCAGCACGCACGTTCACGGCCTAGGCGACCCCGGTTTCACGGGCCGCCCTCGCCCCCTGGCGCAGGTTCGCCGCTGAGCCATTGGATCCACCCGCCGGACGGGTGAGCGCGGGCCAGGAGATACCCGCGGTCGCCAGCCCCATCGAAGATGCGGGCACCCAGCACGGCGAAGACGCCGCCGTGCTGGTAGTCACGGATCAGGCCGGGGGGAAGGGGCAGCCCCTGCACGCTGTCACGGCCCGACGGTCCTAGCGGGACCAGCGGATCAAGGGACAGCCATGTCACCGGACGGTCCCGGCCGGCCTGGGCGAGAATGCCTGCCAGCCGAGCCCGCCGATCCTCCGGGAGGAACACAGCCATATAGGTGTCAACTACGATGATGCGCTGTTGCCGGGGGATGCTGCTCAGCACGCCGGGGAGCGCGTCAATCACGTCACCCGTGATGACCGGCTCCGGATGCCGCCGCGCGATGTTGACGGCCGCCGCCAGCCGGGACAGGGCCGATGCCTCAGGTGGCGTGCAGGCCTGCAGCCACGCCCGGGCCGCCGGGTCTTCCAGGCCCACCGGATCAAGATCTACCCCCACCCTCGAGGCGATGCGCGGCAACTCGGCCGACGGTGGGATGATCGGGCCGCGCACGTCACAGGCAAGACTCAGCCCGGCCGCTGCCGGCCCGTACGTGTCGGCCCCCACCCGGTACCGGTAACGGTCCAGCTGCAGCCCCAGCCCGGCCCCGGTACCCAGATCCACCAGGGCCACCGGGTCGGCGGATCCGCCGTTGACCGCCGCGATGCCCAGGACGATCTGGGTGCACCTGGCCACCTCGTTCATCTGGTACCGGCGGCCGCGGCAGACCTCGATGATGTCCTCCAGGCGCGCAGCACAAAACGCCCGGAACGCCGGGAAGAACCCATCGTCGAACCGCGGCTGGGACCCGCCAGGTTCGGGGAAGTAGCTGGCCAGCGGGACCGGCCGGTCGCGCCGCACCAAAAAGGCAACGGCCGCGCTGGCCAGCAGCGCGGGCAGCCGGTCAGGCGGGAGCACGGCCAGCTGCTCCAGAAGCTCATCGTCAGCCGCGATCGCCTCGAATAGCGCGGCGGTCAGGCGCCAAGAACTGGGCGCGCCAGGCGGTGACCATCCACCGGCCACCTCCTGCGCCTGGGCGCGTACCTCATCGGCCCCGGACAAGATGGCACCAGCCGGATCGGCGCACCCGCATCATCCGCCCAGGATATACAGACCCTGCCTGGTGGTCCATGAGAAGCTCCGCAGCATACCTGGGCTGACTGAAGACGCCTCGCCCGAGACGCAATGCGGCGTCCAGGACAACGCATGCCTGGCACCAGAACTCTCGAGGGTGAGCGCGCTCGTCCGTGATCCGGGGACGAACCTCCCCGGAGCGGGGTGACCAGGCGGGCGTTTCCTGGCGCCCTGCCCGCCGGCTGGCAGGATGAGAGCGTACCGCCAGAGTGCCCTGGCGGACCGCGCTCGGCCGGGGAGGACAGATGAGGGTTGGGCTGCACGCGCTGGGCATCGGCACCGGCGCTCGCCCAGAAGTTATCCGGGCTGTTGCCTTGGCGGCCGAGGCGGCCGGTTTCGCCACCTTGTGGTCAGGGGAGCATGTGGTGCTGGTGGACCAGCCCAGGTCACGCTACCCGTACTCGGCTGACGGCCGGATTGCTGTTCCTGCCACGGCCGACTGGCTGGATCCGCTGCTCGGCCTGAGCTTTATCGCTGCCGTGACCACGACGATCGGGCTGGCGACGGGCGTGCTGCTGCTCCCCGAGCACAACCCGGTGGTGTCAGCCAAGCAAGCCGCGACGCTAGACGTGCTGTCCGGGGGGCGGCTCACGCTGGGCGTAGGTATCGGCTGGTCGGCCGAAGAGTTCGCCGCGCTCGGCATCCCGTTCGCCCGACGCGGACGACGCACGGCGGAGTACGTCGCTGCTATGCGCACGCTGTGGGCCGATGACGTCGCCTCGTTCCGCGGCGAGTTCACACGGTTCGAATCAATAAGGGTCAACCCCAAGCCGGTGCGCGGCCGGCGCATCCCGGTCGTGATCGGGGGCAACAGCGATGCGTCACTTGTGCGCGTGGCGGCCTTCGGGGATGGCTGGTACGGCTTCAACCTCCCCGTGAGAGCGGTCGCCGAGCGGGTTGGGGCACTGGCCGAGCAGTGCAAGCGGCACGGCCGTAGCCTGCGCGAGCTGACCGTGGCCGTGGCGCTGGCCGATGGCAGCCCCGGCATGCTACCCGAACTTGCCGGGGTCGGCGTGACCGAGTTCGTCGTGGTGGCAACGCCACCAGCCCATCCGGCCGCCGCCACCACCTGGGTGGAGGAGCTGGCAGCCCAGTGGGGCGTCACACCCGGGCAGTAGCTCCGACCGAGGCGGCCGAGCAGAGTTGCTCCGCGCCCGCCCCCAGCCGACGAGTTCGGCGACCTCCGCCTCGACGATCTCGACTCGGCGCTCCAGCGGCGCGTGGTGGGTGATCGTCTCCACCCCGTTGACGCCGTCGACGTAGCTCCGCGTCTGGGCCGGAATCGTGTAGCCGAATCCGCCATCCGGCGTGCCCAGCCGGACCCGGGGCCGGGAAACCGACGTCGCGACGACCCGGGCCGGTCAGAAATGTACGTCGCGCACGGGGTCCGGCGGCGCGTCCACCCCGTCGGGAGTGAGCACGTAGCCGTGGAAGGCGACCGTTTCGCCCGGGGTGAGGGATCTTTGATCAGCCGCGGCGGCAGCCGGCCCGGGGCGGGCCGGGGCGCCGGGCGCGGGCGGGGCCACGGCCGGGCGGGTGAGCGCGTGCCGGGAGCCGTGCAGTGGAATGCCCTGCCAGTTGAGCAGCGGGGTGCGGCGCCAGTTGAGCAGCGGGGTGCGCCGCCAGTTGAGCAGCGGGGTGCGCAAGTTGAGCGGGGTGCGCAAGTTGAGCGGGGTGCGGCGCCAGTTGAGGACCGGGACCAAGCGCCGGCTGGGAAGCGCGGCACTGCGCCGGCCGGGAAGCGCGGCACTGCGCCGGCCGGGTGCGGGGACAGCCGACGGGACGGCCGCATGCCGGGCCGGCGCACGGCGGCCGGCCCGGAAGGGCAGGAAGGGCAGGATCGGCGCGACCGGGTGGCAGGTCGGGGCGGGCCGGCGAACGGGCGGCGGCGGGCTGACCCGGCGGTCGACCCGGTTGACGAAGAAGTTCGGGCGGGGCGCCATGGCCTGCCGGCAGCGGAAGCGGCAGGTGGTGCAGGCACCGACCGCGGCCCGGCGGCGCCGGATCATCCGCGCGGTCCAGATGAGGAAGATCGCGACGGCGACTTCGGCGCTGAGCAGCAGCGTGACTTCCATCGCCAGGCCCACCATGCTGAGGAAGTGCATGATCGCCCGGTGCCAGACCAGGTAGACCGCGAAGCCGAGCACGGCGAGCGTGCCGGTTCCAGGGACGTAGCAGACCATGAATTGCCCTCTTCCTGGAATACAGGCGCGCCGGAGGCGGCGGCGCGCATCGTCACGGGCGTAATTTTGCTGGGAACACGATGCGGACCACAGCCCGGAGGATCGGCCGGTAACCGTACGGCCGTCGGCTTCGATGGCCAGCCCGGCCTGCGCGCCGGGAATTGCGTGACCGGTTTACCGCTACCGTCCATGGTGACCACCCGCCATAACAGAGGCACTCGGCGCAATTGTCTCCTGCGATGACGGGCCTGTAAATGACGCATTGTGTTAAAACATCACCGAAATATATCGGTCGTGTCACCGCGCGAAACGCCTTACCGCCCGGCACGGACGCGTTGGCGGCTGGCGCGGACGCGTTGGCGGCTGGCGCGGACCGCTCGCCTGCCCGGCGCGCACCGCTAGCGCGGGGACGGTGCGCCCCCGGCGGCGTAGCCGTCGACCTCCGCCTTCCAGCGCTGCTTGTCGGCGTCGTCGG
>Ga0302181_10000202_pt1 | contig 53996 bp, 45 predicted proteins | sample I_Palsa_E3_3_FD_198786 | JGI IMG/M metagenome (GOLD analysis project Ga0302181, IMG submission 198786) | Peat permafrost microbial communities from Stordalen Mire near Abisko, Sweden - I_Palsa_E3_3 | ecosystem: Environmental > Terrestrial > Soil > Palsa > Peat permafrost | place: Sweden...
TGGACCACCGGCTCACCGACATCGGCGGGTTCGCCCGGCTCGGCGCCGACGGCGTCGACCTGCTCATGTCGGACTCCACCAACGCCGAGGTGCCGGGGTTCGTGGTCAGCGAGCGGGAGATCGCTCCCGTCCTGGATCAGGTGTTCGCTTCCGCCAGCAAGCGCATCATCGTCGCCTGCTTCGCCAGCCATGTGCACCGCGTGCAGCAGGTCCTGGACGCGGCGGCGGGGCACGGCCGCAAGGTCGCGTTCGTCGGCCGGTCCATGGTGCGGAACATGGGCGTCGCCCGTGACCTGGGTTACCTGCGGGTACCCGGCGGCATGCTGGTCGACATGCGCGAGGCCGAGGAGATGCCGCCGCAGGACGTGGTGCTGATCTCGACCGGGTCGCAGGGCGAGCCGATGTCCGCGCTATCCCGGATGGCGGGCCGTGACCACCCGATCCGGATCGCCGAAGGCGACACGGTCATCCTGGCCTCGTCGCTGATCCCGGGCAACGAGACCGCCGTCTACCGGGTCATCAACGGCCTGACCCGGCTTGGCGCCCGGGTGGTGCACAAGGGCAGCTCTCTCGTGCACGTGTCCGGCCACGCGCACGCCGGCGAGCTGCTGTTCGTCCTGAACGTGACCAAGCCGGGCAACTTCATGCCCATCCATGGGGAATGGCGCCACCTGCGGTCGCACGCCCGGCTGGCCGCGCTCAGCGGCGTTCCGGAGGGCAACATCGTGATCGCGGACGACGGGGTTGTCGTCGACCTCGTCGAGGGCCAGGCCACCATCGCTGGCGCCGTGCCTTGCGGCTACGTCTACGTGGACGGCCTGTCGGTGGGTGAGGTCACCGACGAGCAGCTCAAGGACCGCCGGATCCTCGGCGACGAGGGGTTCGTCTCCGTGGTGATCGTGCTCGATTCGACCACCGGCAAGATGGTGGCCCCGCCGGAGATGCACGCCCGCGGCTCGGGTATCGACGAGGCGGCGTTCGCCGAGGTCCGGCCCCGGATCGAGGAGGCGCTGGCCCGGGCGGCCGCCGAGGGCATCACCGATTCCCACCAGATCCAGCAGCTGGTGCGGCGGACCGTGGGACGCTGGGTGAGCGACCACTACCGCCGCCGCCCCATGATCATTCCTGTCGTGGTGGAGGTCTAGGCCAGGCCCGGCGCGCCTCCTTCCCCTGGCGGGGCGGCGCAGCCCGGCGGAACAGCGCAGCCCGGCGGGCCCGGGGTCCCGCCCGCGGCCGCGGGCGTTCCCGGACTTGACCTCAGCGGCCGCCGGGCTGTCGTCACCGGCGGCGCGGACGGTATCGGGGCGGCCTGCGCGGCCCGGCTGGCGCAGGCCGGGGCGCACGTCATCGTGGCCGATGTCAACCTCGCCGGGGCCAAGACCGTAGCCGCCGAGATCGGCGGCCAGCCGTGGGGCGTCGACCTGGCCAACCCGGACTTTGACGCTGAGGGCCTGGCGGGCGAGGCGGACATCCTCATCACCTGCGCCGGGCCAGCCGTCTGGAGCCATCCCAGACCCTGACCGGGCCGACGTCGCCCACTCACGGGGGCCTACCAGCCCCGTGAGCGTGCCCCTTACGCCCTTACCGGCCCCACCGGCCCGACGGGTCCGACTGGCCCCGTGAGATCGGCGAGCCCGGTCCTCTCGCCGGCGATCGCCGCCGCCAGCTCGATGACCCGCCGGGCACCGTCGGCGGCGGCGTGCCGGACGGTGAACAGGCTGATGAGCCACTGGCCACCGGGGTCGAGGCTGGTGAGCGCGCCGCCCGCCGCGGTGCGCCGCTGCCAGCCGTCGATCGCCTCGTCGAGCCGCCCGCGCAGGCTGTCCAGCCGCAATGCCGCCTCGGCCACTTCCCACCGGTCCAGCGGATGCCCCGCCGCGGCAGAGCCCGGGTGCCCGGCCCGCAGCTCGCCCTCCGCCTGCGGGCCAGCTCGCCCGACAGCCAGATCGAACGCCTGCCGCGCGACCGCATACCACGCCATGCCCGTCAGCGGCAGGGCCCACCCGAACATGCCCGCCACCAGCGGCTCACCCAGCGTCCGGAGCGCCAGCGCCCCCGCTGGTCCGCCGCCGACCCCGTCCCGCCCGGCAAAGGTGTGCACCATCTCCGGGCGGTTCCCCTTCCGGCCGTCAGGCGCCTGCACCGCGAGCCAGTCCCAGGACGGCGGATCGGCGGCCAGGGCCGCCAGCTCATCGAGCCCGCACTGGCCGCGCATTCGCCGTACCGCGGGTTCGGCCCGCCCGGGCCGCCCACCGCGCCTGTCGTCCCCCTGAGCACTCCCGTCATGACCGGCGCCATCAGGCTGGCCAGTAGGACGGAGCTGGCCCGGGTGACCGGCGAAAAACCGGCCCCGGGTGGCCTCCCGGAGCACCCACTTGGCGGCCGCGTCATCCGGATCCCCGCTGGCCAGTATGTCGGCCGCCGCGCCGGCCCAGGCGTGGTGGGCGGTCACCGCGAGCGCGGCCGCCGGAGCGCGGGCGGCGAGCTGGCGCTGCGCGCAGGCGACCTGGCGCAGGTTGAAGCCCGCCCCGCCCAGGGACGCGGGCACCGCTAGCTTGAGGTATCCGCTGTCCCTGAGTACGGCCATGTCGCGGGCCAGCAGGTCCAGGTCGGTAGCGGCGTGGTCCGGCCGATCGCCGAGCCGGCCGAGCAGCGGGCGGGGGAGTGGGCCGGGCGTGTCAGGTACGGACATCAGGACGCCCCCTCCGCTGCCTCCGCAAAGCTCACCACCCTAACCTCAGCACGTCATGCCGATAGAAGTCAACTAAACAGGTTGGAAAACTATGAAAGCTCCGTACCGGCGGGCGGCAGCGTGGGCTGGGCTGCGCTGCACGGGCCGGAACGGGTAAGCCACGTACTGGTTCTGGTCGCTGGCCCACCCGGGTTCAGGACCGCAGGATGAGCCATTTGCCGCCCACGGCAACCGCCGTCACGGTGCCCACCGGGCCCGTATGGGGCCTGCCACGTGCCGTCCCCGGCGGGCTGCCAGTCAGGGACTGAGCACGCGGATGGGGTCTCCCTGCACGAAGGCCGCGATGTCCTCCACCGCCTCACCGTAGAAGACCCGGTACGTGTCGTCGGTGACGTAGCCCAGGTGCGGCGTGAGCACCGTGTTCGGCGCCAGCCGCAGCGAGTCGCCCAGCGGCAGCGGCTCAGTGTCGTAGGTGTCCAGCCCGGCCCCCGCGATCGTCCCCTTCCGCAGCGCCGCCACCAGCGCGCTGCTGTCGACGAGCGGGCCGCGGGAGGTGTTGACCAGGTACGCGGTGGGCCTCATCAGGGCCAGTTCCGCCGCGCCGACCAGCCCCCGGCTGCGTTCGCTGAGCTTGTAGTGCACCGTGACGAAGTCCGAGCTGGAGAACAGCTCTTCCTTACTCACCGGCTCGGCCCCGGCCGCGTGCGCCTGATCGGGGTTCAGATTCTGGCTCCAGGCCGCCACCCTCATGCCGAACGCTTGGCCATAGGCGGCGACCTGCTGCCCGATGCGTCCCAGCCCGACGATGCCCAGCTGCCGTCCATGCAGGCCCCGGCCGATGGTGCGCTGCCAGCCGCCGCGGACGGCGACGGCGGCCCCGCCTGCTCCACCGGTGGACCGCATCCGCTGGTCCTCCTCGGGGATATGCCGGGCCAGGGCCAGGATCAGGCCCCAGGTCAGCTCGGCTGTCGCGAATGGGCTGCCCCCGGTCCCGCAGACCGTGACCCCGCGTTCCCGCGCCGCGGCGATATCGACGGCGGCGTTGGCCATCCCCGTGGTCACCAGCAGCCGGAGTTGCGGCAGCAGCGATAGCAGACTGGCGCCGAAGGCCGTCCGCTCCCGCATCGCCACGATGACGTCGAACGGGCTGAGCGCCGCGGCCAGCGCCTCGTGCCGCTCGATGTGCTCGGTGAACACTGTGACCTCTGGCCTACCGGGCAGGCCGTCCCAGTCGGCGTAGGAGAGCGCGACGTCCTGGTAGTCGTCGAGGATCGCAATTCGCATCGGGGCGAACTCCCGTCGTGGAGGGCCGGACGAGCCGAAGGGTACCGAAATTGCCGGGCGCGAGCCCCGTCCTTCAGGATGGGGTTAGCCCGGAGGTTGCACTACAGTAACTGGCGTTGTTTGCTGCTCGATGTGCTGGCGGATGATGCTAAGCGGCGCACCACCGCAGGATGCGGCGAAGGCGGACGGCGACCGGAAGTGCCCGTGCATGATAGGCCGGTTCGCCCGGCCGGGCCTCCGATCGGATCCGCTGGGCCGGCGCCCCCTTGAGGCTGTTCAGCAGGGCCGGGACGGCGGCCTTGGGCGGGTACTGCACCAGCAGGTGCACGTGATCGTCTTGGCCGTTGAGCTCCCGCGGCTCCGCGCCGACGCCGCCGCGCCTTCCGCGTCGCGTTCTCGCATGACCGGGGCATGTCCGCATCGAGGACACCGCGCCGGTACGTCGTCACGACGACCCAATGGGCGTGGAGCGCGGAGACCACGTACCTGCCACGGCGGTGCTCCTGCGCGGTTGTCTTAGGCCGGTGGCATGCTCTGGTGTCATGCAGGTCAGGTACCGGTATCGCCTCTACCCGTCGCCGGGGCAGCAGCAGGCCCTGGCGCGGGTGTTCGGGTGTGCGCGGGTGTTCGGGTGTGCGCGGGTGGTGTATAACGACTGCCAGCCAGGTGTGCTCGGCGTGCGGGGTGACGGACGGCCCCAAGCCGCTCAGCGTCCGGGAGTGGACGTGCCAGGCGTGCGGGACCGTCCACGACCGGGACGTGAACGCGGCGAGAAACATTTTGGCCGCCGGGCGGGCGGGCGGACAAGAAAAACGCCTGCGAAGCCGGTGTAAGACCACGCCCTATGGCAGCCGGCGCTGAAACAGGAACCCACCGGAACGCGGCGTGAGCCGCGCTGGAGGAACCCCCGCCGTTCACGGCAGGGAGGACGTCAAACTACTCGCCATCGGGGGACCCGGTGAGGTGCTGATACGGTCAGCCTCGGGTATGCCGGGAATTCGGGTGAGAGGACAGCGATTGATGCAGTGGCTTGATGCACTGGCGGAGCAGGCGCTCAACCGTGAGCTCCCGGGCCGGGACGCGGCACTGGCCGTCCTGACCAGCGGTGACGACGAGCTGCTCGACGTCGTGGCGGCGGCGTTCCGGGTCCGCCAGCGGTACTTCGGCCGCCGGGTCAAGCTCAACTTCCTGGTCAACGTCAAGAGCGGGCTGTGCCCGGAGGACTGCTTCTACTGCTCGCAGCGGCTCGGCTCTGACGCCGACGTGCTGAAGTACACCTGGCTCAAGCCGGAGGACGTGCTGGCCAGTGCCGGGGCCGGGGTCGTGGCCGGGGCGAAGCGGGTCTGCCTGGTGGCTAGCGGCCGCGGGCCGGCCGATCGGGACATCTCCCGGGTCTCGGAAATGATCACCGCGTTCAAGGCGGAGCATCCGCACGTCGAGGTCTGCGCGTGCCTCGGGCTGCTCACCCAGGACCAGGCGGAGCGGCTGCGCGGGGCGGGTGCCGACGCCTACAACCACAATCTGAACACCGCCGAGACCCACTACGGCGACATCTGCACCACGCACAGCTTCGGCGACCGGGTGGACACCGTGCGCCAGGCCGCCGCCGCGGGATTGTCCGCCTGTTCCGGGCTGATCGCCGGGATAGGGGAGAGCGACGCGGACCTGGTGGACGCCGCCTTCGCGCTGCGCGAGCTCAACCCGGACTCGGTGCCCGTCAACTTCCTGATCCCGTTCGAGGGGACGCCGCTGGCGGGCAAGTGGACCCTGACCCCGCAGCGCTGCCTGCGCATCCTGGCCATGGTGCGGTTCGTTAACCCCGACGCGGAGGTCCGGCTGGCCGGCGGCCGGGAGATCCACCTGCGCAGCCTGCAGCCGCTCGCCCTGCACATCGCGAACTCGATCTTCCTGGGCGATTACCTCACCAGCGAGGGCCAGGCCGGCCACCAGGACCTGGAGATGATCGCCGACGCGGGCTTCACCGTCGAGGGCGCCGCGGAGCCCACCCTGCCCGAGCATCGCCGCGACCTGGTCAAGGTCCGCCGCCGCGGCGCCGGCACCCAGCTCCCCGCCAACACCTGACCGCCGCGCGGCTGGATGACACGACGTCCAACGCGCTCGCCCATTTGCGTGCCGCGGCGTTCGCGAGCGGGCGCTCAATGTACGACGCTATGAGTACGCACGGACGTGATTGGCGCCCTGAACCTCTTCCGGGGCACCGCGAGCCGTCCACCGAGGCCGAGATGGACATCGCGCAGGCCATGGCGGAAATGGCCGCACTGACCCAGGAACGGTCCCTACGGGAGCGCAACCTGCTGGCCGAGCAACTCCAGGTCGCGCTGAACAGCCGGGTGGTCATCGAGCAGGCCAAGGGAATGCCCGCCGAGTACCTGACCATGAGCGTGGACGACGCGTTCAGCCTGCTGAGTAACTACACGCCTGGTAACAACCGCAGGCTCTCCGAGGTCGCCAGCCGGAGAATTTCGCGCGCCGAGCTGGCCAGATGGCCCAGCCGGTAGTCTAGCGTCTCGGCCGCCGGATAGGTGCTGCCAGAGATCAGCGGTGCGAACGGCCTGGATCACCAGGGGCAAGCTTCCGCCAGATCCCTTCCTCGGGGTCATACTCCTTTCGTTCGTAGAGGTACATGTTGTCACCCAGAAGAATGAGTGAGTAAGGGCTGGGACCCGAGCCGCGGACATGGCCATGGTTGTGGATGTCACCGGGCGGGGTCAGCGTCGCGACGTCACCACGGCGCATGGCGCGGTCCTCGGCCAGGCGCAGTTCGGCCCGGTCTCCCTCATGGCGAACTGCATCCCACCGTTGATGGGTCTCCACTCCGCGGACCGGAGCGACCGCAACCCAGCAATGGTGGGAGTGGGTGTAGGCCATCACCCCCTCCGGCCGGTGGAACAGCACCAGGCGCGGACCCCGTTCGGGCTGGACCAGCCACTTCCCCCCAGCCTCCTCAGCGGGCATCTCCGCGATCAGCGGACCAAAAAATTCCTCGTCGGCGGCCAGCTCCACCAAGAGCCGCCCTACCTGCTCCATGTCGAGGATGTCGCCGGAACGCACCTCATCCAGCTGAGCCATGAAGTGGCCGAGCGGGCCCGGGAAAGCGCCAGAACTCACTGTCCCAACCCTGACTTCCGGTCCGCTCCAGAACTCGGTCTTCGCGCGGTCCGATCGGTTGTCGCATCCGCCATGGCTGCGACCCCTTCCTCGAAGGTGCCTGTCCGGCCGTGCGGCACGGGTCCAGTGCCCCGACTCAACCGCCCGGCCCAGCCCAGGGCATCACCCGCGGGAGGTGAACACGTTACCCGCCCACCCCTGCTGCAGCGGAGACGGCGGCTACTTGAAGATCTTGACGGCCTTCAGCGGCGGGCTGATATTCAGCGGGCCACCGTCCACGCGAGGCTCACCAGCGGGGTGAGGAAATCGGTCGCACCGGCCGGCGGCGGCGCCACGAAGCTCGAGTCCGCTCTCGCGGAGGCGCGAGCCGCCGGCGTTTGCGGCTGAGCGCGGTCGGCCCAGCAATCTGTCTTGCCGTGTAGCGATTAACGTGGCCGGGTCCTCTGCGGCTCCACCGCCCGCCATGTCCGGTCACAGTCAGCGTGACGCCGCCGCCTGAACAGGTATCGCCCGGCCCAGCCGATCAGGCCGAGCAGGATGCCCAGGAGCAACACCGTCACCACGCCGGTGATCGCCAGCTGCCGGGCCACGGCGGTGGCGGCATCACGGTCGGTATCCGGGTTCAAAGCGCGGCCGCAGGTAGCGGGGATGGGGCGGACAGTTGTGTGCCGGGGTGGCATCGGAGCCGTCAGCCGATCGGTGTTTGGTGAGGATGTGCAGTTGCGGTCGGCTCGTTAGGTCCCCGGGGACGGTGGTGAAGCCCGGTACAGGCCCCCGAACACTGGGCTTGTACCGGACTTCTGATTCCCCCTTTGTTCTGGCCTGTTCCCGTCCCAACAGGCTGCGCGGGGCTAGACCTCGGCCAGGTTCTCGCGGCTGCCGTAGGCGCACAGCCCGTACAGCGCGATCACGTCGATGGCGATGATGACCAGCGCCCAGAGGGGATAGGCCGGGATGAAGAACATCATTTCGATGGCGCTGATCCCGAGTATGGCCACAGCGAACCAGCGGGCCAGCTGGTTGCCGGCCAGCACCCCGCCCCCAGCGACCAGCTGCAGGATGGCGATGATGAGCGTGACCCAGCCCCAGGCGCGCAGGTCGCCGATCACGTAATGCGCGCCGGCGACGAACACGTGCGAGTTGGCGATGGCCGCGATGCCGTAGAGCATGTTGAAGAAACCGTCGACGAACATCAGGATGGCGGCGAAGAAGATGAGCCCGTAGCCGCGGTCTTGCGCGTGGCGTCCGCCCGCGCCGCCGGCTGGCTTCATGGTTGCCGTAGTCATGGTGACCTCCAGGGTCAGAGCCGTCTGGACCCGCCGGTGCTTGGCCCCCTTTCCGTTCCGCCGCTACGCGAGCGGCTTGGGCGCGAGCACTGATCGCGGGCCTATGCCTCACCTTCACCGTCAATTGGCGGCGAATGCGTATTCAGGGCCGGAGGTCCCGACGTAGGGGGGCCGTTTGGCCAGGCACAAACGACCACAGCACGCCAAATGACCAGAATCAGGGCGCCAAGGGCCTCGAATCGCTCGCGGCGCGACGGGAAAAGGCATCATCCGTCGTGGGTGATGCCGGCCCCTGCACGCTGCCGGAGGATTCGGATCATCGGGCGTGCAAAAATGAGGCCGGCGGGGGCAGCAGGGTCAGCATTGCGGGGGCCCGGCTTGATCTTGGTGGGGGCGTAGGGATGGCCGAGGACGGCGCGGGAGCCGGCCCGTCGGCGGGCGCTCGCGCGGCTGGCGCGGCGTCGGCTGGCGCGGCGCCGGCTCGCGCGGGACTGGTGCTCATTTCGCTGATCCTGGTGGAGTCCGTCGCCAACATGAACCTGGCCGTGGCCAACGTCGCGCTGCCTGATATCGGCAAGGCGTTCGATTCCGGACAGGCCGCCATCGACCTGATCGCCGTCGGATTCTCGCTCGGCCTGGCCTGCTCGGTGCTGTACCTGGGCGCCCTGGGGGACCGTTACGGCCGGAAGATGATGCTCATGCTGGGCGTGGCATTGTCGGTTCCCGCGTGCCTGCTGTCCGCCTACGCGCCGACCGACGACGTGCTGATCGCGGCCCGGATTCTCGGCGGGGTGGCGGCGGGCATGGCCTACCCGACCACACTCGCCGTGATCACGGCCCTGTGGTCCGGGCCTGCGCGCACCCGGTCGATCGCCTTGTGGGCGGGCCTGGGCAGCGCCATCGCCGCGCTCGGCCCGCTGATCGCCGGGGCGCTGCTACTGAGCTTCTGGTGGGGCTCGGTGTTCCTGGTCACGCTGCCGCTGGCCGTGGTGGCCCTGGTGATGGCGCTGGTCTTCGTGCCGGCCCACGTCAACGAGACCACCGACCCGGTCGACAACCTGGGCGGCGTCCTGTCCGCGCTGTTCGTGGCGGCGCTGATCCTTTCGATCAACTTCGCGCCCGTCCCGGACACCGGTGCCCTGGTCCTGGGACTGGCGGTCACCGCGGCCGCCGCGGCCATCGCTTTCATCATCCGGCAGCGCCGGGCCCGCAATCCGCTGTATGACCTGCACGTCGCCGGGCGGCGGGTCTTCTGGGTGGCGGCGGTCGGGGGGATCATCGTCTTTGGCGCGCTGATGGGCGGCCTGTTCATCGGCCAGCAGTACATGCAGAACGTGCTCGGCTACTCCACGCTGGACGCCGGGCTCGCGATCTTGCCCATGGCCGCGTTCATGGTGCTGGTCGCCCCCGGCTCGGCCAAGCTGGTGAACCAGCGCGGCTCCCGGCTCACCCTCATCGTCGGCTTCGCGTTCCTCCTGCTGGGCTTCCTGGCGATGCTCCTGCTGTGGAAGCAGCACATCCCGTACTGGAAGGTCGGCCTGGCCTACGCGCTGATCGGGATCGGAGTCGGGCTGGCCGGCACCCCCGCCTCGCATTGCCTGACCGCCTCGGTCCCGGTCCGGCGCGCCGGGATGGCCTCAGGCACCGCCGACCTGCAGCGCGACCTAGGCGGCGCGATCATGCAGTCGATCTTCGGCGCCCTGCTCGCGGCGGGCTACGCCACCGCCTTCACCGCGGCGATCGCCGCGGCACCCAACAAGCAGCAGATCACCACCACCGTCCAGAACGAGCTGATCAAGTCCTTCTCCAGCGCTGCCGATGCCGCCAAGCGGTACCCGCAGTACGCCAGCCAGATCACCGCCGCGGCGAAAACGTCGTTCCTGAAGGGCGACCAATGGGCCTACACAGCAGGAATCATCGCGATCCTGGTGGGGCTGGCGCTCGTCTTCTTCCTGTTCCCCAAGAAACAGCAGGAGGAGGACCTGCTTGCTCGCTACCACGGTCAGGCCACGACCAAGCAGGCGGTTTCACCGCCTGCCAGCGCCAGGCACCCGCAATGATCCGGCCCAGCGGGGCCGGGCCAGGCAAATAGCTTGACGGGAGCACAGTTGCGGGCAGCCAGCCGGAGGGCCGGCTCCCTCCTCGTCGGGACCACCGCGGTGCCCGCCCTTCCGCGGCGGGGGACACACCGCGGCCGGCATCCCCCACCGGGGGCGGGTTATTCGTTAGCTTGGTCATCATGGCGACACGTGCGCCCAAAGGCTCGACCCGCCCGCAGGGCGGCGGCTCCGGTGAATTCCGCGCGGAGCCGGACCGGCCTGCCCGGCGTAAGCCCGCTACCTCGTCCGGGCGCTCCGGCGCGTCCCGTGCGGGGACCGGACCGAAGGCACGCAGCGCCAGCTCAACCGCGAATCGCAACCGCAGCCGAGGCGGCAGGCGCCCTGCGGCCAGGGCACGCAAGGGAGCCAAGGGCCGCCGCCCGCAGTCGCGTCGGCAGACGCACGACCCGATCGTGATCCTCGTTGAGTGGATCGGGCACGCGGTCGCGGCGGCGTGGATGGTGATGGCCGGCCTCGCGGGCCTCACGGCGCGCCGGTTCGGTCACAGTGCCCGGGACCTCGATCCCGAGCACCGCCGGGACGGTGTCGGGCTGCTCTGGCTGGCCGTGGCTATCGTGCTGGCCGCCAGCATCTGGTGGGGGATGGACAACCTGGTCGGCCGGTCCATCTCGGCGTTCGTGCACGGCGCCGCGGGCGCGGCGTCCTGGCTGACCCCCCTGCTGGCCGCGCTGATCTCCTGGCGGTACCTGCGCCACCCCGAACGCAACTCCGAGGCCGGCCGGGTCGTCATCGGCTGGGCCACGCTCACCATCGGTGTGCTCGGCCTGGTGCACTTCGCCAACGGCATGCCGTCGCCCTCGGACGGCGAGGTGGCCATGCGCCACGCGGGCGGCCTGGTCGGGTTCGCCGTATCCGTTCCGCTGGCCAGGGTGCTGACGGCCTGGGTGGCGGCGCCCATCCTGGCCCTGGTCGCCGGGTTCGGCGTCCTGGTCATCACGGGCACCCCGGTGCACCGGATTCCCGAGCGGATGGAAGAGGCCCGCGAGTTCTTCGGCCGCCGCACCCGCGTCCTCGGCGAGGACGCGGATTACAGCCAGGAGTTCGGCGAGGAGGGCGGCGAAGAGGCCACCCCGCTCGACGGCGGCGGCAAGCGTATCCGCGGCCAGCTGGCCCGGGCCGCGCGCGGCGCCCGCACCGCCATCGAGGGCGGCGACCGGGTCAAGCCGTACGACTCGCCGCTGCTGGACGCCGAGGCGCGCGCCCGGCGCGGCACGATGGAAGATCCCGCCGCCGGGCTCGGTGCTGGCCAGCCCGGTGCGGCCGTCCCGGCTGGCGACGTGAGCCCGGTCGGCCCGGACACCGATGAGGGCCTGCTGGAAGCGCTCGGCTTCCTGCCCGGTACGTCCGGGACACCCGGGCCTCACGGCATGCCGGGCCTGCCCGGGGCCGATCACACCGACCACTCCGACCACGCCGAGCCCGGGCCCGGCGCCAGCTACCCGGGAGGTCCCGCAGGGGTCACGGCCGCTCATGATCCGTTCCGGCGCCCGGAGCAGCTCACGCTGACCGGCGCCGCCGACGACAGTTACACGCTGCCCCCGGCTGCCCTGCTGCGCCCCGGTTCCGCGCCGAAGGCCCGGACCAAAGCCAACGACCTCATGGTGGCCGCCCTCTCCGAAGTGCTCGAGCAGTTCAACGTAGACGCGCAGGTCACTGGGTTCACCCGGGGCCCGACGGTGACTCGGTACGAGATCGAGCTCGGGCCGGCGGTCAAGGTGGAGCGGGTCACCGCGCTGAGCAAGAACATCTCCTACGCGGTCAAGAGCGCGGACGTGCGGATCATCTCCCCGATCCCGGGCAAGTCCGCGATCGGCGTCGAGATCCCGAACTCCGATAAGGAGATCGTCAGCCTCGGCGACGTGCTGAGGTCCCCCGTCGCGACGGGGGACCAGCACCCGATGGTGGTCGGCCTGGGCAAGGACGTCGAGGGCCGCACGGTGGTGGCGAACGTGGCCAAGATGCCGCACATGCTGATCGCCGGCGCTACTGGATCGGGGAAAAGCGTCTGCATAAATGGTCTGATCACCTCGGTGCTGACGCGTGCCACCCCGGACGAGGTGCGGATGATCCTGGTCGACCCGAAGCGGGTTGAGCTGAGCATCTACGAGGGCATCCCGCACCTGATCACCCCGATCATCACGAACCCCAAGAAGGCGGCCGAGGCGCTGGAATGGGTCGTGGGGGAGATGGAGCGCCGCTACGACGATCTGGCCGCCTCGGGCTTCCGGCACGTGGACGACTTCAACAAGGCGGTCCGGGCCGGCAAGCTGACCGCCCCGCCCGGCAGCGAGCGGGTCTACCGGCCCTACCCGTACCTGCTGGCCATCGTGGACGAGCTGGCCGACCTGATGATGGTCGCGCCGCGCGACGTCGAGGATTCTGTGGTCCGGATCACCCAGCTCGCCCGGGCGGCCGGCATCCACCTGGTACTGGCCACCCAGCGGCCCAGCGTGGACGTGGTGACCGGGCTGATCAAGGCCAATGTCCCGTCCCGGCTCGCGTTCGCCACCTCCAGCCTCACCGACAGCCGGGTCGTGCTGGACCAGCCCGGCGCGGAAAAGCTGGTCGGGCAGGGGGACGCGCTGTTCCTGCCCATGGGGGCCAGCAAGCCGATGCGGCTGCAGAACGCGTTCGTCTCGGAGAAGGAAATCCGGGCTATCGTCGCCCACTGCAAGAAGCAGGCCGAGCCGGACTACCGCGAAGACGTGGCCGCGGCGCCGGAGCGCTCCCGGGAGATCGACTCCGACATCGGTGACGATCTGGAACTGCTGGTCCAGGCGGCAGAGCTGATCGTCAGCACCCAGTTCGGCTCCACCTCGATGCTGCAGCGTAAACTGCGCGTCGGTTTCGCCAAGGCCGGCCGGCTGATGGACCTGCTGGAAAGCCGGGGTATCGTCGGTCCCAGCGAGGGCTCCAAGGCGCGGGACGTGCTGCTCAAGCCGGACGAGCTGGGTGAAGTTCTCAGCTCGCTGCGCGGCGATTGAGCTGCGGCAGGGGTGGGCAAGGTAGCCTGCGGACGCCGCCGGATTTCCGCCAAATAGCGGTCACAGGTTAACAGCCGCTTCACTTCGGCAGCCCTGATGACGTCTACACTTAGTGATGGCTCCCGTACACGGAGACGATCATGACAACGCCAGTGGAGGCGCAGCGTGAGCATCGGTGACACCCTGGCGGACGCACGCCGTCAGGCTGGTCTCACCGTGACGCAGGTCGCAGATAGGACCCGGATCAGGGAAACCATCATCCGGGGCATCGAGCAGGACGACTTCTCGGCCTGCGGCGGCGACTTCTACGCCCGGGGGCACATCCGGAGCATTGCGTCGGTGGTCGGCATCGATCCGGTTCCGCTGATCCGCGAGTACGATGAGGCGCACGGTGCCCCGGAAGCGATGCGGGCGGCCGACGTGTTCGAGCCGTCCACCCCGCTGCGGATCAAGGAACGGCGCTCGCTGAACTGGAGCGTCGCCATGATCCTGGCCCTGCTGGTGATCGTCGGCTATGGCGCCTACCACCTGGTGTCGTCCTCCTCGTCCTCCTCGTCCTCCCACGGCAAGGCGGCGGCCGCGCTGGCGGCCCCGACCCGGCACCCCACACCCAAGCCCAGCTCGCCGTCCCCGACCCGGACGGCACCGGCCAGCCACGATGTGATCATCCACCTGAGCGCCGTCGAGGACTGCTGGGTCTACCTGACCAGCGACCAGGGCAACAACACCATCTACAGCGGTGTCGTCTCGGCTGGCTCCACCCAGACCTGGAAGGAGACCCAGGACGTCAGCCTGCGCCTGGGCAACCCGGCCGGGGTGGTGCTGACCGTCAACGGGAAGAAGCAGTCGCCGGGCACCAGCCAGCCGGTCACGCTCACCCTGGGCCCGGGCCAGCAGGTCTCCGGGCAGCCCGCGGCCGGCAACGCCAGCTAGCGCTCCTGCGACGGCCTGGTCCCGGCCGGTGCCGCAGTGGCCGGCCGCTGCCGTTCCGGAATTTCCTTAACGAGAGTCGCTGTGGGCTCCCACTTCCCTCCGGGTGCCCCGCGGCGCTCGCCGACGGCCCCCGCGGTGCCGGCGGTGCCGTAATCTGCCCGTGTGCCTTCCTCATCCCGCGGGCCGTCGCGCGCGCCGGGTTCGCCCGTACCCGGTGACGACGGCGCGGCCCGCCGCACCGTCAGCCTGATCACGCTCGGCTGCGCCCGGAACGAGGTCGATTCGGAGGAGCTGGCCGGCCGGCTGGCGGCGGGCGGCTGGGAAGTCGCCGCCGACGGCGAGGACGCGAGCGTCGTCATGGTCAACACTTGCGGCTTCATCCAGGCCGCCAAGCAGGAGTCCATCGACGAACTGCTCGGCGCGGCCGAGTCCGGGGCCAAGGTCGTCGCGGCGGGCTGCCTGGCCGAGCGCTATGGCAGCGAGCTCGCCGATGCGCTCCCGGAAGCCCAGATTCTCAGCTTCGACGACTACGGCGACATCGCGACGCGCCTGGACGACGTGCTGGCCGGCCGGCGCAAGGCCGCGCACACACCACGGGACCGCCGCACCCTGCTGCCGATCAGCCCCGCCGACCGGCCCAGCGGCGCCGCGCCCGCGGCCGCCGCCGCATCCAGCGGCCCAGGTGACCTGCCGGAGGGCCTCGCGCCCGCCTCCGGCCCCCGCCCCGTACGCCGCCGCCTGTCGCACGGGGTCGTGGCACCGCTGAAGATCGCTTCCGGGTGTGACCGGCGCTGCTCCTTCTGCGCGATTCCCGCGTTCCGCGGTGCGTACCTCTCGCGCCGGCCGCACGAGCTGCTGGCCGAGGCCGAATGGCTGGCCAGCCAGGGCGTCCGGGAGCTGTTCCTGGTCAGCGAGAACTCCACCTCCTACGGCAAGGACCTCGGCAACCTGCGCCTGCTGGAGGAAGTCCTGCCGCTGCTGGCCGAGACCCCTGGCATCGACCGGGTGCGGATCAGCTACCTGCAGCCGGCCGAGCTGCGGCCCGGGCTCATCGAGGCCATCGCCGGCACCCCGGGCGTGGCTCCGTACTTCGACCTTTCCTTCCAGCACGCCAGCGGCTCGCTGCTGCGCGCGATGCGCAGGTTCGGTGACCGCGAGCGCTTCCTCAACCTGCTGGAGCGGATCCGGGCCATCGCGCCGCAGGCCGGCGTCCGGTCCAACTTCATCGTCGGGTTCCCCGGCGAGACCCCCGACGACCTGCGCGAGCTGGAGCTGTTCCTCAGCAGCGCCCGGCTGGATGCCATCGGCGTTTTCGGCTACTCCGACGAGGACGGCACCGAGGCCGCGTCCCTGCCGGGCAAGCTGCCCGCCGACGAAGTGGCCCGCCGCGTCGAGGAGATCGCTGACCTCGCCGAGGAGCTGATGGCCCAGCGCGGCGCCGAGCGGATCGGTGAAACCGCCGAGGTCATCATCGAGGAGCGGCTCGGTGACGGCCTGTTCGAGGGCCGCGCCGCGCACCAGGCGCCTGAGGTCGACGGGACCACGACGGTCCAGGCCGACGCGGACCTCACCCCAGGCCAGCTGGTCCGGGCCACGGTCGTTTCCTCCGACGGAGTGGATCTCGTAGCCACGGCCCAGGCTGTGCCGGCGGCCGCCCCGGTGGCCCGCTCGCTGGCGGACCGGAGTTGAGCACTCCCGGGCCGGCTGCGCAGCCGCCCGGGCCAGCCGGGGCGGATCATAGTCCCGTTCCGCCTGCCCACCAGCCGGGCGTCGCTCCCGGCCTGGTGAACGTGGCTAACGTGCTCACCATCGTGCGTATCGTCCTGGTGCCCCTGTTCGTGACCTGCCTGGTCGCGGGCGGCACCTCGGGGCGGATCGCCGCCTTCGTGCTGTTCTGGATCGCCTCGGCGACCGACTTCTTCGACGGGCGCCTGGCCCGGCAGCGCGGGCTCGTGACCGACTTCGGCAAGATCGCCGACCCGATCGCCGACAAGGCGCTGACCGGCGCGGCGCTGATCACCCTGTCGGTGCTGCACGAGCTCGCCTGGTGGGTCACGGCGCTGATCCTGGTACGCGAGGTGGGGATCACGCTGCTGCGCTTCGCCGTCATCCGCCGTGGCGTGATCGCGGCCAGCCGGGGCGGCAAGCTCAAGACCCTGCTGCAGATGGTGGCGATCAGCCTGTACCTGCTGCCGGGGCCGTTCGGTGTCGCCCGCCCCATCGTGATGGGCATCGCCGTCGCGGTGACGCTGGTGACCGGGGCCGACTATGTCCTGCGCGCGGCCCGGCTGCGCCGGGCGGACCCAGCGCCGTAGCCTCGGGGCAGCACGGGACACGGCCACACCGGGGAGCGCAATGACCGAAAATAGTCCGGTGAACGACGACATGCGGATGCTGGCCACGCAGGTGATCACGCTGCTCCGATCGGCCGGGCAGACGGTCGCCGCCGCCGAATCGCTGACCGGCGGCCTCGTCATGGCCGGGCTGACCACGGTCCCCGGGGCGTCCTACGCCGTCCGGGGCGGCGTCGTCAGCTACGCGACCGACCTCAAGGCCGCCCTGCTCGGCGTCCCCCGGGCGATGCTCGACGAGCACGGGGCGGTCTACCCCGGCGTGGCCGCGGCCATGGCCGACGGGGTGCGCCAGCGGCTGATCGCTACCTTCGGCGTGGCCACCACCGGGGTGGCCGGGCCAGATCCGCAGGATGGCCAGCCGGTCGGCACCGTTCACATCGCGGTCAGCGCGGAAGAAGACACGGTGGTTCGAACCCTGGCGCTTGACGGCGACCGAGACCGGATCCGTAGGCTGACGGTAGAGCGCTCGCTGGCCCTCCTGCTCGGCCGTATCCGGGAAGACATCCGGTGATTACAGCGTTACGTCAGAAGCGAAAGGACCGTTGCCGGCTCCCGGACTGGTCATCCGGACAGGTACCGTGGGGGGTAACGGGTCTGCCTCGGGAAGGAGTGCGACGATGGTTTTGCTTCGTCACTTGCTCGGTGACGTGCTGCGTCGGCTGCGCCTGCGGCAGGGTCGGACCCTGCGAGAGGTCTCAGCCTCGGCCAGGGTCTCACTGGGTTATCTGTCTGAAGTAGAGCGGGGGCAGAAGGAGGCTTCTTCGGAGCTGCTGGCAGCGATCTGCAGCGCCCTGGGAATTCCTCTTTCTCAGGTCTTCCGTGAGGTCGCGGACAACTTCGCGCTGGCCGAGCTGCAGAATGAGCCCGTGCTCGAGGCGCCCAGGGAGCCGAAGCTGCCCGCTGGCAGCCAGGTCACCGTGGGCGTCGTGCGCAACGCGGGATTCAGCCCGGACGACATGACCTCTGACCCGGCTGCCGACTTTGGCGCGGTCGAATCCCACGTACATGAAGCAACTGACATGGTGCCGGTGTAACCGGCTCCGGTTCAAATAGCTGCCAAACGGCGGGCGCGGCGAGGCCGCGCCCGCCGTTCGCGTCTCCGGCCTCAGTTCGCGTGTCCCGTGCCCGCGGTTTGGACTGGCCCTCAGGCCCGGCCTGCCCAGGCCCTGCCTTACCCCAGGCCCTGCCTTACCCCAGGCCCGGCCCTGCCCCGTAGGGCCCGGCCTTACCCCAGGCCCGGCCCTACACCCAGGCCCGGCCTCACCCCAGGCCCGGCCCTGCCCCCAGGCCCGGCCTTACCCCAGGCCCGGCCCTACACCCAGGCCTGGGGGTTGTCCGTGAGCGCCTGCACTCTGGCGGGCAGCTCACCCGAGACGATGTGCGCGAGCGTTACCTCTTCCAGGATGGCGCGCTCGTTGGCCCGCAGCGCGATCCACACCTGCTGCAGCGGCTTAGCGGCCCCGGGGTAGTCGATGTTCTCCGGGCGCTCACCGCGAACGCCGAGCAGCGGCCCGTCGATGGCGCGGATGATCTCGGCCAGCGAGATCTCGGCGGCGGGCCGGGCGAGCCAGAAGCCGCCCTCCGGCCCCCGCTGGCTGCGAATCAGCCCGGCGCGCCGGAGCTGGGTCAGGATCGTCTCCAGGAACTTGCCCGGTATCTGCTGCGCGCGCGCGATCCGATCCGCCGTAACGTGGCCGTCGGTAGCTGAGGCGAGTTCGATTGCCGCGCGCAACGCGTAGTCCGCGCGGGCTGAAAGGCGCATGCCCAGCATTATGCAGCCTGGCAGCCCCAAAACCCGCATCGGCGGGCGTAGCGTAGTACTGAAGGGGCGTAGCGTAGTACTGAGAGGCTCGGCGAGCCGGGCCCGGAAGGGCGTTGAGTCCAGTCCCTGCTGACGCTTTCCTTCTCAGCCGAAGGAGCTGTCAGGTGAATGTTCGTCTTGATCGTGCGGGCAGCGAGACGTATTCGTACCCGCGGTTGCGTCGCTGAGATGGCTGGCGACAGGCATAGGCGGATGGTGGCTGCGCTGTCTGGTGGGGGAGATGGGTGGTCCTCTGCCCGGCTGTGCGCGGTGTGCCCGGGGATCGTGGGGGTCAATGGTGCCGGAGTCATGCTCATGTCGGGTGACGTACCGCGAGGGTCGTTGAGCAGCACCGATGATGTTAGCCAGCTGATCGAGGAGCTGCAGTTCACGCTGGGCGAGGGCCCGTGCGTGGATGCTTACCAGCAGGACAGGGTGGTGGCCGAGCCGGATCTGGCCGAGCCGGTGGCCGAGCGGTGGCCCGCGTTCACCCCGCCGGCGCTGCAGGCGGGCGTGCGGGCGGTATTCGGGTTCCCGCTGCGGGTCGGCACGGTGCGGCTGGGGGCGCTCAACTTCTACCGCGACCGGCCGGGCGTGCTGGACCGCGAGCAGCACGCTGACGCGCTGGTCGCGGCCGACTTGGCCGCCCGCTGGGTGCTGGACACCCAGGCCGGGGCACCCTCCGGGGTGGTGGCAGAAGAGCTGGAGGTCGGCGCCGACTTCCATTTCGCAGTGCACAATGCGGCGGGTATGGTCTCGGTCCAGGAGGAGATCAGCGTCGCCGAGGCGCTGATCCGGCTGCGGGCGTTCGCGTTCGGCAATAATCGCCTGCTCGCCGACGTCGCTGATGACGTTGTCGCTCGCCGGGTGAGGCTGGCATGAGCCCCGCTTACCCGGCGCGGCCGGGCGGGGACAGACCGCCACAAGGATGGACGCCGCGGCCCGGCCCTCGGTCTGCTGGCCCGGCGGCCCTGACGGGCCGCCGGAAGTGCGAGAGGTGACTCGAGATGTTGCAAGCAGCCGACGCGATTCGATCACTCGCCGAGATGGCCGACACTCTCGTTGACGACTACGACGTCGTTGACCTGCTGACCGGGCTCGCGGACCGATGCGTCAACGTGCTGGGCGTCGCCGCGGCCGGGGTGATGCTGGTCTCTCCCGGGGGCAATCTGGGGCTGGTGGCCTCCTCTAGCGAGACGATGCGCCTGCTGGAGTTGTTCGAGCTGCAGGCCCAGGAAGGCCCCTGCCTGGATGCCTTCCGCACCGGGGAGCGCGTCGAGCATCAGGATCTGGAGGCCGAGTCCGGCCGCTGGCCGTCCTTCTCCGCCGCCGCCCTCGGGGAAGGTTTCCGGTCGGTGTCTGCCCTGCCGCTGCGGTTTCGTGACGACACCCTCGGTGCCCTGAACCTCTTCAGCGTCACGCAGATCCCGATGGCCGAAGGCGACGTCATCGTCACCCGCGCCTTCGCGGACCTCGCCACCCTCAGCATCGTGCAGCATCGTGCCAGCGCCGGGGCCCAGCTTGTGAACGAGCAGCTCTCTGTTGCCCTGACCAGCCGCGTGGCAATCGAGCAGGCCAAGGGCGTGGTCGCAGAGCGCGCCGGCGTCGACCTGGCCGAGGCCTTCTCCCGGCTGCGGGCCTACGCCCGCAAGAGCAACCTGCGGCTCACCGATGTCGCCGAGGCGGCCGTGGCCGGCACCCTCGATCTCGATCCGCTGGCGTGGGCCCGCGGCAAACGTTGGTGAACCTCTTGACCGGGCTCACCGGCCTGGGTACGGCAGCGGTCACCCCTCCGGATCTGCCTCGCCGACCGGGTCCTGGGCCGCGCGGCCGTCATCGCCGGGCTGAAGGTCGGCTTCCAAGATCGCGGTCGATCCGGCTGGGCGGGTACGGACGTCCCTGCAGCGCTGCTCAAGCCGGTGCAGTGACTCGCTGTCGCCGAGCGGGAATACCGCCGCCAAGCGCGCGCTTTCCCGTACCGCGGGCAGGTCCAGCACCGCATCGACCAGGCTCGCGCGGCGGCCTGGAGCGATGTGCCCGGACTCCGCGCGCAACGACGCCCGGGCGGTTCCGCCGGATCCTCCGGAGATGATCACCTCGGCTGCGGCGACGGTGCGGCCGCCGTCACTGATCTCGACGTGCTGATACCAATCATGGGCGGCCATGTGATGCCTCCAGACGTCGTTCAAGATGCAGCTGCGGGTGCGCGGCCCGGCCTTCCTTCGGGGCAGCCGGTGCCGGAAGAAGCGCAGGCGGGGGGCGATGGGGGGGGCAGTTCGCGCGCTGCACCGTCCACAGCGCCAAGGTCAGCGCCTCGAACCGGCACAGGTGCCGCGACAGCACCGCGGCATCCACCCACTGGGTCAGCGCAGGCCCCTTTCCGCGGACCGCGTCACCGCCTGCGCCGGCGATGGTGGCGCCCGCCAGGACGTCGATTCGCTCGCTCATGGACGCTCCGAAGTCACTGAGGTGATGAGCGGCGAGCAGGCAGGGTCCGGGCCCGCCCCAACCGCATATTTAGCTAACAGCTAACGGCATTCTGCGAATCTGGCGCAAGGGTCCTGGCGCGGGAGTTGCCTTCCAGGCCGGCTTTCCGGCGAAGCGGGCGAGGGACGGGGGTTCCCCGGAGGGCGTCGTGCCGATGGCCGGTAATGCGGGTAAGTTCGGCATCGCCAGCCGTCGCAGGACCGAGAGGGTGACCGTGAGCGCAGACGCCGAGCCCAGTGTGTACTCACTGCTGGTTGACGGCACCACGATCAGGATCCGGCCCGCGCGGCCGGACGACTTGGACGTGGTGCGGGAGATGCACGAGAAGCTGTCCCCGGACAGTCTCTACATGCGTTTCTTCAGCCTGAGCCCGCGCGCGGGCCAATGGGAGGCGCGCCGGCTCTGCCGTGAGCCCGCGCCGGACCACGCTGCGCTGCTCGCCCTGAGGGACGGTGAGCTGATCGGCTGCGGCAGTTACGAGTGCGACGATCCCCCGTCCAAGTCGGCTGAGGTCGCCTTGGCGGTCGCCGATGACATGCACCACCGTGGTGTTGGCACACTGCTGCTGGAGCACCTGGTCTCGCTGGCCCGCAGGCGCGGCCTGCACGCTTTTACCGCGGAGACGCTGAGCGAGAACGCGCCCATGCTGAGAGTGTTCGCCGAGGCCGGGCTGCAGGCGCAGCGCACCCTGGCCGACGGCGTGTACAGCCTCACCTTCCCGTTGCCGGCCGGCGAGGCGGACGTCGCCCTCGCCAGCTACCGCGACGCGGTGGCCGAGCGGGAGCGGTCAGCCGACGTGGCCAGCCTGCGACACGTCCTGGCGCCAGCCTCGGTCGCGGTCATCGGCGTCAGCCGGCGGCCCGGTTCAGTCGGGCGGGTTATCCTGCACAACATCGTGAGCGGCGGCTTCCCCGGTCCGGTGTACGCGGTCAACCCGGCCGCAACCGAACTGGACGGTGTTCCCTGCGTCCCGTCGGCCGCCGCGCTGCCCCGGGACGTCGACCTGGCGGTCATCGCCACACCGGCGGCGGCGGTGGCCGGTATCGCTGAGGAATGCGGGCGGCGGGGGGTCAAGGGCCTGGTGGTTCTCGCGGCCGGATTCGACAGCGCGGGCCGCGAGGAGCTGCTGAGCATCTGCCGCCGCCACGGCATGCGGATGGTCGGGCCGGCCAGCTTCGGGGTGGCCGACACCAGCGCAAGGCTCGACGCGACGTTCGCGGGCCACCATCTCAGGCCGGGAAGCGCTGGCCTGGCGCTGGAGTCGACCGGTGGCGCCGGCTTCGCCCTGGCCGGGCACCTGTCGCGGATCGGCGTCGGGATCTCCTCCCTCGTCTCGTTCGGCGACAAGGACGACGTGGCCGGCACCGACATGCTGCGGTGGTGGGAGTCCGACCCGGCGACCAAGCTGGCCCTGCTCTATCTTGAGTCGATCACGAACCCGCCCAAGTCCGCCCGCACCGCCCGCCGGGTCGGCCGCAGTATGCCGGTCCTGACCGTGATCGCGGGCCGGTCGGCGACGGGCTGGCGCCTGGCCGAGGCCCGCCCCTCGCCGGCTACCCCGCTGCTCACCAGGCAGGCCCTGTTCCAGCAGGCCGGGGTGATCGCCACCGCGAACCTCGGCGAGCTGCTCGACACCGCGGTCCTGCTGGCCTCGCAGCCGGCACCCGCCGGGCCCAGGGTCGCCGTGGTGTCCAACACCCGCGGCGTCGCGGTGCTCGCCGCCGACGCGTGCAGCGACGCGGGCCTGCACGTTGCCCGCCTGGCCTGGGAGACCCAGCGGGCGCTGCGGGACCTGCTTCCCCGCGGGGCCACGGTGGTCGGGCCGGTCGACACCACCCTGCTGATCGGCCCCGGAATCTTCGGCCGATGCCTGGAGCTGGCCGGGGCCGATCCGGGCGTCGACGCGGTGCTGGCGCTGACAGCCGGGAGCGCGGGCGGCGACCCGGCTCCCGAGGTGCCCGCCGCGCGGCTACCCGTACCGGTCGCCGCCGCAGTGCTGGACCAGGCGGAAGCGGTCCGGCTGCTCCCGGGCCCGGACGGGGACTCCCCCGCCGTTCCGGCCTTTGCCTACGCCGAGTCCGCCGCCCGCGCTATCGGCCACGCCGCCCGCTACGGCATGTGGCGGGCGGTCCCGCCCGGAAACGTGCCCAGCCTCGACGGCTTGCGCCAGGACCGGGCGAAGGATCTGGTCGCGGAATATCTGGCCGGCTGGCCGGCCGGCGGCTGGCTGCCGCTGGACCCGACCGTGGAACTCCTCGGCTGCTACGGCGTGCCGCTGGCCGACAGCATCGGGGTGGTATCGGAGGACGCCGCCGTCGAGGCGGCCACAAGGTTCGGGGGCCCGGTCGCGCTCCGGGCGGACGTGCCCGGCCTGGTCCGCGCGCGTGGCGCCGGCGCCCTGCTGATCGATCTGCACGGTGCGGACGAGGTGCGGCGCGGGTTCCGCTCGCTGCGCGAAGCGTTCGGCAACCGGCTGACCGGGGTCATCGTCAAGCCGATGGTCGACGGCGGCACCGAGGTGATGGTCAGCATGCTGCACGAAGTGGTCGCCGGCCCGCTGGTGCTATTCGGGGCCGGCGGTGCGGCCGCCGATGCGCTGGCTGACCGCGCCGCGCGGCTCGCCCCGCTGACCGACTCCGATGCCGACGAGCTGATCCGCTCCATCCGCGCCGCCCCGCTCCTGCTCGGGCGCCCCGGTGCCCCCGGCGCGGATCTCGCCGCGCTGCGGGACCTGCTGTTGCGCGTCTCCCAGATGGCCGACGACCTGCCGCAGATCGCTGAGCTCGAGCTGAGCCCGGTCTTCGCCCGCCCGGACGGCGTGCAGGCCGTCGATGCCCGGATCCGCCTTCAGAGCGCCGTCGACCCCGCAGACGCCCACCTCCGCCGGCTGCCCTGACCGCCGGTCAGCGGCGCGGGTCGACGGGCCGTTCGCGCGCCGCATGCTGGCTGCCACCGAAACGGATGCGGGCCGCATCACGCGGGCCGCATCGTGCCCTCATCCACCTCGTCAGCGGCGTGTTGCCCCGCACGCGCGCCCGGTTGTCACCGTCACCCTTCTGCCGTGCCCCGCACATCATGCCGGCCTGAGTCCCTGCTTCGGCGAGGACCTTGGTCCCTATCGGGCGCCGGGAAATCACCCTGGGCTGGATGTGTCGCAAAACGGACATAGCGGACCCAGGCCGCCCGTCTCAGATCGCGGCCAGAGGTGGGTGGTAGATATGAATTCAGTCTCATACACAGCGCTGACGCCGTTGTCGTTCCTTCAGCGGTCGGCCCGGGTATGGCCGGACAAGACCGCCGTGATCTACGGCAGTCGGCGGCTGACCTATGCGGGGTTCGCGGCCGAGACCCAACAGGTGGCCCTTGCGCTTCGGGCCAGCGGTGTGGAACCCGGCGACCGGGTCGCCTATTTGATGCCCAATGTGCCTGAGCTGCTTATCGCCCATTTCGCGGTGCCGCTGGCGGGCGGAGTACTCGTGGCGATCAATACGCGGCTTGTCGCCGAAGAGGTGTCGTACATTTTGCGGCACTCGGGCGCGAAAATTCTTGTTGCCGACGCCGACCTGCTGCCTACGGCGCTGGCGGCTGCAGGCGACCTTGACACGGTGACCCACCTGGTGGTGAGCGAAGATACCGAGGCCGGGGCCACCAGTCCCGATATGTCTGCCGACCCCCGGCTCGTCGGCTACTCCGACTTTCTGCGGAGAGCGGCAGGGGACCTGCTGCCCTGGTCGGTCCCGGACGAGTCCGCTCCTATCTCGATTAACTACACGTCCGGCACCACCGGACAGCCGAAGGGCGTCATATATACCCACCGGGGCGCTTACCTGAACTCCTTCGCCCAGATCGTCCACTCCCGGCACGACGAGAACAGCGTTTACCTGTGGACCTTGCCGATGTTCCACTGCAACGGCTGGTGCACCCCGTGGGCGCTGACCGCCATCGGCGGCACCCAGGTATGCCTGCGCGAGGTGCGCGGCGATGCGATCTGGCAGCAGGTACGCGAGCACGGCGTCACCCACCTCAACGCCGCACCGACTGTCCTGACGAGCATCATGACCACGCCCGGAGCCGCGCCGCTGGACCGGCCGATCGTGGTCACCACCGCCGGCGCGCCGCCCAGTCCCACCACAATCGCCCACATGGAGCAAATGGGCTTCACAATCATCCACGTCTACGGGCTCACCGAAACTTACGGCCCGAATTCCGTCTGCCAGGCCCAGCCGCAATGGGCTGACCTGCCCGCCGACGAGCGGGCCACGCTGCAGGCCCGCCAGGGCGTCGGCATGATCCAGGCCGATACCCTGCGCGTCGTGGATGACCTGATGGCCGACGTCCCCGCCGACGGCGCCACGATGGGTGAGATCGTCATGCGCGGCAACACCGTCATGGCCGGCTACTACCTCGATCCGGACGGCACCGCCGAGGCATTCCGCGGCGGCTGGTTCCACAGCGGCGACCTTGGCGTCATGCACCCCGACGGGTACATCGAACTGCGCGACCGGGCCAAGGACATCGTCATCTCCGGCGGGGAGAACATTTCGACGATCGAGGTCGAGCAGGCGCTGATGAGCCACCCCTTCGTCCTGGAGGTCGCGGTCGTCGGGGTTCCCGACGAGAAGTGGGGGGAGCGCCCGAAAGCTTACGTCGTGCTGCGCGCCGGCACGAGCGCCACCCCGGAAGAACTGATGGTGCACGTGCGCACCAAGATTGCCGGCTACAAGGCACCTCGCGACATCGACGTCATCGTGACCTTGCCGAAAACCACCACCGGGAAAATCCAGAAGTACCTGCTGCGCGAACCGGAATGGGCCGGTCAGACGCAGCGTGTGAAGGGCTGAGCGGGCCCGCGCCCGACGGCGCCGGTGTGCTGTACTGGATCGGAGACCTCTCCGCTTCAGCCTGACGCGACGGAGAAAAGTCTCCATTTGGTGACCCGGCGCGTCCGGACCGCGGCGAAGGAGGCCCGATGGCCCAGCGGGTGCATGAGCCCCGGCGGGCGGACGCGCTGCAACCGTGACCGCATCCTCGCGGTCGCGCGGGAGGCCCTCGCCGCCTCCGGCGACGCGTCACTGAACTCGATCGCGAAGCAGGCTGGAGTCGGCCCCGGCACCCTGTACCGGCACTTTCCCAGCCGGACCGGCATCGTGCTCGCCGTCTACCCCCGCGACGTCCAGCAGCTCGTGGACGCTGCGCCGGCGCTGCTCAAGGAGCACCCGCCGGCCGCGGCGCTGCGGCTGTGGTTCGATCGCCTGGCCCACTACGGGCGGATCAAGCACGGCCTGGCCGGAGCACTGCACGCCGCCACCAGCGATGGCCTCGCGGGCGAGACCTACGGCCCGGTCATCGGGGCCATCGCCCTGCTGCTGCGGGCCTGCGAGGAAGACGGCAGCGTCCGGCCGGGCCTTGACCCCGACGAGATCCTGCTCCTGCTGGGCTTCCTGTGCCGGATCGACAACAGTCCTGACTGGGCGGTGCACGAAGACCGGCTGCTCGACATTGTGCTCGACGGCCTGCAGGCCCGCGCCCCGGCCGCCGGGCGGCCGGCGAAGTAGTTTGCCAGCTGGCTCCGGGCAGGCCAATCTAGGGGAAACTGAACCGCCCCTGATAGCGGCCCGCCCAGTGGAGGCCAGCAAAGGAGTGCTCGTGACCGGACCCGCGCAGCCCCCCGTGCCCGAGGGCGAGCTTCGCGTTTCGGACCAGGACCGGGACCGCACGCTCGAGCTTATCGGCCAGCACGCGGCCGAAGGCCGGCTAACGCTGGACGAGCATGAGGAACGTGCCAGCCTGGTCCTCCGGGCCAGGACCCGGGCTGACCTGGCCGCCGTGACCCGCGACCTGCCCGCCCTCGGCCAGCCGTCACCCGGACGGCCGTCGGCGACGGCCGGTTTGGCCCCCCCGCGCAAGGAGACCCGCTGGTTCGTCGCGATCATGGGCGGCTCCAAGCGGCGCGGCCGGTTCCGCCCGGCCTCGGTGGTGAACGTGTTGGCGATCATGGGCGGCGACGAGATCGACCTGCGCGACGCCGAGATCGACGCCAACGGCCTCACCATGAACATGTACGCGGTCATGGGCGGCTCGACCATCTACGTGCCCAACACCGTCGAGGTGGAGATCTCCGGCTTCTCGTTCATGGGCGGCAACGAGGATCGTGGCGTGGCGCACCAGCCCCGTCCCGGCGCTCCGGTCATCCACATCCGCAGCTTCAACCTCATGGGCGGTAACACGATCTGGCGGCTGCCGCCCGAGGCGCGGGGCCTGTCCCTGAAGGAGAGCCGGAGACTGGCCAAGGAGGCCGAGCGCGGCCGCCTGACCGCCGGCTGACCGCCCTCGGTGGCCCGCCCCCTGAATCGCCACCCGGCCCAGTGCGCACCGCCGCCCAGCCAGCCCGGGAGCTTGCTCAGCGACCGGTCGACGATCCCGCCGTCCGGGCGGACCAGCCGGGCTGGCCACGCTGCCCTGGCCGGGCACCGGCGGCTGGGGGGGATAGCCACCGGCGCCCGGGACTGGCCGGACCTGACGGCATGTCCCGGTCATTCCGGGACGCCAGGTCCGTAGCACCTGCGAGGCCCTGCGGGCCCCGGGGCCCGGCCGGCGTTCCCCCGGGCCGGGGGGCACAGGCCGGTTGTCGACAGTGTCAGCCATTCGGCGTGCTCAGCTCTCCGAGCCGGTGTTGAGCACGTTCTGCAGCTGGGTGTTGGCCTTGCTAACGGTAGCGGTGAAGTTGGCGCCCTGCACTAGATGCTGCCGTTCTGAGTGTCGTTGGCCAGCATGCCGGGGACGAATTCGGGCTTGTTCGACCCTGGTGTCGAGGCGCCCATCGGCCATACGGTGAGCGAGGCGGGGGCTGCGGAGCTCGACGACGCCGATGACGACGAACCGGAGCCGCAGCCGGCGACCGCGAGCGCGGCCGTCGCGCAGAGCGCCACCGCGCCGGGCCAAGCGGGCCTGGTGTGCCTGGCGAGGGATTTAATGGGTCTCACTGCTGGCTCTCCTTCCCCCCGGGCGGGACGCTGTAGAGATACGGGACGCTGTAGAGATGGGGAGACACGGCCGTACTGACAAAACTAATCGGAAACTTTCCTATAAGATAGTCCCGTTGCCGGATTGAAATATCAGACCCAACGGCAGTGTGGCCAGGGGGACAGGGAGAGGGACCGCGATGGAGCGCCGACCGGGTACGCCGAGCTTGCTGCGGGAGCTGAACGACCGCGCCGCCCTGGACCTGCTGCTGCCCGGGATTCCGCTGACGCGCACCCAGATCAGCGAGCAGACCCGGGTGTCCAAGGTGACCGTGGCCCAGATGCTGGCCCGGCTGGAGGAGCGCGGCCTGGTCACCGTGGTCGGCCAGCAGGAGGGCGGCCGCGGCCCGAACGCGGCGCTCTACTCTGTCGTGCCCTCGAGCGCCTATGTGGCCGGGCTCTACGTCGAGCTGGACGGCGTCAGCGCGGGGGTCGCCGACGTCACCGGGCGGGTCGTGGCCGAGGTCAGCGTCAACCCCAACGGCGCGGCCAACCCGGTCGAACTGGTCCGCGGTGCGGTCGACCGGGCCTGCCGCACGGCCGGGGTGCAGATGAGCCGGCTGAGCGCGTTCGTCATCGGCAGCCCGGGCGTCGTCGACCCCCAGACCGGTGACCCCAGCCTCGCGATCGACCTCCCCGAGTGGCACGAGGGCGTCCTCGGCTCCCTGCGCGGCGCGCTGAACCGGCCGGTGATCATCGAGAACGACGTGAACCTGGCCGCGATGGCCGAGCGGGCCTGCGGCGCCGCGCAGGGCCTGGACGACTTCGTCCTGGTGTGGATCGGCGTTGGTCTCGGGATGTCGGCGTTCCTCGGCGGCAAGGTGCACCGGGGGGCGGCCGGAGCGGCCGGGGAGATCGGCTACCTGCCGGTGCCCGGGGCGCCGCTGCCGGAAGACGTCCGCCACCCGGCCAACGGAGGTCTGCAGTCGCTGGTCGGCGCCAGCGTGGTGCGCATGCTGGCCGGCGTCTTCGGCTTCGCCGCGCCGACCGCCGAGCAGGCGGTCCGCGCCGCCGTGGCGGCGGCCGCGGATCACCACACCAGCGCGAACGGGAACGGCGGCCGGACGTCCGGGCCCGCGGCCCGCGCGAACGAGTTCCTCGGCGAGCTGGCCCGCCGTGTCGCGACCGGCGTCGCCTCGGTGGCCGTCGTCCTCGATCCCGGCCTGGTTGTGCTGGGCGGCGACGTGGGCCTGGCCGGCGGCGCGGCGCTCGCCAACCGGGTGGCCGCCGAAGTCGCACGCATCTGCCCCGCGAGCCCCCGCGTCGTGCCCACGGCGGTGACCGGGCCGCCGGTTCTGTGCGGTGCCATGCTCGCCGCCGTCGACCAGGCCCGCACCGACCTGCTCGACTCCGTCTAGTCCCCTGACCCGCCTGATCCGGGGAGCGTTTCCGGGGGCGTCCCGCGTCCACGGGGCCCGGCGGCCCCTAGTGTTTATTACCCCGTACTCTGCTGATCACATGCACCGGCTGATCATGGACACCGAGTTACCGCCGTCGTTGGCCACGTAGGCCGTATGAATACCGGGATCCACCGCCACCCCCTCCGGGTCTGAGCCCACCCTTACGGTGGCCGTTACCGTACTGGTGGCCCCGTCGATCACCGACACCGTGCTACCGCCGAAATCGGCTACGTAGACGGTGCGGGCAGCGGGATCCACCGCCACCCCGAACGGGCCGGAACCCACCGGGATGGTGCCGGTCACGGAGCCGGTGGCCGCATCGATCACCGACACCGTGCCACCGTCGTAGTTGGACACGTAGACGGTGCGGGCAGCGGGATCCACCGCCACCCATCCCGGGCCGTAGCCCACGGGGATGGTGCGGGTCACGTTGCCGGTAGCCGCATCGATCACCGACACCGTGCTATGGCTGCCAAAGTCGGCGTTGGCCACGTAGACGGTGCCGGCAGCGGGATCCACCGCCACCCCGAACGGGTACGCGCCCACCGGGATGGTGCGGGTCACGGTGCCGGTGGCCGCATCGATCACCGACACCGTGTCCTCGAATTCGTTGGCCACGTAGACAGTGCGGGCTGCGGAATCCACCGCTATCCCGGACGGGCCGGAACCCACCGGGATGGTGCGGGTTACGGTGCCGGTGGCCGCATCGATCACCGACACCGTGTCATCGGCGGCATTGGCCACGTAGACAGTGCGGGCTGCGGAATCCACCGCTATCCCGGACGGGCCGGAACCCACCGGGATGGTGCGGGTCACGGTGCCGGTGGCCGCATCGATCACCGACACCATGTCATCGGCCCGGTTGGCCACGTAGACGGTGTGGGCAGCGGAATCCACCGCCACCGCGTACGGGAGGCCGCCGACGGGGATGGTGCGGGTCACCCGGTAACGAACCGTCACCGGACTATGCGTCGGCGTCACCAGTGGCATCCCCGCCACCGCCACCGCCACCGCTGCAGCGCACCACCCACGCGCGGAAAACCACCCACCAACACCAGCGGCACCGCAAACGCCCCGTAGGCGCATAACCTCTCCAGTCCTGGCGAAACAGCCAGGCCCCGCCCGCGCATCATCCCACACTCAAAGCAACCGTACATTACTTTATGTAATTGAAACGAGAGGGCGTCCCCGTGCCCTCAGCTGACCGCGCACAGGACCCGATACCGCCCCGGCCCGCATAGCCGCTCGTTGGCCCGGCATCGATGGGCCGGTCAACGGCGCCAGGATCCTTTGCCCAAAAGGCGGCGCAGAGCATCGTGGCGTCGCTCCGCGATGGCGCTGCGCGCCACCCTGGAGGGGCGAGCCCGCAGCAGCCCGGGGCCCTCTGAACTGGCTTTACCTATAAAATTGATCGGAAATATTGCTTTGAGTGACATGGCTGCCATTATCACGCTATGAGTTCCTGCGGGCGCACAGAGCGGCACGTCAATTGTTGCTTCGTCGCGAGCGCGCTGTGTCCCTGACGGCCTGAGCCGTATCCGGATCTTCCTCACCGACAGGGGCATTCACCATGGGCACGTCCGCTAACATCCAGACCCCGGCGCCCAAGAGGACGCCGCTCTACAAGCGCAAGCGGCGGCGGATCTACGCGGCCATTACCGCCGTCGTGGCCGTCATCGCCGCGGTAGCGATCTGGCTCGCCGTCGGGACCGGTTCCTCGGGCCCGCTGCCAAGCTTCACGATCTCGCTGTCGCAGGGCAGCGTCGCCACTGGCGGCAGCATCATCGTCAGCGACGCGGCGCTGCAGAAGACGATCCCGGCGCACATCCACTGGATCCCCTTCACAGCCGGCGTGACCGCGGTGGCCGAGATGAAGGGCGGATCGATCCAGTCGATCAGCGGTGTCGGTAACCCGCCGACCGTCGGGGCCATCGCGAATGGCACCGGCATCGACGTGGTCATGGCGCAGGAGTTCGACTCGGACGAGCTCCTCGTGCCGGCGTCCATCACCACGGCCAGCCAGCTCGCCGGGAAGTCGGTCGGCGTGCTCGTCGGCTCGTCGGAGGACTATGAGCTCGAAGGCTGGCTGAAGCTGCAGCACCTGACGGGTTCGGTCAAGGTCGTCGGCCTGTCCAGCGAGTCGTCGGTGGCCGCTGCCTACCTGGCGCACGCCATCGACGCCGCCTACGTCTACGGCAACTACGCGACCTCGGTCCAGGCCAAGGGCGGCCGGTTCTGCTGGCCGACCGCGTCCCGGTAATGGGCGGGAAGCCGCCGACGATCCAGGAAGTACTCGACATCCCGCTGCCCCGCCCCCGGGACGCGGAAGACGTCGACACCGAAGCGTTCCTCACGTCGAAGCGCCGGATCCGCTCGGCGCTCGCGCTATGAGCCCCGTACGGCTGGCAAGGACGGTGAATCATGACCTCGTGGGGGTCGCCGACGTCTGACCCACTGCCGGCGGTCATTGCCGCCACCGCGCCGGATGTGGCGGATCAGGCGGCGGCCGACGAGCAATTTGACCTGGCCGCGCATCGTTCGGGAGTTCGCCGCTCCCGCGCCCGCCGGATCGGGATCGGGGCGGCCGGGCTCATCCTGATTCTCCTGCTCTGGCAGGCGGCCTCGGCGATCCTGCGCGACTCCGTCATTCTGCCCTCGGTCACCCAGAGGGCCCGGACCTTCGTGCACTACCTGCACCACCCCTATCCGACGCAGAGCAAGTCGCTGGGCGTGGACCTGGCGATCAGCCTGCGGCGGATCCTCATCGGCTTCGCGATCGGCACGGCCCTCGGTATCGCCATTGGCGCGGCCATGTCGGCCAACCAGTTCACCCGGCAGCTCATCGATCCGGTCATCGAGGTGATCAGGCCGCTCCCGCCGCTCGCCTTCATCCCGCTGTTCATCATCTGGTTCGGGATCGGCGAGCTGCCCAAGGAGGTACTGATCGTCTTCGGCATCGTCCCCATCATGGTGGTCGCCACCGTGGCCGCCCTCGACGAGGTACCGGACGATCTGCGGCTGTGCGCCCGGACCCTGGGCGCCTCGCGCAATTACGCTCTGCTCCACGTCCAGATCCCGGCCGCCTTGCCGGGCATCGTGACCGGGATGCGCTTCGCGATGGCCGGGGCGTGGACGAGCATCGTCGCGGCGGAGATAATCGCCGCGACCAGCGGCGTCGGCTACCTGATCAGCCAGGCCGGCGATTACCTGAACACGAGCCTGGTCTTCGCCGGCATTATCACGATCGCCATCGCCGGCCTCGTCCTCGACGCCTGCCTGCGCGGCCTGCTCCTGTTCGTAGACCCCAGCCGCCGCTCCTGAGCCGCTGTCGGTTACCACCCGGCACCCCCCGGTCTCCTCAGGTCACGCCGCTGAAGATATCGTTGTGCTGCTTGGGGGATTGAGTCCGAATCGTACTATTTACCTTGACTTTTGGGGAGAAGTGGTTATGCGCATCCGCCGCTGGACGGCGGCCGTCGCGATACTGGTGATCACGGTCCTGGCCGTAGCCGCCTGCTCGGGAGGTGGCGGCACGTCAGCCGGCCACGGCAGGACCGGCGGGACGGCCACGATGGCCTGGGTCGGCGCCTCGCCGAACTTCATCTTCCCGCTGGCGCCGGCCACGAACACTAACGGCTACAACGAGAACCTCACTACTCCGCTCTGGCCGGAACTGGTGTACGACGGGGACGGCGGCAAGGCGGCCGTGAACCCGCAGCAGAGCCTGGTCTCGTCCATCACCTACAGCAACGGCGACAAGAAGGTCACCATCGACCTGAAGCACTGGAACTGGTCGGACGGCAAGCCGGTCACGAGCCGGGACTTCACGTTCGTCGACAACCTGCTGAAGGCCAACGTCCCGAACTGGTGGCTGTACGTCCCCGGCCTGTTCCCCGACGGCGTGGCCAGCGTGGCCACGCCCAATGCGCACACGGTGGTGCTCAACCTCACCCACTCCTACAACCCGACCTTCTACACCGACGACGTGCTCAGCCTCATCCAGATCCTGCCCCAGCACGCCTGGGACAAGACCTCCACGGGTGGCCCGGTCGGCAACTACGACGAGACCGCGAGCGGAGCCAAGGCGGTGTACGCCTTCCTGCAGAAGGAAGGCGGCCAGATGAGCACGTTCACCACCAACCCGCTCTGGAAGGTCGTCGACGGACCGTGGAAGCTGGTGTCCTTCACCAGCAACGGCGCCTGGGACTACGTCCCCAACAAGGAGTACTCCGGCCCGGACAAGCCGATCCTGGACCGGGTGAACAACGTGCCGTACACCACCGATACGGCCGAGCTGAACGCGCTGCGGTCCGGCAGCAGCGTCACCGTGGGCACCCTCCCGCTGAACGACATCAGCCAGAAGGGCATCCTCACCTCGGAGGGGTACACCGTGGCCAGCGTGCCGTTCCCCGGGGTGGCCGAGATCATGCCGAACCTCTACAACGCCAGCGCCGGGCCGGTGCTGCGTCAGCTGTACGTCCGCCAGGCCCTGGAGGACCTGATCGACGGCAAGCAGATCGTGTCCAAGGTCTACAACGGCTACGCCGACCCGGGCAACGGCCCCGTACCCGTGCAGGCGTTCCCGTCCTGGGTCTCGGCGCTGGAGAAGTCCGGCGGCCCGTATCCCTACTCGCCGTCCACGGCCACCGCCCTGCTGACGGCGCACGGCTGGAAGGTGACCCCGAACGGCACGACCGCCTGCCAGCGCCCGGGCACCGCAGCGGCCGACTGCGGGACCGGGATCACCGCGGGCCAGCCGCTGAACTTCCAGCTGCTGTACTCCTCCGGGACGGCCAGCACGGACGAACAGGAAGCCGCCATCCAGTCCTCGGAGGCGCAGGCCGGGGTGAAGATCAGCCTGAAGCCGGAGCCGTTCAACACGCTCTCCAGCAACGTGGGCGCCTGCACCGCGAGCAGCCACCCGGCCTCGACCTGCGGCTGGCAGCTGGTCGACTTCGGCTACGACCAGTACGAGCTCTACCCGGCGGGCAACGGGTTCTTCAACACCGGCGGCTACAACAATGAGGGCGGTTACGTCAACGCGGAGATGAACAGCCTCATCAACGCCACCGAGTACGGCTCGAGCACCAGCGCCTTCTTCACCTACGAGGACTACGCGGCCCGCCAGTTGCCGTGGCTGTGGCTGCCGCTCGGGTCCAACATCTTCGTGTACAAGAGCAACCTGCACGGCTTCGCCCCGCTGAACCCGATATCCGGCGGGCTCAACCCGGAAGTCTGGCACTACAGTTCGTGACCGGCTGATGACCGCGTACCTTGTCCGCCGGGTCGGCCAGGCCGTCGTGGTGGTGATCGGCGTCATGATCCTGACGTTCGTCCTGATCCACATGGAACCGGGCAGCGCGGCCCGGGCCACGCTGGGACCACACGCCACGGCCAGCCGGATCGCCATCTTCAACAGCACCTACGGCCTGAACGAGCCGCTGGACCAGCAGTTCGTCACCTACCTCGACCAGGTGGTACACGGCAACCTCGGCACGTCCTACTCGCTTCAGCAGCCGGTGTCGACGCTGATCGCCCAGCGGCTGCCGCGTGACTTTCTCCTGCTCGGGCTGTCGACCGTGCTGGCCCTGCTGATCGCGCTGCCGCTGGGGATCTACCAGGCCGTGCGGCGCAACGGTCTCTGGGACTACCTGTACACCGGGGCCGCGTTCACGCTGTACTCGATGCCGGACTTCTTCTTCGCCATCCTGCTGATCGCCGTGTTCAGCGTGCAGCTGCAGATCCTGCCGCCGGAGGCGCCCCAGGCCGCCACGGTCGCCGGGATGCTGGCTGATCCGCGGGCGCTGATCCTCCCGGTGGTGACCCTGGCCCTGATCAGCGTGGCCAGCTACAGCCGGTACATGCGTTCGTCGGCCATCGACACCCTGGCTCAGGACTACATCCGGGTGACCCGGGCCAAGGGCCTGCCCGAGCGGCTGGTGCTGTCCCGGCACGTGCTGCGCAACTCGCTGCTGCCGGTCGTCACCCTCGTCGGGCTGTCGTTCCCCACGATCGTGGCCGGCGCGGTGATCGCGGAGGCGGTGTTCAACTACCCGGGCATGGGCCTGCTCTTCTACCAGGCCGCCACCAGCCACGATTTCCCAGTCCTGCTCGGCTCCACGCTGGTCGTGGGTGTGGCGACGGTCGTCGGGAGCCTGGCCGCCGACCTCGCCTACGCCGTCCTCGACCCGAGGGTCCGCTATGGCCACGCGTGAAAGGGGCGTGGGCCCGGGCAAGATCTCCCCGGCGGGTGCCGCGGCCGCGACGCCAGGCCAGGCCGGGGACGCCGAGGCGGCGGGCACGGAGGGCACGGAGGGCACGGCGGGTGCAGGCAGCTCCCTGCGCCTCATCGCGAGGACGTTCGCCGAGAACCGCGCGGCCGTCGCCGGGCTGGCGCTCATCGCCGCGATCACGCTGTTCTGCTTTGTCGGGCCGCTGCTCTACCCAACCAACCAGGTCACCGTCCAGCTGGGCATCGCCAAGCTCCCGCCCAGCGCCCGGTACCCGCTGGGTACCGACCCCTCCGGGTACAACGTCCTGGGACGGCTGATGCTCGGCGGCCAGTCGTCCCTGGAGCTCGGGTTCGCCGTCAGCATCGCCACCACGGTCCTGGGTACCCTCTACGGCGCGATCGCCGGTCTGGCGGGCGGGGTCGTCGACGCCGTCATGATGCGGGTGATCGACACGTTCCTCGCCGTCCCCGCCCTGGTGCTCCTGCTGATCCTGGTAAACATCTTCACGCCGAGCCTGTGGGTCATCATCCTGCTGCTGACGTTCCTGTCATGGCTGGCCATCGCCCGGCTGGTGCGCGGTGCGGTGCTGACCCTGCGCACCCGGGAGTTCGTGCAGGCGGCGAGGATGATGGGCGCCGGCCGCCGGCGCATCGTGCTCCGCCATCTGGTCCCGAACGCGATCGGGGTCATCGTCGTGAACGCCACGTTCACGGTGGCCGACGCCATCCTCACCCTGTCCGCGCTGAGCTTTCTCGGCCTCGGCCTGCCGCCGCCGCAGGCCGACTGGGGCGGGATGCTCTCCAACGGCCTCAACTACCTCTTTGACGGTTACTGGTGGATGGTCTACCCGCCCGCGATCATCCTCATCATCACCGTGGTGGCGTTCAACCTGATCGGCGACGCCATCCGTGACTCCCTGGATGTCCGCCTGCAGCGCCCGTGATATCACCGGCCGCGCTCGGGTCCCGGCCCAGCGCCCGGCCGATAACCAGCCCGCGCCCACCTGACCCGCCGCGTTGCCGTCAGTCCGCGCCCCCTTCCTCCTTGCGCCGCGTTCCCCTTGCACCCCGTTCCTCCACGCGCCGCGTTCCTCCTTGCGCCGCGCTCCCTCGCCCCGCATGTGGCCCCCCTTTCCCTTGACTCAATTTGTTAGTCAACGCTAACGTTAGCGAAGACGAACGTCTGATCATCACCACAGGAGGGCAGCCATGGGGCAGCCGGTAGCGTTTTTCGAGGTCATCAGCCCGAACCAGGAGCGGGCGCAGAAGTTCTACGCCGAGCTGTTCGGCTGGCAGGTCAGCGCCGACCCCGCCATGGGCGGGTACGCCCTGGTTGATACGGGTGCGGGTGAGGGTGCCGTCGGCGGCGGGATTGGGGCGTCCATGGCACCTGGGGACACCGGGGTCAAGATCTACATGCGCGTGGATGATCTGGAGGCCTACATGAGCCGCGCCGAGCAACTGGGCGGCGCGCGGGTCGCGCCGCCGATGGAACTGCCCGGCGACTTTGGCACGATTGCGATCATCGCCGACCCGGACGGAAACCGTGTCGGTCTCTGGGCCTGATGATCCAATGCGCGGCGGACCGCAGGATGGCGGGACCGGTGACGAGGCCACGGACGAAGCGCTGCGGGCGCTGGCCGAGCCGCGCCGCCGGGCCATCCTGCGGCTCGTGGCGCACGATGAGCTTGCGGCCGGCGAGATCGCCGCGGCCTTCGACGTCACCCGGACGGCCGTCAGCCAGCACCTCACCGTGCTCAGGCACGCGGGACTGCTCACCGAGCGCCGGTACGGCACGCGGCGCCTGTACCGGGCCCGGCCGGAAGGGCTAGCGGGCCTGCAGAGGTTCCTGGACGATATGTGGGGGCATTCCCTCGACCTGGCCCGGCGCCTGGTCGAGGCCGAGCGTGGGATCAGCGACGACACCGGCGCCGCCGAAGCGGGCTGACACTGGAAAGGACGACCATGGCCACGCATGAGCAAGCGGTGCTCGGTCCCGCCCTGACCCGGGTGTCCGTCGAGCACCGCGGCTGGGAGGCGCTGACCGAGGAGCAGCTCGCGGCGGACTGCGCCCTGCCGGGCGGGTACGCGGGTGGCTCCTTCGACCGCGGCTGGGCCCACATCCTGGCCTGCCTCGCCGCCACGGTCGACGGCATCCTCGGCGGCACTCCGGAAGTTGACGGCTCGTGAAGCACGTCGTGTTCTACCAGTCAGGCGACGACATCAGGGCCCGGGCCCGGGAGCACTTCCCGGCCCACCAGGCCTGGTACCTGAGCTTCCACGAGCGCGGGCAGCTACTGATGATCGGGCCCTTCTGCTGCGTCCCTCCGCGCGTGGGCCACCGTGCGCGCCCGCGGCCGGTACAGTAGCTTAGTCTCCAACCGCACCGTTGCGGATGGAGTTTGGCGGTCCATCGAGGGGAGCAGTGGTGCCAGGCCACTCAGACCGGCTCGCGGGCCAGGTGTGCGTCATTACCGGTGCGGCGGGCGTCATCGCCGAAGCCGTCGCCGAACGGCTCAAGCGCGAGGGTGCGACGGTTGTGGGCATCGACCAGCGCGAGCACACCGTCGGTGAATTGTCGCTGCAGGCCGACCTCACCGATGAGGAGCAGGTACGGCGGTCGTTCGCCCGGGTCCACGACGATTTTGGCCGGATCGACGTCCTCTACAACAACACTGGCCTCAACGACCCCTCCGACCATTCAGCGCTCGACATGTCGCTGGAGACCTGGCAGCGGGTGTTCGCGGCGAACCTCACGACGGTGTTCCTGTGCTGCAAGCACGCCATTGTGCACATGCTGGGCAACGACCCACCGCGCGGATCGGTCATCAACACGGCCTCGTTCCTGGCCGTGATGGGCGCGGCCAGCTCGCAGATGGCCTATTCAGCGGCCAAGGCGGGGGTCCTCCAGCTCTCCCGCGACCTGGGCGTGCACCTTGCGCGCCGCGGCGTCCGGGTGAACGCGCTGGTGCTCGGCCCGATCGAGACCCCGCAACTGCAGGCGCTCTTGGCGAACATCGGCCCGGAGGAGATCGAACGGCGCTTCGTGCACTACCCCATGGGCCGTTTCGGCACGCCGGAGGAGCTGGCCGGCACGGTGGCCTACCTAGCCAGCGATGACTCCGGATTCGTGACCGGCGCCGCCTTTCCCCTCGACGGCGGCATCACCTCGGCGTTCACCGTGCCGCCCTCGCCGCAGTCCCGCTGACCCAGCATCTCGTCCTCGTGCACGGACCAGTGCTCGGCCGGGTACGGCGCCAGCAGCCCCCGTAGCGGCCCTTCAGTTTGGCGGACTCGTTCATGCCATGCCCCGGCCAGATTCAGCCGCCGCGCGGCCACGGCAGTGTGGACGCGCAGGCGATCGAGCTCCACCGCCAGCCGCTCCGCGCCGGCCGGAGTGAGCCGGTAGTAGCGGCGCATGCGCCCCTCGCCGACGGCCTGGCTCGGTAGCGTTCCGCGCGATATGGGCCCGCAGGAGAATGAGCCGCAGACTCTGAACTCCCTGGTCAGCGCCGATTGCGCACAGGCCTAAGGGTTAATCCTCTGCGAGCACTATGCGCGAAAACGCTGCCCAGATCGGCGCCGCCCACGTCAGCGCCGCTCCGGCGAGGTGTGATAGCACCGGAAAATGGTGATGAGATCGGCGCGGCTGGCGGACGCCGCGGCCCTGGCCGCGCTCTGGCACGCAGCGGGCCTGCACTTCCGGGCCGAATTTGTCGAACCGGAGCTTCAGCTCGCGCTCGCGCGCAACCCGGACCTGGTGATCGTGGCGAACGAGCCGTCCGGGGGACTGGCGGGCTCGGTGTTCGGCACGTTCGACGGGCGCCGAGGCTGGCTGAACCGCCTGGCCACGAGCCCGGACCGGCGCGGCCAGGGCATCTCGACCGGGCTGGTCCGCGAGCTGGAACAGCGCCTGCGCGCCAAGGGGTGCGTGAAGATCAACCTGCTCATCGAGCCGGCCAACGCGGCCGTGGTCCCCTTCTACACGCGGCTCGGTTTCCAGCCCCGCAGCCTGATCTTCATGGACAAGTGGATCGCCGATGCGTCATCTCCAGCCGTGCCAGGCAGAGTGTCGGCCAGGGCGGTCACGGGGCAAACGTGGACCGATCTGAAGCCGGCGCTTTACCCGGAGCCCTACGTCTTCGTCACGGTCCCCGCGCCGCCCCCGGACATCGAGCCGTTCGCGGTCGTCCGCGAGGACGAAGGCCTCACGCTCGTCCTGACCCAGGACCAAGCCGACCGGGCGGGCCTGGGATATGACTACCGGGCCGCGCGGATCACGCTCAGTATCGGCTCCTCGCTCAGCGCGATCGGGCTCACCGCCGAGGTCAGCCGGATGCTGGCCCACGCCGGCATCAGCTGCAACGTGATCGCCGGCTTCCGTCACGACCACCTGTTCGTGGACGCCGATCGCGGCGCCGAGGCGGCCGCCCTGCTCCGCCACCTGTAAACGGGCCCCGGGTCGACCGCGCCCGCCGCATACCCCTCCGGGCCCCGCCGCCCAAGCTCCCGCGCACCGCACCGCACCGCACCGCACCGCACCGCACCGCCCAGGCTGCCGCGTTCCCACGCCCGGGTCAGCCGCGCAGGCGGAGCCCCTTGGGTGTCGGCCGGAAGCCAGCTTCCTCGAGCGCCTTGGCCAGTGGGGAGTCGTACACCCCGCCGCCGTCCGCCCGCTCCACGGTCAGCCGGCCCAGCGCCCCGGCGCGGACGGCGGCCGCCAGCGCCGCGGCGGCGGGCGCGAGCTGCTCTGGATCATCGGTCCAGGACAGGAACGTTCGCCCGCCGCGCTCCACGTACAGCACGAGTTCGCCGTCGGCCAGCACGACGAGCGCGCCCGCCTTCCGGCCCGGCCGGTGCCCGCCGGGTGTCTCGTCCGGGCGGGTCGGCCAGGGTAGCGACGCGCCGTAGGCGTTGGCCGGGTCGGCAGCGGCGAGCACGATCACCTGGGCCCGTCGGGCGCCGTGGCCAGGCTGATCGCGCTGGCCGTCGGCGCCGTTCCCGGCTGCCCCGTTCGCCGCGCCGGACCCGCTGGCGCCGTCGGCCCCGGGCGCCAGGTCCCTTTCGTACTCCCAGATCTCGCCGATGTCGCTGGCCGTGCCGTCCCCGCCGGCCGCCCGGCCGCCGTAGCCCGCCGCCCGGTAGGCCGCCTCGCCGTAGGGGGCGGGGCGTCCACTGGTGATGCTGGTCAGCGGGTCATCCCCGCCGGACAGCGGCTGCGCCAGAGCGCGCATCCGGTCCACCGCACCCGGGATCGCGAACTGGGCCGCGCCGAGTCCTTCCACGAAGTAGCCGCGCCGGGCCCGGCCGGCCTCCTCCATGGCCCGCAGGACCGGGTACACGGCCGAGAACCCGCCCGGGATCCGCTCCGCGGCCACCGCGCCCTTGGTCAGGATCCCGTACCGGTCGATGAGCGACTGGGCCAGCGCATGCGCGCGCATCGTCGCGTCGGCCGCCGCCTCGGGCAGCAGTGACCAGCGGCCGCTCACGTTTGGCGGGCCGGTCCGCGATGGCATGACCGGGCGCCCGAAGGACGGTCGGCGGCTCCCGTATCGCGAACCGCGGTTCCGGGCCGGCGAGGGGCCGGATGAGCCCGGTGAGCCCGCCTTGCGCGGCTGACCGCTGCCCAGCACCGTCCGCAACGGCCCGAGCGTGTCGTTGGTCAGCCGCCCGCCCCACACCAGGTCCCAGACCGCCGCGGCCACGTCGACGTCGGACGGAGCCTGGGCGGTCCCGGCCACCGACGCGAGCTCCGCGCGTACCCGGTCGTGCAGCATCCGGAAGAACACCGCGCCCCCGTCGGCCAGTGCGGTGAGCACCGCCTCGTGCACGGGGGTCATCGTGATCTGCACGGGCTCGGGGAACAGCAGCGGCGCCGACTCAGCGGACGCGAGCACCAGCCATCCGTCACCGCCCGGCAGCCCGCCCGCGCCGGTCCAGACGACCTCGCCGGCCGTGGTCAGCTCGTCCAGCATGGCCGGGGAGTAGCCGGGCACCCGCCCGGGCAGCACCAGCGTCTCCAGCGCGGACGCCGGGATCGGGGCCCCGGCCAGCTGATCGATGGCGTCCAGCACGGCGCCAGGCCCGGTCTGGCTGGCTGGCACCCGCGGCCGGGCCGGGTACCCGCCGCGGCCGGGGAAGGCCTCGATAGGCCGGACTCCCTGCCAGGCGGGCAGCAGCCGGGCCAGGGCCACGGGCGGGGCCGGCTCGGCTTCCTTGCGGAGCCGGGCCAGGCACCGGCGGCGCAGCAACCGCAGCACCTCGGCGGCACACCATTCGGTGCCCCGCCCGCCCGGCAGGAACTCGCCTTCCACGACCCGGCCTGCCGCCGCCAGGCGCCGCAGCGTGCCCGCGACCACCGCGATGCCCAGTGCGTAACGCTCGGCGGCGGCGTCCGCGGCGAACGGGCCGTGGGTCCGCGCGTAGCGGGAGATCAGGTCGCCGAGCGGGTCGGGCAGCGGCTCGGTGAAGACCTCGGGCACCCCCGGTGGCAGCGGCACGCCCAGCGCGTCCCGCAGTCGCCCGGCATCCTCGATCGCCGCCCATCGCGGCTGGCCGCCGACCCGGACCTCCAGGGCCCGCCGCGTGTGCGCCAGCTCGGCCAGCCAGCCACCCGCCGCGTCCGGCACCGTGCACCGCGCGGCCACCTCCTCGGCGGTCAGCGGCCCGGTGGTGCGCAGCAGGTCGGCCAGGCCTTCCAGGTCCCGGCACTGCCGGTCCGGGGCGAGCCGCTGCAGCTCCCGCTCGGTCTCGGCCACCACCGCAGGGTCCAGCAGCTCACGCAGGTCGGCCTGGCCGAGCAACTCGGCGAGCAGCGTGGAGTCGAGGGTGAGCGCCTGGGCGCGCCGCTCGGCGAGCGGCGCGTCCCCCTCGTACATGAACGCGCCCACGTACCGGAACAACAGCGAACGGCTGAACGGCGACGGGGTCGGTGTCTCTACCTCGACGATGCGGATCTTCCGGCTGGCCAGGTCGCGCAGCAGGCTGACCAGGGCCGGCACGTCGAAGACGTCCTGCAGGCATTCGCGGACCGTCTCCAGCACGATCGGGAACGACGCGTACTGCCGGGCCACCTCCAGCAGCTGAGCCGAGCGCTGCCGCTGCTGCCACAGTGGTGACCGCCGGCCGGGCTGACGCCGGGGAAGGAGCATCGCCCGGGCCGCGCACTCCCGGAATCGGGACGCGAACAGCGCGGACGCGCCGATCTCGGCGGTGACGATGTCGCTGATCTCGTCCGGGTCGATCAGCGCGATCCCGGTGGGCGGCGGCTCGTCGGCGTCCGGCACCCGGACGATGATCCCGTCGTCGGTGTGCACGGCCTGCACGTCCATGTCGCCATACCGCTCCCGGAGCCGGGCCGCGATGGCCAGCGCCCACGGCCCGTGCACCCGGGCCCCATAGGGGCTGTGCAGCACGACCCGCCAGTCACCCAGCTCGTCCCGGAATCGCTCGACGATAAGGGTCCGGTCGTCCGGCACCGAGCCGGTCGCCTCCCGCTGATCGGACAGGTAGCGGAGCAGGTTGCCAGCGGCCAGCTCATCCAGCCCCTCGGCGGTCAGCATGGCCGCGGCGTCGTCCGGGTTCGCGGCGGCCAGCTCGCGGCACTTGGCACCGATCGCGGCGCCCAGCTCGGCGGGCCGGCCCAGCGCGTCGCCGTGCCAGAACGGCAGCTTGCCCGGCTGGCCGGGAGCCGGCGTGACGAGCACGCTGTCCGCCGTGATGTCCTCGATCCGCCAGGAGCTGGCGCCGAGCACGAAGACGTCACCGACCCGCGACTCGTACACCATCTCCTCGTCAAGCTCGCCGACCCGGCGTGAGTGCCGCCGCGAGCCGCCGGGGCCGGGCGCGTCCGAGCCGGCCAGGAACACGCCGAAGAGCCCGCGGTCCGGGATCGTCCCGCCACTCGTCACCGCCAGCCGCTGGCCGCCCGGCCGGCCGTGCACCACGCCGGTCAGCCGGTCCCATACCACCCGCGGCCGTAGCCCGGCGAACTCCTCGCTCGGGTACCGTCCGGCCAGCATGTCCAGGACCGCGTCCAGCACCGGCCGGGTCAGCCCGGCGAACGGGGCCGCTCGGCGCACGACATGCTCCAGGTCGTCGACCGCCCAGTCGTCCATGGCCGTCATGGCCACGATCTGCTGGGCCAGGACGTCCAGCGGGTTGCGCGGCCCGCGCAGCTCCTCGATACCGCCGCCATGCATCCGCTCGGCCACCACGGTCGCCTGGACCAGGTCACCCTGGTACTTGGGGAAGATGACGCCGCGCGAGACGTCACCGACGTTGTGCCCGGCCCGGCCGATCCGCTGCAGCCCGCTCGCCACCGATGGGGGCGCCTCGACCTGTACGACCAGGTCCACGGCGCCCATGTCGATGCCCAGCTCCAGGCTGGAGGTGGCCACCACCGCGCGCAGCGTGCCGCGCTTCAGTGCCTCCTCGATCTGGCTCCGCTCCTGCCGGGAAACGGATCCGTGGTGGGCCCGGGCGATCTCCGCGGGGGCTCCGCCCGAGCTGCCCGCCTGGGCCATGATGTCCGCCGGCGCGCGCCGCGGGCTGCCCGGTGCGGCCTCTTCAGCTTCGTCCGCGGCCTCCGCGGCCCGCTCGGCCGCGAGCTCGTTCAGCCGGGCGCACAGCCGCTCGGCGAGCCGCCGCGAGTTCGCGAACACGATCGTGGAGCGGTGCCGCTCGATGAGGTCGAGCACCCGCTCCTCGACGTGCGGCCAGATGGACCGCTGCCGCTCCGGATCGTCGCCGATCACGCCGTTCACCCCGCCGGCCGGCGGAGTAGAACGAGCACCAGCCGAGCCAGCGAAGCCAGCGCCCGCTGGCCCTCCGTCCCGGTGTGCCTGGGGCGGCCCGCCGATCTCGGTCATGTCCTCGACCGGGACGACCACGTTGAGCTGCAGCCGCTTCGCGCTCGGCGGCTGCACGACGGTGACCTGCCGCGATCCACCGAGGAAGCCCGCGACCTCCGCGACCGGCCGCACCGTGGCGGACAGCCCGATCCGCTGGGCCGGCCCGCGCGCCGTGCCCGGCTCGGCGCCGGCCGTCCGGAGCGCGTCCAGGCGCTCCAGCGACACGGCCAGGTGGGCGCCTCGCTTGTTGCCGGCCAGTGCGTGCACCTCGTCCACGATGACCGTCTCCACGCCCCGGAGCGTCTCCCGCGCCTTGGAGGTGAGCAGCAGGAACAGCGATTCCGGCGTCGTGATCAGTACGTCCGGCGGCTTGCTGGCCAGCTTGCGCCGCTCGTCGGCGGCGGTGTCGCCCGTCCGCACCGCGACGTTGATGTCCGGCTCGGCCACCCCGAGGTTGCGCGCCGCGTGCCGGATACCGGTGAGCGGGGCCCGCAGGTTCCGCTCGATGTCGGTCGCCAGCGCCTTGAGCGGAGAGATATACAGGACGCGGCACCGCCGCTTGGGGTCGGTGGGCGGCGGCGTGGCCGCGAGCCGGTCGAGCGCCCACAGGAACGCGGCGAGCGTCTTACCGGAGCCGGTGGGCGCGATGACCAGCGTGTCGTCGCCCTTGCCGATGGCCGTCCACGCCTGAGCCTGGGCCTGCGTGGGTGCTACGAAGACGCCAGAGAACCACGCCCGGGTCGCGGCGGAGAAGTTCTCCAGCGACTCGGCGGGGCCAGGGTTTTCTGACATCCTTCCAGTTTGCCCCGACCCTCTGACAGTCCAGTACGTTCGCGCTCAGCCCTCAGCTGACATGGGCCTTTATCAGCTCACAGCTGGCATCGATCCGGTCAGCCGCCGTCGCTTACCGAGCTGCCGCTGCGCACCGAGCCGGTCAGCTGCCCATTCGTCGACCGCACCTCACAGACCACCGTCCGCCCGCCGGCGTCCCAGGCCTGCTGCCCCGGGTACAAGTACGACTGCGCGAGGTTGGTGGCCGCGAGCTGCGGGTTCAGGTAGCCGGCCAGTCGGCTGGCGCAGCCCGACGAGGCTTCCTGCCCGATCGCCGCCGTGCCGGGCCACTTGTCCCCGCTGAGATGGAAGGTCCCGAACACTTCCGCGTCGTGGGCGCCCGCACAGGCGACGACGTGGACGATGGTCCCGTTCGGCGTGAGGTTGATGCAGTCACCGACCTGCGCGCTGAACACGGCGGCCTGGTGGTAGCGGACGGTAACCGTGCCGTGGAAGCCGTGCGTGAGCCAGGCGGTGATGCCCGCCGCGGCGCCGACGATGACGCAGACCAGCAGCGCGATCAGGCCGACGGTGCCCAGCGGCCGGTGCCGGGGCGGGCTCGCGTCCGGCTGCGTGCTCTCGCTGCTGTCTTCCGTTGGCGTCTGGGCCCCCGACGCAGGTGACGACATCCGTGCTCCGCACGTGTGCAGTAGTGCCGGGCCCGCAGGCAGCACAGGTACTTTCCGCGTGGCGATCGGCGTTGTTATTTACCGAACGTTCTATCTACACGTTATGTACCCAGCCACGCGAATTTTTCTCGCGATAACCCGAAAATGATCTATCTCTCTCTTCGGCTCCGTCGGCGGCGGCAAACCCGCGCCGCGCCCGCAGTAGCCTGGCCAGGTGCGGCTGACGGCTTTCTGGGAACGGATGAATGCGCAGTTCGGCGAGGCTTACGCGCAGAGCGTGGCCAAGGACTACGTGCTGGCCGGCCTGGGCGGCCGGACCATCGAACGGGCGCTGGCCAACGGCGAGGACGTGAAGACGGTGTGGCGGGCCGTGTGCGAAGCGTTCAACGTGCCGGACAGCCTGCGCTGACCCCGGCGCGGACTGGTCGCCGGGCCCTGCATACCTGCCGGCTGCCTGGCCCCCGGGAGACTTTCAGACGGCTGCCCGGCTCGGCCGGGCCGCTTTCGGGCGGGGCGCTCTCGGCGGGCCGCTCTCAGCCGGGCCACTCTGGCCGGCCAGGCAGCGTCCGGGCTGGCCCGCGCTACCGCCTGCTCTTGGCGGTGTTGGTCTTCTCTGGAACGATCTTGAGAATGATCCGGCCCCCGGGCCCGATGGGAGCGCTGTACTCGGTACCCACGTACCTGCGGGAGAGCTCGTCGATGTGCTGGCGCGCTTCCGGGCCGCCCACGGTTTCCACCACGTGCCCGCGGACCTCGGACCAGTCCCACGGATCGTCGCTGGCCTGGATGAGCACGGTGATCCGCGGGTCCCGGGCCAGGTTCTTCGCGCGCTGCCGGGTCGGCTCGGTGTTGACGAGCAGGTGCTCGCCGTCGGTGTCGACCCAGGTGGGCAGCGCCTGGGGCTGGCCGTCCGGCATCAGCGTCACCACGGTGGCCAGGTTCTTCCCCTTGGCCAGGCGTACGGTGTCCTCGTCGAGCGCCATCCGCGTGTCCTTCCTGTTCCTGCTGACCTGTTCCCGCTGGCCTGCTTCCGCTGGGCCGCCTTTCCGCCGGGCAGTCAGCAGGGTAGTGCACGGCCGGCGGCGCTGGCGGACCGGCGTGTCGCGTCCATGATCGAACAATAGTTCGCTTACAGTAGGCGCGGATGCCCGGAGAATGTCAGTGGGCGCGCGTAGCGTCTGGCATTGACACCGCTGGCGGATGCCGGCGGACGAGATAGCAACGAACCCGACAGGGAGTTCCCAATGGCAGCGAACAGCAGGCCGAGCGTCGAGCGGGCCGGCGACAGGGACAAGGCCCTTGAGACTGCGCTCGTCCAGATCGAGCGGCAGTTCGGCAAGGGCTCGGTCATGCGGCTCGGCCAGGAGGGTCATGTTCCCGTAGAGGTCATCCCCACCGGGTCGATCTCGCTGGACGTCGCGCTCGGCATCGGCGGCCTGCCGCGCGGCCGCATCGTGGAGATATACGGACCGGAGAGCAGCGGGAAATGTCTCACCGCCGACACCTATGCGTGGACGAGTCGCGGGCTGGAGACGATCGCCGAGGTCTTCGCGCACGCCGGAATGAAGGCGAGCTGCACGTCACGCGTAACTGACATCAGCGAAGCTGGTATTCGCATGGTCAATGAACGCGGCGCCCTTGAGGGCGTTGCCGCGCTGACTCACAACAACCGCAAGCCCGTTCTCCGACTCCGGCTGCGGTCCGGCCGTACGATCAACGTCACGCATAACCATCCGCTGCGGGTGATCAGCGAGCGAGGTTTCATCGTCTGGCGCGAGGCAGGGCGAATTAGGGCGGGAGACACCCTCGTCTCTGCGTTGTTCGGGGCCACCGAGGCGGCGGAAGGCGATGGCATCAGCGAGGATGAGGCCGTCCTGCTTGGCTATCTCGTCGCGGAGGGAACGCTCTGCTACGACTACTCCATCCGGTTCACCAACTGGGATCCCGAGGTGAGCGGTGAGTTCACCAAGCTCATGGAGGGCCTGTTCGGGGTCCAGGTTCGTTGCTACTACGGGAAAGAGTTCGCAGTCCCGGGCAAAGCTATCCGAGAGCGGTTCGCCCAGGAATACGGTCTCGATTATGTGACGGCCGCGGGCAAGAAGGTCCCCGCCTGTATCCGGACCGGGGGGCACAAGGCACAGCGAGCTTTTCTTTCGGCCCTCTTCGAAGGTGACGGATGGATTGACCCGACCTCTACCATCGGGCTGGGAACCGCATCAGAGGAGCTCGCGCGCCAGGTGCAGCTCATGCTCTATGGACTGGGTATCCCAGCGACCGTCTCGTCCAAGCACAATGCAAAGTATGCCCGTGACTACTGGACGGTGACGGTTAATCCCTCGGTGGCTGGGCGGTTCCTTACGGAGGTTGGTTTCCGTTCTGCGCGCCGCCGGGCGCAGGTAGAGAAGTGCTTCAAGATGTCGCCCCGGGATCCGCAATTCGAAAATATCCCGCATCTTGCCGGGTTGCTTCGTGACCTACGTGATGACTGCGGAGGAGATCGGGCGTTCGACCGTATCGCAGGTGATCTCTTCCGGCCAGAAATGAATTTGGCCTGTTCTCGCCAGCGGCTGGCGAAGATAGTCGGATGGTGCGAGCGCCGTGAGGATCGGCTATCTGCGGGTGCACGGACGATCTTGCATTACCTTCGGGTGCTTGCGGAAGCGTCGTACACCTATGAGGACGTCGTTACGGTCGAGGACGCTGGTCTTCAGCCGACATTCGATGTTGTCCTGCCGGAAACCCACAGCTTCCTGGCCAATGGTCTGCTGTCTCACAACACGACAGTGGCGCTGCACGCGGTCGCGAACGCCCAGAAGGCCGGCGGCATCGCCGCGTTCATCGACGCCGAGCACGCGCTCGATCCCGATTACGCCAAGAAGCTGGGCGTCGACACCGATCAGCTGCTCGTCTCCCAGCCGGACACCGGCGAGCAGGCCCTGGAGATCATGGACATGCTGATCCGGTCCGGCGCGATCGACATCGTCGTGGTCGACTCGGTCGCGGCGCTCGTGCCAAAGGCTGAGATCGAGGGCGAGATGGGCGACAGCCACGTCGGCCTGCAGGCCCGTCTCATGTCCCAGGCCCTCCGTAAGATCACCGGTGCGCTGAACCAGGCCAAGACCACCGCGATCTTCACCAACCAGCTCCGCGAGAAGGTCGGAGTCATGTTTGGATGTGCTTCCTGGTACACCAACGTCACGCTGGCAGACGGTACGCGGGAGAGAATTGGCAAAATCGTCAATCAAAAGATGCAGGTCGAGGTGCTTTCTTATGACCCTGATCTGGGAAAGGTAGTGCCTAAGAAAGTCGTTAACTGGTTCAACAACGGCAAAACTGAGGAGTTTCTGCACTTCAACGTCGAGCGCTGCGGAGGCGGCACAGGCCGGGGCCATGCATCAATGGACCTCACCCGCAATCACCTCGTCCGGACGCCCGGAGGATGGCGTGAGGCCGAGGAGCTGTCGGTAGGCGACCGCGTCATGCTCGCACAGCCGTACCTACTCAGCCAGTCACAGATACAAGTGATCCTCGGTGCGCTTATGGGCGATGGAAGTCTGTCCAAGCCGGTAAGTAAGAACGATGGAAGTGCCCGGTTCCGGATGGGCCATGGGGCAAAGCAGGCGGCTTACCTGGACTGGAAGGTGTCGCTGCTGGAGAACATCCCGCACTCGAAGACGTCGAACGCCAAAGGTGCCGTCTTCGCTGATTTCACCCCGCTGGCCGAGCTGGGTGAACTGCAGGAAGCGGTTTATTTCGGCGATGGGAAGAAGCACCTCTCGTGGGACTACCTCAAGAGCCTCACGCCGCTCGCCCTGGCCGTCTGGTACATGGATGACGGCTGCCTCACCATCCGATCGAAGGGCGTTCAGGAGCGTACCAGGGGCGGCACGGGCCGGATCGAGATCTGTGTCGAGGCGATGAGCCCCGGCTCACGGGAGCGGCTCGCCAGCTACCTGCGGGGCACACACGGACTCGACGTCAAGCTCACTTCCCGTGGTGCGCGGAGGATGAGCGTCCTCCGGTTCACCACTGCGGCGTCGGAGAAGTTCCAGATGCTCATTGCGCCCCACGTCCACCCATCGATGGACTACAAGCTTTTCCCCCGGTTCCGAGGAAAATTCACGGTCGAGCCGGAGTTCGTGCCCCCGACACTGCGTCCGGCTCCGGCTCGGGTGCTCAGCATTAAGTCCAAGACGGGCTACCCCATTATGAGCAGGTACGACATCGAGGTAGAGGGCTCGCACAACTATCTCGCCGACGGCATCGTGGTCCACAACAGCCCGGAGACCACCTCGGGCGGCAAGGCGCTCAAGTTCTACGCCTCGATCCGGCTGGACGTGCGGCGCATTGAGACGCTCAAGGACGGCACCGACGCAGTTGGCAACCGGACCCGGGCCAAGGTCGTCAAGAACAAGTGCCTTGCCGAGGGGACACGAGTTTTCGATCCGGTGACCGGTCTGACACACCGGATCGAGGAGATTGTCGACGGGCGGCTTCCGGTCCACGTCGTGTCCGCCGACAAGAACGGCGAGCTGAGCGTGCGCGAAGTAAAGTCCTGGTTCGACCAGGGCGAGCAGGAAGTTATCGGCCTCAGGCTGCGTGACAACGCTGAGCTATGGGTCACGCCGGACCACAAGATCCTGACCGAGCGCGGCTGGCGCCTCGCGGGCGAACTCGCCCGCGGCGACCGGGTCGCGCGGCCGCGTAGCTTCCTGGGCTTCGGCTCGGTCGAGCCGGTGCCGCCGGATCATGCCAGGCTGCTCGGCTACCTGATCGGTGATGGCTACGTGGGCGGGAAGACGCCGGTCCAATTCATCAACATGGCGGAATCCCTCCAGCAGGATGCGGCGAGGATCGCAGCCACCCTGGGTTGCGAGGCGAAGCCGACGGCGAACGTTGGGAATGTAGCCCTTTCGCATCGCCCGGGGGAGAAGAACGGTGTCTTGGATCTCTGCCGGTGGGCTGGGATCCACGGGTGCTTGGCGCCGACCAAGAAGGTGCCGCCGGAGTTCTTCGATCCCAAGGTCTCGGCGAGAGTCGTAAGTAACCTCGTTTTCGGTTACTTCGAATCTGATGGCTATGTGTCCCGGGAGCAGACGGGGGGAATCCGGATCGGCTTCTCGACAACCTCCGAGCAACTCGCCTGGCAGATTCACTGGCTGCTGCTTCGGTGGAGCATCGGCAGCAGCGTTCAACGGCGCGACCCACGCGGGCAGCGGGGAGGCCTGGTAAAGGGCCGCCGGATATCCGGCAAGTACCCGTCATGGGAGGTGCGGATTTCCGGCGTGGAGAATGTGTCGGCATTCGCCGACGCAATCCCGATGTGGGGGCCGCGCGGCCAGGTGGTGACGCGGGAACTCGCCGTCATTGACGGCCGGTACCGGGGATCGCAGCGGATCTACCTGTCCGGGGATATCACCGAGCCCGTGCTCGGCCATCTGGAGCGACGGGGCGTGACCCCGCTGCTCGCCGCCCAGATGATCGGCGAGAGCGCGGGGGATCCGCGAGGCGGCATGAAGGTCGTCCTCGGTAACCCGCGTATGCGCCGCGACCGGCTGCAGCGGCTGGCCGACGCGCTCGACGACCCGTTCCTCGACCAGATCCTGGCTGACCAGCTCTGGTTTTCCAGGATCCGTGAGGTCCTCCCCGCCCGGCGTGTCCGCACCTTCGACGTAGAGGCGGCGGACCTGCACAATCTGGTCGCGGAGGACGTCGTTGTCCACAATTGCGCCCCGCCGTTCAAGGTGGCGGAGTTCGACATTCTTTACGGCGTCGGCATCAGCCGCGAGGGCAGCCTTATCGACCTGGGCGTGGAGCAGGGCATCGTCCGCAAGGCCGGCGCCTGGTACACCTACGAGGGCGACCAGCTCGGCCAGGGCAAGGAGAACGCCCGGACGTTCCTCAAGGAAAACACCGACATCGCCAACGAGATCGAGAAGAAGATCAAGGAGAAGCTCGGCGTGGGGCCGCGGCTGGATGCGGCCCCCGGCGTCGCGGACACCGTGCCCGGGGCGGCCCGGGGCGGAGTCTCCGGAGCCGCCGGACCGGCTGGGGGAGCGGCCGCTGCTACGGGCGGCAAGCCCTCCGCCGCCGCGGGCCGCGCGGCGGCGGCCGGGACAGCCCGGATCCCGAGCCTGAGCTCCAGTGGAGGCACGGGCGGTGCCGTCGTCTAGGCGGCCATCCTCCGGAGACTCCGGATACTCCGGGTCTGCGCCGTCCCGCCGTCCCGGGCTCGACGCCGAGTACGCCGAGTACGCCGATCATCCAGCCGAGCCCGAGCCCGAGCCCGAGCCCGAGCCCGAGCCCGAGCCCGAGCCCGAGCCCGAGCCCGAGCCCGAGCTTGGGCTTGGGCTCGACTGGTCCCCGGCGTGGACAGAATCCGGGCCGTCCGGCTCACCCAGACCCAGCTCGGCCAGACCCAGCTCACCCGGGCCGGACGACAGGTCGGGGCTGTCTCCGGAGGCCGCCGCCCGGCAGGTCTGCCTGCAGCTGCTCACCCTGGCGCCGCGGACCCGGGCCCAGCTCGCCGACGCGCTGCGGCGGCGGCACATCCCGGACAAAGCCGCCGAGGCGGTCCTGGACCGCTTCACCGAGATCGGGCTGATCGACGACCCGGCCTTCGCCCGGGCCTGGGTGGAGTCGCGGCACCACGGCCGGGGGCTCTCCCGCCGGGCGCTGTCCAACGAGCTGCGCCGGCGGGGCGTGCCCGACGAGGACGTCCACGAAGCGATCGAGCTGGTCGACGACGACCAGGAGGCGGCGATGGCCCGGCAGGTCATCGCGGGCAAGGTCCGGGCGACCCGGGGTCAGCCGTCCGCCACCCGTATCCGCAAGCTCATGGGCGTGCTGGCCCGGAAGGGCTACGGCGCCGCCCTGGCCTATCGGGTCGTGCGGGAGGCCCTTGAGGCGGAGGGAGCTTACGCGGCGGAGATAGCCGCGGAGATCGGCGAGCCGGATCCGGACATCGGCTCCGAAGACTGCCCGTAATAGCGCTAAAGCGCTAGCGAGCTGCGAAAATACGCTTTGTGGGGCCATCGGGACCGGACGCCACACAGGTGGCTTCAGTGCTGCTAGCTTGCTCAAAACGTTATCTGCGCTTAACCTCGCGGCAGCGAGGTGTTACTCCGCGCTGCGCGGATGATCATAAAGAACTTCATAAAGCGCCCGGCCGCCGCCAGCGGCCGATGCGAGCGACCCAAAACGAATGGCTCGCACGAATGAGCCCAAGCCGTCGGCGTGCAGTACCCCTCGCGCCAGGGCATAACCCCTGGTAACGCACGTGCAGTGCCCGGAGACGGGACCTGATGAGCGGAAAAGGGGTGACTGTGAGCAGTGGAATAGCACTCACGTTCATGGTGATCGGGCTGCTCGCAACGGTATTTGCGCTCGTCATCGTCTTCCGCCGGTCTTCGGCGGGCACCCTGAGGGCCGCGGAGTCCCCGGAGTCTCCGGTCGGCGTCCCCTCGCCCACCTTGGCCGCCTCGCCCAGCGTGGCCGCCCCGGCCAGCACCGCCAGTGCGGAGGAAGCGTCCAGCGAGGCCGACGAGATCCGGGCCAGCGCCAAATCCGAAGCCGAGTCCATCCTGGGCCAGGCCCGGAACGCCGCCAACCAGGCCGCCCAGGGCCGGCGTGAGGTCGAGGACGAGATCAGGTCGGTCAAGGACGAGATCCGCGAACTGCGCAGCGACCTGGAGCGCCGGGAGAACCGGCTGGCCGACCGGGAACAGCGGCTGGACAAGGAACTTCACCGGCTTGAAGACCGGTCGGCCGAGCTGGACCAGCGCCAGCGCCAGCTGGAACAGCGGGCCGCCGAGATCGAGCACCTGGACGCCAAGCGCGCCGCCACCCTGGAACGGGTCGCCGGGCTGACCGCCGCCCAGGCCAAGGCGGAGCTCGTCTCCTCGATCGAGAACCAGGCCAAGCGCGAGGCCATCCCGGTGATCCGGGACATCGAGTACCA
>Ga0302181_10000204_pt1 | contig 53634 bp, 48 predicted proteins | sample I_Palsa_E3_3_FD_198786 | JGI IMG/M metagenome (GOLD analysis project Ga0302181, IMG submission 198786) | Peat permafrost microbial communities from Stordalen Mire near Abisko, Sweden - I_Palsa_E3_3 | ecosystem: Environmental > Terrestrial > Soil > Palsa > Peat permafrost | place: Sweden...
GAGCGGACTCGCTCCAGCGCTGGCTGGCCGAGGCTGGCTGGCCAGCCAGCAGGCTGGCGGCTCGGGCTGGATACCGGGTCCTGGGGGCGGCCGGATGACCGGCGCCGGGGGGCCGCGGCAGCTGGGGCCGACTGAGGTGAAGCGGCTGAACCGGTCCTGGCGCAGGCTGACCCGCTCCAGGCTGGCGCTGATCCTGGACTCGGTCGGGCAGCCGTTCAACATCGGCTCGATTATCAGGACCGCTGCCGCTCTGGGGGTCGAGCGGATCTGGCTCAGCGGGGACTGTGCCTCGCCGGATCATCCGTCCGCGCGCAAGACGGCACTCGGGACCGAGCGACTCCTCAGCTGCGAGACCGGGCAGTCAGCGGCGAGCGCCGCGGGCGCCGCCGCGGCCGGCGGCATGCGGGTGGTCGCCATCGAGCTGACGCAGGGCGCCGTCCCGCTGCATGAGGCGCCGCTGGCCGGGGATGTCTGCCTGGCGCTCGGCAATGAGGACCGCGGCTGTTCCGCTGCCCTGCTGGCTGCCGCCGACGTGATCGCCTACATCCCGCAGACGGGCAGGGTGGGCTCCCTGAACGTGGCCGCCGCCGCTGCGATCGTGCTCGCTGAGGCACGCCGCAGGGAGTGGTCGGGTGGCTGACCGGCCGGCGGCCATCCGTTCGGCATACTAGGCCTGTGCCGCGTGCTTTCCTCGATTTCCCTGGTCCGCTCGCCTTCGCCCACCGCGGCGGGGCGGCGCATGGCCCGGAGAATTCCCTGCGCGCCTTCGAGCATGCGGCCGGGCTTGGCTACGCCTACCTGGAGACCGACGCCCGGGCAACTGCCGACGGGGTCCTGCTGGCGTTCCACGACAAGACGCTTGATCGCCTCACCGGGCGGCCCGGCAGCATCGACCGGCTGGCGCACCGCGACGTCGCGGCGGCCAGGATCGGCGGGACAGAGCCGATCCCGTTGCTCGAGGACCTGCTCGGCGCCTGGCCGGACATGCGGTTCAACGTCGATGTCAAGGACGCGGCGGCGGTGCGGCCGCTGGCCGACGTGGTCCGCAGGACCGCGGCGTGGGACCGGGTCTGCGTCAGCTCATTCTCCGCGCTCAGGCTCAGGGCCACCCGCCAGGCGCTCGGCAGGCCGGTCTGCATGGCCACCTCGCCGGCCGGCATCGCCGCGGTGCGGCTGGGCCTGCGGCCCGGGTCAGCGCAGTGCGCTCAGGTCCCGGTGTCCTTCGCGACCGCGTCGTTCGTACGCCGCGCGCACCATCTCGGCCTGCAGGTGCACGTGTGGACGGTGAATGACCGGCCGATGATGGCGGCCCTGCTGGATCTCGGCGTGGACGGCCTGATCACGGACGAAACAGTCGCCCTGCGTGAGGTCCTGATATCGCGCGGGCAGTGGCATCCGCGGCAGGCCGCATAGCGTTCTATAGCGTTCTGCGGATCCGGCACGCTGTCGGGGGTTGGGATCCCGGCTCGGCGGGAATCTTGACCGAGGACTCACCGTTGATAAGAAGGACGGCTGAGCGCTTGGGAGGCAGCAAACGATGGCCGAACGCTCTCTTCGCGGTACCAGGCTCGGAGCTACGAGCTACGAGAACGACCGTAACACCGATCTGGCCCCGCGTCAGGACGTGGCTTTCGACTGCCCGAAAGGCCACAATTTCACCGTGCCGTTCGCTGCCGAGGCAGACATACCGACCACCTGGGAATGCCGGGTGTGCGGGGCGACCGCGTTCACGACCGCCGGCGATCTCCCGGCGCCGAAGAAGGTGAAGCCGCCGCGCAGTCACTGGGACATGCTGCTGGAAAGGCGTTCCGTCGCGGACCTGGAGGAAGTGCTGGCCGAGCGCCTCGCGGTGATCAGGGGACAGCGCGGCATCGAGGATGATGTCGTGGCCACGCACGCGCGCCGCCAGCGCAAGAGCGCATAGGAACCTAGCGGCGGGTCTTCCGGCCCGGCAGCCGGGCGGCGATCCCCCACTGGGTGACCCGCCACAGGGCCTCGGCCATGATGGCCCGGCTCATCTTGCTCGCGCCGCGGGTCCGCTCCACGAAGGTGATGGGTACTTCGGCGACGGTCAGGCCGGCCCGGATGAACCGCAGTGCCAGGTCGATCTGGAAGCAGTAACCCTGCGATTCCACCTCATCGAGCGCGATCCGCCGCAGCGCGGCTGCGCGGTACGCGCGGTAGCCGCCGGTGGCGTCCCGCACCTTGATGCCGAGCATCAGGCGCGCGTAGGTGTTGCCGCCGCGGGACAGGATCTCCCTGGATTTCGGCCAGTTCAGCACGGTGCCGCCGGCCACGTAGCGTGAGCCGATCACTAGGTCCGCGCCGGCCTCCAGCGCGGCCAGCAGCGCGGGCAGCTCCTGCGGCTGGTGAGATCCGTCGGCGTCGATCTCGACGAGCACGCCGTAGCCGCGCTCGAGCGCCCAGCGGAAACCGGCGATGTAGGCGGTGCCGAGGCCGGATTTCGACGGCCGGTGCAGCACGTGCATCCGGGAGTCTCCTGCCGCCAGCTTGTCGGCGGCCTCGCCAGTGCCGTCCGGGCTGTTGTCGTCGACCACGAGCAGATCGGCATCGGGGACCTCGGCCCGCAGCCGGGCGGCGATCTGCTCAAGGTTTACCCGTTCGTTGTAGGTCGGGATGATGACGGCCACACGGCCCAGCGGGCCGCCCCGGCGGTCAGTTTCTGTCACTCTTCCTGCCTCAGGCTGGTCCTGCCTAACACGGGCTTCCGGTTCGCCAAACGGCTGCGCCGTCAAGCAGGTTCCCCAGCTGCCCTGCCCCGGGCGCGAAGAGGCCATGCCGCCGGTGCGCAAGAGTAGCCGATCCGGCCGGCAGATGGGAAAAGGCCCGGGCATCCCTTCGAACCGGATGCCGTCCCGCCGGAAGCGGGATCGGCCACCGTTGTCTACTGGGTGCCCGGGACCCTCCCTGGTCCAGCCCCCCGCCCAGCCGGGGCCTGAGGAACAGCCCCCTTTCCCCGCTGCGCCTGGTACCGAGGCCTGAGCAAGTCTCCTGCCTCATGGCACACCGGAGGCGGGGGCGGCTAAACCGCCCCGGCCGGCTGGCCCGGTGCTGGACCGGCTAGCAATTTACCGCCGATCGTGGTGATGTCAACCGCGCCTGGCGCGGCTGCCGGCCAGGCGGGCGGATTAGCGGCATGAAGGGCCCTGTTCGCTGTTGTCCTGCGGAGATACGATTGGTCGTCTGCCGGGGAAGCGCGCCCGCACTGCGCTGCGCCAGCTTTTCCCAACGTAGGGACCCGCCTGGCGGGATTCATCTTCAGTGAGGACGAGGAATGACAGAAAGCCCGGAGTCGCAGGTCTCTGAGTCACAGATCGCCGTGCACTGGCGCGAGGAGGAGTACTACTACCCTCCGGAGTCATTTAAGCAGCAGGCGAACGCGCAGGATCCGGCCATCTTCGACCGGTTCAGCGAGGAGAACTTCCCCGACTGCTTCAAGGAGTACTCCGACCTGCTCAGCTGGGACGCTCCGTGGGAGACGATCCTGGACACCAGCAACGCGCCGTTCTGGAAGTGGTTCGTCGGGGGCAAGCTCAACGCGTCCTATAACTGCGTCGACCGGCACCTGGCGACGAGCGCCAACAAGGCAGCGATCATCTGGGTGCCCGAGCCCGAGTCGGTCGAGCCCGTCGCCATCACCTACCGGGACCTCTACCACCGGGTCAACGAGTTCGCCGCGCTGCTGCGCGACTTCGGCGGCGTCAAGGCCGGCGACCGGGTGACGCTGCACATGCCGATGGTCCCCGAGTTGCCGGTCGTCATGCTGGCGTGCGCGCGGCTCGGCGTGGTCCATTCGCAGGTATTCGGCGGGTTCAGCGGCAACGCCTGCGGGACCAGGATCGCCGACTCCGGCAGCCGGATCCTGATCACCATGGACGGCTACTACCGCAGCGGCGCCATGCAGGACCACAAGGTGAAGGCAGACGAGGCCGTCGCCGAGGCGCTCAAGCAGGGCCAGGAAGTCGACAAGGTGCTGGTCTGGCGGCGCCACCCGGGCCAGTACGCGTCGGAGACCCCGATGGTGGAAGGCCGGGACTTCTTCGTCGACGAGGTGATCGGGCAGTACCGCGGCCAGCTCGTGGCGCCCGTCTCGATGCCCGCCGAGGCGCCGCTGTTCCTCATGTACACCAGCGGCACCACCGGGCGGCCGAAGGGCGCCCAGCACAGCACCGGGGGCTACCTCGCGTACGTCACCGGCACCTCGAAGTACTACCAGGACATCCACCCCGACGACACGTACTGGTGCATGGCGGACATCGGCTGGATCACCGGCCACTCCTACATCGTGTACGGCCCGCTGTCGCTGGGCACCACCAGCGTGATCTACGAGGGCACGCCCAACTACCCGGACGCCGGACGCCCGTGGCGGATCGCCGAGCGGCTCGGGGTGAACATCTTCCACACTTCGCCCACTGCCATCCGGATGCTCCGCAAGGTCGGGCCGGACGAGCCGAAGAAGTACGACTACCACTTCAAGCACATGACCACGGTGGGCGAGCCGATCGAGCCCGAGGTGTGGCGCTGGTACCACGATTCGGTGGGCAAGGGCGAGGCCGTCATCGTCGACACCTGGTGGCAGACCGAGACCGGCGGCTTCCTCGGCAGCTCGCTGCCTGCGCTCAAGCCGATGAAGCCCGGCAGCTGCGGCCCGGCGGTGATCGGCATCTACCCGGCCATCTACGACGAGGACGGCAACGAGGTCCCGGACGGCAAGGCCGGCAACATCTGCATCCGCAACCCGTGGCCCGGGATCATGGAGACCATCTGGGGCCAGCCGGAACGGTTCGTGTCGGTCTACTACGAGAAGTACAACACGAAGCCGGACAGCAAGGACTGGCACGACTGGCCGTACTTCTGCGGTGACGGCGCGGTCCGGGCCGCTGACGGCTACTACCGCATCCTCGGCCGGGTCGACGACGTGATCAACGTCGCCGGGCACCGGCTCGGCACCAAGGAACTGGAGTCGGCCGCGCTGACCGTGCCCGAGGTCGCCGAGGCCGCGGCGGTGCCGGTAGTGGACGACATCAGGGGCCGCGCGGTCGAGATGTACATCGCGCTGCGGCCGGGCGTCGAGGCGGGACCGGCGATGGAGGCCAAGGTCGTCACGGCGATCGAGGTCGAGATTGGCAAGATCGCCCGGCCGAAGAATGTCTGGATCGTCCCGGACATGCCGAAGACCCGGTCCGGCAAGATCATGCGCAGGGTCATCGCCGCCATCTCCAACTTCACCGACACCGGTGACGTCACCACCCTGGCCAACCCGGAGATCGTCGCGGACATCAAGGAGCAGGTGCAGTCGGCGAAACTGGCCCAGGGTGAGAAGCCCAAGGAGCTGAGCGAGACGGAAGTCGAAGAGATCAAGTCCTTCGGCGCCGAGTAGCTCAGCACGAGTAGTTCGCTGCCGCCGGGCGGTATCCAGGCTGATCTCCAGCCCCTGGGTGCCGCCCGGCGCGCATTTCCGGGGCGGCTGCCTGGCCGCGTTCAGCGGATCCTGGCTGGCGCGCATGGTGCCTGCCGGCGTGTCCGGCGAGGCCGTGCAGGCCGAGATGGTGAAACCTTCGGTCAGGTGCTTGGCGGGGCGACGACCGTGCCGGTCGCTGTCACCACGACGATCGGCTCCTCCAGCACCCGGGCGGCGGACGGCCCGCGCGCTGGGTCGGCGCGGCAGGTGACGCGGGCCTCGAAGGCGATCTCGCGGCTGCGCCGCCCTACCCGGGACACGGCCGCGGTGACCTCGATCACGTCACCTGCCAGCACGGGCGCGCGGAACTGGACGTCGGAGTAGGACGCGAACAGCCCCTCGTCGCCGTCGGTCCGGATCGACAGCTCGGTGCCGACGTCGCCGAAAAGGCCGAGCACATACGCGCCGTCCACCAGGCTGCCGCCGTAGTGGGCGTGGCTGTACGAGACATACCGCCGGTGCGTCACGGTCAGGCCCAGCCGGGGGTCGGCATTCACGCGGTGCCTCCTGCGGTCACTCGGTGCGCTGCAGCGGAAACGGGGTCGGGAACGTCAGCGGAAACGGGGTCGGGCGCCGCTGCGGATCCGCCGCGTTCCGGGGCCAGGGCGTGCACCAGGTAGCTCGCCACTTCCCCGGGGGATGTTCCCTTTCCGAAGATCTTGTCCACGCCGAGCGCCGCGGCCGCCGAAGGGTCGAACCTGGGCCCGCCGACCACCAGCAAGGGCCGCCCCGGCCCGGCCGCCCCGAAGGCGGCGGCCATCTCGCGGGCGTTGGACAGGTGCGCGTCCCGCTGCGTGACCACCTGGCTGACCAGTACCGCGTCGGCGCGCTCCGCCCGGGACCTGGCGACCAGGTCGGCCACGTCCACCTGCGCGCCGAGGTTCACGATGCGCATCTCGCGGTAGTACTCCAGGCCCTTCTCCCCCGCATGGCCCTTCACGTTCAGGATCGCGTCGATGCCGACCGTGTGCGCGTCGGTGCCGATGCAGGCCCCGACGACCACCAGCTTCCGGCCGAGTGCGCCGCGGATCCGCCGGTTGATCTCCGGCGACGACAGCATCGGAAACTCCCGCTCGGTCACCGTGACCTGCGAAAGGTCAACGAGGTGGCTTACCCGCCCGTAGACGATGCAGAACGTGAAATCCGGGCCCATGCCCTTGGCATGCACCACCATGGCCGGTTCCAGGCCCATCTTGGCTGCCAGCTGCAGTGCCGCGCCCTCGGCGCGGGCGCGCTCGGCCAGGGTCCCGAACGGGACCGGGAGGGTGAAGGAGACCTGGACCCGGCCGTCGCCCGTGGTGTCGCCGTAAGGCCGGATGATCTGGCTGGTCATCGACGCTCCCCCTCCGGGCTGGTTCCCTCGAGTATCTCGGTGGCCGGGTTGAAGTAGCCGTCCGCCTGACTGATCACGCCGTCCAGCCCCCGTCCGCCGTCCGGCGGGCGCCGGGTGATGCCGAAGGTGCCGGCCGCGATCGCGGTCAGCAGTCCCTCGTCGCCGATCCGGCCGAGCAGCTCCACCGCCTCGCCGAGGACCTCCTTGGCGCGCTGCTCGATGAAGCTGCCCGGCGCCGGCATGAAGCTGTCACCGAGCCGGCCGGCCGCGTCACGCACGTACCGGACATTTTCCAGCGCCAGGTCACGATCAGACAGGAACGGGGTATGGATTCCCTCGGTCATCATCCCGACGAGCAGGATCGACTGGCCGGTCATCATGCCGCACAGGTTGAAGAACGCATCGAGCAGGTAGCCGGCGAACACGTTGCCGGTCATGTGCTTAGTGGGCGGCATGTACTTCAGCGGCGCATCCGGGAAGAGCTCGCGCACCAGCTGCGCGTGCGCGAGCTCGAGCAGGAACGAGTCGGGCACCTCTGGGTTGATCTCGAACGCGTGCCCGAGGCCGAGCTGCCCGTCGGATAGCCCTGCCTCCTTGCCGAAGTACTCATTCAGCAGCTGGCTGACGATCACCGTGTGCGCGGCGTCGACCGCGTCCGCGGTGGTCAGGTAGTTGTCCTCGCCGGTGTTGATGATGATCCCGGCGCGGGCGTGCACCTGCCGGGAGAATCGCTGGTCGATGAAGGTCCGGCGGGGGTTGATGTCGCGGAAGATGATGCCGTACATGCAGTCGTTCAGCATCATGTCGAGCCGCTCCAGGCCGGCCAGCGACGCGATCTCCGGCATGCAAAGGCCGGACGCGTAGTTGGTCAGCCGCACGTACCGGCCGAGCTCGCGCGAGGTCTCGTCCAGCGCGGCGCGCATCAGCCGGAAGTTCTCCCTGGTCGCGTAGGTTCCGGCGTAGCCCTCCCTGGTGGCCCCTTCCGGCACGTAGTCGAGCAGCGACTGGCCGGTGGACCGGATCACCGCGATGATGTCCGCGCCCTGGATGGCAGCCGCCTGCGCCTGCGGGATGTCCTCGTAGATATCGCCGGTCGCGACGATCAGGTAGATCCACGGCTTCGGCGGCTCCGAGGTCTCGCGGATCATCGCGTCCCGCTGGGCGCGGCGGGTGTCGATGGTGGCGATGCCGCCGCGCACCGCGTGGGTAGCGGCCGCGCGCGCCTTGTCCAGGTCGCCGCCGTCCGGGATGCGGAACTTCACCTTCCCGGCGGCCGCGTCCCTGGCCAGCGCGGCCAGATCGGGGTAATCGCCGGCCAGCAGGGCGTCCCAGGCCGGCAGCGCGACGCCGTGCTCCAGGCCGGCCGTCTCGCGCACCGCGTCGGCGAGCCTGTTCACCCAGGGCATGCCGTCGTCGTCGGCGCCGTCCAGGCCGGCCAGCCTGAGCACGGCGCGCTCCACCGACACGGTGGTGTGCGTCCTGGCCAGCTCGACGATCGGCTGCCCGGCGCGGCGGGCCAGTGCACGCGCCTGGCCGACGATGGCGGGGTCCAGGCCGAGCCTGGCGGTCACCGTGCTACCTGCGTCCAACGCGGGCCTCCCTTGGCTCCTGCTTCAGGTCCGGCTTCTCGTCGATCCGGTTCTCGAACATGGCGCGGACGCGGGGCTCGGTCCGGATCAGCTCCAGGGCCAGCTGCGCGTGACCCGGCACGTACCCGTTGCCGACCAGCATGGTGACGTCCGCGGCCATGCCCTCGGCGCCGAGCGCGGCGGCGGTAAACGAGGTGGCCATCGAGAAGAAGATCACGGTACCGCCCTGGGCGGTGGACAGGATCGCGCCGCCCTCGCAGCCCGGCACGTCCACGCACACGACGGTGACGTCGGCCGGGCCGCCGGCGGCGCTGATCGCCGCCGACACCGCGACGGGGTCACGGGCGTCGGCGATCACGACCTGGTCGGCCAGCCGGGCGGCGCGGAGCACGGCTGCTTCCCGCTCGTGCGGGACGACCCCGATGATCCGCCCGGCGCCGGCCCGGCGCGCGGCGGCCGCCGACAGCGAGCCGCTCTTGCCCGCCGCGCCGAGGATGGCCACCGCCGGGCCGGTGCGGCCGGCGTTGCCGGCTGTGCCGGTGCTCACGGCCTTGCGGCCGGCCCGCACTGCGCCGGCCACCACCCGGTGGGTGAGCGCCGGCGCCCCGCACACGTCAAGCACCGCCAGCGCCAGCGGGACGGGCAGGTCACCGGGGAGCACGGCGGCGATCGACCTGCCGAACAAGATCGCGTGCCCGGCGCACGGCACCTGCTCGGACCTGCCGTCCCAGCCGGCCAGCCCGTCGGTCACGACGAGCGGCGTGAGGCTGAGCGAGACGAGCGTCGCGATCCTGTCCCCCGGTTCCAGCCCGAGCGGCGAACGGCTGCCCGCCTCCTCGACGATCCCGGTGAGCATCCCGCCGGAGCCGGTGATGGGGTTGTGCATCTTGCCGCGGCTGGCGATGATCTCCAGGACCGCCGTCCTGATCGCATCCGGGTCGCCGCCGCTGGCCTCGCGCAGCTGCCGGAACGATGCCGCGTCGAGATTCAGCCGGTCCACCCGGACCCGCACTTCGTCCGGCCAGATGGCCGGGCTCGTATCCAGCCGCCAGGCAGCCTGCGGCAGCAGGCCAGCGGGCTCGGCCACCCGGTGCAGGCCCAGCGGGGAACTCGCTTCCGTTGTCAATCGGGTCACCTGATCAATCCTTCCCGGCCGGCTCCGGGCGCGCACGCCACGGCGCCGGCAAGTACTGGCCCGGTTGCGGCGATCCCCTGGCCGGTACGATCCCGGCGAAACCGGCCGATTCCTGGCTTTGATCCTATGATTCGATAGAATCTCCTGTTGAAAGCTCTATTGACAATAGCTTCTTGCGCTACTTGCTCAGGCCACCGGCTATCGTTTCTGCTGACGGCGACTAACGAGGGGCAGGTGCCGCGATGATCGAGCAGCCGTACGCATACCGGCGCAGGGAGCTGGCCGAGCCGGACTGGCGGCGCCTGCCCGGGTGGGCGGGCGTCACCGCGGCGGAGTGGGCATCCGCGCAGTGGCAGCGGGCGCATTGCGTGAAGAGCATCCGGCAGCTCCGCCAGGTCGTCGGGGCTGGCCTGGACGAGGCGTTCTACGCCGACCTCGACCGCGACCAGCGTGAGCGGGCCACCATGTCGATGCTGGTGACGCCCCAGATGGTCAATACGATGGCGCCCGCGATCGGACCCGCCGAGGCGGGCTTCACCGACGCGTTCTACGCCGACCCCGTCCGCCGGTACATGATCCCGGTCTTCAGCGACCGCCGCACCGACTGGTCGTCGCACCCGGAGGCGTCGAGGGACTCGCTGCACGAGGCGGAGATGTGGGTGGTCGAGGGGCTGACCCACCGCTACCCGACCAAGGTGCTCGCGGAGGTGCTGCCCACCTGCCCGCAGTACTGCGGGCACTGCACCCGGATGGACCTGGTCGGCAACCCGACGCCGGTGACGGACAAGCACAAATTCGGCCTGACCCGTGACGACAGGCTCGGCGCGATGCTCGGCTACCTGCGCGTCACGCCGGGCGTCCGCGATGTCGTCGTCTCCGGCGGAGACGTTGCTAACCTGCCGTGGCCGCGGCTGGAGGCGTTCGTGGCCAGCCTGATGGAGGTGGACAGCGTCCGGGACATCCGGCTGGCCACCAAGGCGCTGATGGGCCTGCCGCAGTACTGGCTGACCGACGAGGTGCGCGCCGGGATGGAGCGGCTCGCCGCCACCGCCCGTGAGCGCAGCGTCAGCATCGCGATCCACACGCACGTGAACGCGGCCCAGTCGGTCACCCCGCTGGTGGCGCGTGCCGCAAAGGCGATGCTGGAGACCGGCATCAGGGACGTCCGCAACCAGGGCGTCCTGCTCCGCGGCGTGAACGACAGCCCGGAGCAGCTGCTCGACCTGTGCTTCGCGCTGCTGGACGAGGCAAAGATCATGCCTTACTACTTCTACCTGTGCGACATGATCCCGAACAGCGAGCACTGGCGCCTCACCCTGGGCGAGGCGCAGCAGCTGCAGCACAAGATCATGGGCTACCTGCCCGGCTTCGCGACGCCACGGATCCTGTGTGACGTGCCGTACGTGGGCAAGCGCTGGGTGCACCAGGTGGGCAGGTACGACACGGAGCGGGGTATCTCCTACTGGACGAAGAACTACCGGACCGGCGTGGAGGCGGACGACCCGCTCGCCCTGGACCGCGAGTACTCCTACTACGACCCGATCTACATGCTGCCGGAGCAAGGCCAGGCCTGGTGGCGCGCCAGGACCGCGGCGCCGGCAGCTGCGGTGCCGGCCGGTGCGGCGCCAGCCAGCACCGAGCCGGTCGGCGCCGCACGGCCCTAGGCCTCGCTCTTGTCCTCGATCTCCCAGACATGGTCAAGCAGATGCCAGGCGATGCGGCGCGCGGCATAGCGGACGGGCCAGCCGCCCGGCAGCGGCGCGGTACCGTCGGACGCCCGGCCGAGCGCCGCGGTGATCGCCGAGCGCATCGCCGCGATGGCGGCCTCCTCGCCGACGGCAGGCCGGCGGTGCCGGACCCCGATCTTGCGGGCGAACGAGGCCTCGGCGCCGGTCACGTGCTCGACGATCTGCTCGGTGTCCCGGCCGCCGCCGCGCGGTCCTTTCCGCAGCTTCGCCGAGGCAGCCTGGGCGACGTCATCGAATGTCGCCCACGAGGCGCGGACGAGGGCGGCGATCCGGCTCGCCTCGTCGCCGGCGAGCGGGAGGTAATCGCAGGCGGCGATCTCGCCCGGCGCGCCGAAGTCGGTGTAGCCGGCCGTGCCGGGCAGCCGCTCGATGACGGCAAAGGCGTCCGTGACTGGCTACGGCGACATACCCGGAATTCTTTCAGCCCGGTCGTACAGTTTGCGTGCACCGGTCCGGGCCGCCCTGATCAGGGAACGGCTGGCCCGGAGTCGAAGCGCCACAGCATCGGCAGGGCCGCCGCCACCACGGCGGCGCCGAGCACGCTGATAACGCCGCCGGAGACCACCGCGATCCGCACCGAGCCGGTCGCCGAGGCGACGAGGCCGGCCTCCAGGTTGCCCACTGGCTCCCCGGTGGTGTAGCTGATCATCTCGAGCCCGGCAAGCCGGCCCCGCAGGCTGGCCGGGATCGTCTGGTTCCACATGATCATCCGGAAGGTGCCGCTGACCATGTCGGCCGCCCCGGCCGCGGCGAGGGCGACCACAGCCCACCAAAGGCCGGGCGCGAAGCCGAACGCCGCGATGCCAGCGCCCCAGCCGCAGACAGCGAGCACGATAGCCTGGCCGTGCCTGCTGACGTGACTGGTCCAGCCGCTGGTCATGCTGACGATCAGTCCGCCGGCGGCCGGCGCGGCGTACAGCACGCCGAGGACTGCGGGGCCGCCGAGCCGGGCGGCAATGGCCGGGAAGAGGGCGTAGGGCGCACCGAAGAGCATCGCGGAGATGTCGATCAGGTAGGTGCCGAGCAGCTCGGGCCTGCTGCTGGCATACCGCAGGCCCTCCAGCACCCCGCCCAGGCTGGGCCTGGCTGCATCGGGCGGCGGCGGGGTCGCGCGCATCCGGCTGAAAGCAAGCAGCGCGGCCACGCAGGCCGCGCTGTCGGCAAGGTAGGCCACCGGAAGCCCGCCGGCCGCAATGGCGACGCCGCCGAGCAGCGGGCCGGCCAGGCTCACCGCGTTACCGAGCAGCCCGGTCAGCGCGGCCGCCCCGGGCAGCTCGGCACGGCGGACCAGCGCGGGCACCAGTGCCTCCAGCGACGGCCGCTGCAGGCCGTACAGGCCGGTGCTCGATGCGGCGAGCAGGAACAGCAGCCACAGCTGATGCCAGGCCGCCGCGTTCAGGGCCAGCGCCGCCCCGCTGCCGCACAGGAAAACCTGGCATCCCCTGATCAGGCGGCGGCGGTCGACGGCGTCCGCCAGGGCGCCGCCGAGCAGCGCCGTGGCCACCAGCGGCACCAGCTCTGCGATGCTGAGCAGCCCGACCGCGAGCGAGGAATGCGTCAGCTGGTAGGCCTGATAGGGCATGCCGACAAAGGTGATCGAGTTGCCGGCGTACGACCACAGCTGGCCGGCGTAGAGCCGCCGGAACTCATCCGATCGCCGGAGCAGGGCGAGGTCAGGACCGAGGCCCGCGGCCAGCCGCCGTATCCATGCCCGCCCCGCTGCCTCCTCGCCCGGCGGCCCGGCTCCCGCGCCAGCGGCTGCGGTGCCGTCTGCGCCGTCACCTGCGCCACCGCCCGCGCTCCTGGCCGCTCCCCCGCTGCCTCCCACAACCAGCCAATGCTGCCCTGTTGGCCGGCTGCCGTCGAATGGTTTCGCCGGCTGCTGCGCTAGCGTTGGCCAGATGAGCAGGGTTCACGACATGGGCGGCCAGGCCGGATTCGGGCCGGTCCTGGCCGGTGACGAGCCGCCGTTCCAGGCTGACTGGGAGATGAGAGTCGCCGCGCTGACCATGGCGCTGAGGCTGCGCGAGGCGTTCACCGGAGACGAGTTCCGCGACGCCATCGAGCGGATCCCGCCGGCGGACTATCTGGCCATGTCCTACTACGAGCGCTGGCTCAGGGCGCTTGAGCTGCTGCTGGCCGAGAAGGAGCTGCTGGCGGGGCACGGCCCGGCGACCGGGCACGGCGCTGCGGCCGGGGACGGGGAGGCCGCCGGTGGCTAGGTTCGCGGTCGGCGCGCGGGTACGGGCGCGGCCGGGCGATCCTGACGGGCACACCAGGCTGCCGCGCTACGTCCGCGGGCACCAGGGCGAGATCGTTGATGACCATGGCAGCTGGCAGTTGCCCGACGAAGCACTGCGCGGGACCATCCGGGCCGAACCGGTGTACGCGGTCCGGTTCGCGGCGCGGGACCTGTGGGGCGCCGGATCGCATTCGGTGATCGTCGACCTGTGGGAGTCCTACCTGGAGGAGGCGGCGCAGTGAGCGGCGATCACGGGGAACTGCCGGTGGCCGCGCGGGTGCGCCAGCTGGAGGACCAGGTGATCGCCGCCGGGCTGACCACCGACGCCGAGCTCGACGAGATCCTGGCCGGCCGATACCGGACCGGCTCCCCCGCGAACGGTGCCCGGTTGGTGGCCAGGGCGTGGGCCGACGCCGGCTTCCGGGATCGGCTGCTGGCGGACGGCAACGCCGCGGCCGCCGAGCTCGGCTTCGGCGCGAGCGGCGGAGGCGGGTACGGGTACCGCCTCAAGGCTGTGCAGAACACCGCGCAGCGGCATAACGTGATCGTCTGCACGCTCTGCTCGTGTTATCCCACGTCCCTGCTCGGCCCGTCCCCCAGCTGGTACAAGAGCTTCGCGTACCGCTCAAGGACGGTCCGCGAGCCGCGGGCCGTGCTGGCCGAGTTCGGCCTGGAGCTGCCCGCGGAGACCGAGATCCTGGTGTGGGACTCCAGCGCCGAGACCCGTTACCTAGTCGTTCCGGCCCGCCCGGCCGACTCGGCCGGCCTGGCCGAGGACGCGCTCGCGAGCCTCGTGACCAGGGACGGGATGATCGGCACCGCCGCGTTCTGAGCGGCAGGCGGCGTCCTGGGCGGCAGGCCGCTAAGTCTCGGTGGCGCTGCTCGGCACCGGCTCCGCTGGCTCAGCTGGCGCCTCGTCGCCGTTGCGGCGCTGGCTGACGATGAACCACACGATGCCGGTGATGGCCAGGACAGTGGCGATGTAGAAGTTCAGGCGCAGGCCGAGGAAGTGCTCGGAAGAGTCGATCCGCAATGACTCCTCGAAGATCCGGAACGCCGAGTAGCCGGTCACGTAAAGAGCGAACAGCCCAGGCGGCCGGATGTCCCGGTGATGCCCGAGCCACACCAGCGCCGCCGCGAGTGCCAGGTCAAAGATCAGCTCGTACAGGAATGTCGGCTGGAATGTGCTGAAAGCCGTGTAGCCGGCCGGCCGGTGGGCCAGGGATATCTCCAGGCCCCAGGGCAGGCTGGTCGGCTTGCCGAACAGCTCCTGGTTGAAGTAGTTGCCGATGCGGCCGATTCCCTGGGCGACCAGCAGCGCCGGGGCCACGGCGTCCGCGAACACCCGCACGTCGGCGCCTGCGCGATGGACCCGCCAGACGCCCGCGGCCGCGCCCGCAGCGATGCCGCCCCATACGCCCAGGCCGCCCGACCAGATGGCGAAGACGCCCCACCAGTGCGGCGGGATATCCGCCGGCGTGGTGATGTCGAAGTAGATCCGGGCGCCGATGATGCCGGCCGGCACCGCCCACGTCGCGACGTCGGCGACCAGGGACGGGTCACCGCCCTTGGCCCGCCACCGCCGCTGGGTAATGAGTATCGAGAGCGTGATCCCGACCACGTACATCAGCCCGTAGACATGAATGAATGCCGGGCCGATGTGAAACCCGCTGACCGCCGGGCTGGGGATGTGCAGGGCCATGGACCGAGGGTAGACCCGCCGCTGAGGTGCTCAGCGCGCCAGGGACCACCGATGGGCTAGCGTGAGCGCATGTCCAGCCGAACCGGGAATCTCAGTCCGCAGCTGCATGCCTACCTGCTCGCCCGCAGCGCTCCGGCAGACCCCGTGCTGACCGAGCTTGCGGACGAGACCGCCCGACGGTTCCCGGCTTCGGCCGGCATGCAGATCGGTGCGGAGCAGGGCACCTTCATGACCCTGCTGACCCGGATCGCCGGTGCCAGCGCTGCTATCGAGGTCGGTACCTTCACCGGCTACTCCTCGATCTGCCTGGCCCGCGGCCTGGCCGCCGGCGGGCGGCTGCTCTGCTGTGACGTCAGCGAGGAGTGGACGTCGCTCGCCCGGCAGTACTGGCAGAAGGCCGGCGTCGATGACCGGATCGAGCTGCGCGTCGCCCCTGCGATCGAGACCCTGCGCGCGCTGCCCGCCGGCCCGTCGCTCGACCTGGCCTTCATCGATGCCGACAAGCCGGGCTACATCGGCTACTGGGACGAGATCGTGCCGCGGATCAGGCCGGGCGGGGTCATCCTGGCGGACAACACGCTCTACGGCGGCCAGGTGACCGATACGGCGGACCGGGGTGCCAGCGTGCAGGGGATCAGGGACTTCAATGATCATGCCGTGGCTGACGACAGGGTCGAGCTCGTGCTGCTCCCGGTCGGCGACGGGCTGACCCTGGCCAGGAAGAAGTAGGCCACCGGGCCGGCCAGCGGCCACCGTGCCGTAGGGGGGCGACCGCGCCGGCAGCGGCCGCCTCACCGGTAGAGGCCGGGCCGCCGGTCCGCGTGCACGTCGTTGCGCGGGCTGTTCGCCTTGCTGCGGGCCAGCCGCAGATCGCAGTCGGCCACCAGCACGGCCGGCTCATCGGCGCAGACCGGCCCGGCCAGCGGATAGCCATCGGCGCCGGCAATGACGGTGCCGCCTGTCCAGCTCACGCCGCGTTCGGTCCCGCACCGGTCCGCCGCGGCGATGAAGATCCGGTTCGTGCTGGCCGCGGCCTGCACGTTCAGCACCACCATCGGCCGCTCGCCGGCCGGCCGCGGCTCGGCCGGCCAGTTGGTCGGCACGGCCAGCAGGTCGGCGCCGGCCAGGGCGGGCTTGCGGACCCATTCGGGGAATTCCGCGTCGTAGCAGACCATGACCCCGATCCGGCCGCGCGCGGTGTCGATGACCGGCGGGTCGCAGTCGCCGGGCGTGAAGACGTCTGGTTCGGCGTCCCACAGGTGCGCCTTGCGGTAGATCGCCCTCGTCCCGCCGCCGTCGACGATCGCCGCGCTGTTGAGCACCTCCCCCGACTCCCCCAGCTCGCAGAAGCCGCCGACGATCACCAGGTCGTGCTGCGCGGCGAGCCGCTGCCACCCGGTGACGGTCGGCCCGTCGGCGGGCTCGGCGAGTGCCCGCGCCTCCGCCGCGCTGGCGAAGACGTATCCGGAGGGCACGAGTTCCGGCAGCACGACGACATGGGCGCCCTGGCCTGCCGCAATGCCGATCGCGTCGCTCGCCGCGGCCCGGTTACGGCCGGTCTCGCCCACCTGCAGGCTGAGCTGGCAGGCGGCAACACGCACGGAATGGTCGCTGCTCACCGGCATCATCGGGCCAGCCTAGCCAGCGCCGGCCCGGCTTCCTGCCCATCGCGGCGGCCCCGGCTTCCTTCGCAACTCAGCCACGACCCGTACGGGCCAGGTTCCCGGTCGGTACGATGTGCCGCCATGGCGGCATTGTTCAACCGGATCATCCCCATTCTGTTTGTCAGCGACCTCGAGGCCGAACGTGACTTCTACGTCCGCCTGGGCTTCCACGTCACGTATGAGGGCCCCGAGTACCCGCACTTCCTGGCGCTTGGCCACGGCCCCGTCGAGTTTGGCATCGAGCGGAAGGCCGGGTTCCGCAGCGATATTCCCGATCATGTGCTGACCTGGCAGTTCGGCGTCGCGGATATCGCCGCCGCGCGGAAGCGGCTGGACGAGGCCGGCGTGCCGTTCAGCGAACAGGTGATGACGCCCAGCGAGGACTGGACCTACCGCGTGCTGCACGCCCGCACCCCGAACGGCTATCACCTGCTGCTGGAGGAGGGCAGCGAGTAGCGGCACGAAAATTTCACTTGGGTCACAACTCCGGCGTTGCTTCGGTGACAATAGTGTCCGATGGGAGCGTCAACCGATCCGGTCTATCTCCGGGTTCTCGAGGATCTTCGTGCCCGCATCAGCGAGGGACTGCTGGAGCCGGGCGCCAGGGTGCCCTCGCGCAACGCGATCATTGCCAGGTACGGCGTCGGGGAGACCGCGGCCAAGCACGCGCTGCAGGTGCTGGCCGCCGAAGGCCTGATCGAGGCCAGGGCGGGGTCGGGGTCCTACGTCCGCAAAGCGCCCGTGACCCGCCGCATGGACCACGACCGCCTGCACTACCCCGGCTCGCCCTTCGGCCTCGAAGATCCGGCCGGCCGGCTGGCCCTGGAGTACCAGGCGGAGCAGGTACTGCCGCCGCCGCACATCGCGCGGCTGCTTGGCCTGCAGCCTGCCAGCGACCCGGTGATCCGCACCAGGTACCTGCTGAGCGCGGACGGCGCGCCGATCCAGCTGGCGACGTCCTACGAGCCGGTCCAGATCACCGGCGGAACCGCCGTCGCCGTGCCGGAGCAGGGGCCGTTCGCCGGCCGCGGGGTGATCGAGCGGATGAAGGCCATCGGGATCCGCGTCGACGAGATGACCGAGGAAATCTCGGTCCGGCCGTCGCTGCGCAACGAGGCGGCCGTACTTGCCATCGCCCCTGGTGCTCCCGTGCTGCTGGTGCAGCGCACCCATCTGGCCGCCGGCACGGCGGTCGAGGCCGCCGACATCGTGCTGGCCGCCGACGGGTTCCGGCTCAGGTACAGGATCCCGGTCTAGCCCCGGTCACCGTCTAGCATCGGGACATGATCAGGTCAGCCACCCCGCAGGATGTCCCGCATATTCACCGGCTGATGCGGGAGCTCGCGGAGTACGAGAGATCACTTGCCGAGGTGACCGCCACCGAGGATGACCTGCGGCGGGCGCTCTTCGCGGACCAGCCGGCGATCTTCGCGCATGTGGCCGAGCACGAGGGATCCGTCGCGGGGTTCGCGCTGTGGTTCCTTAACTACTCGACCTGGCTGGGCAGGCATGGCATCTACCTTGAGGATCTCTACGTCACGCCCGCGGTGCGGGGCACCGGGCTCGGCCGGGCGCTGCTCGCCGAGCTCGCCCGGATCTGCGTGCAGCGCGGCTATGGCCGGCTCGAATGGTGGGTGCTCGACTGGAATGCGCCCGCCCGCGGGTTCTACGAATCCCTCGGCGCGGCGGCGATGGACGAGTGGACGGTGTACCGGCTCACCGGCCCGGCCCTGCATGCGCTGCCGGGCCCGGCTACCCGGCCGGCCGGGGCATAATCCGCGGCTCGACGTGGCATTGATCGCGGCGAGCGCGGCAATCGCGGCCGTGTCATCGGGCAGCCACGCATAAGGCGAGGCGGAGCCCGCGCTCTCCCAGTACGTGAAATAGGTCAGGCAGTCATTCGCCCGCGCCCAGGACCAGGTGTCCTTGAACCAGTCCGGCCGGCTGGCCGGGAGAGCGGAATTGCACTCGGTGACCGCCAGCCGCACCGTCCCGAGCGCTCCCTGAATCTGGTGCGCCGCCGCGCCGAAGACCGTCGCCGCAGTATGAGAGCGAGCCACCTGATATCCGTCGAGCCCGTAGAAATCGAGCCCTGGCGCCATCCACTGGCCAAGCGGGTAATGACCGCTAGCCCGGGTGGCCGTATAGCACGTGACGATCTGGCCGTACCGGCAACCGGGCGAGGCCGCCTTGAAGATCGGGTAGCAGCGCGCATGCAGCGCGAGGACCTGGGCTGTCGTGAAGTCGTTGTGGGCCGCCTCGCCCTCGTGCCAGCAGGTCACCATGGCGCCAGCCGGGACACGCCTGGCGAAAGCACGCAGCTCATCGTCAAGCGAGCCGGACAGGACCCGGTCCAGATCCGGCTTGATGCTGATGACCTGCAGCGATGAAGTCACCGGAACGGGGCTTGCGCCCGGTCCCGGCCACGACGCCGGAGCGCCCTGCGCCGGGGTGTCATAGCCGCGGAAGCCGGCCAGGCCACCGCTCGCCGCGGAGACAGCCTGCCACATGCCGCCAGTTCCCTTGTTGACACCGCAGCTGGGCTGCCCGGAAGTAGCATGCCTGATCAAATGCCCGCCGTGGCCGGCCTGCAGGTCAAGTTTCCGGATTAGCGGCCCATTCACCGCTAGGCCCCCGACGGTTAGTACGCCTATACCGTGCAATACTTGCCGTCTTGTCGGCATTTGTCATCCCCCCGAATGTCGTGCGCCGAGAAATCACTATAATACGTTAACTACGGGGAAATATAAAAAGCCGAAAATTTTAGGGCGATAAAGGGTCATAAAGCCAGCAGGCGGCTGGCGTTGCCGCCGAGAATCCGGTGCTCATCGGCCGCGCTCAGGCGCAAGGCCCGCACCTCCTGGGCCGGCTGGCCGCTGCCCATGTCGAACGGCCGGTCCGAGCCGAGCAGCACATGGTCAGCGCCGGCGTAGCCGACGAGATCGGCCAGCAGCGCCCGGTCGTGGGTGACGGTGTCGAAGTAAAACCGGCGCAGCGCGGCGTCCGGGCCGTCCGCCGAGCGGGCCCTGGCCTCGGGCCGGACGGCGAACGCCCGCCGCAGCCTGCCGCGAATCGCGAGCAGGCCGCCACCGCCGTGAGCGAGCAGGATGCGCAGCCGCGGGTACCGCTCGAGTACCCCGGCGGCGGCCAGGTGCGCGGCGGTGACCGCGGTCTCCATCGGGTTCCCCGCCGAGTTCCACAGGTAGTAGTCGCTGAGCGCGGGCAGCCCGAATCCCCTGGTGGTGGGATGCACGAAGATCAGCGCGCCGGTGGCCTCGGCGGCCTCCCAGAACGGCAGGAAGCGGTCGTCTCCCAGGTAGCAGCCCTGGACGCTGGCCGGGATCTCGGCGCCGCGCAGCCCCGGCAGCCTCATGAGATGCTCAAGCTCGGTCGCGGCGGCGGCCGCATCCTGCAGCGGGACGGCACCGAGCGCGCTGACCCGGCCGCCCGCCGCGGCCTGCGAAAGCCCCTCGTTCTGCACGCGGCAGATCCTGATCGCCTCCGCGAGGCCGGCCTCCGTGGGCACCAGCATGATCCACGGCGAGAGCAGCAGGTGATCGATTCCGCCGACCGCTGCCTGGCCGGCCATCACCTCGATATCGGTGAACTCCGCCACGATCGAGCGCAGCACCCGGCCGCGGAACGTGACGATCTGTCGGCCGTCCTCGACGCTGATGGCGGGACGCCAGTGCTCCGGCACTGCGCTGGTCATCATCTCGCCGATGATGACGTGGCAGTGCGCGTCGACGATCAATGAGCGGCCCCGGGTGCCCCGCCGCCATCGCCGGGCGCGGGGCCGCTGGCGCGGGTCACGGCACCGCCGAGGTAAAGCGCGCCGATCTCCGGGTGCTCGAGGATTTCACGGCCGCTGCCCGTCAGTCGCACCCGTCCGTTCTCCAGGACGATGCCGTGCGCGGAGAGCCGTAGGCCGGCCCGCGCGTTCTGCTCGACGAGCAGGATCGTCTTGCCCTGGGCGTTCATCAGGCGCGCCGCGTCGAACACCGTCCTGAGCACCTTCGGCGACAGGCCCATCGACGGCTCATCCAGTAGCACCAGGGACGGATCAAGCATCAGGCAGCGGGCGAACTCGACCAGCCGCTGCTGCCCGCCGGACAGGCTGCCGGCCTTCTGCCCTGCCCACTGGGCCACCTGCGGGAACATCTCCTCGACGTACCCGCGCCTGCGCAGCAGCAGGGCGTGGTCCCGCAGGATGTAGCCGCCTAGCTCCACATTCTCCCTGACCGTCATGTCGCGGAAGAGGCTGTGGTTCTGCTGCACGTGCACGAGGCCCATGTCCAGGATCTGCCGGGGCGATTTGCCTGCCAGCGACTCTCCATGCAGCTTGATCGTGCCGCGCTTGGGCCGCAGCAGGCCGCTGATCGTGGCAAGCAGCGTGGACTTGCCCGCACCGTTCGGCCCCACCACGCAGGTGATGGCGCCAGCGGGCACGCTGAGCGATACGTCGTGCAGCACGTCCCCGCCGCCGTATCCGCAGACCAGTCCCTCGATGACGAGCGCGGGGTCATGGCTGGCCCCGGCGGGCGGCCCGCCCGGTGCCTGGTCACGGGTCGGGTGCATCGTCGTCCTCCTCCGTGGTGCCGAGGTAGGCGTCAAGTACCCGCGGGTCGTTCCTGATGATCTCGGGAGGCCCGCTGGCGACCACGGTGCCGTAGTCGAGGACCGTGACGCGGTCGCAAAGGCCCATCACGAAATCCATGTTGTGCTCGACGATGAGGAAGGTCGTGCCGCTGGCGTTCAGCGCGCCGATCCTGGCCGAGATGTGCTGGATCAGCGACGGGTTAACGCCGCCGGCCGGCTCGTCGAGCAGCACGACCTCGGGGTCGGCGACGAGTACGTAGGCAAGCTCGAGCAGCTTGCGCTGTCCGTAGGACAGGGTGTCCGCCAGTGCCTTCGCGTGCCCGGCGATGCCGGTGAACTCCAGCAGTTCGGTCGCACGCCGCCGGTCCGCCTGCCCGCCGGCCCTGGCCAGCGGGTTGTGCCACCGGCGGACGCCGCGATGCTGGGCGGCGACCAGCATGTTCTCCATGACCGTCAGTCTCGGGAAGATCCTGGTCAGCTGAAAGGTCCGGCCGATGCCGAGGGCGAACGCCCGCTCCGGCGGCGCGTTCGTGATCTTCCGGTCGCCGGCGTAGACGTCACCGGCATCCACCCGCTCATAGCCGGTGATGATGTTGAACAAGGTCGTCTTGCCCGACCCGTTCGGCCCGATCAGGCCCGTGATGCTGCCACGGGCTACCTCCACCGTGCAGTCGCTCAGCGCCTGCACGCCGCCGAAGGCCTTGGATACCCGCTCGGCGCGCAACAGCGCGGTCACCGCGGGTCTTCCCTGCCCGCAGCGCCGGCCGCAGCGCCGCCCGCAGCGCCGGCCGCGGCCAGGCGGCCGGACCGTCTTGCCCGCCAGGACGTGATCTTCTCGCTGGAGGTGGGGATCACGCCCCGTGGCAGCAGCAGGATCACGCCGAGGAACAGCGAGCCGAGGACGATCTGGCTGAGATAGTCGTTCGTGAACTGCTCGGTCAGGTACTGCTGCGCCGGTATCAGGACCAGCGCGCCAAGTACCGGGCCCGAGACAGTGCCGAGGCCGCCGAAAAACGCTATCAGCGCGACGGAGAGATCGAATTGCGGATCGAAGCCGGACTGCGGGAGGACCTGGCTGATGAAGTAGAACCAGAGCCCGCCGAGCAGCCCGGTCACGAACGCGGAGATCACGAACGCGGCCAGCTTGACGCGCATGGTGCGGACGCCAAGGCCCCTGGCCCGGTCCTCATCATCGCGGATGGCCCTGAGCTGCAGGCCGAACCTGGATCCGCGGATCAGCCAGGACAGCCCGACCGTGCCCACCCCGATTGCCAGCGCCAGGTAGTAGAAGGGGTCGTTGTACGTGCCGGGATTCCAGGCGAGGAACGGCGAGCTGACTCCGGTCGTCCCGCCGGTGAACGAGAAGTTGAAGGCCATCAGCTGGAAGATGAAGAAGACGGCGATGGTGACGACGACGAACGTGTGCCGCCGGACCCGCAGCGCCACCAGGCCGAACGGCACCGCGACAACGGCCGCCACCACGGCGGCCAGCGGCAGCAGGGCAAACACCGAATTCCCGGTCAGCTGCCAGTCCCTGGCGGCGATTCCGACCGTATAGGCCCCGGAGCCGAAGAACACCGCGTGCCCAAGCGAGATGTAGCCGCTGTAGCCGGAGAAGATATTCCACGCGGCAGCGGCCGCCACGAAGATCAGCGTGTCCACGCCGATCGTGGTCACCAGCGCGTTGGTGAAGACCAGGGGGAACAAGGCGACTGCGGCGAGCAGGACGAGCGCTCCCCCGCCGCGCCATGCGGCGGCCCGCCGCAGCAGGCCGGTAGCCGTCACGGGGTCCGGGCCGGTCATCGCCGCCGGCGTCACTGGAGCCGTACCCCCTGCCGTCCGAACAGGCCGGACGGGCGGACCGTCAGCACCAGGACGAGAGCCGCGTAGAACACCACGATGGCCCAGTTCGGTGACCAGATGCTGACCAGGGACTCCAGCGTGATCATGAACACCGCCGCCGCGAGGGCGCCGCCGATGCTGCCGAGGCCGCCGAGGATGATGATGGCGAGCAGCCGGGAGATCAGGTCGTAGCCGCTATTGGGATTGAAGCCCCCGCTGGTGGCGCCGTACACCATGCCGCCCACCGCGGTGACGGCGACGCCGATCCCGAACGTGACCGCGGCGACCCGGTTCACGTCGATCCCGATCAGCCGGGATGCCGTCTGGTCCTGCATGGTGGCGCGGACGCTGCGGCCGAACCGGGTCCGGTACAAGATCATGTACAGGACCACGACCAGCGCCACGGCCAGCGCGAATCCGAAGAGGTAGATGTACGGCAGGTAGAACCCGAACACGCGCACGCTGGAGATCACGTACCAGGCATTCAGCTGCACGTAGTTGGGGCTGAAGATCCAGTAAAGGATCCCCTCGATGATGATGGCCACCGCGTAGCTGGCCAGCAGCGACATGGACGTGCGTTCCCGGCCGCGAAGCGGCCGCATGAACGCCCAGTAGATGGCGACGCCGATCACGAACATCGCCGGGACCGTGAGGAGCAGGCCGAGGAACAGGTCGATGTGCAGGTGCACGGACAGCGCGTAGCTGAGGTAGGCGCCCAGGATGACCAGGATGCCCTGGGCGATGTTGATGATGTCGAGCACGCCGAAGATCAGCGTCAGCCCCACGGCCATCAGGCCGTAGACGCCGCCGACAAGTATCCCGTCGACGACCGCCTCGTAGATCTGGCGTCCCATGTCAGCTCCGCGGCATCAGACTCGGTGAGCTGCTCAGCTGGCCCAGGCGGGCTTCGGGTTGGTGATCTTTACCGAGCCCGGGTCGGTCACTGGCAGCACCTGGTTGAAGTTGCCGTCCTGCCACTGGAAGATGAACGCGGCGGCCCTGGGGTTCTCGCCGATCGCGTCGAACTGGGCCGGCCCCTGCACGGTGTTCAGGGTGACCCCGCTGTGCAGGTAGCGGATGATCTTGGAGTTGTCCGTGCCCCCGGTGGCGCTGACCGCGAGTGCCGCGACCTGGCCGACCGAGTAGGCCTCGGCCACGTCGGAGTTGATGTCCGAGGAATTGCCGCCGTACTTGGCGATGTAGTCCTGCACCATCACGTCGCTGAGCGCGTTGTTGTAGGACCCGTACCAGCCGTCGGGCACCATCATCCCGTCGGAGTCGGCCTTCCCGACGGCGCTGACGAAGGCGTCGCCCTGGTCCGGTCCCGACGCGGCGATGAAGATCTTCGGGTTGTAGTGCTGCTGCTCGAAGGTCTGCATGAACTCCTGCACGGTCGGCACGTCGGTGGAGCCGAGCACGACTAGCTGGGCGCCGCTGGCAGCCACCTTGTCGGCGATGGGCTTGTAGCGCGACGCTTTCGCAGCGGACGCTTGCTCAGCGAAGGTATCGCTGTAGACGTTTGTGACGCCGGCGGCCGTGAGGATTTTCTTCGCGGTCTGCACGGGCGGGTCGGCGAACGGGTCGTTGGCCTGCGGGTAGGCGGCTGTCTTCGGCCGCTGGCTGGCCGGCAGGGACGCGATCCACTTGGCGAACGGCACCATGTAGTCCGTCACGGGCAGACTGGGGCTGAACACGTTATGGAGCTTCTGGCTGAAGACGATGGGCGCGGTTCCCGCGCCCTCGATCATCGCGTACCCGTACTTGCCCACCTCCACCGCGGCGGGCGCGGTCAGCAGCGAGGAGAACGGGCCGAAGGTCAGGTTCACATGATCAGCGGTGATCAGCTTCCGGTAATTGGAGACGACCGTGGCCGGCGAGCTGTTGTCGTTGAGGATGATCAGCTTGACCTGGCGGCCGAGTATCCCGCCGTGGCTGTTGACGTCGCTCTGCCACAGCTGGTAACCGCGCTTGAACGCCTGGCCATCGGCGGAGAAGCCGCCGGTCAGCGACAGCGAGATCCCGACCACGATCGGCCTGGAACCAGACGAGCTGCCTGCGGAGCCGCCGCTGCCGCAGGCGGTGAGCACCACCGCCGCCGCGGCGGCGGCCGTGACCGACAGGAACCGGGCGCGGACTGACCTCATCCCCGGGTCCTCCTTTCAGGCTTACGGGCAGACTCAGGCTTACGGGTAATCCTGGCAGTGCTCAGCCGCCGGCCGGCGGGGCGCGCCGCGCCGGGCCGGCCGGCGGCCCGGAGACTTGCTCAGCTGGCAAAGTCGGGCTTCGGGTAGGTGATCTTGGTCGAGCCTGAGGCGGCGGCCGGCAGCACCTGGTTGAAGTTGCCGTTCTGCCACTGGAAGATGAACGCGGCGGCCTTGGGGTTCTCGCCGATCGCGTTGAACTGGACGGGTCCCTGCACGGTGTTCAGGGTGACCCCGCTGTGCAGGTAGCTGATGATCTTGGCGTTGTCGGTGCCCTTGGTCGCCGTGACTGCCAGGTCCGCGATCTCGCCGACAGAGTACGCCTCGGCCACGTCGGAGTTGATGTCCGAGGCGGTGCCGCCGTACTTGGCGATGTACGTCTTGACCATGGCGTTACTCAGCGGGTTGTTGTAGCCGCCGTACCAGCCGTCCGGCACCATCATCCCGTTGGCGTTTGCCTTGCCGACGGTCTTGATGAACGCGGCGCCCTGGTCCGGTCCTGACGCGGCGATGAAGATCTTCGGGTTGTAGTGCTGCTGCTCGAAGGCCTGCATGAACGCGTTCACGGTCGGCACGTCGGTGGAGCCGAGCACCACCAGCTGCGCGCCGCTGGCGGCCACCTGGTCGGCGGGTGCCTTGTAGTCGGACACTTCCTCGGGGAACGTCTTGCTGTAGACGGTCTTAACCCCGGCGCTTTGCAGGATCCGCTTCGCGGTCTGCACCGGCGGGTCGGCGAACGGGTCATTGGCCTGCGGGTAGGCCGCTGTCTTCGGCCGCTGGCTGGCAGGCAGCGACTTGATCCAGTTGGCGAACGGCACCATGTAGTCCTTCACCGGCAGGCTGGGGCTGAACACGTTGTGGACTGCCTTGTTGGACGCCACGTTGAAGACGCTCGGCGCGGTACCCGCGCCTTCGATCATCGCGTACCCGTACCGCGCGACGGCGGTCGAGGCGGGCGCGGTGAGCAGCGAGGAGAACGGGCCGAAGGTCAGGTTCACATGATCGACGGCGATCAGTTTCTGGTAATTGGAGACGACCGTGGTCGGGGAGCTCGCGTCGTTGAGGACGATCAGCTTGACGGGCCGGCCGAGTATCCCCCCGTCCTTGTTGACGACGCTTTGCCATAGCTGGTAACCCCGCTGGAAGGCCTGGCCGTCCGCGGAGAAGTCGCCGGTAAGCGACAGCGAGATGCCGATCAGAATCGGCGCCTTGGCAGCCGACGCGCTAGCTGTCGGGCTGCTATTGCTACCGCCGCTGCTTCCGCAGGCGGCTAGCACCACCGCTAGCACCGCGGCGGTGGCCGTGAGAGACAGGAACCGGGCGCGGTCAGATCTCATCCAGGCTGCTCCTTCCAATGTTTGCTTAAAGCCGAAGTAATGTGCCCGCTAATGAATGGGGTAAGCTCGGCAGCCGGCTGTTGCGACCTCGCGGTCAGAAGCTGCCGGTTCCGGGCTGGCCGCAAATTGCTCGTAAGTGGATCACCGTACTGCATCTTTTGTTCCGTTCGCGTCCAATGGCCCGAGACCATCGGAAACATCCGCATTCTCGCTGACGAGTTCCAGCCCGGCCGACTGGGCCTGCAGCGTGAGCAGCGCGGCGAAATCCGCCTGGCCGAATCCGTGCCCGACCAGGCTCTGCACCAGCTGGTGCACCAGCGCGGCCACCGGCAGGGGCGCCTCGCGCTCGCGCGCCGCGGCCAGCCCCAGGTCGAAGTCCTTGCGCAGCAATTCGGCCGTGAAGGTGGCGCTGAAGTCGAGGTTCACCAGCGCCGGGGTCTTGTACCTGGTGAACGCCGAGCCCATCACGCTGTCGTTGAGGCAGGCCAGGAACGCCTGCCTGCTGACGCCGCTCTTCTCCGCCAGTATGGTTACCTCGGACAGTGACTGGATGACCACGCCGAGGAAGAGGTTGTGGCACAGCTTCACGATCCGGGCGAGCTCGCCCTCCCCGACGTAGGTCGCCCCGGCGCCGAGCAGCTTCAGGTAGGGCCGGGCGGTGTCGAATGCGGCCCGCGGCCCGGATACCGCCAGCGTCAGCCCGCCTGACCTGGCCACCTTGGGATTGCCCATTACCGGCGCGGCGAGCAGCGTGGCGCCCCGGACGTCAAGCTGCTGCCTGACCTGCTCCGAGGCCTCGGCCGAGATAGTGGAGCAGTCCACCACGATGGCGGGCGCGGCGCCGGACGACAGCAGCCCGTCCGGGCCGGTGAGAGCGTCGATCAGGTCCTGGGAAGTGCCGACCGTCACGAACACGATGTCCGCGGCGGCCAGCCCGGCAGCCGAGTCGACGATCTTCGCGCCGGCCGCGGCGAGCGGCTCGGCCTTGGCCTTCGTCCGGTTGTAGACCGACACATCGCAGTCGGCCGCGAGCAGCCGCCGGACAAGCTCCGAGCCCATCCGGCCGGTCCCCAGCCAGCCGAGCTTGCGCTCGTTGTCCTGCTCGGTCATCGTGTCTCTCCCCGGAGCTTTCACAATCGTTTGCGCATCGAGCGTTGCGCACTGTGCGACCAGTTGTCAACGGGCTGTGGCCAAGCCGTTATCGGTTCCTTGCCATCGCCACTGGAGGGCTCGTTAGTCTCCGCCTGATCACTGGCCACTGACTATCCGTTCAGCATGCAGACATTCCGCCGCATGATGGATGCAATCGTGTGCAAGAATATACAGATGGCGGACCGGCGGGTGACCGCGGCTATCGATCACTGGGCGCCACGTTTCGTTGCTAACGGCGTGGATGCGGCTGACTTCGCCCGCGTCACCGCCGCAATCGATGACTGGAGCGGCTGGTGCGCGGCGTGGTGCGAGGCCGGCGCTGAGCACGAGCGGCTCGGCCGGGTGGCGCTCGGCGATGGCCGCGCCCGGTCCGGCGGCGCTCACCTGGCCCAGGCGGCCGTCTACTACCATTTCGCGAAGTTCATGTTCGTCCAGGACATGCCGCAGCTGCAGGCGGCACATGCGGCCGCGGTCCGGTGCCGGACCGACGCGCTGCCGTATCTCGACCCGCCGGGCGAGCGGATCGAGATCCCCTTCGATGGCGCCGTCCTTGCCGGGATACTGCGACGTCCGAAGTCGGCCGGCCCGGCCGCGGTGGTCGTCATGATCTCCGGCCTCGACTCGGCCAAGGAAGAACTCGGCGCGACCGAGGGACTCTTCCTGGACCGGGGCCTCGCCACGTTCTCCGTCGACGGTCCCGGGCAGGGCGAGGCCGAGTACGGCCTGGCGATCAGGCCGGACTGGGAGATCCCCGGTGGCGCCATCCTGGACGCCGTGAGCGCGCTGCCCGGCCTTGACCCGGCGCGCATCGGGATCTGGGGCGTCAGCCTGGGCGGCTATTACGCGGCCAGGCTGGCCAGCGGCGACCGGCGAGTGCGCGCCTGCGTCGCGCTGTGCGGCCCGTACAGCCTCGGCGCGGTCTGGGACCAGCTGCCGGAGCTGAGCAGGGACGCGTTCATGGTCCGGTCGAAGGCGGCGACTGCCAAGGAGGCCAGGCTGCGCGCCGACGAGCTGACCATGGCGGGCCGGGCCGGCCTGCTGACCGCCCCGTTGCTTGTCGTGGCAGGCCAGCGGGACCGGATCTTCCCCTGGCAGCAGGCCAGGCGGCTCGCTGAGGAGGCGGGCGGCGAGGCCGAGCTGCTGCTGCTCGCGGAAGGCAACCATGGCTGCGCGAACCTGCCGCAGCATCACCGCCCCTACACCGCCGACTGGATGGCCCGGCAGCTGGCCGGCTGAGCCGGGCGGCCGGGGTCAGGCATCGGACGGCACACGGTCGGCCGGCCCGCGGTCGGCCGGGACGCGGGCGGTGGAGCCGCGGGTGATGAACTCCGGCGCGAGGTAGAGGATCTTGACCGGCCCGTCGTTCCCGCCGATCCGCTCCAGCAGCAGCTGCGCTGCCTCCGTGCCCACCTGGTAATGCGGGAACCTGACCGTGGTCAGCGGCGGCTTGAGCAAGTCGATGAACGGCATGTCGTTGAAGCCGACGACCGACATGTCGTCCGGGCAGCGCAGCCCGGCCGCGTCCAGCGCGGCGTAGCAGCCGAGGGCGAGCATGTCGTTGCCTGCCGCCACGGCCGTGCACCGCTCCGGCAGCGCCAGCAGCTCGCGGCAGCACCGCTGCCCCTCCTGCAGCGAGAACCTCTCGGCGAAGACGACGAGGCCAGGATCCACCGGCAGGCCGCTGGCCGCCATGGCGGCGACGAACCCGCGGTAGCGGTTAAGCCCGGTCGACAGGTCCTGCGGGCCGGCGATGTGCGCGATCCTGCGGTGCCCGAGCGCGGCCAGGTGGGTGACGGCCATCCGGACGCCGCGCTCGTTGTCGACCGACACGGACGGGAAGCTGTAGTCCTCGGCCAGCCGGTTCACCAGCACCACCGGCAGCTCGGCCCTGGCCGCCTCGGCCAGCAGGGTGCTGCGCAGGTGCGCGGTAGCCAGCACGAAACCGTCGACGTGACGGGCGCGCATCTGCTCGAACACGACCCGCTCGCGCTCGTCGTCGCCGTCGGTATTGCCGATCAGCGCCACGTAACCGGACGCCGCGAGCCGGTCATCCAGGCCGCGCACGATGGGCGGGAAGAGCGGGTTGTTGAGGTCGGGGATCAGCACGCCCACGGTGTGCGAGCGCCTGGTCCGCAGGCTCCTGGCCACCGGGTTCGGGCGGTAGCCGAGTTCGCGCGCTGCCGCCAGCACCCGGCGCGCGGTTTCCTCGCTGACCAGGATCCTGGTCTCGGGGCTGAGCGCGCGGGATGCGGTCGCCGGATGCACGCCGGCTCGCGCGGCGACGTCCCTGAGCGTCACTGGCGGGTCTGACATCGGCAGTTTTGCTCCGCTCCGCGGTTTCCGGCCAGGCAAAAGGACGGCTCTCCGCAATCCGCATGCTATCGGCCGGCGGGCGGCTCCATGGGACGATAAAGCCATGCGGATCAGCGGAGTTACCTCGACCGACCTGTTCGCCGGGACAGTCGCGCGCCCACTGCAGCTGATCCGGGTGACCCTGGCCAACGAGGGCGCCGGCCTGATCCGGGCGGCCGGCGCACCAGTCACCGTGCGGGTAGCGGGGCCGGGGGTCACCACGCCGCGGCCGGTAAGCCTCCGGGTGCCTGATCCTGGCGGCGAGCGGACCGCCGAGGTAGCTGTCGCTGTCGCCGCCCCGCACCGGCCGGGCGCCAGGCTGCGGGTCACCGCGATCGCCGAAACCGCCGAAACTGCCGAAACCGCCGGGACCGCCGGGACCGCCGGGACCGCCGCCCGGGCGGAGCTGTCCGCGGAGATCACCGTCGCCGAGGTCGGCTGGACCATGTGGATGGTGAGTCACTTCCACTACGACCCGGTCTGGTGGAACACCCAGGGCCAGTTCACCGAGTCCCGGCTGCTGCTGCCGGACGAGGCGGGCAGGCTGCCGGACGTCAGGACCGCGTTCGAGCTGGTCCGGCTGCACCTTGAGGAGGCCAGGCGGGATCCGGACTACAAGTTCGTGCTCGCCGAGATCGACTACCTCAAGCCGCACTTCGACGCGCACCCGGAAGACCGCGAGGATCTCCTTGCCTTCATCGCGAGCGGCCGGATCGAGCTCGTTGGCGGCAGCTATAACGAGCCGAACACCAACCTGACCTCGGCCGAGTCCACCATCCGCAACGCGATCTACGGCCTCGGCTACCAGCGCGACGTGCTCGGGGGGCAGCCGGCCGCGGCCTGGATGCTGGACGCCTTCGGGCACGATCCCGGCTATCCGGGGATCATGGCGGCGGCCGGCCTGACCGAGTCCGCGTGGGCCAGGGGCCCCTTCCACCAGTGGGGGCCGGACCGGAGCGTCGGCGACAACACCCGCATGCAGTTCGCCAGCGAGTTCGAGTGGATCTCGCCGGACGGCGGCGGACTGCTCACCGCCTACATGCCGAACCACTACGGGGCGGGCTGGGTGACCCAGGACCAGCCCGACCTGGCCGCCGCCGAGCAGTCCGCGTACGGCCAGTTCGCGTTGCTCGCGCCGGTGGCCGCGACCCGCAACGTGCTGCTGCCGGTCGGTGCCGACCACGTGATCCCGTCCCGCTGGGCCACCGAGATCCACCGGGACTGGAACTCCCGCTACGTCTGGCCCAGGTTCGTGACGGCGGTGCCGAGCGAGTTCTTCGCCGCGGTGCGCGGCGACGCCGAGCGGCGTGACGTGTGGATCACGCCGCAGACCAGGGACATGAACCCGGTGTATCCCGGCAAGGATGTCTCCTATATCGACACCAAGCAGGGCCAGCGGGCCGCGGAGATCGCGGTGGAGGACGGCGAGCGGCTGGCTACCCTGGCCTGGCTGGCCGGCGCGGACTACCCGGCCGAGGGGCTGGACAAGGCCTGGCGGCTGCTGGTCTTCGGCGCGCACCACGACGCGATCACCGGTACCGAGGGCGACCAGGTCTACCTGGACCTGCTGGCTGGCTGGCGCGAAGCGCACGCGCGCGGAGCCGCCGCCCGCGACGGCGCCGCACGCTACCTGGCCGGCCTGGCCCGCACCACGCCCGGCCCCGACCCCGCTGTGAACCCGGTAGATGTGACATCCGCCGGGTCAGGACCCGGCGGATGTGACATTGACGGGGTGGTGCCCGTGTCCGTGGCGGCCGGGGCGGCGGCGGGCCGGGCCGTGGTCGTGTTCAACACGATGTCGGCCGCCAGGCCGGGCCTGGCCAGGATCACCCTGGATTTCGCGGAGCCGGGCACCGAGTGGATCAGCCTGGCCAGCGAGGGCGGCGCCGTGATCGCGTTCCTCGCCGAGGGTGTCCGGCGGCATCGCGATTCCTCGCTCGCCGGGCTCACGCTGACCTTCCGGGCGGACAGCGTGCCGGCCCTCGGCTACCGGACCTACTGGGTGACCGCCGCCCCGTTGCCGGACGGTCATGCGCCGGATGGTCATGCGCGGGACGGTCATCCGCCCGGCCACCCGGCCGGGTGGGTTCCGGCCGGGAGCGCGACGATCGAGAACGAGGCGTTCCTGATCGAGGCCGACCCGGCAATGGGCGGCACCCTGAGCAGGATCCTGGACAAGCGCTCGGGCCATGAGCTGGTCACCGGCCGGGCCAACGAGCTCGTGATCCAGGAGGAATACGACTACCACCCGAAATGGAACGAGGGCCCGTGGCTGCTCACGCCGAAGGGCCCGGGCACCGGCTCGGCCGGCCGGACCGCCCGCGTGCGGGCGGAGCGCTGCCCCATCGGCACCAGGCTGGTCGCCGAGCTTGACCTCGATGAGCTGCGTATTACCCAGGAAACGTTGCTGTGGGACGGCGCCAGCCGAATCGAGTTCCGCACGCATGCGGACGGCTCGATCGGCAGCGACCGGCTGCTGCGGGTCCGCTTCCCTGCCGTGGTCCCCGGCGCGCTGCCCGTCTATCAGAGCGCGCTTTCGGTGATCGGCCGCCCGTTCGGCAGCACGGATACCGATGTGGCCGAGCACTGGTACACGCTCGACAACCCGGCGCATGAGTGGTTCGGCCTGAGTTCCGCCGCCAGGGTGGCGCTGACGGCGCCCTCCGGCGAGCGGCTGACCCGCGCGATCGGGGTCGCCGAGGTGATCTGCCCGATGATCACCGGCGGATCCAGGGCGGCCATCCGCGCTCTGCTGGTGGCGCTGGCCAGCCAGGGGGTGACCGCGACCTGCTCGCGGCCGGACGGGCCCAGGTACGGTTCGATCGACCTCGACTCGAACCTGCCCGATGTCCGCATCGCGCTAGGCGGTCCGGAGCAGAACCCGTTTACCGCCGAGGTGCTCGCCTCGGCCGGCCCGGCCGCCGGGCGGGAGCTGGCCGCGCAGCTGGCCGCCGGCGGCTCGGCACGGCTCTGGGTGCCCGCGGCGATCAGCCGGGAGCAGGCATTCGGCCCCGGTGCCGACGTCCGCGCCGCCCGGGACCTGCCCGTGCTGATCGTGGCGGGCGGCGACCTGGCCGCCGCTATCGGCGCGGTCACTGCTGACCTGGCGGACGCCGTGATCGAGGCTCCGGCGCCGGTCCCTGACGAGGCAGCGGGCATCACCTGCCCGCCGGTTCCTGAGCTGGCGGGCTATTCGGTGGCGCTGCTCAACCGCGGCACTCCCAGCAGCCTGGTGACGCCCGACGGCACGCTCAACATCGCCCTGATGCGCTCTTGCAGTGGCTGGCCATGCGGTGTCTGGATCGACGGGGACGCGCGGACCGCGCCGGATGGCACGAGTTTTGCCTGGCAGCACTGGAGCCACACATTTGAGTACGCGCTCGCCGTCGGCCCGGGTGACTGGCGGACGGCGGGCTTCCCGCTGGCCGGACTCGACTACAACCGCGGCCTGCTGGCGCAGCAGACCGGCCTGCACGATGGCCCGCTGCCGGCCTCCGCGAGCCTGGTCTGCGTCGAGCCTGCCACGGCCGTCCTTTCCGCGCTCAAGCCACGCGGGAACCCGCTGGCTTCCGGCCGGCCAGGCACGCCAGGCCGGGGTGACGGGGTGACGCTGCGGCTGCGGGACGTCTCCGGCCAGGCCGGGCCTGGCACCGCGCGGGTCCGCATGCTGCCCGGCCTGACCGGGGCCAGCCGGACTGGCCCCGGCGAGGAGCCCGGAGGCGAGCCGCTGCCGGTGAATGACGGAGTGGCGCTCGCCGGGCTGCCCGCTGCCGGGATGGTGACGCTGGCGCTGGCCACGCGGCCATGGCTGGCCGGCGGCACGGCAGTGCCTGCGGCCGCACTGCCCGGCGTGACTGCGGCCGCCGTGACTGCGGTGCCAGATATGACTTCAGCGTCTGGCGTGACTGCGGTGCCCGTGGTGCCGCCGGAGCCCGCCCAGCCGGTGTATACCCGCTACTGGCTGCACGGCAAGGGACCAGCGCCGGCCGGGAACCTGCCGGTGGCCGTGCACCTGTCCGCCGTGCACCTGCCCGGCGCCGACAGCGCGGCCGGGAACGGCGCGGCCGGGAACGGCGCGGCCGGGAACGGCGCGGCCGGGAACGGCGCGGCGGGGATCGGCGCGGCCGGGAACGTCGTGGCCGGCCGGGGGGCCAGGATCGCGCTCGCTGGGCCAGGCAGCGGGCCCGGCGTCCTGCGGCTGACCGTCGCCTGCGGGCCCGAGCCCGCGGCCGGCTCAGCTGAACTCGACGTGCCGCCCCAGCTCGCGGTCGACCCGCCCGGGCCGCTGCGCTATGACCTGCCCGCCCGCGGGCATGCCAGCTGGGAGCTGCGGGTGGGGGCACGAGCTGGTGCCGCCGCCGGAAAGTACTTCCTGGCGGCCCGGATCAGGGACGGGGCCGGCCAGCTCCTTGAGGACGCCGCGCTGGTCACCGTCGGCGAGCCCGCCATGCCATCGCCCGGCCTGCCTGCCGATGAATTCATCGAGCGCTACCTCGCTGAGGAGCAGGCCACCACCGCGGAACTGGATATCAGCCTGCCGTCCCGCGAGCTCGTGCTGCGGCCCGGCGGTCAGGGCGAGATCTCCGTCCGGCTAGCCAACCGCACCGCGGCCGGGCTCAGGGGCGAGGCGCAGCTGGTCTACCCGGCCGGCAGCTGGGGCGAGGCGCGGCCATGGACGCGCGGTTTCGCCGCCGGCCCCGGCGAGGAGGTGACCTTGCGCTACTGGGTCACCGCCGCCGCGAGCGCGCGTCATGGCCAGGCATGGTGGGTACTGGTCAAGGTGATGTACTTCGGCCGGCTCCGGTATACCGAGGCGATTGCCTGTTCCATCGCGGACGGGCCGCTTGGTGAGACACTTCATGTCTCCGCATCAGCATCAGAAAGACAATGACTACTGATACCGCCACCGGCACGGGCAATCTCCCCGCGGAGCCGAACAGTTTCGTCGGCCGCGAGCGAGATCTGGCGGAGCTTGCCCTGCTGCTCGGCGAGGTCCGCGCCCTGACCCTGTGCGGCCCGGGCGGCATCGGCAAGACCCGGCTGGCGCTCCGGCTGGCCTGCGAGCTGGTGCCCGGCTTTCCCGGCGGTGCCTGGCTGATCGAGCTCGGCGACACCGAAGATCCCGCGCTGGTCCCGCTGCGGGTCGCCGCGGCGCTCGGGATAAGGGCGGAGCCCGGCCGCCCGCTCGCCGAGACCATTGCTGACGCGCTCAGCCCGCGGCACATGGTGCTGATTCTCGATACCTGCGAGCACGTAGTGGACGCCTGCGCCACGCTGGTGCAGCAGCTACTCGCCGGATGCCCTTCGCTTCGGCTGATTGCCACCAGCAGGGAACCACTCCGGGTCCGCGGCGAGACGGCGTGGCGGGTGCCGCCGCTCGCGCTGCCGGCCCAGTTCGGCGAGCTGTCCGACCAGGACATGGCCGAGCATGAGGCGATCCGGCTGTTCGCCGAGCGGGCGGCGGCGGTCAGGCCGGGGTTCGTGCTCGGCACCGAGAACATCGGGGCCGTCGTCCGGCTGTGCCGGACGCTGGACGGGATCCCGCTGGCGATCGAGCTGGCCGCGGCACGGGTGCGGGCGCTGTCCGTCGAGGAGATCGACGCGAGGCTCGGTGACCGGTTCCAGTTGCTGGCCTCCGGCGACCGGACCGCGCCGCCGCGCCAGCAGACCCTGCGGGCTACCGTTGACTGGAGCTACGAACTGCTCACCGGCCCCGAGCAGGTGCTGCTGCGCAGGCTGTCCGTCTTCTCCGGCTGGAACCTGGACATGGCCGAGCGGATCTGCGCCGGTGACGATATCCCCGCGCCGATGGTGCTCGGCCTGCTGGCGGCGCTGATCGACAAGTCCCTTGTCACGCTGGAGGCCGAGCTTGACGGCGCTGCCAGGTACCGCCTGCTGGACACCATCAGGGAGTACGCAGCCGTCCGGCTCACTGCCTCCGGCGAGGAGGCTGCCGTCCGGGCACTGCACCGGGACTACCTGCTGGAGCTGGTCGAGTCGATCGCGGCGGTTGCCTTCCTGCGCGGGGATCCGCCGTGGCCCGAGCGGATCGTCATGTACCGGCGCGTCCACGCCGAGCGGGACAACTTCGTCGTCGCCCTCGCGGCGTCGCTGGAGCGCGGCGAGGCCGAGGTGGGCCTGCGGCTCTGCTGCGCGCTGCGCAGCCCCTGGGTCGCCTATGGCGATGTCTCCGAGGGCGCAGTCTGGTTCGATCGCTTCCTGGGACTGGACGGCCAGGTCAGGGATGCTATCCGGGCACGCGCACTAATGCTGCGGGCGGAGCTTGCCTTCGAGCTGCAGGACTACGCCGCGGTGGCGCAGTGCGCACAGGCGGGCCTTGAACTCTGCCGGTCGGCCGGGGGTGCTGACGGCACGGACAGTGCGAATGGTGTCGGCGGTGCCGGCGGTGTCGATGGCGCCGGCACGGCCGGAGGACTCCGGATGCTCGCGCTGGTCAGCATGCGGGCAGGCCGGCATGATGAGGCGCTGGCCGGCCTCGATGCGGCCAGCACGGCTGCCCGCGCCGCTGGCAATGACTGGGAGGAAGGGCTTGCGCAGAGCACAAGGGCTGCGGTCCTGGCCCGCCAGGGCAGGCTGAATGATGCGCAGCGCGCCTACGAGATCGCCCTGGACGTGCTGCGGGACAACAACGGCTGGGGCGTGGCGCAGACCCTGTACGGGTTCGGCATGCTCGCGAGGACGCGGCGGGATTACGCCGCCGCGCTGCGGCACTTCGGGGACGCGCTGGCGCTATACCGGGCGATCGATGCCAGGCCGGAGATCGCCCGGTGCCTGGCCGGAGTCGGCTGGGTGGCGCTGTCCCAGGGCGATCTGGAGCTGGCCAGGTCGAGCCTGACCGAGAGCATTCAGCTCGGGCTTGCCATCGGGCAGCGATTGCCGGTCGCGCGCGGCCTGGAGGCCCTGGGCGTGCTGGCGCTCGCGGAAGGGGATCCGGCCAGGGCAGTCCGGCTCGAAGGTGCCGGGCTGGCCCTGCGCGCGGAGGCCGGCCAGGTCTCCCTGGCAGCGGCGGGAACCCGGATCGATGCTCTGTTCGAAGCTGCGCGGCAGCGGGTCGGCGCCGTTGCTGCTGCCGCCCTGCTGGCCGAGGGCAAGTCGATGAGCCGGGACGACGCGATCAGGTACGGCATCGGGTCCGCGGCGGTGCCTCCGGCTGGCAGCGCGGATGGCCCGGCCGCCCGGCCGGGCACTCCGTCAGGTCCAGGTACCCGGTCCGATCCGGGCACCCCGGCAGGACCGGCCGCCTTCGTCCGCCCGGCCGCCCTCGCCGGTCCGGCTGGCGCACCGTCGTTGCTGACCGCGCGGGAGCGGCAGATAGCCGCCATGATCACGCGCGGGCGCTCCAACCGTGGTATCGCCGATGAGCTGGTCATCAGTCCCGCGACCGTGAAGCGGCATGTGGCCAACATCTTCACCAAGCTTGGCTTCAGCTCGCGGGCACAGCTCGCCGCATGGCTGTCGGAGAGAGACCCCGGCGAATGAGGCCGAGCCCGCCCCGCCGCTGAGGCCGAGCCCGCCCCGCCGCCAGCGAGACTCAGCGACGGGATCCGGGTACCCGGCTACCCGGGCGGCTGCGGCACGGTTTGCCTGGCTCTGCCGCGCTGCGACTACACATAGCCGGGATGTGCAGAACGTAGCCGGGATGCGCGAGTACATATGGCAATGGCTAATTCTGCGCATGTGCACGGGCCAGGTAGTCCCTAACGTCGTCATGTGCGCTTCGGCGCACCGCCGGTAGCCCGGCGAGCCGCGGCAGCCCACGTCGGGCCGGACATCAGGAGGGGGATGGCCGGAACCTCGGGGTGCGCGGTGTGCGGGCCGGGGCGCTGGCCGGGCCCGCGCACTAGCGCGGGCCCGGCCAGGGCCTTGCCCCTCCCCGGCCTTCCAGGATCGGGCCAGCCAGGACCAGGACCGCCCAGGAACGCCCAGGACCAGGGCCGCCCGGGGGAACTCCCGGGAATCGGTACCGCCCAGGACCGGGGCCTACTGGGACCGGGGCCTCCTGGACCGGGGCCCGCCAGCACCCAGGGCTGCCAGACCGTGACATCCCGGGTGGGCCGGCGCGCTGAGAGGGATCCGCTCAATGATGACTACCGAAACGCCGGTGCCGGGCATCGCCGTTACTCAGCGGCTCCTCGGCACGGCGCAAGCCCGCGGCAGCCACCAGGCGCTGGCCGGCGGTCAGGGCAACCGGACTTACGGCTACGCCGAGCTGGCTGGGGTGATCCAGGCTGCCGCGGCCGGGCTGGCCTGCCGCGGGCTGCATCCGCGAGACGTCGTCGGCGTGCATGTCCCTGATGCTGTCTGCTACGCCCTGGCTACGCATGCGATCCGGGCCGCTGGCGGGGTGCCGTCGCCGATCGCCGCCGGGCTGACCGTCCCGGAGATCGCCGGGCAGCTCGCCGACTGCGGCGCGCGCATGCTGCTGACCGCGCCGCCGCTGGCCGCCACTGCGCTGGCCGCGGCCGACCGGTCGTGGGTCCGCCAGGTCATCTCGTTCGGGGACGCGCCCGGCGCCACCTCGTTCGACGCCCTGCTCAGCTCCGGTTCTCTGCAGCACGCCGGAGGCCGCTACGGCGACCCCGTCCTGCTGCCCTATGTGCGGCAGCCGGACGGCATGCTGAGCCCGGTCGCGGTTACCCAGCAGGAACTGGCAGCCGAGCTGGGCCGGTTCGCCGACCGGGAGACGATCGGCGAGCAGGATGTCGTGATCACGGTGCCGCCTGCCGGAGACGGCCGGGCCTATTCGGTCCTGCTCGACCACGCGCTGCTCGGCGGCGCCACGGTGGTCGCGTCGCCGGTGGCCGATCTGCTGGCCACCGCGGTGGCCTGGCGCGGCACCGTCGCGATCGCGGCACGCCGTGAGGACGTGGCGGCGCATGCGTCACTGCGTGTCCTCGCCGTCGGCTCCTGACGATCGCACGTCCGGCGGGCGGTTCTCGTAAGGCGTGCTCAGCACGATGGTGGTGCGGGTGGATACATTGGCCGCGGCGCGGATCTCCTGGAGCATGTCCTCAAGCGCGGCCGGTGAGGCGACGCGCACCTTCAGGATGTAGTTCTCCTCGCCCGCCACGCTGTGACAGGCCTCGATGGCCGGCAGGTGAGCGAGCCGCGCCGGGGCGTCATCTGGCGCGGCCGGATCGAAGGGCTTGATGGAAACGAAGGCCGTCAGCGGCAGGCCGGCCTGCACCGGATCAACAAGCGCGGCGTATCCCCTGATCACGCCCAGCCGCTCCAGGCGGCGTACTCGCTGCTGGGCTGCGGACACGGACAGCCCGGTCTGCCTGGCGAGTTCAGTGAAGCTCATCCTGCCGTCACGGGCAAGCAGGACGATTATCCTGCGGTTGATCTCTTCCACCTGGCCAAGGTAACCTGCGCGCGGTACGCCGGGGTAACCTGCCCGGCGCGCCGCGCGGACCGCGGGAAGCCGGGTCGCGGCCAGCCCGCCCGGTCACTTTCCCGGCAGCGCGGCGTCGCGGGCCAGTGCCCGGCCGATCACCATCCGCTGGACCTGGTTGGTGCCCTCGACGATCTGCAGTGCCTTCGCCTCGCGCAGGTAGCGCTCAGCCGGGAAGTCCTCCACGTAGCCGGATCCGCCGAGCACCTGAACCGCGTCGATCGTCACCCGCATGGCCGCGTCGCTGGCGAAGAGCTTGGCCATTGCCGCCTGCGGCCCGTAAGGCAGCCCGGCGTCCTTGCGCCTCGCAGCGGCGAGGTAAAGGGCACGGGCTGCCTCGACGGCGGTGGCCATGTCAGCGAGCAGGAAAGAGATGCCCTGGAAGTCGATGATGGGCCGCCCGAACTGGCGGCGCTCGCGCGCGTAGCCCACCGCGGCGTCGAGCGCTGCCTGTGCCAGGCCGGTGGCGCAGGCAGCGATGCCGAGGCGGCCCTCGTCCAGCGCGGCGAGCGCGATGCCGAAGCCTTTGCCCTCCTCGCCTACCAGGTGGCCGGCCGGCACCCGGGCCGACTCGAAGATCATCTGCGCGGTCACCGACGCCCGCATGCCCATCTTGTGCTCTGCCGGGGCTGCCGACACTCCCGGCGTATCCGCGGGAACGTGCAGGCAGCTGATCCCGCGGGCGGCGCCGGGTCCTTCATGATCACCGGATGTGCGGGCGAACAGCGTGTAGAAGTCGGCCTGCCCGGCATGCGAGATCCACGCTTTCACGCCGTCGATCACGTAATCCCCGCCGTCCGCCGTCGCGCTAGTCCGCAGCGCGGCGGCGTCCGAGCCGCTCTGCGGCTCGGACAGGCAGTACGCGCCGAGCAGATCGCCGCCGAGCATCGACGGCAGCCATCGCTCCTGCTGCTCCCTGGAGCCGGCCACGGCCAGCGGGAAGCAAGTAAGGGTATGCACGCTCAGCCCCAGCCCGACGGTCAGCCAGCCGCTTGCCACCTCCTCGACGACCTGCAGGTAAGCCTCGTAGGGCTGCCCGCTGCCGCCCAGCTGCTCCGGATAGGGCAGGCCGAGCAGGCCCGCGGCGCCGAGCAGCCGGAACATCTCGCGCGGGAAGGCCCCGTCCCGCTCGGCCGCGGCGGCTGCCGGGCGCAGCTCCTTGTCCGACAGCTCGGCGGCGAGCTCGAAGAGCGCCCTGGTCTGCTCATCGGCGTATACCCGGTGTGCGAGGCTCATCAGGCCCCGACCACGACGAGCTCGCGGGTGCCGTTGTTGAGCCGGTCGCAACCGTGCTCGCCGCAGATCACGATGTCCTCGATCCTGGCGCCGTGCGCGCCGGGGTAGATCCCGGGCTCGATCGAGAAGGCCATCCCCTGCTGCAGCGGCTCCGCGTTGCCAGCCACGATGTAAGGATCCTCGTGACATTCGAGGCCGATGCCGTGGCCGGTCCGGTGGATGAAATGGTCGCCGTAGCCCGCCTCGGTGATCGGCTCGCGGGCGGCGGCGTCCACCGCCTCGGCGCTGATCCCGGGACGGACCGCGGCGCAGGCAGCCTCCTGGGCGTCCTTCAGCACCTGGTAATACGCGGCAAAGTCCGGTGGCGGCGCACCGATCACGTAGGTGCGCGTGCAGTCCGAGCAGTAACCGCTCGGCATGGTTCCGCCGATGTCGACCACGACGGCATCGCCGGCGGTGAGCACCCGGCCGGATGCTCCGTGGTGCGGGCTGGCGGCGTTGGGCCCGGATGCGACGATCGTGAAGTCCGCGCGCGCATGCCCCTCGGCCACGATCGCGTCGGCGATATCGGCGGCCACCTCCAGCTCGGTCCGCCCCGGCCGCAGCCAGCCGGGCAGCCGGGCGTGCACCCGGTCGATGGCCTCGCCCGCCTCGCGCAGCGCGGCCACCTCGGCGGGGGTCTTGCGGATACGCAGGCCGCGCAGGGCCTCGCTGGCCAGGCCCTGCCGGGCGGCAGGCAAGGCGGCACGCAGCCGGAGCGTCATCAGCGCCCACATCCGGTCCGCCAGGCCGACCGAGGTGACCGGGCCGAGCCTGCGCGCGACGAGTGCGTAGGGATCGTCGGTCTCTTCCCAGGCAGTGATGTCAAGTCCGATATCGCCAGCCGGGGAGGCCAGCGCGGCGGGCAGCTCGAGCCTTGGCACCACCAGGAAAGGCGGCTGCTCCGCAGGCACCACCAGGCAGGTCAGCCGCTCTTGCTGATGAGCGTCATAGCCGGTCACGTACCGCAAGTCTGACCCGGGGGTCAAGAGCAGCGCGCTGAACCCGGCGTCCCTGGTTGCCGCTGCCGCCTTGCCCAGCCGGTCCGCCGGGTAGAGCGGCGCCGGATCCTGCTCAGTCCCCATCAAGGCCTCCACTCCGAGCCCTGCAACCTTCCTTGCCTGCGCATCATCTCACCATGGTGAATTGCGCTGGCATCTAGACACAGGAGACATCAATGCTTCACGCTAGGTGCACGAACGTATACCAGATGTGAAACAACATGACTTCTGAGATTCATGACTTCTGAGACTGTAGAGATCCCGGTGAACGGCCCGGGCACGGCGGCTGGCCCCGGCCGGGCAGGCAGCCCGGGCGGCGGTCAGTCCAGGCTGCCCGTGCCGGCGCAGGGCCATGACCTCGAGGCCAGGCTCACCGCGGAGCTTGAACAGGAGCGGCATATCGCGGTCGAATTGCAGCGGGCGATCCTGCCGCTGCACGACGGGCCGTTCGAGTTGCCCGGCCTGCGCGCGGTGGTCAGGTACCTGCCCGCATCAAGCGGCCGGGTAGGCGGTGACTGGTACATCACCGCGGAGATGCCCACTGGCCAGGTACTGATCGCGATCGGCGACGTTGCCGGGCATGGCCTGGCCGCGGCGGCCGGGATGGCCAGGCTGCGCGGCGCACTGGCCGGCCTGGCGATCACCGGCGCTCCGCCGGAGCGCCTTGTCGGCTGGCTCAACGACCTGGTCCGGCATGTCGCGCCCGAGCACACTGCCTCGGTTGCCGCCGGATACTTCGATCCGGCCACCCGGGTGCTCTGCTGGGCGCAGGCGGGCCATCCCCCGCCCTTGCTTGTCAGGGCAGGCTGGGCGCGGCCGCTTGATCCGCCCGACGGCATCCTGCTCGGCGCGGGAGAGGCCGGATACGCCGCTGCCTTCCAGCGGCTGCACCGTGATGACCTGCTGCTGCTCTACAGCGACGGTCTCGTCGAGCGCCGTGATCGTTCGCTGGACGTCGGCCTGGCCACGCTGGCCGACGCGGCGCGCGGCATCCGTGATCCGGAGCAGGTCATCGCCGCCGTGCTGCGCGCGCTCGGCTCGACCGACCCCGAGGACGACACCTGCCTGCTGGCGCTGCAGGTCCTGTAGCGCCAGTCAGTCGGTCCGGGCGGCGAGCGCGCCGGACATCCGGCCCAGCGAGGAGCCGAGATCCCAGCGCGCGTCTAGCTCGGCAAGCCGTCCAGGGTCGGCGGGCGACGTCGGCAGGAGGCCACCGGCCGCGGGCAGCGGCGCGTCGGTCGCGACCTGGACCACCGGGACCGCAGCGGCCAGGTAATCGCGGGCCGCCGCGAGCTTGGCCCTGCTGCTCATCGGGAAGCCGCCGTGGCCCTTGTCCAGCGCCGCCAGCATCGCCTCGACGGTGCCGAAGACGCGAACTAGCGCGGCCGCGGTTTTCTCCCCCACTCCGGGAACCCCGGGCAGGCCATCGCTGGGGTCACCGCGCAGCGCAGCGAACGCCGCGTACGCCCTGCCGGGAATCTGGTACCGGCTGGTCACCCAGGCCTCGTCCACGATGTCGAGCTTGGAAAGACCGCGCGCGGTGTAGATGACCCGGATCTGACGGGCGTCGTCCACCAGCTGGAACAGGTCCCTGTCCCCCGTGACCACCTCGACCGGGCCATCCGCGCGGGCGGTCAGCGTGCCGATGATGTCGTCGGCCTCATAACCTGGCGCCCCCGCCATCGCGACCCCGGCAGCCGCGAGCACCTCCTCGATCACCGGCACCTGCGCGGTCAGCGCATCTGGCGCCTGCTCGGTGCCGTCCGGGTTGGCCCGGTGCGCCTTGTAAGAAGGGATCGCGGCCACCCGGAACGCGGGCCGCCAGTCGGCGTCCATGCAGGCAATGAGGCTGCCCGGCTGGCGCGCGCGGATCAGCCGGGCGATCATGTCGAGCATTCCCCGGACCGCGTTGACCGGCGTGCCGTCCGGCGCCGTCATCGTCTCCGGCAGGCCGTAGAACGCGCGGTAGTACAGGGTTGCACTGTCCAGCAGCATCAGCGGGCCCATCCTGGCCATCTTGCCAGCACGGGCCCGCAGCCGAGCCAGATCGGCCAGCACTGCTGATTCATGCATTCCCTCTATGGATATATGAATCTTTTGGCATTGGAGTCGGCGCCCGCCTCGTCCTTACGCTGGGCTATCCGGTGGGACGCTGGAATATCTGATAGCTCGTCCTGGTAGCCGTCCGGCTGCAGACCGCGAGGAGGAACGATGACAGCAGCGAGTGCGGTTCGTACCCGGTGTCCCGACGGCCTGGTGGTCGCGATCCGCGACGCCACGGCGCAGCACGCTGACTGGCAGCAGACCGCCGCGCTGGTGGCCGAGCAGCTGCGCGCGCATCTTCCCGGCCCGGAGATCCTGACGAGGGCCGAACGCGCCGGAGATCCGGATAGCTACGTCTGCCATCTGCTGCACACTGAGCCCGATGGCTCGTTCTCGGTGTGTGCGCTTGTCTGGCGGCCCGGTCAGCTGACGCCCATCCATGACCACGTGACGTGGTGCGTCTTCGGCGTGCTCCAGGGTGCCGAGTACGAGGAGCTTTACGCGCTGCGCGACGGCGGTGCCTGCCTCGAAGGGGTGGGCAGCAGCGTGAACGAGGTCGGCGAAGTGGGCGGGTTCGCGCCGCCCGGTGACATTCACCGTGTCCGCAACTGCGGCGACGGCGTCGCGATCTCCCTGCACGTCTACGGCGCCGACATCACCAGGCTCGGCAGCAGCGTCCGCCGGATCTATGACCTGCCGGTGCTGGCGCCTTCGGCTAGCTGAGGTCCAGCAACTGCTCCTCTTCCCAGTGATCAGGCTCTTGCGGCCTGACCAGCTGGCGCCTGCCGGTGCCGCGGAACCCCATCCGCAGGTAGAACGCACGGGCACGGACGCTGGCGTCGGCGACCCAGAGGGTGAGGCACTCCGCGCCGTCGGCCCGTGCGCAGTCGCCGACCGCAGCGACCAGGCGGTCCGCGATGCCGTTGCCCCGTGCCCGCGGACTGACCCAGAGTGACACCAGCTGCCAGCTGCCGCTGGCGCCCTGCCCGGGATCCTCGGTGTGCGCGGGATCCTCGGCGAGGCCTGCCGCGATTCCCACCGGCTCGGTGCCCGCCCACGCGATGAACTGCGGCCAGGCGGTGATCCGGTCGCGCCAGTACTGCTCCGGACGGCCGATCGTTTCGGCCAGAGTCGACCCGAACGCATACGGCGCGTCGGTGAGTGCCTCAACCCTGATGCGCCGCAGCACGGCCCGGTCATCCGGCACGGCACGGCGGATCTCGAAGGAAGCTTCGGCGGCTCCGGTAACCATGCGCAGGATGGTGCCTGATCGGCAGCCGGAACGCCATTCCGCCACGGCCGGAAACGCGCATTAACGTGGTGAATAGCAGAAACGGTCACCGAAGCCGGCGAAGTGCCGGTGCAGCACTCCTTTGGCTACGCCCGCTTCCGCGGTAACCGCGCGGCTGGTCAGGCCGCCGGGGCCGTCCCGGAGCAGGACGCGCCCGGCGCCGCCGAAGAGCTGCCCGCGCGGGTCGCGGATGGTCACCCCGGCCGGCACTGGTCGTCCGTCCTTCCTTCGCCGTCCGCGAACGCATCGAGAAATGGGCATGCGCCCATTTATGGTGGGCGCATGACCGCTCTGCCGTCAGGACCTGAGGGAACCTCTGAGACTGGCACCGGGGGCTACGACCGGGCGCAGGCATTGCATCTCCAGCGGCAGGTCGCCGAGGGGTTCGGTGCCGACGCCGGCCGTTACGACCGGGCCAGGCCCGCCTATCCCGCCGGCCTGGTAGACCGCATCATCGCCGCCAGCCCGGGACGCGACGTCCTGGACGTCGGGTGCGGCACCGGCATCTGCGCCCGGCTGTTCCAGGCAGCCGGCTGCCGGGTGCTCGGCGTGGATCCCGACCCCCGGATGGCCGAGCTGGCCAGGCAGGGCGGGACCGAGACGCAGGTCGCGAAGTTCGAGGACTGGGACCCGGCGGGCCGCACGTTCGACGCGGTCATCGCCGCGCAGGCCTGGCACTGGGTGGACCCGGTCGCGGGCGCCGCGAAGGCCGCCGCGGTGCTGCGCCCCGGCGGCCGGCTGGCGGTGTTCTGGAACGCCTTCGACCCGCCGAAGGACCTGCGGGAGGCGTTCGCCGGGGTCTTCCGCCGGGTACTCCCGGACTCGCCGTCCGGCGGCTTCTGGGCGAGGCCCGCCGTCGACGCCTACCGGGCCGGGTGCGCGAGGGCGGCCGGCGTGATACGGCAGGCGGCGGCGTTCGGCGAGCCGGAGGAATGGCTGTCTTACTGGGAGCGGCCCTACACCCGGGACGAGTGGCTGGACCTGGTCCCGACCACCGGCGGCTTCACCCGGCACCCCGAGGCCATCCAGCAGGAACTCCTCGATGGCCTCGGCGCCGCCGTCGACGCGGCAGGCGGCACCTTCACCATGTCCTACGCGACGATCACCGCCACCGCCACCCGGCTGGCCTCTTAGCGGACCTGTCCCGAGGCGCTGCCCGGCGAGGTGCCCGGCCCGGGGGGCCGCGGAGCCCGGCAAGTCGCACACCCTGTCTCCGGTACCTGGCGGCAAAGTGTCGGTAGGTGGCACTAGCTTAGAACTAGCAATCGAAACAGGGTGTTCAGCAGTGCGAAGGGAGGCATCGGGATGTGCGAACCAGGTCAGCCGCCCGCCATGCCGGCCACTGCGGGCGAGGCGCTCGCGGCGCTGGAGAGTGCCCTGGATTACCTCAACGGCACTAACGCGGCGTCGCTGCCGGCCGCGGAGCAGGCTTCGGCCTGAAGGCCCTGGAGCGGGCCGAGTCAAAGCACACCGCGGCCCGGGCGGCGATGCTGGCGGCTTTCACCGCGCAGGGCACGTTCAGCGACGACGGGCAGCACTCGGCCCGGGCGTGGCTGATCTGGCAGACGAATATTACCGTCGGCGCCGCAGCAGGCGCGGTCGGCTGGATGAAGCGCATCGCCGCCCACCTGGCCGTCGGCAAGGCGCTCGCCGCCGGGGACATATCCGCTTCATGGGCCAGGCAGATCTGCGCCTGGACCGGCCGGCTGCCCGCCGGCACCCGCGACGACGCCGATGCGATCCTGCTCGGCGCCGCGGCCGGCGGAGCCGACCTGACCGCCCTGGCCGGGCTGGCCGAGGAGATGTATCGCCGGTCCTGCCCGCCGGACGCCGGCGATGACGGATTCGATGACCGCTGCCTGCGGCTGGATCGCACCTTCGGCGGCGCAGGCCGTCTCGACGGTGACCTGACACCGGCATGCTCGGTGGCCCTGGCCGCGGTACTTGACGCCCTCGGCCAGAAGGCAGGTCCCGAGGACGAGCGCACCAGGCGCCAGCGTGATCACGACGCGCTGGAGGAGGCATGCACCCGGCTGATCGCGTCCGGGATGCTGCCCGAGCGAGCCGGCCAGCCGACGCTTATCCAGCTGCACATGACGCTCCGCGAGCTACGCGGCGCCTGCGAAGGCTCGCAGGCCGAGGATGCCTGGTCAGCCGCCAGGGCTGACGGGCACGGGTGGCTAACAGGCCCGGGTGCGGACGCGGCGGCATGCGACGCGGCGATCGTCCCGGTCGTCAGCGGCCATGTGGACTACGCGGCTCCCGCCGAGATGACCGAGATGTTCCTGGCTGCCCAGGGGCTCCGCGCCGATTGCGCGCTATGCGCCGCCGCCGACGGCACGCAAGACGAGGCCACGCAAGACGAGTGCCCGCACGACCAGCGGCCGGAGGACCAGGACCCGGCTGGCGCCCACGCCGGCGGGCTGTGCACCCGCCGCAACGAGCCATGCACCCGCGAGCATTGCTCCTGCGGGCACTGCGCCAGCGGGCACTGCGCCGGCGCTATGCGCGGTCCGCTGAATCCGGCCGCCCTCGCCCGACTCCAGCACGCGATGCTGTGCCGCGCGGCCGATGTACTGTCAGGCCCGGCCGGGCTAGCTGCCTTCCTGCGCGGCAACTACGTGGCAGCCGGACGGCCGTTCGCCAATGTCAGCCTGCCGCTGGACGTCGGCAAGGCCACCGAGGAGATCCCGGCCCACCTGCGCCGCGGGGTGATCGCGCGGGACCGCTGCTGCCGGTTCCCCGGCTGCGCGCAGCCAGCCACCGTGTCCCAGGTGCATCACATCCGGCAGCGCAAGGATGGTGGCCCCACCAGCCTCAAGAATCTGATCTTGCTCTGCCGCTTTCATCATCTCATCGCCGTGCACCGCTGGGGCTGGACAATCGCCCTGCACCCGGACGGCACTGTGTCCGCGACCAGCCCCGATCGTCACCGCATCCTGCACAGCCATGGCCCGCCCGCCCGGGCCGCCTGACCCGGCGGCCCGCCCCCCGGCAGACGTTATCCGACGGAGGAGTACTCCACGACTCCCCGGCGCAGCGCCTTGATGGCGGCTCGTGCTTTGGTCCCGAGCGGCGTCCGCCCGGCCGCAACGGCAATCTGGTCCAGCAGGTCGACGAGCTGCTTGGCAGCGCGGACGAAATCACCGGGGGTGAGGCCGGTCTGCAGCACCGTCTCCAGCCGCCGGCCCTGCGCCCAGGCGTACGCGTTCCACGCGAAGCCCAAGTCAGGCTCGCGCAGGAACGAGAGCTGGTATTCGCGCTCGACGCCGTCAAGCTCGCCCCAGACCCGGACCATCTCAGCCAGCACCTCACGGACCTGCCCGCCCGGAAGCCGCGGCGGGCTCGCGTCCTCGGGCCGCCGGGACTCGAACGTCAGCGCGGAGACGCAGGCGGCGAGCTCAGCGGGAGTCAGTGCGTCCCAGAGGCCCCGGCGCAGGCACTCCGATGCGAGCAGGTCAAGCTCCGTGTACAGGCTCGCCAGCCGCCTGCCCTCCGCCGTCACCGTGTCGTCATCCAGGTAACCAAGCTGGGTCAGAACTCCGCACACCCGGTCAAAGGTTCGCGCGATCACGTGCGTGCGCCCGGCAACCCTGCGTTCCAGCGCCTCGGCCTGCCGCTGCATCCGGAGGTACTGCTCGGCCTTCCTGGCGTGCTCATCGCGGTCCGGGCAACTGTGGCAGGGATGCTGGCGCAGCCGCCGCCGGAGCGCCGCAATCTCGCCGTCATCGCCGGCTACCCCGCTTGACCTGCCAGCCCCGCTTGACCCGCCAGTGGCGCCTGACCCGCCCGCGCCCCGGGCGGCCCGGTCCGGAGACTGCTTGCCGAGGTCGACGCCAACCAGCCGGTTACGTACGGTGGCAGCCAGATCCCTGCGGTGCGTGGCGGACCTGGCGCTGAAAGAAGCTGGTATCCGAATCCGCTCAATGGCCTCGACCGGAACCGGGAAATCAGCCACGGAGAGCCGCTTGACCTGACGATTCGCGGTGAGGACAAGCGGCAGCGGCTCGTCGTTGCCACCCGCGAAGGGGTCGAGCACGACCGCGATCCCGGGCCGCCGGCCGCTGGGAACCCGGATGATGTCACCGCGGTGCAGCTCCCGCAGGGAGCGGAGAGCCTCGGCCCGGCGGTCCGCCGACCGCTGCCTGGCCTGATCACCCTCGCGCTGGGCCAGCTCCCGGCGGATCGCGACGTACTCGGCGAAGTCGCCGAGGTGGCAGCTGACCGCGGCCTCGTCCATAGCCTGCCTGCTGCCCCTGGCCTGCCGCACGGTCCCGGCTACCGCCCGGTCCGCCTGGAACTGCGCGAACGAGGACTCAAGCAGCGCCGCCGCCCGCTCCCTGCCGAACTGGCCGACCAGGTTGACGGCCATGTTGTACGACGGCCGGAAGCTGGAGCTGAGCGGGTAAGTCCTGGTGCCGGCCAGGCCGGCCACGGCCACCGGGTCAACGCCCGGATGCCAGAGGACGACGGCGTGCCCTTCCACGTCGATCCCCCGGCGGCCCGCGCGGCCGGTCAGCTGGGTGTACTCGCCCGGCGTCAGGTCAGCGTGGGTCTCGCCATTCCACTTGTCCAGTCGCTCGATCACCACGGTCCGCGCGGGCATGTTGATGCCGAGCGCGAGTGTCTCCGTGGCAAACACGGCCCGCACCAGCCCGGCCGTGAACAGTTCCTCCACCACCTGCTTGAACGTGGGCAGCAGGCCGGCGTGATGCGCGGCGATGCCGCGCTGCAGGCCCAGCAGCCACTCGCCGTAGCCGAGCACGGGCAGGTCGTCGCGGGGGATGTCGGCGGTATACCGCTCGGCTAGTTCGGTGATCTCGGCGGCCTCCTCCGGCGTGGTCAGCCGGAGGCCGGCGCTCAGGCATTGCTGGACCGCCGCGTCGCAGCCGGCCCGGCTGAAAATAAAAGTGATGGCGGGGAGAAGCCCGGCGGTGTCCAGCCGGCTGATGACATCCGGACGCCTGGTGACCCTGAACCTTTGCGGGCGGTGCCCGCCGCGGCCCGGCCGGCCCGGTGCCTTCCGTTCCGCCCACTGGTCGCGCTGCGCGATGCGCAGCAGTTCGGGATTGACCATCGCGCGGGGCCGGCCATTCCCGCGTTCCCGGCCACTGGCCTCGCGGGACCTGCCCGTCCCGTGAGGCTCATCCGTCCCGTGAGACTTATCCGTCCCGTGAGACGTTGCCGTCCGGCGGGGCGGGCCTCCCCGGCCGCCCGCGCCAGCCCGGCCGCCCGCGCCAGCACCGCCAGCACGGTCGGCCTCGGCTGGCGCGTCGTAGTCGCTGGTGAACATGTCATAGAGGCGGCCGCCGGCGAGCATGTGCTGCCAGAGCGGCACCGGCCGGTGCTCATCCACGATCACCGTTGTGCCGCCGCGGACCTGGCCGAGCCAGTCGCCGAATTCCTCCGCGTTGCTGACCGTCGCGGACAGCGCGACCAGCCGCACGGATTCTGGCAGGTGAATGATCACCTCTTCCCAGACCGCGCCGCGGAACCGGTCAGCGAGGTAGTGCACCTCGTCGAGTACCACGTAGCCGAGGGTGGCGAGGGTCGTCGAGCCCGCGTACAGCATGTTGCGCAGCACCTCGGTGGTCATCACCACCACGGGCGCCTCGCCGTTGATGCTGTGATCGCCGGTGAGCAGCCCGACGCTGGCCGCAGAGTAGCGGCGGACCAGATCCGAGTACTTCTGGTTGGACAGGGCCTTGACCGGGGTGGTGTAAAAGCACTTCCGGCCCTCGGCAAGAGCCAGGTGGACGGCGAATTCACCGACCACCGTCTTGCCTGATCCTGTCGGCGCGGCGAGAAGGACCCCGTGGCCTCCGTTCAGTGCCCTGCAGGCACTGACCTGGAAGTCGTCGAACTCGAAGTCGTAGAGCGCCCGGAACGCGGAAAGCTCAGGCCCGTCCTCCGCCTGGCGCTTGCGGGAAGCGGCGTAGCGATCCGCAGGACTCACCGGGGTGCTCATGCGATCAAGAGTAGGCCGGCCGGGCGGCTGGCCACCCGGGCAGGTTTCCGGCTGACTCCGTCCGGCTGACTCCGTCCGGTCAGTCGTCCGGGCCGGACGGACCTCCGGTATCAGCTGCCATCATGGGAAGGCTCGTCAATGTCATCCAGCGGCGCGGCCTCGTCATCGCTCAGCCCGGCATACGCTGCACGGCTCGCCCGCCGCCGGTCGTTTGCCCAGATGATGACTTCGGACACCTCGACCAGGATCACGCACGGCACGGCGAGCAGCAGCATGGTCACCGGGTCCGGACTCGGTGAGGCGATTCCGGCGAACACGAACACGCCGAAGATCATGAACCGGCGCCACTTCCTGATCCGCTCGTGGCTGAGGATTCCCGCCATGTTGAGCATCACCAGCGCCAGCGGCAGCTCGAAGGCCAGCCCGAAGCCGAGCAGCATGGCCATGACATAACCGAGGTAGGTGTCGACGGTAGGCAGGTTGGCTACCCCGACCGGGGTCAGGCCGAGCAGGTAGCGCAGGCCCCGGCTCATCACTTCGTAGGCGAGGCCGGTACCGGTGAGGAACAGCGGCACCGCGCTGATGACGAACGCGTAGGTCCAGCGCCGCTCCCGCTGGTAGAGCCCGGGGGCGAGGAACGCCCATAGCTGGTAGAGCCAGATCGGGCTGGCGACGACCAGCCCGAAGAAGAACGCGATCTTCACCCGGAACATGAACGGGTCGAGGATGCCGTTGATGACCAGCTGGTCGCCCAGCACATGGCAGCCGGTATGACCGCGGATCACGGCCGAGCAGAAGGGCCGCTCCATGAAATGCCAGGTGCGGTCGAAGACCGGCGGAATCAGCCCGACACCGGTGCCGGCCAGGAGTGCGAGCGCAGCCTTGAGCACCCTGTTCCGCAGCTCGCGGAGATGCCCCATGAGCGGCATCTTGCCCTCGGGGTTCGACGCCCGATGCGCCTGCAGGACACGCGAGCCGAGCACCCGCGCACCCGTTACGCTGTCAGCTATCTTCGCCATGGCCAGCTCTACGGTGCCGGCCGGGTCAGCTGGGCTGCTGCGTCCGCTGGGTCTCCGTCAGCGGTGCATCGGCGGGCATGGCCGCCCCGTTCGCGGAGGACTTCTGCAGATCGCTGAGCTGCCGCTGGAGCTGCTCGATCTGCAGCTGGTGCTGCAGCACCGGAGATGGCGGGGCTTCGGCGGCGGCCTGCGCGGCGGCGGCCTGCGCGGCGGCGGCCTGCGCGGCCGCTGCCTTGGCGGCCTCAGCCGCCGGGTCATCGTTGTGCAGGTCAGCCACCTCGGCCTTGAGGATGCGCATGGACTTGCCGAGCGACCGGGCGGCGTCGGGCAGCTTCTTTGATCCGAACAACACGATCAGCACTACCGCGACGATGAGTACTTTCCACGGGCTGTCGAATAGGTCACCAAGCATTTTCGCCCTCTTCATGGGGAAACGCGTTTCCCCGCGCTAGGAGTCCGTCCAGGTCAGTGTACACACGATCCATTCGTATCAAGCTGGCCATCCGGCTTGGTCGCTGACGCTGACAGCAGGCCCGAATCAGCGTACGGCCGGCCAGCTCCCGGGCGCCTCAGACAGCCTGGCCAGGCGGCTTCCGTGCTGGCCGAAGTGTGCCAGTTCCGGCGTCACGTGTACTGGGCCAGTGCCGCGGCGGCGTCCTCGCGGATCTGCGCGGCCAGCGCGGCCGGCGCGATGACCTGACCGTCCTCGCCGAGGCGCAGCGCGAGGCGCCGGACCCACCGGGTGTCCGGGGTGCGCAGGCTGACCCGGAGCCGGCCCTCGCCGAGTTCCTCGGTCTCCTCGCACGGGTAGTACTCGGCGACCCAGCGCCCGCGTGCCGAAAGCTCGAGCAGCACGTGCACGTCATCGGCAGACGGGCGGAACAGGCCCTGGTCGGTGTCCACGTGCTGTGCGTCGCCCGGCACCGAGGCCGCCGTGTCAAGCACGGAGATCGCGATGACGCGATCAAGGCGGAACAGCCGCACTGACTCCGCCCGCAGGCACCATCCCTCCAGGTACGTCCGGCCCTCCACCACGAGCAGCCGCATCGGGTCGACGTCCCGCTCGGTGGCCTCGTCGCGGCCGGGCACGTAGTAGGACAGGTGGATCCGGCGGCGCCGCGCGAGCGCGTCCTTCATCTCGGCGAGTACGCCGAGGGCTGCGGTGTCGTCGACCTGCACGGCCACCTGGGCGCTTGCCGCCGCCGCCGCTCCCGCGGCCGTCTCCAGCTTGGCGATCGTCCGGC
>Ga0302181_10000213_pt1 | contig 52341 bp, 42 predicted proteins | sample I_Palsa_E3_3_FD_198786 | JGI IMG/M metagenome (GOLD analysis project Ga0302181, IMG submission 198786) | Peat permafrost microbial communities from Stordalen Mire near Abisko, Sweden - I_Palsa_E3_3 | ecosystem: Environmental > Terrestrial > Soil > Palsa > Peat permafrost | place: Sweden...
AGGCTCTTGCCGGGCACGAACTCCAGTACCCGATCCACCAGCAGGAACGGGTAGCGATGCGGCAGGTATTTCATCACGCCATTGATGTCGAGTGTGGTCGGCTCATTCATCGTTCGGTTCCTGTTGCATGCTGTGCGGCCGCGGCTGCGTTGCCGGCCCGTGTCGCTCGCGTTCGGCGAGCATCTTCAGTGTGGTCAGCACCCGCCACCATTGACGGATCGGCGCGACTGGTATGACGCTGGTATAGACGCCCGGTCGCATGACCGAATGCGGCACCATCGACATTCCGGTCAGCACCACGTCGTCGCCAATCTCGATATGGCCGGACAAGCCGCAGCCGCCCGCGATCATGCAGCGCTCGCCGATGCGCACGCTGCCGGAAATGCCGGTGCATGCCGCGATGGCGGTATGTGCCCCGATCGACACGTTGTGGCCAACCTGGATCAGATTGTCGAGTTTGACGCCATCGCCGATCACCGTATCGTCCATTGCGCCGCGATCGATCGTGGTGTTGGCGCCGATCTCGACGTCGTCCCCGATGCGTACCCCGCCCACCTGCGGCACCTTGAGCCAGCGGCCGCCGTCGCGCGCCAGGCCGAAGCCGTCAGCACCGATCACCGCGCCGCTATGCACCAGGGCGCGCGCGCCCAGCCGCACGCCGTGCTCGAGCGTGACCCGGCCAAGTAACCGGCAGTCCGGTCCGATGTGCGCGCCCTCGCCGACCAGACAGGCGGCACCGATCACGCAGCGCGGCCCGATCACCGCACCGGCGCCGATCACGCTGTAGGGACCGATTTCGCAACTGGCATCGACCTGGGCGCGTGCGTCGAGGATCGCGGTCGGATGGATTCCCGGCCGCAATGGTGGCGGCGGGTGCAATACGGCCGCAATACGTGCGAACAACGCATGCGGATTGGGCGCAATCAAGGCGGCCACCGGACACGCCGCACTGCTGCGCGGCTCGAGCACCACGCCCGAGGCGCGGGTAGCGGTCAGCTGGGAGGCCAGCCGTGGGTTGGCCAGAAAGCTCAGGGCGCCGGGGCCCGCCGACTGAAGCGGTGCCACGTGGTCCACGCGGACATCCGGATCGCCGGACAGCTGGCAACCGAAACGCACCGCCAGCTCGCCGAGTGCAATGCCCATGGCCTTTCCGCCCTGGGTCGGTTATTTCGGCGTGCTGGTGCCCTTCGGCGCCGTCGTGCCCTTCGGCGTTGTCGCCGATGCGCCACCGGACCCGGGCGCGGCACTACCGCTGCTTGACGTTGGTGCGCGCACGCCGCGCGCCTGCAGGCCTGAGAGCACCTGCGGCGTGATATCGAGCACCGGGCTGGCGAAGATCACGCCGTCGGCCAGCACCAGATCGAACTTCTGGCCCTGCGCGAAGTTCTGCACTTCCTCCACCAGGGTTTTCTGCAGCTTCGAGAGCTCCTCGTTCTGCCGCGCATTGAAGTCATCCTGGTATTGCTGCACCTTGAGCTGCAGCTCCCGGTTGCCATCGCGCAGGTCGCGCTCAGCCGCGCTGCGCTGATCGGCCGTCATGGTGGCCGAATCGCGCTGCAGCGACTCTTCCTTGGATTTGAGCGCCTGCTGCTGCGTCTGCAGCTCTTTTTGCTTGCCGGCAAATTCCCCGCGCAGCGCGTCCTGGGCCACCTTGGCCTGCGGCGATTCCTGCATGAGTTTTGCGTAATTGACCACGCCGATCTTCAGATCCGCCCACGCCGGCGCGGCGGCTGCCGCCAGCGCGACCACCCCGGATAAAACCACGGCCCACCCACGAAACCTCATGCCTGCTCCTGCTGATGCCTACACCAAGTTAAAACGACTGCCCGATCGAGAACTGGAAGCCCTCGGTGCGGTCTGGAAAATGGATCGTATCGCCCCGAAACGGGTTGAGCGGGATGCCGTAGCTGAAGCGAAAAATGCCCAGCGACGGCGCCAGCCATTGCACTGCAACACCGGTCGAGCGCCTGAGCTCACTATAGCTGAATTTGTACTCGACGGGGGTTGCCAGGTCAGTGCCGACATAAGTCGTCCCGTCGGTGGAGAACACGTTGCCCATGTCGAAGAATATGCTGCCCCTGGCGCTGGTCTGCCACTTCTCCGGCAACGGCAGGATCAGTTCGGTACGCGACACCGTCAGCAGGTTGCCGCCGTACGGGTTGCCGTTGGTGTCCACGGGACCCAAGGTGTCCTCGGTGTAGCCACGTACCGTGTCGGGGCCACCGGCGTAGAAGCGCTTGTAGGGCGGCATGCCGATGGTGCCGCCCAGCGGCTTGCCCATGGCTATCTGCAGGCTCTCGGTCAGCACCCATTTGTGCCAGATCGGCAGGAAGCCGGAGAACTCGTAGCTGGCGACCCAATAGCGCACCCCGCCACCCGGGGGCACCACAGTCAGCGACAGCGCGCTGCGCAGGCCGCGATCGGCGAACAGGCTGCGGTTGCGCGAGTCGTACTGCCAGCCGGCATTCAGCTCGACGGTGTCGTAGCGCGAGCCCAGCAGCGTGGTTGAATATGACACCGTTTCGCCATCGGGCTGGATGAAGCTGGACACCGCCTGGCTGCTGTACGGGTGGCCGTTCTGCTGCACCCAGCGCACCGCCTGCTGCGCGCTGCTGCTCTCGAAGGTCAGCAGATCGATATGCTGCAGCGACACACCGGCGCTGATGCCCTGGTACTCGCTGATCGGATAACCGTAGGTCAGGCCGAGCGCGACGTTCTTGGAACCGAAGGCGGAGGTCTCCGAGGTGAACTGGGTCGAGTCGCGGAAACTCATCGAGATGGTGCGCGACAGGTTGTCCACGTTGCGATACGGATCGGTCTGACTGAAGCTGTAGACCTTGTTGTATTTGCCCGAATCGATGTTGAGCGCCACGTAGTCGCCGCCACCGAAGAAATCGCTGTCGCTGAAATTGCCGTTGAGCACGAACCTTTGCGACGCCGAATAGCCGATACCGCCGCCGACGGTGGCACTCGGGCGCTCCTTGACCGCGAAGTTCACGTCCACCTCATCGGGCACGCCCGCCACCGGCTCGGTCGACATCTCCACGCTCTCGATGAATGGATCGCGCTGCAGGCGCTGCTTGGAACGCTCCAGTGCCACGTTCGACAACCAGGAACCTTCCAGCTGCCGCAGCTCGCGCCGCAGGGTTTCATCGTTGCTGCGTGTGGTGCCGGTGAAGTTGATGTGGCGCACGTATACCCGGCTGCCCGGATCGACGAACAGGGTAAGAGCGACGATCTTCTTCTGATCGTCGCTGGTCGGCACCGGCTCGACCTTGGCGAAGTAGAAGCCTTCCGCCCCCAGGCGGTTCTTGATCGCCTCCTGGCTCGCGCTGATGTTCTTCTGCGAATAGGTCTGGCCGCTCTGCACCACCAGCAGTCGGTGCAGTTCCGGCTCCGGCACGATGGTGTTACCGGCAATCTTGATCTCGCCGAGCTTGAAGACCTGGCCTTCGGTCACATTCACCGTGATGAAAATATCGCTCTTGTCCGGCGCCACCGCGACCTGCACCGAGTCGATATGGAAATTGGCATAGCCGCGATCCTGGTACCAGGCGGTGATTTTCTCCAGATCGCCCTGCAGCGATTCGCGCGAGTAGCGATCGCTCTCCTTGTACCAGGAGCTCCAGTTCGGCGTCGTCAACTGCAGCGTCTCGAGGATCTGTTTGTCCTTGTACTTGGTATTGCCGACGATATTGATCTGCCGGATCTTGGCGCGACTGCCCTCCTTGATATCGATGTTGACGCGTACCCGGTTGTCGGGCAGATCCTCCACCTTGGTGTCAATCTGTACCGCGTACTTGCCGCGGCTGTAGTACTGGTCGGTCAGGTACTGCGTAACTTCATCGAGCGTCGAACGATCGAATGTCTTGCCGGCCGAGAGCCCGACGTTGCGCAGCGACTTCTGCAGATCCTCGGTCTTGATGTCCTTATTGCCCTTGATGTCGATGCTCTCGAGCGAGGCGCGCTCGGCCACCGCGACGATCAGTGTGTCGCCGTCCCGGCGCAGCTCGACATCGCGAAAGAAACCGGTGACGTACAATGCGCGCAGCGCTTCGCGCTCGCGCGCCGCGTTCAAATGATCGCCGATGTTGACCGGCAGGTAGTTGAATACCGTGCCCTCGGAAATGCGCTGTAGGCCCTCGATGCGGATGTCCTTGACGATGAAATCGCCCGCAGCGCCCTGCTGTGCGAGGGCCATGAGCGGCGCCGCGGCCAACGCGAGCGCTGCAAGGAGTGCACGCCATTTCGCGCGCCGTGTGGGGCTGATCAAGGACGCTTCAACCGAACTGTCGCGCGATGTCGTTGAACAGCGCAACGCCCATCAGCAGGACTAATAGCGCCACGCCCAACTGCTGGCTGATGGTCTGGAAACGTTCAGACAAGGGGCTGCCCTTTAGCCATTCAACGGCTTGGAAGACGATCTGGCCGCCGTCGAGGATCGGAATTGGCAGCAGGTTCATGAAACCCAGGGCGAGACTGACGATCACCAGGAACTGCAGAAACGACGACAGCCCAAGGGCGGCGGAATCTCCGGCGTATTCGGCGATGCTCAAGGGTCCGCTCAGGTTCTTGATCGAGACCTGCCCGATCAGCATGCGCCAGAACAACCGCCCCTGCAGCGCCGTCATGTCCCAGGCCTCGACGTTGGCGTGCGCGAACGCGGCCGGCAGCGACAGGCTGGTATGCCGCAGCATGCTGGCCGGCAACGGCGTCACCGGCGGACTCACGTGGATGCGCCCTACCGTCTTGCCGTTCACCGATTCCGCCAGCGTGGTGACGCGCACGCCGCTCTCGCTCTGGCCGCGCCGATAACGGAGCAGCACGCCCTCGCCCGGGTGCGCCTGCACACGCGCCTGCAGCTCCAGGAAATCATGTACCGGCTCGCCGTTGACGGCCAGGATCTGATCGCCGGTCTCAAGGCCGGCGCGGCCCGCGGGGCCAGCGGCCTCCACCGCCCCGAGTACCGCGGGAATCGGCGGCTCGTAGAAACGCAGGCCGAGGCCGTTGATCAGCGCTGAGGGCTCGGTGAGACGACGGCGCTGGGCGGGGTCGGGAATGTCGAGCGTGGCGCTGCGCGGGCTGCCGTCGGCCGAGCGTACCGAGAGCGTAATCGGCGCGCTGGTGCTGATGGCGTCCAGCAGATCCAGCACGATGTCGCGCTGGGAATTCACCGGGCGCGAATTGATCGCGACGATTTCATCCTCGGACTTAAGCCCGGCACGCCCGGCGATGCTGTCGGCTTCGATGTTACCGAGCAGCGGCCGCACCAGCGTGATGCCCGACACCAGAAAAATGCCGGTCAGCAGCAGCACTGCAAAGATGATATTGAAGGCCGGCCCAGCCAGCAGCACCGTGATGCGCTGCCAATGCGGCCGGCGGGTAAACGAGCGGGCCAGGTCCTCGGGGGCTACCGGGCCCTCGCGCTCATCCAGCATCTTGACGTAGCCGCCCAGTGGCACCGCGGCTATTACATATTCCGTGCGATCCGGACCGGCAACCCGGCTCCACAGCGCCTTGCCAAAGCCTACCGAAAACCGCAACACCTTGAAGCCAAGCCGGCGCGCGACCCAGAAATGACCGAACTCGTGCACCGTAACCAGCAGGCAGATGGCCACGATAAATGCCAGCACGGTCACCAGGAATGCAAGCGGATGGACTCCCGACAGGCTCATGCGCGCATGCTCTGGCCGGCGCTGCGACGCGCGATCGCCTCGGACGCCAACGCCCGGGCTTCCTCGTCCGCCGCCATCACTGCCGCAAGTCCGGTCATCGCTCCCCCTTGAACCCTGGCCATGACTGTTTCAATGACCGCCGGAATATCACCAAAGTTCAATCGCTTGTCGAGGAAAGCCTGCACTGCTATCTCATCGGCGGCATTCAGGCTGGCGCAAAGCAAGCCGCCGAGTCGGGCCGCCTCCTGGGCGTGGCGCAGGCAGGGAAAGCGTTCGGGATCGGGCGCCAGGAACTCCAGCCGCCCGGCGCGCACCAGATCCAGAAATTCTACACCGGCCGGCATGCGCGCAGGCCACGCCAGTGCCTGGGCGATCGGCGTGCGCATATCGGGCGAGGACAGCTGCGCCAACACCGAGCCGTCCTGATACTCGACCAGCGAATGCACGATGCTTTGCGGATGCACCAGCACCTCGATGTCACGCACTTCCATGCCGAACAAGACGCTGGCTTCGATCACCTCCAGCCCCTTGTTCATCAAGGTGGCCGAATCCACCGAGATCTTGCGGCCCATGTTCCAGCGTGGATGGGCACAGGCCTGGGTCGGCGTTGCGCCCGCGAGCGCCTCGGCGCTCCAGTTCAGAAACGGTCCGCCCGAGGCGGTCAATAGCAGCCGCCGTACCCCCGGGGGCCGTACACCGGCCTTAAATCCGGGCGGCAGGCATTGAAAGATGGCGTTGTGCTCGCTGTCTATCGGGATCAGCTGTGCGCCCGAGGCGCGCACCGCGGCCATCAACAGCGAGCCGGCCATGACGGCGGATTCCTTATTTGCCAGCAGCAGGCGCTTGCCGGCCGCGGCGGCCGCGAGTGTCGAGGGCAGGCCGGCGGCACCGCTGATAGCGGCCATCACGTAATCGACCCCGGCGTCGGCTGCCAGCTGCGTAATCGAGTCCGCGCCGGCGGCAACGTGGGTGCGGCTGCCGGCGGCCCGCAACCGGCGTTCCAGCTCGCCCGCGCATTCGGGCGATTCCATCGCCGCCCACTCGGGATGAAACTTAAGGCACTGTCCCAGCAACACCTCGACGTTACTGCGTGCGGCAAGCACGGCAAGGTGGAAGCGCTCGCGATTGAGCCACAGTACGTCGAGCGTGCTGCAGCCCACGCTGCCGGTCGAGCCCAGTACCGCCACGCCGATGCTCATCTTCCTACCCCAAGCCAGATCAGCCCCAGCGCCATCACCGGCGTCGCCGCCGTGGCACTGTCGATACGATCCAGCACGCCGCCATGGCCCGGAAACAGCCGGCCGCTGTCCTTGAGACGCACGTGGCGCTTGAGCAGGCTCTCGGTCAGGTCGCCGATGACGGAGAACGCCGCGGCAGCCAGGCACAGTGGCAGAAAGCTCAGCGCGGGCAGTGCGAACCACCAGACACCGGCAGCCGCAAACGCCAACGCAAACAGCATACCGCCTATCACCCCTTCCCAGGTTTTGTTGGGCGACACACGCGGCGCCAGGCGCACGCGACCGAATTGCCTGCCGGCAAAGAAAGCACCGGTGTCGGCCAGGAAGGCCAGTGCAAGAATGAAAAGTGTCCACTGTGCGCCATCGCTCCACAGCGCATCGATATGCACCAGCGCAATCCAGGTGGGTAGCAGCGCCGCCGCCCCGGCCAGCGCTGCAGCCAGCCGGCCGACGCGCTGCGGCGCCCAGACGATCCACACCAGCGCCACCAGCCACCAGGCCAGCCCCAGCTCCAGCATGCCTCTGAAGTGCGTGACCTCGATGGTGTATCGCCAGCCGGCTACGGCCAGCAGCCCGATGGCGAGCACATACAGCGCTCGCCACGGCAATCCCACCGCCAAAAACGCCGACCACTCCCAGGCGCCGATCAGCAGGATCAGGCCCAGGATCGAGGCCGTTATGGCCAATGGCAGATACAGTATCGCCACCACCAGCAAGGTGGTCAGCGCCAGGGCAGTGAGCACGCGGGAACGCAGCATCGGCGCGGGCCTTAACAAGCCCTGGCGTCGGCGGACTCGAGCTGTTCGGCGCTTTGCCCGAAGCGCCGCTGCCGGGCAGCGTAGTGCTGCAGCGCTGCCTCGAACGCCGGCGCGTCGAAATCCGGCCATAGCCGATCGGTGAAGTACAGCTCGGTATAGGCGAGGTTCCACAACAGGAAGTTGCTGATGCGCTGTTCACCGCCGGTGCGGATGAACAGATCCGGGTCGCAGATGTCGCCCAGCGCCAGGGCGGCTCCAAAGGTCGTCTCATCGAGCTGCGCTGCCGAGATCTCATGGCGCTCGACCTGCAGCGCCAGGCGGCGTGCCGCGTGCACGATGTCGCTCCTGCCGCCGTAGCTGAGCGCAATCTGCAGCGACAGGCGGGTGTTCGCGGCGGTAACCTGCTCGGAGCTGGCCATGCTGGCTTTCAGCCGCGCGTCCAGTTCGTCGCGCTGGCCGATGAAGCGCACGCGCACGCCGCGGCGGTGCAGTTCCTCGATTTCGGCCTCGAGCGAATCGACGAACAGTGACATCAGGCTCATGACCTCATCGCGCGGGCGGCGCCAGTTCTCGCTGCTGAAGGCGAACAGCGTCAGGGCGCCGATAGCGTGTCGCACGCACTCCTCGATGACCATGCGCACCGGCGAAACCCCGGCGCGGTGGCCGTCCGCGCGCATACCGCCGCGCGCGCGCGCCCAACGCCCATTGCCATCCATGACGATGGCCACGTGACGGGGCAGCGGGCTGGACGCGGGGCCTGGGGAATCGCTGCTCAAACCTGAAGAATTTCCTTTTCCTTGGCCGCCAACAGCTGATCGATCTCGGCGATGTGCCGGTCGGTCAGCTTCTGGATCTCGTCCTGTCCGCGCCGCTCGTCGTCCTGCGAGATCTGCTTTTCCTTGAGCATTTCCTTGATGTCCGCCAGTGCATCGCGGCGCACGCTGCGCACGCTCACGCGGGCGTTCTCGGCATCCTGGCGTACGATCTTGGTGATGTCGCGGCGGCGTTCTTCGGTCAACGGCGGCAACGGGATGCGGATCACTGCGCCGGCAGTGTTCGGCGTCAGACCGAGCTCCGACTTGTGGATCGCTTTCTCGATCGGTCCGACCATGGTCTTCTCCCACGGTGACACCACCAGCGTGCGCGCATCCTCGACGCTGATATTCGCCACCTGCTGCAGTGGCACGTCCGAGCCGTAGTAGTCGACCTTCAGGTGCTCGATCAGGCTCGGATGCGCGCGCCCGGTGCGCAATTTCTTGAGGTCGGCCTGGAATGCCTGTACGCATTTCTGCATGCGTCCCGCCGCGCCTTTCTTCAGATCGTCGAGCATGGCCGTGCGCCCCTTCAGTCGTTGGTCACGAGCGTGCCGATGTCCTCGCCGCGCACGATGCGCAGCAGGTCGCCCGGCGTGCCCAGGTTGAACACCCGCAACGGCATGCGGTAGTCGCGGCACATCACGATGGCCGTGGCATCCATGACATTGAGACGTTCGTCCAGTACCCGATCATAGGTCAAGCGCGGGTAATGCAGTGCCGCAGGGTTTTTCACCGGATCGTCGGAATAGATGCCGTTGACCTTGGTCGCCTTGAGCAGCAGTTGCGCCTCGATCTCGATGGCACGCAGGCTCGCCGCGGTATCGGTGGTGAAGAACGGGTTGCCGGTGCCGGCGGCGAAGATAACCGCCCGGCCCTTTTCCAGATGCCGTACCGCGCGCCTGCGGATGAAGTCTTCGCACACCTCATTGATGCGGATCGCCGACATCACGCGCGCCTGCATGCCCTGCTGCTCGAGCGCGTCCTGCAATGCCAGCGCGTTCATGACAGTCGCCAGCATGCCCATCTGATCCGCCGTGACGCGATCCATGCCGGAGCGCGCCAGCCCGGCGCCGCGAAACAGATTCCCGCCCCCGATCACGATCGCAATCTGCACCCCGAGTGCCTGCACCTGCCCGACATCGCCGGCGATGCGCTTGAGCACGGCAGGATCGATGCCGTAGTCGGCGCCGCCGAGCAACGCCTCGCCTGACAGCTTGACCAGAATGCGATTCCAGGTAGGCGTGCTGTTTTGATTCATGTGCCCATTCCGGACTGCAACCACTTCAGTGTGCCAAAAAAAACCCCGCTACGGGCGGGGTATTGCATGGCCTTGACCCTGCTCCGCGTCGAGGAGCCCCTGTGGCGCATGTCAACGCCCGCCCGCCTTGACCTGCGCCATGACTTCGGCGACGAAGTCCTCACGCTTCTTCTCGATGCCGGCACCAACCTCGAAGCGCTCGAAGCGCAGCACGCGGGCACCGGCGGCCGAGAGCAGCTGCTCGATGGTCTGTTCCGGGTTCTTCACGAACGGCTGGCCGAGCAGGCTAATTTCATTCAAGGCCTTGCGCAAGCGCCCCTCGACCATCCTGGCGGTGATCTCCGGACTCTTGCCGTCCTTCAGTGCCTGCTCGCCGAGTATTTCGCGCTCCTTGGCCAGCACCTCGGCCGGCACTTCGGCCACGCTCAGGTAGCGCGGATTGCTGGCGGCCACGTGCATCGCCAGGTCGTGCGCCAGTGCGGCGCTTCCGCCTTCGAGCGCCAGCAGCACGCCGATGCGGGTGCCGTGGGCATAGGCGCCGAGCGGACCGCTGCTCTCGAGCACCACGCAGCGCCGTACGCTGATGTTCTCGCCAATCTTCGCCACCAGCGCGCGACGCCGCGCGTCAACGCTTTCGCCCGCGGCCAGCTCGGCCGCCAGCAGCGCCTGCAGGTCGACCAATCGGCCGGCAAGCGTCAGTCGTGCGACGTCGGCCGCGAAATTGCGAAAATCGTGCTCGCGAGCGACGAAATCAGTCTCACAATTGATCTCCACCATGGCCGCGGCGCTGCCGTCGGGCGAGCGCTCGATCACGATGACGCCCTCGGCTGCGATGCGAGCCGCCTTCTTGTCGGCCTTCGCCAGGCCCTGCTTGCGCATCAGCTCGGCGGCAGCGTCCAGATCGCCGCCGGTCTCAACCAGCGCCTTCTTGCATTCCATCATTCCGGCGCCGGTGCGCTCACGCAGTTGCCGGACCGCCTCCGCTGTTACGCTCATACTTTAATGGTCCTAAGTCGGTAAAAAATGCCGCCCCCGGGGGCCGCAGTGCGGCGCTGGCGCGAGCGCCGGGGCAATCAGCTGGCGCCGTTGCCGCTGCGCGGCCGGCGTGTGGCCCCGGCCCCGGTGCGGCGCTTGACGCCGATCGGTGCCGGCGCCGCGGCAGGTTCCGCGGTCTCGCTCGGGTCGTCCAGCTCCGCCTCCAGTGCCGCCTCGTCCGGTACCACGGCCGCAACTGACGGTGCAATCACGGCTGGACGGCGGCGCGGCGGGGTCTTGCGGCGCACCGTGGCGACCGGCTTGGGTCGCCCCGGCCGGGCGCTCTTGCGACGCGGATTGCCTTCCTCGTCGAGCTCCACGAATTCATCCTCACCCACCGCCACCTGCGGCACCGACGACTTGCCCTCCAGCACCGCATCGGCAATGGCCGCGGCATACAGATGGATCGCCCGCATGGCGTCGTCGTTGCCCGGAATCACGTGATCGATGCCATCGGGCGAGCAATTGGTATCCACCACCGCAACCACCGGGATGCCCAGCTTCCTGGCTTCGTGGATCGCGATATGCTCGTGACCGACGTCGACCACGAACAGAGCGTCGGGCAACGCCTCCATGCCCTTGATGCCACCGAGGCTGCGCTCGAGCTTCACCATCTCGCGGCGCAATTGGGTCGCTTCCTTCTTACCGCGCTTGTCCAGCGCGCCGGACGTGGCCATGTCCTGCAGCTCTGCCAGGCGCTTGATCGAGCCGCGGATGGTCTTGAAATTGGTCAGCATGCCGCCCAGCCAGCGCTGGTTGACGAACGGCATGGCGCAGCGCAGCGCCTCCTTTTCGATCGCATCGCGCGCCGAGCGCTTGGTGCCGACAAACAGCACCGTGCCGCCGTCGGCCACCACCTGCTTGATGAAGGTCGACGCATCGGCGAACAGCGGCTGCGTCTTCTCCAGGTTGATGATGTGGATCTTGTTGCGTTCGCCGAAAATGAATGGTTCCATCTTCGGGTTCCAGAAGCGGGTCTGATGTCCGAAATGAACACCCGCTTCCAGCATCTGTCGCATCGACACGCCGGGCATAGGAAAGCTCCTCCAAGTCGGGTTGTGGCCTCCGCGCATCCCTGGATGACGATCCTTGAAACGACGCTGGGAGCCTAAGCTTCGGCTCCTGCGCCATTTGGCGGACACCCGGTCACAGGTTCACGATGCGCGTGTGGATTGCGTTGCCAAAAAAGGCCGCGCTTTATACCATGAAGTACCAGCCCGAACAATGCTTTAAGCGGATCCAATGGACATGTTACGCAGCTCCCAGATATCCCTGAAAACGCCCGAAGAGCAGCAGAAACTGCGCGTCGCCGGCGCATTGGCCGCCGACGTGCTCGATATGATCGGCGAGCACGTGCTCCCGGGCGTCAGTACCGAGGAGCTGGATCGCATCTGCCACGACTATATCGTCAATGTGCAGAAGACTATCCCCGCCAATGTCGGCTACCGCGGCTTTCCGAAGACCGTCTGCACTTCCGTCAATCATGTGGTGTGTCACGGGATTCCAAACGATCGCAAGCTCAAGGCCGGCGATATCGTGAACATCGACATCGCGGTCATCAAGGACGGCTACCACGGCGACACCAGCCGTATGTATTTCGTCGGTAAGCCCCCGGCATTCGCCCAGCGCCTGGCGGAGGTGTGCAAGGATGCCATGTGGGGCGCCATCGAGCTGGTGCGCCCCGGTGCGCACCTGGGGGATATCGGACACGCGATCCAGAGCCTGGCGGAAGCCGAAGGCTTCTCGGTGGTGCGTGAATACTGCGGCCATGGTATTGGCCGCGTGTATCATGAAGACCCGCAGGTTCTGCACTACGGCGAGCCCGGCACCGGGCTCGAAATTCGCGCCGGCATGGTATTTACGATTGAACCGATGATCAATGCGGGTAAGCGCCACGTGCGCGTTCTGCCCGACGGCTGGACCGTGGTCACCAAGGATCATTCGCTGTCGGCGCAATGGGAACACATGGTGCTGGTAACACCCAACGGGCATGAAGTCCTGACCTTGAGCCCACGCGCGGCGCACTGAGGACGGCGTGTCGGTATCCGACTCCCCGGTACTCGACGACGCCCCGTTACGCGCACCTGCCCCGCTCGACTGGCCGCTGCTGAATCGCCTGCCGGGGCTATTGGCCGAATCCAACTGCGATGCCGACAGCTGCCGGAGCCTCCTGGCGCAGGCTAAGGAGGAGCTGAGCGCGCGCTTCGTCGCCGAGGAGCCGGTGGAAGGCCTGGTACGCGCCCGCTCGCGCTTCACCGACCTGCTGCTGTGCGCGCTGTGGCGAGCGCGACTGAGCCCGGACCTGGCCGGCCACCTGGCGCTGGTCGCCGTCGGGGGCTATGGGCGCGGCGAGCTGCACCCGTATTCGGATGTCGATTTCCTGGTGCTGGTGCCGGCGCCACTGGCGGACGCGGAACGCGCCAGCGTCGAGCAGCTGGTGTCGTTCCTGTGGGACATCGGCCTGGAAGTGGGCCACAGTGTGCGCACCGTGGCGGAATGCGCCGAGGAGAGCGCCGCCGATGTCGGCGTCATGACGACGCTGATGGAATCGCGGCGTCTGGCCGGCTCGGTCGAACTGGTGCATGCCATGCGCGCCGCGCTCGCGCCCGATCGCGTGTGGCCGGTGCGCGAATTCTTCGAAGCCAAGGTGCGCGAGCAGCAGGAGCGGCGTCTCAAGGCCAACGATACCGCCTATAACCTCGAGCCCAACGTCAAGACCGGTCCGGGCGGCCTGCGCGACATACAGACCATCGCCTGGGTGGCAAAACGGCAATTCGGCGCCGAGTCGCTCGATGAGCTGGTCACCCATGGCTTCCTGACGCCGTCGGAGTTGCGCCGCCTGACCGCAGCTCAGGCGTTTTTGTGGAAGGTGCGCTTCGGGCTGCACGTGCTCACCGGCCGGCATGAGGACCGGCTGCTGTTCGACTATCAGATCAAGCTCGCGCGCAGCTTCGGCTACGAGGATGCTTCCTACACGCTCGCGGTCGAGCAGCTGATGCAGCGCTACTACCGCACCATCATCGACGTCACGCTGCTCAATGAGCTGCTGCTGCAGCTGTTTCGCGAAGCGATATTGAGTGATGATCAGCCTCCGCAGCCGCTCAATCCGCGCTTTCAGGTACACAACGACTACCTCGAAGCGATCAATGAAGACGTCTACGGCCGCCACCCCTCGGCGCTGCTCGAGATGTTCGTTCTGCTGCAGCAGAACCCGCAGATCCGCGGCGTGCGCGCCGGCACCATCCGCGCCGTGGTGCGCAATCTGTGGCTCATCGATGAGGAATTTCGCCAGAATCCGCGCAATCACCGGCTGTTCCTCGAGATCCTGCGGGCGCCGCGCGGCGTCACCCACGAGCTGCGGCGCATGAACGATTACGGCGTGCTCGGGCGCTACATTCCGGCCTTTGGGCGCGTGATCGGCCGCATGCAGTACGACCTGTTCCACGCCTACACGGTCGACGCCCATTCGCTGTTCGTGGTCAGCAACCTGCGCCGGCTTGCGATGAGCGAATTCGATCATGAACTGCCGCGGGTCTCGGCGATCATGCAGCAATTGCCCAAGCCGGAGATCGCCTACCTGGGCGCGCTGTTCCACGATATCGCCAAGGGCCGCGGCGGTGACCACTCGGATCTGGGCTCGGTGGATGCCGAGGCGTTCTGCCTCGAACAGGGCATGTCGCGCTACGACGCGCGCCTGGTGGCATGGCTGGTCAAGAACCACCTGCTGCTGTCCATGACCGCGCAGAAGCAGGACATCGGTGATCCGGAGGTGATTGCCGCTTTCGCGCGCACCATCGGCGACGAGGTGCACCTGGATTATCTGTTCGTGCTGACCTGCGCCGATGTGCGCGGCACCAATCCAAAGCTGTGGAATTCATGGAAGGCGTCGCTGTTCCACGAATTCTACGAAGTGGTGAAGCGGGCGCTGCGCCGTGGCCTGGAAACCCCGGTCGACCAGGACGAACTGGTGCGCGAAATACAGGCCTCGGCGCGCGCCCTGTTACGCGGCTCGGGTGTCTCGGCGGAAGCCATCGAGCGCACCTGGGCGCGTCTGCCGACCGCCTATTTCATGCGGCACCACGCCGAGGAGATCGCACGCCACACGCGCGCGCTGGCGGCCGGTGATGCCAATGCCGATGAGGCACTGGTGTCGGTCGCCCCGCAGACCGAACGCGGCACCACCGCGGTCATGATCTACGCGCCACACCGGCGCCACGGGTTCGCCCGCGCCACCGCGGTGCTCGATCAGCTCGGCCTCAACATCCTCGACGCGCGCATCACGCCGGTGGGCAACGGCTTCTCGCTCGACTCCTACCATGTGCTGGAGGACGATGGTTCGGCGATCACCGACCCGGAACGACTGATGGAGATCGAGCGGGCATTGTGGGGCTCGCTGCAGCGCCCGGAAGAGGCGCCGCTGGCAGTGTCGCGCCGCGCCACACGCCAGATGCGGGTGTTCAAGACCCCGACTCAGATCGCGATCACGGTCGATGAGCGCAATCGCCGCTCGGTGCTGGAACTCACTGCCGCCGACCGGCCCGGGCTGCTGTGTGACGTGGGCAAGGTGCTGTGGGAGGAGCGCGTGGATCTGCACGCGGCCAAGATCAGCACGCTCGGTGAGCGCGCGGAAGACGTGTTCTACCTTACTGATCGCGCACAGCGGCCGCTCGATGAGGCTGCCGCCGAACGCCTGCGAGTGCATCTGTCGGAAGCACTGGATCGACGCCTGGTGTAAATCGGCGCCGGCGCGTTACAGAGCGTCCTCCCAGGAGCGCGACAGCCGCATCGCGCAATTGACGATGCCGACCATGCTGTAGGTCTGCGGATAATTACCCCACATCTCGCCGCTCGCGGACAAATCCTCCGACATCAGGCCGACACCGTTGCGGCGCCGGAGCATCTCCTCGAACAGCTCACGCGCCTCAGCCTTGCGGCCGATGCTCCACAGCGCGTTGATGTACCAGAAGGTGCAGACACTGAAAGCCACCTCGGGCATGCCAAAATCGTCAGGCTCGGCGTAGCGCGCCAGAAACGCGCCGCGCCGCAAAGTCTTTCCGATGCGCTCCACGGTGGCGACGTACATCGGATCGGACCAATCGACCACACCGAGTTCCGCCAGCAGCAGAAGGCTGGCATCGACGCTGTCGCCATCGAAAGTAGTGGTGAAGCTGTTCAGGGATTTCGACCATGCCGCCGCCTGTATACGCTGGCGCATGTCGCGTTCGCGCTCGCGCCAGTGTTTCTCGCGCACCGGCAGCCCCAGCCGACCGGCGATGCGCGCCAGGCGGTCGGCGGCCGCCCAGCACACGGCGGAGGAAAAGGTGTGCACCGCGGTGTGGCCGCGGTATTCCCAGATTCCCGCGTCGGCCTGCCCGAACTCGGCCACCGACTGTTCCCCCAGCGGCTCGAGGGTGGTGAACAGGGCTTCGGTGCCGCGACGTACCAGGCGTTCATCGAAGAAGCTCTGCGTCACCGCCAGGATGGAGGCACCGTAGACATCGTGCTGGACTTGCTCGTAGGCTGCATTGCCGACGCGCACCGGACCCATGCCGCGGTAGCCGGCCAAATGCGGCACGATGGTCTCGACCAGCTGCTTGTCGCCATCGATGCCGTAGCACGGCTGCAGCCGCAGCGGCGGTGTGGCCGTGAGGTTCTGGATGAAGCGCAGGTAGCCCTCCATGGTGCGCGTCGCGCCGAGCCGGTTGAGCGCCTGGACGGTGAAATAGGTGTCGCGGATCCAGCAATAGCGGTAATCCCAGTTACGGCCGCTGTTGGCGCTCTCGGGAATCGAGGTGGTGATCGCGGCGATGATGGCGCCGGTGTCCTCGTAGCTGCACAACTTGAGCGTGATGGCAGCCCGGATCACCGCCTCCTGCCATTCGAACGGCACCGCAAGGCTGCGCACCCAGTCGTTCCAGTAATCGCGCGTGGCATCGAGCAGCCGCTGTGCCAGCAGCATGACCGATTCGTGTACCGACTCATCCGGCCCGAAGATGAACCCCAGCGTGTCTTCGAGCACGAACACACGCTGTTCGCGGATCATGGCAATGCTGGCGTTGGTGGTCAGCCGCCAGTCGTGATCGCGGCCGGTGTAGCGGATGTGATGCGAGCCGGCAATGCTGGGACGCGGCCGCTCGCCGTAGTTCTCGGCCGGCGCGAGAATCATGCGCAGTCGCGGGCGTCCCGCCAGGCGGCGCACGATGCGCACCAGCATCGCGGGGCGGAAATTTCGATCATATTGGCGAAAGCGCGGACAGAAATCGGTGATCACCATGATGGCGCCGAGGCTGTCGGTCAGCGTCGTCTCGACGATGGCAGTGTTGCGCTCATAGGTCTGGGTGCTGCTCGCCTGATCGAGCAGCTCGATGGCCCAGCGGCCGTGCCGGGTGGGCGCGTCGGAGCCTGCCATCAGGTCGCTGAACAACGGATCGGCGTCGAAGCGCGGCATGCAAGTCCATACGTGGGTGCCATTGCCATCGATCAGGGATGCGACCTGGCAATTGCCGGTCATTCCGAGGTCCAGAGTTGTGGTGCTGGTGCTCACAGGCGCTGGTTTCTCACACGCGGTGCGGGCGCAGTGTTCAGACGGCCGCCACTTCCAGCAGCCAGCCGCGCAGCTGGTCGGGACTAGTCAGGTGGAATTTCGCGGCGGTCGGGGCCTCCTCGCCCACGCGCAGACTGATGCCCCCGAGGCCGTTCACGACTTCGAACGCGTCCTCATCGGTCGTGTCGTCGCCGGCGAATATCGGGATGCGGTCGCGAAACGGCGCCCGCTCCATCAGCTGGCGTATCGCCGAGCCCTTGGTCAGGTGGCGCGGCCGGATCTCGACCACACACTTGCCCATCAGCACGCTGAACTGGCTGCCCAGACCGCTTGCCACCAGCTCTGCGACCTTGAGCACCTCGCGGCCGCGCTCCGGCACGCTGCGATAGTGCAGCGCGATGACGCTGCGCTTGTTTTCAAGCTGCACGCCGTGAATCCTGGCGATCGCCTGCTGCAACAGCGGCTCAGCCGCCTGCAGCTCCGCGCTCAGTTGACGGTCGATCACGATCTCGCCGTCGGCGGCACGCACCTCGCCGCCGTGTACGCCCACCGCCGGGAAGGTGAGCGGCCGGAATAAATGGTCGATCGCCGCGATCGTGCGCCCGCTCACGAACGCGACCGCCCCGTCGAGCTTGAGTGACAGCCGCTGCAGCAGCGGCACCATCCATACCGGCACATCCACCGCCTCCGGACTGGGGGCAAGATCGAGGATGGTGCCGTCGATGTCCAGGTACAGCGCGTGGCCGGCGAGCGGATTGCGCAGCGCGGGACCGGACTCATGGGCGCCATCAGGGCAGGGTTTGATCGGCTCGATCGTCTGATTCATCGCATCACTATGGGCATCGGGTCACCGTAGCCAGGCGCATTTGGCCGCGGCTATAGGAACACGCTGGCGCGGCGGTAGTCCAGCGGCACGCGCCGCCGCCGGAGCGTTCCCACACAGCTCACTGGACGCGCGGGCCCGGCTCAGGTCAGCATGCGCGCCTTTGTAATCGATCGCCGGTACATGAACGCACAGCAACTCCAGCTTCGGATCGAAGCCGCCTACGAGCGCCGTAACGAGCTGTCGAGTTCGAACGTCGATCCCGACACGCGCCACGCCATCACCCGGGCGGTCAGCGCGCTCGATCGCGGCGAGTGCCGCGTAGCCGAAAAAATCGACGGCCGCTGGCAGGTCCACAGCTGGCTGAAGAAGGCGGTTCTGCTGTATTTCCGCACCCACGACAACGTGGTCGTGGATGCCGGATATGCGCGCTTCTACGATCGGGTGCCGCTGAAATTCACCGGCATGGACGCGGCGCAGTTCGCGGCCGGGGGCGTGCGTGTGGTACCGCACGCGCTGGTGCGATACGGCGCCTACGTGGCGCCAAATGCGATTCTGATGCCCTCCTACATCAACATCGGCGCCCACGTCGGTGCCGGCACCATGGTCGATACCTGGGCCACGGTCGGCTCGTGCGCGCAGATCGGGCGCAATGTGCACCTGTCGGGTGGGGTCGGCATCGGCGGGGTGCTCGAGCCCGTGCAGGCCACGCCCACGATCATCGAAGACGACTGTTTCATCGGCGCCCGCTCCGAGATCGTCGAGGGTGTCATCATCGGCACCGGGGCGGTGATCTCCATGGGGGTTTTTATCGGCGCCAGCACGCGCATCTACGACCGCACCACCGGCGCGGTACTGCAGGGCGAAGTGCCCCCAGGCTCGGTGGTCGTCTCCGGCAGCATGCCGTCCAAAGACGGCAGCCACAGCCTGTACTGCGCGGTCATCGTCAAACGGGTGGACGCCCAGACGCGCGCCAAGACCGCCCTTAACGACCTGCTACGGGCCGATTAACCACGGCAGAATCCGGCAACTGGCGCCACGGCTGATCGTAAGCGCGCCCCAGTGAGGACCTTCTACAGGTACGAAGAATGCAGAGTGATATGCATATAGGGAAAATTTTTTTAATTACAAAAAATTTTCCCTATATGCATATCACTCTGCAATGTTCAGACCTCTAGCAGGTGTTCTCTCGGGCGCGCCGTGCTCAGCCGTAGCGCCCGGTGATGTAGTCTTCGGTGGCCTTTTGGCCCGGGTTAGTGAAGATCCGCGAGGTCTCGTCGAACTCGATCAATTCGCCCAGGTAGATGAACGCCGTGTAGTCCGAAACCCTGGCCGCCTGCTGCATGTTGTGGGTGACGATCAGCACCGTGACCTGCTCGCGCAACGCGGCGATCAGCTCCTCGATGCGGGCGGTGGCAATCGGATCCAGCGCCGAGGTCGGCTCGTCGAACAGTAGCATTTCCGGGCTGGTGGCAAGCGCGCGTGCGATGCACAGACGCTGCTGCTGACCGCCGGATAGTGACAGCGCCGAAGTGGCCAGGCGGTCCTTTACTTCATCCCACAGCGCCGCTTCGCGCAGCGCCTTTTCGACCTCTTCCTGGATGCGGATCTGCGAGCGCACGCCGCGGATGCGCAACCCGTAGGCGACGTTCTCGAAGATCGACTTTGGAAATGGATTGGGCTTCTGGAACACCATGCCGATGCGCATGCGCACTTCGATCGGATCGATGTTGCGGGCGACCAGATTGATTTCCTCCGGTAGCAGCGTGATGCTGCCCTCATAACGGGTGCCCGGCGTCAGGTCGTGCATGCGGTTGAAACAGCGCAGGAACGTGGTCTTGCCGCAGCCGGAGGGCCCGATCAGCGCCGTGACCTGCTTCTCGCGGATGTCCATGGTGATGTTCTTGAGCGCCTTGAGCTCGCCGTAGAAGAAATCCAGCGCCTCGACCCGGGCCTTCACCGGCGCCTTGAGTGCGGCGGTACGCCGGGTCTCATCCACCGCCACCTGCAGCATGCCGCGGCCGCTGGTGCGGATAGGAATCACCCCGGTGTCGATATCCGACGCCGGCAGGAATCCGGGCGACTCGACTTCGGGCGGCTTGCTTCTCACCAGTTGTTCCATAAATTCATACTGCTATCGCCGGCGCAGGGGCATTGGCGCCCTTTAGCCCCTTGGCGCTTGCAGCTCCTTCTCTATCTCTTCGATCTTGGTGTGGCGTACGTCTTTGCCTAGCACCAGATAGATCAGGTACTCGCAGATATTCTTGGCGTGATCTCCGATGCGCTCCAGCGATCGTACCACCCACATGACGTCGAGCGCCCGCCGAATTGAGCGCGGGTCCTCCATCATGAAAGTGATGTTCTGGCGGTGGATGGCTTCATACTCCTCGTCCACCGTACGGTCGCGGCGCAGCACCTGCAGCGCCAGCTTGGTATCGAAGCGCGCGAACGCATCGAGCGTATCGTGCACCATATCGATCACCACCTCGCCCAGGTTGCGCACCTCGCGATAGCGATTGTTCGGCCGCTCACGCAGCGCCAGCCGGGCGGCGATCGCTGCCACCTTCTCGCCCTCATCTCCGATCCGCTCCAGGTCCGTAATGGTCTTGAGGATGGTGATGATCAGCCGCAAATCCGACGCGGTCGGTCCGCGAGTGGCGAGAATGCGGCTGCAATCCTCATCGATCGAGCGCTCCAGCTGATTGACCCGCAGCTCTTCCTGGGCCACGCGTACCATGACCCGCGCGTCGGGTTCGGTGATGCCGCCGATCGCCTGCGTCAACTGCCGCTCCACCAAGCCGCCCATCTCCAGCACGCTGCTGCGTACGCGCTCCAGATCGGTGTTGTAGCGGCTGGAAATGTGGTGACTGAGGCCCTCGGTGCTCATCCGCCCATGGTATACGGATCGTCATGACAGATTTGTGTCAGCCCTTGTGGCTGGCGCGCGCGCACCGTATAAGGCGCCGAGCCCATCCGCCCTGGAGCCGGCCTTGGCGGCGCCGCGGCACCGCGCCGCTTGCGGCCCGGCATCCCTTTGGAAGGAGACCAATGTCCGCCACGCTCGAACTGACTCATGACCTGATCGCCCGCGCTTCGGTGACCCCGGCCGACGAAGGCTGCCAGGAACTGATGGCCAGCCGCTTGAGCCACATAGGATTTCGGGTCGAACGGCTGCGCTACGGGAACGTTGACAATCTGTGGGCACGACGCGGAGATGGCGACCCGCTGCTGTGCTTTGCCGGACACACCGACGTGGTGCCCACCGGGCCGCTCGAGGAGTGGCGCTCCGACCCGTTCAAGCCGGCCATTCGCGACGGATTACTGTATGGCCGCGGCGCCGCCGACATGAAGAGCGGGCTGGCGGCGATGCTGACCGCGACCGAGAGTTTCGTCGCCGAGCGCGCCGGTCATCGCGGTGCCATAGCGTTTCTGATCACCAGCGACGAGGAGGGTCCGTCGGTGGACGGCACCCGCCGCGTGATCGAGACGCTGCGCGAGCGCGGCGAACGCATTGACTGGTGCATCGTCGGCGAGCCGTCGAGTGAAACCAGCATCGGCGACACCATCAAGATCGGCCGCCGTGGATCGCTGTCCGGCCGCCTCACCGTACACGGCGTGCAGGGTCATATTGCCTATCCCCAGTTCGCCGACAATCCAATCCACAGCTTCGCCCCGGCGCTGGCTGAGCTGTCCACCCGCCTGTGGGACCAGGGTAATGAGCACTTTCAGCCCACCACCTTCCAGGTGTCCAATCTCAACGCCGGCACCGGCGCCCCGAACGTGATCCCCGGCGAGCTCAAGGCGCGCTTCAACCTGCGTTACTCGCCGGTGCAGACGCTCGAGCAGCTCAAGCGCACGGTGGAGGAAGTGCTCGGCCGGCACCAGGTCAAATACACCCTCGAGTGGTACCTGTCCGGCGAGCCGTTCTACACCCCGCCAGGCCCGCTTTCGAGCGCGGTGTGTGCGGCCGTTCGCACCGTCACCGGTCGCGAGCCCTCGCTATCGACCGGCGGCGGCACCTCCGATGGCCGCTTCATCGCACCGATGGGCGCGCAGGTCGTTGAACTGGGTGTGGTCAACGCCACTATCCACAAGGTGAACGAGTGCGTGCGCATCGAGGATATCGACACGCTGCATGCCATCTATCTGCAGGCGCTGCGAAATCTGCTGGGCTAGCCGCTGTCCGGTACTGCGGCGGCGGCGCGCCGGCCGAACAGGTTGGCGTAGGCCCCGAGCGCACCCAGAGCTGCGGCCGCCAACAACACCCAGCCGGGCATCGACAGACCGAACATCGACCAGGTGATGCGGGCGCACTCGCCGGATCCACTTAAAACCTTGCGGATCACATCGGAGACCGGGAAAACCTCGAGCATGTAGGACAGCGTCGCACCACAGGCCGGCACCGAGCCCTCGGGCAGATGCTGGATCCACAGGTGCCGCGTTGCGACCGCCATGGTTGCGAGCGCGGCAAGCACCAGCAGCAGGCCGTACACGCGCGCACCCCAGCGCCTCGGGTGGTGCAGCGCGGCGAGCAGAAACAGCACCCCGAGGGCGGCGACACCGACACGCTGGAAGATGCACAGTGGGCAGGGTTCCAGATGCAGGACCGCCTGCGCATACCAGGCGTAACCCAGCAGCCCCAGGCATAGCGCGACGCCCAGGAGGTTCAATTCGCGGCGCATCAGCTGCGCTGTGCTGCCCGCTCGGCCAGCTCGCGCTCAATATGATCCAGAGAGGTATGGCGCACGTCCTTGCCGTGCACCATGTAGATCACGTATTCGCAGATGTTCTTGGCGTGATCGCCGATGCGCTCCAGCGCACGCACCACCCACATGACGTCGAGCGCGCGCCGGATGGTGCGCGGATCCTCCATCATGAACGTGATGCACTGACGCTGAATGGCCTCGTACTCCTCGTCCACCACCCGGTCCTGGCGGCAGGTCCTGAGAGCGGCGTCGGCATCCAGCCGTGCAAACGCGTCGAGCGTGTCGTGCACCAGCACCTGTACCGTGCGTCCCAGGTGTTTGACCTCCCGGTAGCGGTCGGCCGGCCGCTCGATGGTCGCCAGCCGCGCGGCAATCAGGCCGATCTTCTCGCATTCATCGCCGATACGTTCCAGATCGGTAATGGTCTTTATGGTCGCGACGATCATGCGCAGGTCACCGGCCGCGGGCGAGCGGGTCGCGAGGATGCGGCTGCAGTCCTCGTCGATCGAGACCTCCATGCCGTTGACCTTGTAGTCGTCCTTGGCCACCTCGCGCCCGAGCGAACTGTCGGCGTCCACCAGCGATACGAGGCTGCGGCTGAGCTGATCCTCGACAAAGCCACCCATCGCCAGCACCTTGCTGCGTACCCGCTCCAGATCCTCATTGAAACGTTTCGAAGTGTGATGGGAAATGTCAGCGGCTTGCATGGTCAGGCCTCAATAGCTCGGTGGCGCGGCGCGGCGTAGCACGCACGCGAGCCAATATAGCGCAATCACCGGCCGTGGCACGCGATACGTTTCGCAGCTTTGAGAAATAGCCGACGCACCGGTCGTGCAGCGGTGCTACTCGCTGCCTCAGACCACCGCCTCCTTTACCGGGATCTGTAGCCGCTCGCGCGGAAAGTCGCAGGTGAATTTACTGCCGTGACCTTCCTCGCTCTCGATCGACAGCTGCGCGCCGTGTCGCTGCAGTACATGCTTGACGATCGCCAGTCCCAGCCCGGAGCCGCCGGTGGCGCGACTGCGGCCGGCATCCACCCGATAGAAGCGCTCGGTCAGGCGCGGGATGTGCTCCGAGGCGATGCCGATACCGGTATCGGTGACCGAAAAGTGCCCGCCGTGTTCATCGGTCCACCAGCGGATCTGCACCGAGCCGTCTTGAGGGGTGTACTTGGCGGCGTTGTCCACCAGGTTGGCGAACGCGGAATGGATCTGGATGTCCTCGCCGAGCAGCTTGGCATGCGAATCGGCCCGCACCTGGACCTGCGCCGGATGCTGCGGGCGCGCCAGCACGTCCTGGCGCAGTTGCGCCATCAGCGCCACCACATCGATCGGCTGACCCACCGCATCGCTGTCGGATGACTCCAGCCGCGACAGCTCGATCAGATCCTGGACGATGCTGGTCATGCGCTGTGCCTGCCGCCGCATCTCCTGCAGCGGGCCCGCCAGCGCCGGGTCGACCTCGCTATCCTGCGCCAGCGTCTCCAGGTAGCCCGAGATCACCGTCAGCGGCGAGCGCAGTTCATGCGACGCGTTGGCGACGAAGTCCTTGCGCATCGCCTCCAGCCTGGCCTCGCGCGTCACGTCGCGCACCAGCACCAGCAGCTGTCCTGCTCCGTACGGCACGATCTGCAGCGACAGATGCTGTTCGGCACCCACCGCAGAGCGCACGATCACCGGCGTCGCATAGTGGCCGCCGCGCAGGTAGCGCACGAATTCGGGTTGGCGCACCAGGTTTTCGATCCGCAGTCCGAAATCGGTCTTGCCGCGAAAGCCCAGCAGGCGCGCCGCCGTGCGGTTGAACCACAGGATTTCGGCCTGCGGATTGAGTACCACGACGCCATCGGGCATGGCTGCGGTCGAGCGGCGCAACTCGCGCAACAGCCGCAGCAGGCGCTGCTTGTGGAACTGCTTGCGCCGATACAGGCGCACGATCATCGCGATCAGATGACCCCAGGGGCCGGGTTGCTCAGGCGCCAGTTCGGTCTGATCCGCCTGCAGCCAGCGCAGCACGCGCAGCAGGTACAGCAATTGCAGCGTCAGGTAGATGGCCAGCACCGCGGCCACGCCTGCCCATGGGACGCCGAAGATGAGACCGAGCGCGAGCCCGACCGCCAGCGCAGCCGAAAATCGCACGGTCAGGGACAACCAACCGCCGGAATTCATGCGTGGCTAGGACCGGCTTGCCGATTCGACCCGGCCGTCAGGATTCCGGCCGTGCCGAAAAGCGATAGCCGGCTCCACGCACGGTCTGCACCAGCCGATCGTAGCCGTAGTCATCCAGTGCCTTGCGCAAACGCCGTATGTGAACGTCGATGGTGCGCTCCTCGACGTACACATTTCCACCCCAGACGCGGTCGAGCAGCTGCTCACGGCTGTACACCCGCTCCGGGTGGGTCATGAAGAATTCCAGCAGGCGGTACTCAGTCGGGCCCAGAGTGACGGTGCTTTCGCCCACCGTGACGCGGTGGCCGGCTCGATCGAGCGTCAGGTCGTCAATTCGAACCAGCTCGGTCTCATCCTGGGCGCCGCTGCGCCGCAGCACGGCATTCACTCGCGCAATCAGCTCGCGCGGTGAAAACGGCTTGGTCATATAGTCGTCGGCGCCGCCGTCCAGGCCGGCGACCTTGTCCACTTCCTCGGCGCGCGCGGTCAGCATGATGACCGGCAGATCGCGGGTATCGCGTTCGCGCTTGAGCGAGCGCGTCAGCTCCAGACCACTGTTATCGGGCAGCATCCAGTCGATCAGAATCAGGTCAGGGCGCCGATCCGCCAGAGCTGCCCGGGCGGCCCTGCAGTCCTCGGCCTCACGCACCTCAAAGCCGGCACGGCGCAGCCCGAACGCGATCATCTCGCGAATCGGGCGTTCGTCCTCGACAATTAAAATCTGCTTTGAAGTCATATCGTTGCAACCCTGCGCGCAAACCTTATTGGTCGCTTGTTACAGTCGTATGACGCACGCTGCGAATTCCTCAACCGGTGGTCGTCGGCGCCGGAGCCGGCGGGTGCACCCGGGCGACGTCATCGCGCAGGTACACCGGCTGTGCCCGCTCGGCCGGCAGCGCGCTCGCCAGACCGTCCTGTGCCGCGAGCAGCGCGATTTCGATCGCCCGCGGCCGCAGCTCGGCATGCACCGCGCTCAGCCCGCCGGCCAGGGCGGTAAGCGCGGCGGCATGAGCGGCAAATCCTGACCCGGCCCCGCACACACGCTCGCCACGAAAGGCCAGCGGCAGCGCCACGCCCGCAGGCGCTGCGACCGCCTCCGGTCCCACCGCAAGAATCTTCTCTGCCAGGCGCTCAAAGCAACCCCAATAGACCTCACCCATGCGCGCATCCTGGCAGATCACGACGCGCACCGGTGCGCCAGGTAGCAGCAGCGCCTGGGCCGCGAGCGCCCGCAGATCGGAGATCGGCAGCAGCGGCAGCTGCGCCGCAAATCCCAATCCCTGAGCGATGCCGGCAGCCAGTCGCACGCCGGTGAAACCACCCGGACCGCGTCCGAACGCGATCGCATCGAGCTGCCGCAGTGTAAGGTCCGCCTCGTCCAGCAGCGCCGCGATCATCGGCAGGATGAGTTCGCTGTGGCTGCGTTCCCGGGTCGCTGCGCGCCCCGTTACCGCGCCGTCGAGCCACAGAGCGGCCGAGCAGAGCTCGGTCGCGCTATCAAGTGCCAGCAGTTTCACAGCTCAGCTCGCGCAGTCGCTGCAACGCCACGTCGGGGGCATGCGTGGTGGCCATCGGCGGCAGGCTGGCACGAAAGATGCGCCCGTAACCACGCTCGCTGATGCGCGGATCGCAGATAACCACCACGCCGTGATCCTCCTCGCTGCGAATCAATCGGCCCACGCCCTGCTTGAGCGCCAGCACCGCCTCGGGCAGCTGGTAGTCCCGGAACGCATTGGCGCCCTGCGCTGTCAGATACTCGATGCGGGCGCGCACCACCGGATCTTCCGGTGAGGCGAACGGCAGCTTGTCGATAATCACCAGCCGCAGCGCCGGCCCCTGCACATCCACTCCTTCCCAGAAGCTCGCGGTCCCGAGCAGTACCGCCCGGCCGCTGGCGCGAAAGCGGCGCAGCAGCTGTTCACGCGGCGCCGTGCCCTGCACCAGCAACGGCAATTCGGCCGGCAGCGTTGCGGCCAGACGCTGCGCGGCGTGCCGCAACGCGCGGTGACTGGTGAACAACACGAACGCCCCACCGCCGGCGCTGGCAAGCAAAGGCCGTGCGAGCTCGATCACCGCATCGCCGTAGCCCGGATCGGACGGTGGCGGCAGGCCGCGCGGCAGATAGAGCAGAGCCTGGCGCGAAAAATCGAATGGGCTGTCCAGGCGCAGCGTCGCGGCGTGCTCCAGCCCCAGACGACTCGCAAAGTGACTGAAGTCATCGCCCACGGCGAGCGTTGCCGAGGTGAAGATCCAGGCGTTGGCCGCCTGCGACAGCTGCGCCTGAAAACGGCTTGCGATCTCGTACGGCAGCAGCCGCAATGCAAAACCGCGCGGGTGTGTGGACACGGTGCGCGCGCCTGCGACCCCGACCGCCGCGACATCGACATCGGCATCGAAGTCGACATCGATGTCGGTATCGGTGTTGGCCGCCTTGGGCGCGTCATTGATGATCTGCGCCAGGGACAGCGCCAGCGCGCGGGCACGCGCGGCGCACGCTTGCAGCCCGGGTTGCGCGGCGAACGCCTCGAGCTGCGCGGCCAGCGCGCGGCAGGCGTGCTGCACGCCGCGCAGCGACTCGCGGGCGTCATCGGGCAGCTCACGCCAGCTCAGGTGACGCTCGCTGCGGCCCAGCGCCGCGTGCGCCGCAGCCAGTGGGCGTTCCAGTTGCGCGCACAGCCGCGCTGATTCACGCGCCTCCAGCCCCGCGGCGGCGGACTCGCGCCTGATATCGGCGATCAACAGCTCGAGTTGCCGGCTGCTGACGCTGACACCGAAGAATTCGCTGGCCAGATCCGGCAACTGGTGCGCCTCGTCGAGCACCACTGCGTCGACACTCGGCAGCAGATCGCCGAATCCCTCCTCCTTGAGCGCCATGTCCGCCAGCAGCAGATGGTGGTTGACCACGACGATATCGGCTTCCATCGCTGCGCGGCGTGCCTCGAACACGTGGCAGCGCCCGATTTCACTGCAGCGCGTGCCACTGCAATTGTCGCGCGTGGACGTGATGTCGGCCCGCAACGGGTGGCTATCGGCGAATTCCGGCAGCTCCGCCAGATCACCGCTGCGTGTGGCCTGTGACCACTCGCGGATGCGCCCCAGCAGCGCGTCGGCGCACACCGGCAGCAGCTGCTCCTGCCGCCCTATGTCCGCGAGCCGGGCGCGACATAGATAATTCGATCTGCCTTTGAGCAGCGCGACGCGTGCCGGCCTTCCCAGGGCCGCCGCCAGCAGCGGCAGGTCGCGGTGGAACAGCTGATCCTGGAGCGTCCGTGTGCCGGTTGATATCAGTATTCGCAGCCCCGACAGCAACGCAGGCACCAGATACGCATAGGTCTTGCCGGTACCGGTACCAGCCTCGACCAGCAGCATTTCGCGCGCGTGCAGCGCACTATCGATGCGCGCCGCCATCTGCTGTTGAGCCGGGCGGGGCCGAAAAGCCGCCAGTGCGCGCGTCAGCGGGCCCTCGGCGCCCAGGATTGCCTCGAGGTTCAACATATTGCCCAGGCGGGTAATTTTAATGCCGCATAAATCCTGAAATTCGGGGCCTCGCGCGTATAATTGGAAAAGTTCGTAACACGCTCCGTTTTGCCGGGCCGGCTTCACCCAAGAGTCGAGGATACGTCATGGCGACCGCTCTCCACACCTTTGCTGGCCTGCCGGAAATGTCGAATAAGGTCGCCGAGTGGGTCGCGGATGTGCAGCAGCTCACGCAGCCGGACCGCGTCTACTGGTGCGACGGATCGGAGGCGGAGCTGCGGCGCCTGCGCGCGGAGCTTTTGGCCAAGGGCGAACTGCGAGCGCTGAACCCGGCGAGCTTTCCCGGCTGCTATCTGTATCGCTCCAATCCCAGCGACGTCGCACGGGTCGAACATCTGACCTACATCTGTTCGCGCTCGAAGGACGCGGCCGGGCCGAACAACAACTGGATGGAGCCGGGTGCCGCGCGCGCCAAGATGCGCGAACTGTTTCGCGCCAGCATGCGCGGCCGCACCATGTACGTGGTGCCCTATTGCATGGGGCCGCTCGACTCGTCCTACGCGCGCTGCGGCGTCGAGATCACCGACAGCGCCTACGTGGTGCTCAACATGGCGATCATGACGCGCATGGGCCGCGCCGCGCTGGAGCGCATCGCGACCGACGGCAGCTTCGTGCGTGGCCTGCATTCGATCGGCGATCTGGATCCGGCACGCCGCTTCATCATGCACTACCCCGAGGAGCTTGCGATCGAGAGCTTCGGTTCCGGCTACGGCGGCAATGCGCTGCTGGGCAAGAAGTGCCACGCGCTGCGCATCGCCAGCTGGCAGGCGCGCGACGAGGGCTGGCTGGCCGAGCACATGCTGATCGTAGGTCTTCAGAATCCGCGCGGTGAGACCCACTATGTGGCCGCGGCATTCCCGTCCGCCTGCGGCAAGACCAATCTTGCGATGTTGATCCCCCCGGAGTCATTTCCGGGCTGGAAAGTGTTCACCGTCGGCGACGACATCGCCTGGCTGCAGCCGGGTCCGGACGGGCGGCTGTGGGCCATCAATCCCGAGTCGGGGTATTTCGGCGTGGTGCCCGGCACCAACGCCAAGACCAATCGCAACGCCGACCGCATGATCCGCCGCGACACGCTGTTCACCAACGTCGCGCTGACGGCCGACGATGAGCCGTGGTGGGAAGGCCGCACCGAGGGGCGCCCGGTCACCGACTGGCTCGGCCGACCCTACGATCCGAACAACGGGCCGGCTGCGCACCCCAACTCGCGCTTTACCGTTGCTGCCTCGCTCAACCCGGCGTACAGCCCGGCGGCAGAAGACCCGCGCGGGGTGCCGATTTCGGCGCTGATCTTCGGCGGCCGGCGGCGCGAGCTCGCGCCGCTGGTGTACGAGGCGCGCAGTTGGGAACACGGAGTACTGGTCGGTGCCTCCGTGGCCTCGGAAACCACTGCTGCCGCCACCGGCCAGGTCGGCATGGTGCGTCGCGATCCGATGGCGATGAAGCCGTTTGCCGGCTACAACTTCGGCGACTATTGGGCGCACTGGCTCAATGTCGGATCCACACTGAAGAATCCGCCGCGCATATTCCACGTCAACTGGTTCCGGCAGAATGCCGCCGGCAAGTTCCTGTGGCCCGGCTTTGGCGAGAATCTGCGCGTGCTGGCCTGGATCCTGGATCGCTGTGCCGGCACGGTAGGCGCGGTCGACACCCCGATCGGCAACATGCCGCGCCCCGGCGACCTCAACACCGCGGGGCTCGATATCAGTCCCGAGGCGCTGGCGGAACTGACCGCGGTACCGAACGCCGCGTGGCGCGGAGAGATCGCGCGTTTTCGCGACTACCTGCTGGAATATGGCTCGCACCTGCCGGGCGCGATGCTGGCGCAAGCCGACGAAGTGGCGCGTCGGCTCGAGGCCGCCGGCTAGCATTCCTCGCAGACGAAATAGATCGTCAGCGGCGAGTCGCGATCGGGGATCCTGCCCAGGCCGATCATACCTTCGCCTTTGATCGCCATGCTGTCGCGGCGCACGAAGCTTTCCTCCTCGCCCACGATCTGCACGTAAGTGCCATTGGTGCTCTGGTCGGTCAGGGTGAAGCGGCCGCGGCTGAGTTCGATGCTCGCGTGCAGACGCGAGATCAGATTGCCGCGGATCACGACGTCGTTGTCATCGGCGCGTCCGATGTTTATCAGCGGTCGCTGGTCGTCGAGCACCAGTTCGCGCTCCTGCACCGTCAGGCGCAGACGCTGCGGCTTGCGATGCTCGCGCCCGGACATCGCCAGCGCCGGCAGCATGCTGGTGACGTCTTCGGTCTGCCACAGCACTTCGTACAGCGCAATCTCCCCGCCCTGACCGCGGATGGTGGCGACATCGATCTGCCGCACCGAAGCGCGCCATTCGGGCGACAGCCGCTCGACGGTCGCGGCGGTGGTAATGATCTGCCCGGCCTTAGCCTGGCTGGTCATGCGGTTGGCGGTATGCACGCTGGATCCGAACACGTCACGCGCCTCCAGCACCACCGGACCGAAATGACAACCGATGCGGATCGCAACCGGCTGACCGTCCACTCGCAGCTCGGTGTGAGCGGCGATCTGCTTCTGCATCTCTCCGGCCGCGTTGAGCGCATCGTCCGCGGTCGGAAACGTGGACATCACCTCATCGCCGATGGTCTTGATCACACTGCCGCTGTGCTGTTCGGTGGCTTCTCGCATTACATCGAGACAGGTAGCGACCATATCGCGCGCGCGCAGGTCTCCCATGATCTCGAACAGGCGGGTGGAGCCGACTACGTCGGCGAACAGGATCGCAAGCTCGATGTCTTTGCCCATGCCGGTCGAATGTTACTGGAAACAGCCGCGGCGCACAGCGGCCTGGCGCTATACCGCGCACAGTGCGGCCGCCGCACGCACCAGTCCGGCCGCGCTCAGCGGACCGGCGCCCGGTTCCCCGGCCTGGTGCCGGCGCGCACCATCCGATAACCATTGCCGATAACGGCGTGCGCCGGGCCGGCCGGAGCACAACCCGAGCATGTGCCGGGTAATCGCCGACAGGCGCTCGCCGCCGGCGAGTTCGCGCTCGGCGTATGCGGCCATGCGCTCAAGCAGCGCGGCGTCGTCGGGGCAGCGCCAGTCATCGTCGAACAGCAGCTGCTGCAGCTCGGCGAGCAGGTGCGGCCGGTGATATGCCTCGCGCCCGAGCATCACCCCGTCCGACCAGTCGAGGGCCGCGGTACACGCCGCGGTGGTCCGCAGGCCACCATTGACCGCAATCGCCAGTTGCGGGAACTCGGCCTTCAGACGCTGCACGACGTCGAACCGCAATGGCGGCACCTCACGGTTCTCGCGTGGCGACAGGCCGCCGAGCACAGCTTTGCGCGCATGCACGATGAAACGGCTGCATCCGGCCTGTGCCGCCAGCACGGTGAAGCGCCGCAGGCGTTCATAGTCGTCCTCGTCGTAATGCGCGAGCTGCGCGCGCGCGCCCTGCCCGGCCACTACGCCGATGCGCATCTTGACGCTCACCGGAATCCTCACCGCGGCGCGCATTGTGGCCACGGCGTCCGCAACGCGCTGCGCATCGAGCATCAGGCAGGCGCCGAACGCCCCGGCGTGCACCCGATCGCTTGGACAGCCGCAATTGAGATTGATCTCGCGGTAGCCGCTGTCGGCCCCGGCGCGAGCGGCAGCCGCGAGCAGCGTCGGGTCGCTGCCGCCGAGCTGCAGCGCCAGCGGCTGCTCTTCCTCGGAGTAGCGCAGCAGCTGCGCGCGCTTGCCGTGCACGATCGCAGCCGCGGTGATCATCTCGGTGTAGAGCAACGCTCGCGGCGAGAAGCCTCGCAGGAAATAGCGGCAGTGGCGGTCGGTCCAATCCATCATCGGCGCGACGCTCAGGCGGTGATCAAAATCGAACATGCTCACATCCGGATCCAGACTTCGTCGGCATTTTTGATGCAACGATTGTAAATATCACAAAACGCCGCAACCGCGCGCGATGTCAAAACTGCGGCTTGATCGGTGCGTCTGCCGTCACCGCCAGCGCGTATCATGACCGGGCAAGGATGAACGCGCTTGCCTACAGCCACCGAGCGGCAGTGCAGCTATAAATGGCTGAATTTCTCAGCGTGCGGCGTTATACCAGACTGATCTTCGTGCCGTTGGTGCTGGCGCTGATCGGGGTGTGGGCGCTGCTGTTCAATCTCAGCCTGAGCGAACGTCGCTCCACGCTCGAGCACGTGCAGGGACAGCTCAGCTTTACGGTGGCAACGCTGGCCGATTTCAACGCGCTCGCGCAGCTCAGTCACGACGGCGACGGCGCGGACACCACCGCCAGCCGCACGGCCGCCATCTGGCGCGCCCTGCTGCAGTATCCGAGCGCCAGCATCTGGGTGGAGAACCACGGGGTGCTGAGCGCCGGCCAACCCCCGCCGGGCGATCGCGCTGCCATGATCGTGGTCGAAGAACGCCGCGGGGACTGGTCGGTGCATGCGGCGTTGCCGCGCAAGGACGCGTTGGCGGAGTGGCAGCGCGGCGTCTGGCAACGCGCCATCATCACCGCGCTGATCAGCCTCGCCTTTCTGACCGTCACCGGCTATCTGTCGTGGGCATTGCGCGCCCAAAGCGACGCCGAGCGCGATCGGGCCGCTGAGCACGCACGCGGACTGCAGCAGGAGCAGTACCGCGCGGAGCTGGAAGAAACCGTCGCGCGCCGCACCGGCGAGCTGCAGCAAAGCAATACCCTGCTCGAGAAGGAGCTCAACGACCGCACCACCGCCGAGGCCGCATTGCGCGAACACGACGCGCTGCTCAACGTGGTCACAAAAAGCGCCGAGGAACTGCTGGGTTCGCAGCACAAAGATGCCATCGTGCCGGTGCTGGAACTTATCGGCAGGACGATCGCGGTCAGCCGGGTGCAGCTGTGTTCATTGACCACCGACGCTACCGGCCACACCCGCTCGCGGGTGCGCTATGAGTGGTGCGCGCCGGGTATCGAGCCGGTGATCGACAATCGCATACTGCAGGAGATCGACCTGACGGCGCACCTGCCGCGTGCGACCAAGCCGCTGGCCCGCGGCGCTCCGACCACGTTTTTCCTGGATGATATCTCGGGTACTTATCGCGGCCTGTTCGCTGCGGCAAAGATGCGCTCGTTCCTGCAGCTGATCGTCATGGTGGACAACCAGCTCTGGGGCAGTCTTAATTTCATCGACTCCTCGGACACGCGGCGCGAATGGAGCTGGGCGGAAACCGACACGCTCAAGACACTGGCCGGTCTGATGGGGGCTGCCATCGGACGCGAGCTGCAGATCAAGCTGCTGGCCGACGCCAATACCATCGTGCAGAACAGCCCGACCATCCTGTATCGGCTGCGCGGCGAACCGCCGTTCCCCCTCACGTATATCTCGCACAACATCAGCAAGTACGGTCATGACCCGCAGGCGCTGCTGGACTCGAACAAGTGGATGGAAATGCTGGTCGCGCCTGAGGACTCAGGCAAGGTCGCGGCGGCGATGTCCAGCATCCTGAAGAAGGATGCGAGCGGCGCGGCGATCGAATTTCGTCTGCGCACCGGCCAGGGCGCCTGGCGCTGGGTCGAGAATCGCTACACACCGGTGCGTGACGCCGACGGCCGCCTGATCGAGGTCGAAGGTATCATCATCGACATCACCGAGCGCAAGGCGGCCGAGGAAAACCTGTCGCTGCTCGCCCGCGCCGACACGCTGACCGGTGTCGCCAATCGCGCCACTTTCATCGAACGCCTGCAGCTGGCCTACGCCGCCTCGCGGCGCGGCGCCAAGCCGTTTGCCGTGTTCTATATCGACCTCGATAACTTCAAACCGGTGAACGACAACTATGGCCACGCGACCGGCGATCTGCTGCTGTGCGAGGTAGCGCGCAGGCTGCACGGCCAGGTACGGGAAACCGACGTGGTGGCGCGTCTGGGCGGCGACGAATTCGCGCTGCTGCAGCTCGATATGACCGACCCGGCGAGTGCCGGAACGCTGGCGGAAAAGCTGCTCGCGGCGCTGGCCCGACCGTATTTCATCGCCGGCCACGACGTACAAATATCGGCCAGCATCGGTATCTGCCCCTACAGCGACAGCATCCCGGACCCTGAAACCATGATGTCGCAGGCCGACCTTGCGCTGTATCGCTCAAAAGACGAAGGCCGCAACCAATATCATTTTCACAGCGCCGAGCTCGACCGCGAGGTGCAGCAGCGCATCGAGCTGGGCGAGGAACTCAAGCTGGCGCTGGATCGCGGCGAGCTGGTGCTGCATTACCAGCCGCAGGTCGAGGTCGTCTCTGGTCGCATCATCGGCATGGAAGCGCTGCTGCGCTGGAATCACCCGCGCCGCGGCATGCTATTGCCCAGGGAGTTCCTTACCGTGGCGGAAAAATCCGGCATCATGATTCGGCTGGGCCGCTGGGTGCTGAACCAGTCCTGCCGCCAGATGAAGCTATGGGGCGATGCCGGCATCGCCCCGCCGCAGATGGCGATCAACCTGAGCCTGGCACAGCTCACGAGCAGTGCGGAATTGATCAAAGACGTGCGCGACATCACCACGCAGTGGGGTTTGTCGCCGTCGGTACTGGAGTTCGACGTCACCGAAGCCGCTCTTGGGCAGGCGACGCTCGCGAGCGATGACGCACTGGGCCGGCTGCGGGATATCGGCGCCCGCGTGGCGATCGACGATTTCGGTACGGAATATTCCTCGTTCACTTATCCGCGCGCCTATGGCGTCAGTCACCTGAAAATCGCCCGCGACTACATTACACGGGCAGTTGACCACCCGGAAGTTGCCGCCACGGTGCGCGCCATCATCCACCTGGCGCGCGAACTTGGCATCGGCGTCATCGCCGAAGGAGTCGAGACCGAGCAGCAGCGCGAGCTGCTGGTGTCCACCGGCGCCGCAACCCGGGCGCAGGGCCATCTGTTCAGCGTTGCGGTGAACGCACAGCACGCGGGCGACATGCTGCGCGCCGGCGCGGTCCAGCCGGCGGCCCCGGCCTTACTCAGCGTCGACGGGATCTGAAGATGCGTCCCAGACTCTGGGCGCTGCTGGTCTCCGGCGCGCTCATGGCGCTGCCGGCCGCCGCCGAAGTCAGCGATACAACGCTGCTGGTCGCGGTGCGGGCATTGAGCTTCCTGCAACATCCACTGCAGGGTGAAGTCGTCGTCGGCATTGTGTACCAGCCGGTCAATGCGCAATCGTTGCTCGAAGCCAAGCACCTCGATGCCCTGATGGAGGACGGCTTTCGGGCCGGCCAGCTGGTGCTGCGGTCGCGACTCATCACGCTCGATGAGTTGGCGAGTTCCAACGTCGGGCTGTACTTCCTGACCTCCAAGCTCGGCGATGAGGCCGCGCCGCTGGCGCAGCTGGAACGCAGCCGCAAGATCCCGTGCGTCACCACCGATATCGATCAGGTAAGGGATGGCAATTGCGCGATGGGGGTGCGCGCGCTACCGCGGGTGGAGATCCTGGTCAACCGCGCCGCAGCGGCGGCCAGCGGCATGACTTTCTCCGAGGCGTTCCGCGTGATGATCACCGAACTGTAGGGACGGCCATGACATCCACGCCAAAGCACTACCGCCTGATTCTGGTGCCACTCGTGTTATGCGCCCAGCACGCGGCACATGCGCAGTCGATCGACTACGGCGCGCTCGAGCGGCTGTTTCAGGAACCGGTCACCACCAGCGTTACCGGGTCGCCGCAACGGGTGGCAGATGTGCCGGCGGACATGCAGATCATCACCGCTGACGACATCCGCCGTTCCGGCGCCTATGATCTGCCCGGCGTGCTGCAAAGCGCCGCCGGGGTGGATTTCGAACAGTGGACTGACGATCAGGCTGAGATCAGCGTACGCGGCTACGATCAACCGTATTCGCAGCGTGTGCTGGTGCTGATCAACGGCCGCCAGGTGTACGCCGATGACTACAGCTTCACGCCCTGGAGCTCGCTGCCGGTCGAGCTCGGCGCCATCCGCCAGATTGAGATAGTCAAAGGCCCGGCCAGCGCGCTGTTCGGCTTCAATGCCGTCGCCGGTGTGATCAACATTGTCACCTACAACCCGCTGTACGATCAGGTCGATTCCGCGTCGGTGAGCGCCGGCAGCCAGCAGCTCGCGCAGGCGTCCGCGATCGCGACTTTCCCGCTCGGCCAGGCCGGCGGCGTGCGTATCTCCGGCGGTGCGCGCTCCAATCAGGACTTTCCTGCCCCGGTGGCAGCCATCCCCGATGTCGTTGGCCACATCAATCAGCGGCGCGACGCCAACCTGGACGCGGCCTTGCGCCTGAACGACAGCACCTCGTTGCGGATTGAGGCCAGCACTACTCGTGTTGAACAGAACCAGGTCAATCCGGTTTATCAATATGACTTCGAGAGCTTCGACACCAATTCGGTCAAGGCACAGCTGAGCTCAGACAGCGACTACGGTCTGCTGCAGCTCACCGCGTACACCAATAGCATGGATCAGTCCGCCGGCGCAGGGCTGGCCGGCCAGCCGCTGACGTTCAGCGATCGACTCGACGTGGCCCAGGCCGAGGATGTGTTCAAACTCGGCGCGGGCAACACTTTTCGCCTGGCGCTGGAATATCGGCACGATTCCGATAGCACCTCGCCGATCACCGGAGCCGAGGTTTTCTATGACGTCATTTCTGCCAGCGGCATGTGGAACTGGCAACTGAGCCCGCTGCTGACGCTGACCAACGCGCTGCGCCTCGACGACCTGGCGCTGGGACGCGACGGCTACACGCCTCCCGGCTATCCGCTCACGAATCACGACTGGGATCGGCAACTGCATGTTCCCAGCTTCAACAGCGGCCTGGTCTGGCGTCTGGACGACAGCGACACGCTGCGCCTGATGGCGGCGCGCGGCACGCTGCTGCCCAATCTGGTGGAACTGGGCGCGTTGCTGTATCAGACGCCGGGGTTCGGGGTTACCGGAACCCCGACGCTCGCGCCAACACGGGTCGACAGTTACGAGCTCGATTGGGATCGGTCCGTGCCGCAGTTGCAGGGCGAACTGCGCACGGCCGTGTTCTACCAGTTTACCGATGGTATGACCGTGCTGGACGGCGGCGTGCTGGCGGGACCGGCCGGCTTCTACATCACGCCGGAGACTATCGGCGACTCGGGCGCACTCGGCGCCTCAGTCACGCTCGACGGCCGGCTCTCCGAGCACTGGCGATGGGGCGCATACCTGCGCTATGAACGGGTGCGGCAAAGCTTCAGCGCCGCGGCCGCCGGCGGTGTCGGTGCGGTTGATCCGCAGGATGAGACGCCGAGCCGCGTGTCCAAATTCAACTTTGGCTGGAACCAGGGTCGGTGGGAGAGCGATGCCTACCTGCAATATCAATCACGCATCGCAGGGCTGGCGTACAACGGCCTGGTCGCGGGCACGCTGATCCCGGTGCCCGCCTACGTCAGCTTCGAGGCGCGTATCGCCTACCAGTTCAATGCGCATCTGGGAGTTGCGCTGTCGGGGCAGAACCTGCTGCACCAGCAGCAGATGCAGACTTCCGGTGAGCCGGTGCAGCGACGATGGCTGGTGACCATCACCGGCACTCTGTAAAGACGAACGACAACAGATGAGGCACAATCCTGCACCATGACGGCTCTCGTTGGATGGACGATTATCGTTCTGGGGTTCGGCTTGTTCAGTATGGCGCTGTTGTGGCCGCTGTTTCGGCTGCTGCGCCGCCGTCGTCCCAATGCCGGCGGCTTGATCTGGGGTTATGCCGCGGCCACTGCCGGGTGCAGCATCATGCTGTGGTACCTGCTGCCATGGGCCATTCATGAGCTGTTTGGGCACACGGCGCCATGAACGACAGCGCTGCCTGACCTCGAGCTTCGTAGCGCCTAGTTTTTCAGGTGATCGGCCAGGCGCACAGCCAATGCAACAATCGTGAGTGTTGGGTTCGCCTGGCCCGCTGTGGGAAATACCGAGCTACCGGCCACGAACAGGTTCTGCATGCCGTGGACTGCGCAGTTGCGATCGGTGACACCCGCGCTAGGATCATCGGCCATGCGCGTAGTGCCAATGTAGTGGTAGGTTTCCGCCAGCGCAGTACCCATCGGCAGCTGATCATCCTGCAACCACGGTTCAAGACGGCAGCGGCCGATACCGAGGCGCGCGAACTCAGCGCCCACGACACTGGCGAATCGTGCCGCCGTCCGGCGCTCCATCTCACCCAGTTGCCAGTTTGCCTGCACCCGCCGCAGACCCAGGGCATCGCGATCCGCCGCAAGCGTTATGCGACTGTCCGGATTGGGTGCTTGCTCCAGGTCGAGCAGAAGAATCGCCGATCGCGATGGGATTCCCTGCGAGCCCTCCAGATCCATCGAGTGCCCCGCGGCAATGCGATGCTCCAGTCCCCGCAGTACGTCGCCGAAGTCACCGGCCACGCGTCCTACCTTGTCGCCGATATCCGGTGGCCATTTGCCGCTCTGCAGTGAGCGCCAGATGTCCTGCGCTACGGCCACGCCCGAGTCTGGGTCGCCCTGATATCGGAGTACACCGCTGCAATTGAGCAAACGCTCCTGCTGTTGCAGTTGCGGAGCCAGTGTCAATCCGACCTCAACCACCAGGCCATCGCGACCGAGTAAAATGTTGAACTGTTCCTGGGTGCGCGCCATCAACCCGGGACTGACGATCAGAGCGGCCGGCCCGCGCGGGTGCTGCATGAAGAACCGCCCGACCAGATCGTTGTTGTTGCCAAATCCGCCGGAATTCGCCTCGGCGGCGAGCAACAGCAGGCGCGCGTTCTCAATGCCGCCGCAACAGACGACGAACTTCGCCGCATCAATCCTGGCCGATACCCCGTTCATGGATCGCACGGTCAGGCTGCGTACCCGCGTCCGATCCGCGCTGGTGGTGAAGGCTGCGAAATTGGCGTGCAGCAGCGTTCGAATGTTGCTCGACTGCTGCAGCAATGGACCGTAGGCAGTGGCCCAGTGCCAGGCCGGAGCGTCCTTCATGACCGGAGTGAAGTGCCACAGAAATGGCTGCAGCCATTGCTGGTTGAACGCCGGCAACGTGACATTCAGATATGAAAGCGTGTCCGGATCCGACAGCCATGGCGATGAAAAACCGGCCACCTGCCGTGCGCGCACGTAGTAGCGATCGAGCTCGGCCCGATCAATCGGCCATCCACTGTGCGGAATCCAATCGCGCTGGCGAAAATCCTGCTCATCGAGCGGAGCGCACCGGCCGCCCCAGTGGTTGGTGGTACCGCCAAGGAACCGCAGACGACCCGCTTCCAGTGCGACTGGAACTCCTACGCTGTTGCCCGCATACAGTTGTTGCGATTCCTGGTATTCGTACTGCGCGCCGCCGCCTTCCACCATGCAAACGCGCAGCGCACTGCCGGCCAATTCCTGTGCGATGGTGATGCCGGCCGCGCCGGCGCCTATCAGGCAGATGTCCGCGGTGATCGTGCTGTCGGGCGGTAACTGACGCAGATCTTCGATCACCCCGGTCTACCGCCCCATCAAGTGCAGGGCAGCGCAGATGCGCGCCTCAGTCCGGGACAATACCCAGCCCTCTACTTGGGTGACGTCATGCTGCGACCAGTCCTGGGCGATGCGCTCGATCAGAACAGACTCCACCGGTGCTGCACTGTCCCGGAGAATCAGCCGCGACAGGCGCTCGGGTTGCTGTTCCCCGGGGTGCGCGGCCAGATAGATGGCGCCAAGGCGCCCGAGCGCTGCGGGATCCCCGAGGCGAGCTGGGCCAAAGTGTTGCAGCCAGCTGCGCAACTGCGCTGCCGCGAACGATCCCTCGGGCGCACCAGGTATTCGGCTCAGCGAGAGCACGCCCAGCAGGCTGATGAAGAGACGCACGCAGCTGCGGCGATCGATGGTCGGGGGACACTGCAATGGCTGACCGGTAGTCGCAAAACGATTCGGAAAGTATGCCTGAAGCAACGTCAGCGGGCGATGCTATGCGCCGCCCAGGCGTCACCGCGGCAGCTATTCAGGCCGGCGCGGCCGGCGCGGCGGCTCCGGCGCCGAAACCGCGCACGCTGGCCGCGCTCAGGGTATCGATCGGGGCCGGTTTGGCCACGAAGTAGCCCTGCGCAAACTGTACTCCGAGGCGCTTGAGCTCCTCGAACACCTCGGCCGATTCGACTTTTTCGGCGATGGTGGCGATGCCCAGCGCGCGCCCGACGCGGCTGATGGCCTCCACCATGCTGCGGTCCACCACGTCGGTGGTGACACTGCCAATGAACTGACCATCGATCTTCAGAAAGTCCACCGGCAGCGTCTTGAGGTAATGAAACGACGATAGCCCGCTGCCAAAATCGTCGAGCGCAAACCGGCAGCCGCGCTTGCGCAGCTCGTGCATGAACGACACCGCCTGCGTCATGCTGGTGATGACCGCGGTCTCAGTGATCTCGAAGCACAGGCCGCGAGCGATACGTGGATCTTCGACCAGCGACAGCACGAAGTCGAGGAAACTCCTATCGCTGAGCGAGGTCCCGGAGAGGTTCAGTGCAAATAGAAACGGCGGTTCGTCGCCGCTGGCGTGCTGCTGCAGCGCCTCCACGGCGCGCCGCACCACCCAGCGATCGATCGAGGACACCAGGTTGTAGCGCTCGGCGGCGGGAATGAATTCCTCCGGCATCACCAGTTCGCCCTCATCGTCGCGCAGTCGAACCAGCAGCTCGCAGGCGGCCGGCAAATTCGGCGCCTCACAGCCGGTAGCCACGATCGGCTGGAAGTGCAACTCCAGGCGCCCCTCGTCCACCGCCCGGGTCACGCGGCTGACCCAGTACATCTCGCGGTGGCGGCCGGACACCTCGCTGGAATTGTAGAGATGCACGCGGTTGCGGCCCGAATCCTTGGCGGCGTAGCAGGCGATGTCGGCGGCACTGAGAAGATTGGCCACGCTCTCGGTGTCGCGCGTAATCTCGACGACTCCGATGCTGGCGCCGATGCTGCTGGTGGTGTGCTCCCACGAGAAGCGGTAATCGAGGATCGCCTGGCGAATGTTCTCGGCCATGCGCGCCGCCTGCTCGGCGGTGCAGTGCTGTACCAGGACGCCGAATTCGTCGCCGCCCAGACGCGCAATCGTATCCCCGCTGCGTACATGCGCCTGCAGCAGGCCGGTGACGTCGCGCAGCAGCCGGTCGCCGGCCGAATGTCCGCAGGTGTCATTGACGACTTTGAACTGATCCAGGTCCACATACAGCAGCGCGTGCGGGCCCTGCCCGTCCAGCGCCGCCTGCAGCGCATGCGCCAGGCGGTTGTCGAATTCGCGCCGGTTGATCAGCCCGGTCAGCGCGTCGTGGCTGGCCTGGTACGACAACGCGCGCTTCAACCGGCGTTCCTTGGTGACGTCGCGAAACACCACCACCGCACCGACGATCTCGGCATTGCGATCACGGATCGGGGCGGCCGAGTCCTCGATCTCGATCTCCTTGCCGAGCCGGTTCTGCAGCACGCTGTGCTCGGCGAAATGCACCAGCTGGCCTTCGCGCAGGCAGCGCACCAGCGGATTCTCGAGTTCGCGATGTGTCAGCTGGTCGAGCAGACGCAGCACGGTGCCGAGCTTCTCGCCGCGTGCCTCCTCACTGCGCCAGCCGGACAGCTGCTCGGCCACCGGATTCATGTAGTCGATACGGCCGTCGCGATCGGTGGTGATCACCGCCTCGCCGATCGATTGCAGGGTCACCTGCGCGCGCTCCTTCTCGGCAAACATGGCCTGCTCGGCGCGCTTGCGGGCGGTGATGTTTGCTACCGTGCCCTCGTAGGCCACGATGCGTTGTTCCTCGTCGCGCACCACGCGTGCACTTTCCAGCACCACCACCTGCGAGCCGTCGCGACAATGCAGCACGAACTCTGCGTTATGAATTTCCCCGTGGCGCTCCAGGGCGAGTTCGAACTCCGCGCGTTCCGCCGGGTTCAGGTACAGCATCGCGATGCCCGACAGCGCGTAGATCTCCTCGGCGCTGCCGTAGCCGAGCATCTTGACGAATGCCGGGTTGACCTCGAGCACCCTGCCGTCCGGTGCGCACTGATAAATGCCCTCAAGCACCCGTTCGTAGAGCCGCCGGAACTTGGTCTCGCTGGCGCGCAGCGCCTCCTCGCCCCGGCGCCGTTCGATCGCAATGCCGGCCAGCCGCGCGGCATGCACCATCAGGTCCAGATCCGCGGGTTGCGGTGTGCCGGCCAGAGGCCTGTAGACAGTTACCGCCCCGAGCACCCGGCCGTTCGCGGACTTGATGGGCACCGCCCAGGCGGCCTTGAACCCGGCCTCGCGCGCAAGTTCGCGCCGCCGCTGCCAGAACGCATCGCGTTCGATGTCGCCGACCAGGACCTGGCGCCCGAGATAGACCGCAGCGGCGCTCGAACCGTTGCGGATATCGATCGGCAGGCGTTCCTCGACTGCGCGCCAGCGCGCCGGCATGCGCTTGCCCACAACCTCCACAAAGCTTTGTCCGTCGGGACCCAGCCGGCTGACCGCGGCGGTGAAGCTGCTGTGGATGGATTCGATGAGCTCGACGATCGAATCGAGGACTTCGGACAAGGCCGCGTCGGCAGCGATGCGTTCGAACACGTCGCGCTCGCCAGCAGTGAGCTTCTCGGCGCGGCGCCGCGCCCGGATGTCGGTGATGCTCGCGCGCAGCAGGCCGCCGGCCCCCGGCAACGCCATGAGGCGCATTTCGGTCTCGACCTCATCGCCCCGGGCGTCGCGATGCAGCCATTCGAACACCTGTGGTTCGCCGGCGGCGGCGCGAGCGCAGCGGCTGCTGAACAGCAGCTCCGCATCGGCGCCTTGCGCCTGCACCTGCGCCGACAGGTCGAGTGGCTTTAACTGCGGCAAGCGCTCGCGGCTGACACCGAAAAAGCGCAACGCATTTTCATTCGCATCGACATAGTGTCCGGAAGTGCGATCAAGCAGCACGATCAATTCCGGTGCGCTCTCCACCAGCGTTCGATAGCGCGCCTCGCTGTCGCGCAGCGCCTGCTCGGTGCGCACCCGGTCGCTGGTGTCACGCAGGCAGATCACATACACGTCCCGCAGCTCGATGCGCACCCGGCTGGCGATCAGTTCGGCCGGGAACAGGTGTCCGTCCTTGTGGCGGGCGTTGAATTCGCGCGGCCGCAGGTCACCGCGGTCGGCCTCAACCCGGGCTGCCAGCGATTCAAGCCCGTTCTCGACCGAGCCGCGCACGGGCAGTTCGGGTAGCAGCCGTTCGATCGGTCGCCCGATGATCTCGGAGCGCGAATAGCCGAACACGCGCTCGCCGGTGGGATTGAAGATCTTGATCGTGCCGTCGACCGCGACCGTGATCACCACGTCCTTGATGTGATCGAGGATGGCCTGCAGATGGCCGGCATCCGCGCCTGCCAGCCCATCGCCGAACGAGCGCGCCTCGTCGGCAATCAATTGCATCGAGCGCACGATACCGCGGCGCTCGTCATCGAGCTGCTCGTAGTGGGCGCTGATCAGTGGCAGCAGTTGCGACAGTTCGAGCGCACCGCTGCCCGCAAGCCGTGCCTGCGCTACCTGCTCGCACAGGCGTGGGTGCAGCTCCGGCATGGGCGCCACGCGTTCACGCGGCGCCACCGGCTGCTGGGTCGACAAGACCTCGAACGCCACGGAGTCGTGTGACATAACCTAGGGTGCGGCAAGACTAAAGGGCATCATACGAAGCGGCCACGGCCGCCCGTGTGAAGCAGTAGCGATTTCTGCTAGGGCGCGTGCGCCGGCGCGGAGTTGTCGCCGGCAATCAAAGGAATCGTGTAGCTGCGCGCGAGCGAACCGCCGTCCATGTCCACCACCACCGTGGCATTGAGGCTGAGGACACCGGCTTGCTGCGGCACCACGCTCAGCTCCTGCTCGATGACCGCGCCAGCACCCGGATCGCTGATGTCGATGTTACGCTCGGCCTGCAACTGCAGCCCGTCGCCGGGCTGGAACGAGGCACGGATATGGCTGATTGCGACGTCGGTGGCGGTGACCAGCGCCACCGTCACGGTCAGCGGCGTTCCGATCACCGGCCGCCCCGCGAGCGCGAATCGCATGCTGATCGGGGTGGTGGAGTGCGCCGAGCTGACAGCGGCCACCATGTCCGGGTCGATGGCGGCGCCGGATTTACGTCCCTGGGCCAATTCATGGTTCTGTTGCTGTGACTGGCCTGCGGCGCCCGCCTGATGCGCCCCGCGCCCGCACGCGACCAGCATCACAGCCATCGCTATGGCGGCCAGCGTCCGGCTATCCCAGACCATGTGCGTTACATTCACCTCTGCCCTCCCAACCGGCGGCGACATTATCACAGGTTCCCCGCCAGCACCGGCGGCTGCTCCAGGGCCTCGTACTGCTGCATCAGATCGCCCACGTAGCCTTCCCAGAAGCGTGCTTCCGCCGCCCACGGAAAGGCGCGCGGAAAGGCGGGATCAGCCCAGCGTTCGGCGACCCAGGCCGCGTGGTTGAGCATGCGTACCGCACGCAGCGGCTCCACCAGCCGCAGTTCGCGGAACTCGATGGCGCCGAACTGGTTGTAGCCCTCCACGATCTCGGCCCACTGGCCCTGCTGCTCGTCGGCGTTGCCGGACAGGAACATCCACAGATCCTGCATGCGCGGGCCGTTCACGCAATCATCCAGATCGACCAGCAGCGGACCGCGCTGTTGCCACAGGATGTTGCCGAGATGGCAGTCCCCATGCAGACGTATGAGACTCAGCGGTGCGACCTGCGTAAACGCGGCCTCGATGCCCGCCACCAGCGCCGCGCTGACCTCGCCGTAGCGCGCTCGCATGTGCTCGGGCATCAACGGTGATCGCAGCATGCTGGAGCGCGCGCGCGCGCCGAGCAGTGCGCGCTCCATAGTGGGCCGCACCTGAAACCTGCGGCGTGCACCGACCGCGTGAATGCGCGCCAACGTACGCCCGAGAAGTTCGCGCGCGCCGGCCCGATCGAGTTCCGGCGCAGTGCCGGCACACAGCGGGAACGCGGCCAGACGAAACTCGAGGTGCCGGTGCAGCGTGGCGCCGGCCAGCAACAGCGGCGCCGCCACCGGAATTTCCTCGGCCGCCAATTCCGCGCCGAACGCATGTTCCTCGAGTATCTGTTCATCCGACCAGCGGCCGGCCCGGTAGAACTTCAGCACCACCGGTTCGGCGTCGATGCGACCCACCCTATAGACGCGGTTTTCATAACTGTTGAGCGCGAACAGGCGGCCGTCGGGGTCCAAACCGAGCGCCTCGGCGGCGTCCAGCACCGCGTCCGGGGTCAGCGCCGCAAACGGTGTGCTCGCCCCGGCCGCAGCATGGCCGCCGCCAGACGCTCCCGGTGGCAGCGGCGCGGCTCCCGGCGCGCCGGATGCGCGCCGGCCAGTCTTCCTGGCGCTCATATCCGGTCACGCCGGCGGTTGATTGCCGCTATCATTTCTGCCCCATCCGAGCCCGCAATAGCGAAGTGCCGACGCTGTGGCCCAAAAAACCATCCTGATCACCGGCGGCGCCGGCTACATCGGCAGTCATGTGCTGCTGCAGCTGCAGTCGCGCGGTGAGTGCGTGGTCGCACTCGATAATCTCCACACCGGTTTTCGCCAGGCGGTGCCCAGCGCGCCGCTGATCGTCGGTGACGCCGGCGACCGCGACCTGGTGGCGGGCGTCATACGAGAACACCAGATCGATACCGTCATGCACTTCGCCGCCAATACGATCGTACCGGAATCGGTACGCGAGCCACTCCGATACTACGGCAATAACACCTGCGCCACGCGTAACCTGCTCGACACGTGCATGGCACAGGGTGTGCGGCAGCTGGTGTTCTCCTCCACCGCGGCGGTCTACGGCATACCCGCCGGCGGCATCGCCGATGAAGACATGCCGCCGGCCCCGATCAATCCCTACGGCAGCTCCAAACTGGTGTCGGAATGGATGCTGCGTGATCTGGCGGCCGTCAGCGACTTCCGCTATGTCAGCCTGCGCTATTTCAATGTTGCCGGCTCCGATCCGCAGGGCCGCATTGGACAGTCGACGCGCGCCGCCACGCTGCTGATCAAGGTCGCCTGCGAGGCCGTGCTCGGCAAGCGCCCGTTTGTGTCGATCTTCGGCACCGACTACGACACGCCTGACGGTACCGGGGTGCGCGACTACATCCACGTCGAGGACGTGGCGCGCGCCCACGTCGATGCGCTCGATTATCTGCGTCGTGGCGGCGGCGCGGCGGTATTCAACTGCGGCTACAGCCACGGTTACAGCGTGCGCGAGGTGCTCGCAAGCGTGCAGCGTGTCGCCGGCCAATCCCTGGCGATCAGGGAACAGCCACGACGTGCGGGTGACCCGCCGGTGTTGATCGCCCGGGCCGACCGGATTCGCTCGCGGCTCGGATGGAATCCGCAGCTCGATAACCTGGACGCGATCGTCGATAGCGCGTTGCGCTGGGAGCGCCAACTGCAGCGCGAGCCCTGGTAACGCGCCTGCGCCGCTGCCGGTCGCGCGCGAGCAGGCGCCCGGCGGACCGCCATAGCGTGAACCCGGTCGCGACTGGCCTCACAGCATCGGTCACGCCGCTGGCATAGAATGATTTGATGGGCTGGCTGCTTCCCAAGTCTTTGAACGGATTCCTGCTGCTCGGTCTGGGCTTTCTGGCCGGTCCGCTGCTGCTTGCGATCCTGCATGCGGCGGTGCAAATGCGACGCCTCTCGGATACCAGCCAGCGGCTGGTGGTCGACAGCGTCCAGAGCACGCGCCTGACGCAGGATATGTACGCGCAGATCGCGCTGCTCGAGCGCTCGGCGCGCCTGTACCAGGTATTGGGCGAACCAACGGTACGGGCTTCATTTCGCGAGCACGACGCCCGGCTGGGCGAAATCATCGATACGCTGCGACAACGGCTGCGCGCCGCAGATGCGCCCAGCCAGTTGCGGCGCCTGACCGATACCCAGCAGCGGATCGAGTCGCTGGTGCTGCCAGCCCCGGTGCCCGCCGGGCAGGCAGCGGAACTGGCACAGTCATTCGTACTGCTTGGCGATCTGGCGAACGGCGTCGCCAACCTGACCGATCAGCAGATCGATGCCGAATCGCGTGACTTGCGCGCCCGTACCGACCAGGCGCAGCGCGAACTGTTCCTGGAGTCCACGCTGCTGCTGCCGCTGATCGTGATCGTGGTGCTGCTGTTCGCATTGCGCCTGAGCCGGCCGCTGCGGCAGATCGATCGCGCGATCGGCGAACTCGGCCGTGGCAATTTTTCCAACAGCATCGTCATCAACGGTCCGGTGGACCTGGAACGACTCGGACACCAGCTCGAATGGCTGCGCAATCGGTTGCTGGAACTGGCACAGGAGCGCAACCGCTTCCTGCGACATCTGTCGCACGAGCTGAAGACGCCACTCGCCAATATCCGTGAGGGCACAGAGCTGCTGATGGATGGTGCGGTCGGCGAGCTCGAATCCGGCCAGCGCGAGGTTACGGCGATCCTGCGTGACAACGGCATCAAGCTGCAGCGGCTGATCGAGAACCTGCTGAGCTTCAGCGCCTGGCAGAGCAACAGTACCGGTCTTGACGTCACGGAATTTCGTCTGCGACCGGTGGTCAAGCAGGTGCTGGAGAACCAACAGCTGACGCTGGTGTCTCAGCGGGTGCGGCTCGATGTGCGCGTCGAGGACGTGACGCTCGTGGCCGATAGGGGCAAGATTCGATTGATTCTGGAGAACCTGCTGTCCAATGCCATCAAGTATTCCCCGCGCGGCGGCGTCATCTACCTGCGCGCCAGCACCAGCGGCGAGCAGCTGGTGCTGGAGGTGGGCGACAGCGGCCCCGGAATTCCGCACGAGGATCGGGCCCGGATCTTCGATGCCTTCTATACCGGGCGCGCACCCGGCGGCCATGTTCGCGGGACCGGCATCGGATTGTCGGTGGTGAACGAATTCGTCAATGTGCATCATGGCACCGTTGAAATCGTCGATGGCGAGGTTCCCGGGGCGCACTTTCGGATCCGCATGCCGCTACGCGTGGCCCCACTGGAAGCGCCGAAGAGGCAGGCAGATGCCGCGTAGCGGCCATACCCGTGGCGAGCGTGTTCGCAGCGGCGCGGTCCTTGTCCTGGCGCTCGCGCTATGCGGCTGCACCAGCATGACGCCCCGTCCGCTGCCGCCGCCGCAGCGCAACGAAAACGTCGAGGAGGATCGCGACGACGCCGCGGCGGTCTTGATGGGAAGCACCTTTCAGACCATGCAGCGCCTGTCGCAGGCGCCCGCGGCCGAGCAGGCGGAATTACTGACGGCGGCGCGCTCGGGCTACGAGCGCTCACCGCAGGGCGGCGCGCAACTACGCTATGCTTTGCTGCTGGCAACTCCGGGACATCCGGGACGCGATGCGCCCCAGGCACAGAAGCTGCTGCGCCAGCTGGTCGCGCAGCCGGAAACGCTGGTGCCGCTCGAGCGCGCCGTGGCGCTGGTGGAACTGGCGCAGCTCGATCGCGAATTGGGGCTGAAGGCCGACAACGATCGCATGCAAACCGATGCTCAACGCAGCGACCGCGAGCGCGTCGCCGCCGCGGCACAGCGCCGGCTGCAGGTGGAGATGGATGAAAACGCGAAACTGCGCAAGCAGCTCGAAGACGCACAGGCCAAGCTCGATGCCATTGCCAACATCGAACGCAACCTGAGCGATCGAAAAAACCCGACCGAGGAACGCCCAAAGTGAATCAAACCGCCAAACGCAAAGCACGCATCCTGGTGGTCGATGACGATCCTGGGCTGCTGCGCCTGTTGACGATTCGTCTGCGTGCCGAACAGTATGAAGTCGAACCGGTGGAGAACGGTGTGCTGGCGCTCGCCGCCGCGTTGCGCTTCCGCCCGGACCTGGTGATCTCCGACCTGAGGATGGACGAGCTGGACGGCATCGGCCTGCTGAAGGAACTGCAGAGTCGATGGCCGGGACTCAAGGTCATCCTGCTGACGGCGCACGGCACTATTCCGGATGCGGTGCAGGCCACGCAGATGGGAGCCTTCGGCTTCCTGACCAAGCCGGTCGAGAAGCAGGAGCTGCTCGACCAGGTACAAAAGGCGCTCAAGATCTCCGGCTTCATCGATACCGATCAGGATTGGCGCGCCGATTTCGTTACTCGCAGTCCGCTGATGGAGGAAAAGCTGGCCCAGGCCCACATGGTCGCGGGTACCGATGCGCGCGTGCTGATCACCGGGGAGAGCGGCACCGGCAAGGAACTGCTGGCGCGCGCAATCCACAAGGCGAGCCCGCGCCGCAATCGCCCCTTCGTATCCATCGATTGCAGCGCCATGGACGAGAACACGCTCGAAAGTGAGCTGTTCGGTCACGCCAAGGGCGCCTTCAGCGGTGCCACCAGCGAACATCGCGGCCTGTTCCAGGGCGCCGAGGGCAGTACGCTGCTGCTCGGCGAGATCGGCAGCATGCCAATGCGGCTGCAAGTGCAGCTGCTGCGCGTGCTGCAGGAAAACCTGATCCGCCCGATGGGCAGTACGCAGGCGATCCCGACCAATGTGCGCCTGATTTCCTCCACCCACAGCGATCTGTTGCGCCTGATTGCCGGCGGTCAGTTCCGCGAGGATCTTTACTACCGCCTGAACATCGTCCACATCGAGATGCCGTCGCTCAACCGGCGGCGCGAGGATATAGCGCTGCTGGTGGCGCATTTCCTGGCCGGGATCACCCGCGACAGCGGCAGCCACAAGATCTACGCCCCGGAAGCGGTGGAGCTGCTCGCCACCAGCGACTGGCCTGGCAACGTGCGCCAGCTGCAGAACGTGGTGCGCCAGAACGTGGCCCTGTCGCAGACACCGATCATTCCGGTGGAACTGGTGCAGCAGTCGCTGGGTGGAACTCACGGCAGCAAGCTGCCCTCGTTCGACGAGGCGCGGGAGGAATTTACCCGCAGCTACCTGTCACAGATTCTGCAGATCACCAGCGGCAACGTCAGCCAGGCGGCGCGGCTCGCCAAGCGCAATCGCACTGATTTCTACAAGCTGCTCGGCCGCCACCAGCTGGTGCCCGACGACTTCAAGGCCAGGTAGCGTGCGGCAAGCCGCGGCCGCCGCATCCACCCTTCAGTCGTAGAACGCCGCGATCCGATCCACCACGTACTCGATCTGTCGCGGCTCGAGTTCGGAGAAGATCGGCAACGCCAGCACTTCGCGCGCCGCCGTCACCGCAATCGGAAAATCTTCGGCGGCGTAACCGAGGTACGCGAAGCACTGCTGAAGATGCAGCGGCACCGGATAATAGATTTCCGTGCCCACGCCGTGCTGGCCGAGGAACTGACTGAGCTCATCGCGCCGCGGCGCGCGGATCACGTACTGATTCCAGATGTGCCGGTAGCCGGCGGTCGTCGCCGGCGCCTGAATCCGGTCCGCCAGCCCGCTGCGGGCAAACGCCGCCTGGTAGCACGCGGCATTACGCGCCCGAGCCGCGGTCCACTCGTCGAGCCGGCGCAGCTTGATTGCGAGCACCGCGGCCTGAATCTCATCGAGCCGGAAGTTGCCGCCGATGAAATGATGGTAGTACTTGGGTTTGCCGCCGTGGACGCGCAGTACCCGCATGCGCTCGGCGAGCTCAGCATCCTGAGTGGTACACATGCCTGCGTCGCCAAAGGCGCCCAGGTTCTTGGTCGGGAAGAACGACAGGCAGCCGATGTCGCCCATGCTGCCGGCGCGCCTGCCATCGACCAAGTCCGCCCCAATCGCCTGCGCTGCGTCCTCGATGACCTTCAGGTCGAACTCACGGGCAAGCTCCAGCAGGGCCACCATGTCGGCGCACTGGCCGTACAGATGCACCGGCATCAGCGCCCGCACCCAGGCGCCGCTGACGCGGTTGATCAACCGGCCGGCGTGCCGCTCGCACTGTCGCTCCAGGAAATCACGCACCGCGGCCGGATCCAGATTGAAACTATCCCGCTCGATATCGCAGAACACCGGTCGTGCGCCGGCGCGCGCGATGGTGCCGGCGGTGGCGAAGAACGTGAACGGGGTGGTGATCACCTCATCGCCGGCGCCCACCCCGAGGGTCATCAAAGCCAGTAGCAGCGCATCGGTGCCTGATGAGACGCCCACGGTGTGCGTGCAGCGGCAATAGCTTGCGGCCGCCTGCTCGAACTCGAGCACGTAGCGGCCGAGGATGAACTGCTGGGTCGCGCAAATGCTCTCCAGGACGGGGATGATCTCGGCGGCCAGCGGCTGATATTGCTGTTTCAGATCGAGCAGCGGCACGCTCATGGGCGCCGGCGGGTTGGCCGATTTCGCGGGGCGTGACATGGGTCTCATTCTGCGGTGAGCGGCATCCTAGAATCGGGACCGGCGATTCTATACAAGGCGCGCAGTGCGCGCCGGCGGCCAGGGAAGGAGCGGCGCCATCGAATGCACCAATTGCGCGATTTGAGCATTGGCTCAATTCGATTCCATCACATATCGACCGAGAATAAGTTGCTGATTTACACAAATATTTTCCACAATTGGCATAATTTGAGCATTGCCCGTCTGCTACTGTCACGCCGGACCGGCAGCGGCACCGCAGACACTGGCGGCCACGCCTTTGGCCGCATATGTAAGGAGACTGGAATCAGAGCGCAGAGCTCATATGAGTTCAAACACGCAGGTCCACGCGACGCGCGCCCGGCGTACGGCAGGCGCGCCCGATTTGATCGACCGGAATGAGCAATGACTGAACCGGTACTCATCAACCGCAGCATCCTGATCGCCTTCATGGTGGTGGTGCAGACGCTGACGGCACCCCTGGTGGCATTGGTGTCGCTGTTCATCGTGATGCAGGTCTGGCCGCTGTCGCTCGAGCATTCGCCCTCGGGCCTGGCCGTGGTCATCGTGCTGCAGTTCCTGGTGCTGACACATCCGCCGCGCG